>Ga0181517_10002698_pt1 | contig 17702 bp, 16 predicted proteins | sample PEATcosm2014_Bin_31_FD_119748 | JGI IMG/M metagenome (GOLD analysis project Ga0181517, IMG submission 119748) | Peatland microbial communities from MTU Mesocosm Facility, Houghton, MI, USA - PEATcosm2014_Bin01_30_metaG | ecosystem: Environmental > Terrestrial > Soil > Wetlands > Peat | place... | reverse complement strand
GTGCCGCCGTGGTGTGTCGACGTGCCGCCGAGTCGTGTCGTCGAGCCGCCGCGTCATGACGTCGTGCCGCCGTGGCATGGCGTCGTGCCGCCGTGGCATGGCGTCGTGCCGCCGTGGCGTGTCGTCGTGCGGGGTCGTCGTGACTTCGAGTCGTGTCGTCGTGACCTCGAGTCGGCAGGGACCGACCGGGCCCCCCCGCGGTCACTCGATGGCGAACGACGCCGTCACGATGGCCAGGGCGTCCTTCTCGAGCGTCGACTTGTCGTTGTTCCCCTCGGCCGAGACCTCGGTCGAATAGGCCGGGTTGACCTGCATGACCCCCATCTTCGCGACGATGAGCGACGCCACCTTGCTGCCGGCGTGCGACGCGATCTGCTCGGCGCGGTCGCGCGCGTCCTTGGACGCGTCGGCCAGCATCTGGACCTTCAGCTCGGGGAGCTTGGTGTAGATGTAGAGCGGCGCGTCGGACGTGATGTAGACGCCGCGGTCGATGAGCTTGGTCACCTCGCGCGAGATGGTCTCGACCTTGTCGATGTCGCTCGACGAGACCTCCACCGTCTCCTGCGTGATGAACGCGGTGGTCGTGTCGAGCATCGCGTGCCCCTCCTTGTCGCGCGGGTGCAGCTCCTCGATGCTCGCGGCGGCGACCTTGATCTGCTTCTCCTCGACGCCGTGCGCCTTCACGAAGGCGACCACCTCCGGCACGTCGGCGGCGAGCTTGCGGTACGCCTCGGCCATGTCGGGCCCCTTGGACTTGACCGTGGCCCGCCAGACGACGAAGTCGGACCGTATCCTGCGCGTCGCCGACCCCGTGACCGTGATGCGCTTCTCGGCGTGGTGGATGCGGAACGCCGAGATCCACGCGTGACCGAGCACGATCGCGCTCGCGACCACGGCAGCGCCGAGCAGGGCGGCGACGGTCACGCGTGCAGATGCCGAGATCCTGTCGAGATCAGCCATGAGCCCGGGCTAGCACGAGGCGCGGGCAACGTCGATGCGGCGGGGGGAGGGGGAGCGTCGCGAACGGTCCGCCGCCCGCGGCGGGTGTATACGGGAGCAGAGGCAGGGAGGCGGTCCGATGCACGACGCGACGAGCGGGAAGCGGCCGGGGGGAGCGAGGGGGTCGTGGTCGGTGCTGTTGCTGGCGGCGCTGTTGGCGCTGCTGGGCTGCGGGCGGATGCCGTCGCGGGAGCCGCCCGCCGGTCCCCCCGCGCTGGCCGCTGTCACGACGATGGGGGCGGGCGGTCCGGGGGGCGATCTCCCCGCCGCCGACCGGGCGATGCGCGTCACGGTCGAGACGACCCTCGTCGTCCCCCGCCGCGACGCCGCCGTCGCCACCCTGCGCGCGCTGGTGCGCGCGGCCGGCGGCTACGTGAGCGAGGGGACGCTCTACGGCCCCGACGAGGGGGGCTCGGCGACGTACACGGTCAAGGTCCCCGCCGCCGGGCTCACCGACTTCCGGTGGAAGGTCGCCGCCCTCGGCGAGGTCCGGAGCGACAGCGAGAAGGCCGAGGACGTCACCGAGGCGCGGGCCGACCTGCGGGCGCGCCTCCACAACGCGCGCGCGCAGGAGCAGCGCCTGCTCGATCTGCTGACCAACCGCACCGGCAGCCTCGGCGACGTCGTGGCGGTCGAGAAGGAGATGGGGTCGGTCCGAGAGACGATCGAGCGGCTCGAGGCCGAGGAGCGGACGCTCGAGGGGCAGGTGGCCTTCGCCACGGTCAAGGTGCAGCTGCAGACGGTCCACGTGCAGGTGAGCGAGGGGGCAGGCCGTCGCCTCGTCGAGGCGGCGAAGGACGGCGTCGACAACGCGCGCGGCTTCCTGCTCGGCACCCTTGCCTTCACCCTGGCGGCGGGGCCGACGCTCGTCATCATCGGCGTCGGCCTCTACCTGCTCTTCGTCGTCCTCAGGGGCCTGCGGCGTCGCCGGAAGGCCGCTCCGCCCCCGGGCTGACGGGCCCCTCGTCACGCGCCCGGCGGAAGCCCGCGACGGCCAGGATGCAGAGGACCGGCGTCGCCACGAGGTGGTAGCGGTCCTCGCCGAAGAACACCGCGTGCGTGACCAGCGTCGTGCCGAGCAGCGCCACCGGCAGCTGGAGCGCGGCCGGCCACGGGGCCGCGCCGGGCAGGGGGAGCCACGGGACGATCGAGATGAGGACGACGATCGGCCAGAACATCGGCGCGCCGGTGCACGCGAGGTAGGAGAGCGCGCCGACCAGCACGAGCAGCGCCCCCTGCACGACGGACCCCCAGCGGCGCCAGGCCACCGCGCAGAGGCCGAACGCGGCGGCGACCACCAGCAGGCGGTGCGCGGCCGTGGTCACTCCGCGGGCCGTCTCTCGCACGGGCTCGGGCCACGACCGGGGCCGCGCCTCGTGCAGGTACTCGACCGCGAACGACTCGTGGTCGAACGTGTAGCCGAGCTTGGCGGGGATGAGCGCCAGCCAGTGGCGCGGCGCGGCGCGGATCTGCTCGACGCCGTACTCGAACCAGCAGCGGTCCTGCTGGACCTGCCCCGTGACGTCGCGGCAGCCGTCGGAGGCGTGGAGCGTCTCGAAGCGGCCGGTCGCGCGCGGGAAGGCGCCGATGGCGAGGTTCCAGCCCGCGTTGGTGCTGATGAGCGCGCAGCCGTCCATGACGCGGCAGTTGCGGGCGGTCCACGGCAGGACGGGCACGAGGGCGACGGCGCACGCCAGCGCGGCGGCTCCGAGGCGGCGACCCCACGCGGCCGTGACCCCGGAGGCGCGCGGGAACTGCGGCACGAGCAGCCCGAGGAACGGCACGCAGAGCAGCGCCTGCGGACGGACCAGCGCCGAGACGCCGAGGACGAGCGACCCCACCACGACGCCGCGCATCGGGCGCCGGTCGCGCGCGGCGATCCAGAACGCGGCGAGGGTGGTCAGCGCCGCGAGCGGCTCGCTCATCTCGAGGCCGGCGTAGAGGATGAGCCCGGGGTGGAGCGCGACGACGAGCCCGGCCAGGCGAGCGCGCGTCTCGGACATCGCGCGCCCGGCGAGCTTCCAGGTCACCCACGCGAGCGCCGCCCCGGTCAGCGCGTCGACGGTGGCGACGACCTTCGGGCTGTCACCGAAGACGCGGTAGAAGAAGCCGATGAAGGCGCTGTAGCCGACGGGGTAGTGACACCAGGGGTGCCAGAGCAGGGCGCCGTTGACGGTCAGGTCGTCCGAGTAGCCGAGGCCCTGGGCGATGCGCCGCGCGCCGAAGTCGTAGTAGTGGCCGTCCCACACCGCCTCGCCTGCCCAGAAGAGGGCGACGTAGAGCCGCGGGATGGCCGCCAGCGCGAACAGCACCGCGCCGAACGCCGACGGCAGGGGCCAGCGGCCTGGTCGGCGGCCGGGCGAGGCGACGCGGTCCGTCAAACGTCGCTCCTCCCGCGTCCGGCGAGCCGCTCGCGCATGCGCCGGACGTAGGTGCGCTGCACCTGGGGCGGGTCGAGCCGCAGGAACTTCGCCAGCTCGGCGACGAAGCCGCGCACGTACACCGGCGCCGGCAGCGCCTCGAAGTTCTCCTCCTCGAGGGCGACCAGGTGGGCCTTGCCGATCTTGGTGCGCTGGCTGATGTCGGCGATGTCGATCCCGTGCGCCTCGCGCACCTTGCGCAAGAGCTCGCCGGTGAACTCGGTCTCGGGGCCGATCTCGCGCGCGAGCTCGTGCTGGAGCATGGCCTGCTCGGCGGCGACCGCCGGCCTCGGCGGCGACTCCGCGCTCGGCGCGGCCTCGGGATCCGGGAAGGTGGACAGGTCGTAGGCGCGGCGTCGCAGCGGGTCGAGCAGCGTGTCGTACGCCTCGTCGTGCCGGGTCCGCTCGGCGGTGAGGTCGGCCTCGGCCAGCAGCGACGAGGTGGCGAGGCTGCCGGGCGCGTAGGTCTCCTTGACGCGCTTGTAGGCGCGGCGGACCTCCTCGTCGTTCGACGACCGGCTGACGCCGAGGCTCTCGTAGAGCGTGGGCCGCGCGACCGGGATGGCGGAGGGGATCACCCCCTGCGAGGCGCGGGTCGTGACGAGGGCGAGGACGCGCCGGGCGATGCGCTCGACGTTGCGCGCCGCCTTGGAGGTCGGGCTGTCGATGAGCAGCGGGCGGTTCTTGCGGACCGCGAGCCAGACCGTGTCGTCGTGCTCGACGTGGCCGAGCTCGTCGAGCGCGACGCCGTAGTGACGGGCCGACAGGGCGCACATCTGCTGGCCGAGGTCCTGGTCGGAGCGGACGCGGGTCTGGTTCACGACGAGGTGCAGGCGCAGGCGCTTGGCCTCGGTCCAGGCGAGCGTGGCGAGCTCGCGCTCCACCTTGGTCAGGGCGCGGACCAGATCGATGGGCGCCGGCAGGACGCCGCCCTGCTGCAGCGTGCGGTCGAACAGCCCGAGCCGGAACTTGTCGGCCAGGAGCGAGCGCCGCACCCGGCGCACGAACGCGGCGCGCACGAAGCGGTAGGTCGTCTCGATGGCGGCGGGCTCGGGGACGGTGACGGCGACGGCGAGGTCGGTGGCGAGCATGAGGTCGACCGCCACCGGTCCGTGGCCGGGGCCGACGTCGATGACGACCAGCTCGGCGGGCAGGGCGCGCAGCCGCTGCAGCCATCGGGTCTTGCGGCTGGCGCGCAGGGCCATCGGCACGACGACCGAGTCGTGCGGCGCCGGCAGCAGCAGCAGCCCGGGGACCGAGGTCGCGACGAGCGCGTCGCTCCACGCGGCCGGCGAACCCCCCTCGCCGGCGGCCGCCCGCGCGGCGTCGAGCGGCGGGTCGGATCGCGCCGCCGACAGCCCGAAGCGCGAGTGGAGGTTGGCGCCGGTCGGGTCGACGTCGACCAGGACCACGGGCTTGCCGAGCTGCGCGAAGTACACCGCGAGGCTCTCGGCGATGACGCTCTTGCCGACCCCGCCGCGCCCGCCCCCGACGGCGATGAGGCGCGCCTCGGAGCGCGGGTCGAGCGTGCCCTCCTCGAGCACGACCTCCGGGTCGAGGTAGTCGTTGTCGTCCGCCATGGTCGCCACGTCTTAGTACAGCTCCCCGCAAACTTGTGGGGCCGCGCGCGCCGCGAGGCTTCCGTGTCGAGCGCGCCTTCGGCTAAGCTGCCGCCGCCCATGATGGTAGATAGTCAGCTCAAGACCGTCCTCGCCCTCGCGCTCTCGCTCGCCTCGGGCGCGTCCACGTGCCACGGGCAGTCGGCCGGCGAGTCGTCCAAGGACCAGGCCGCGCCCCTGCCCGACATCACGCTGCCCGGGGTCGACACCAGCTCGCTCATGCCGCGCGAGAAGCGAGAGTGGACCGCGCGCGTCACCGAGCTGCTCGCCCCGTGCTCGGACGTGCCCGTGTCGGTCGCCCAGTGCGTGCAGGAGAAGCGCAAGTGCCCGAAGTGCCTGCCGGCCGCCAGGTTCGTCGCGAAGGCGGTCCGCGACGGGATGAGCCAGGAGCAGATCGAGGCCGGCTACCACGCGCGGTTCGACGCCGACAAGGTCAAGCGCGTCGACGTCGGCCAGGCTCCGTCGAAGGGGCCGGTCGGCGCGCCGGTGACGCTCGTCGAGTTCGCCGACTTCGAGTGCCCCTACTGCGCCTTCATGAGCCCGGTGCTCGAGAAGATGTGGGAGCAGCACGCCCAGGACGTCCGCTACGTCTACAAGTTCATGCCGCTGTCCGGCCACCCGCACGGCGAGCTCACGGCCCGCGCGGCGGTGGCGGCGATGGCGCAGGGCAAGTTCTGGGAGATGCACGACAAGCTCTTCGCCAACCGCGAGCACCTCGAGCAGGCCGACCTCGATCTGTACGCCAAGGAGGCAGGCCTCGACCTCGCCAGGTTCCACAAGGACGCCGAGTCGCAGGCCACGACCGACTGGCTCGCGGCCGACCGCAAGCAGGCTGACGCGCTCGGCGTCGTGGGGACGCCGACCATCTACATCAACGGCCGCGAGTTCGACGTGAAGCAGGACCTCGACGAGTGGATCGCCCAGGAGCTCGGCCCCGACGCGAGGCCCCCCCTTCCGCTGGCCCCCCCTGCTGCCTCGAGCGCCCCCGGCGCCCCGGCCCCGCGCTGATGCGAGGCGCCTTCACCGACTCGTGCGGGTGCTTCCCGTCCGGCCGACACTACCCGGGCATCGCCCACCTGCTGCGGACCGTGGCGCGCGGCCTCGTCGCCGAGCTGCCGGGGGACGCCCCCTGGCGCGATCTGCCCATCGCGCTCATCGACCTCGAGACCACCGGCCGCGACGCGTCGGTGGATCGCGTGGTCGAGATCGGCGTCGTCGTGGGCAAGGGGGGTGAGGTCGTCGCGCGGCACAACTGGCTGGTCCACCCGGGGCAGCCCATCCCCGAAGAGGCGCGCGCCGTTCACGGGATCAGCGACGACGACGTGAAGGACGCGCCCCGCTTCGAGGCGATCGCGGGCGAGGTCGCCGACCGGCTGGCCGGCTGCATCCCGGGGGCCTACAACGCCCCGTTCGACCGGGCGTTCCTGGTCAACGAGTTCGCCCGCGCGGGGTACAAGCCCGAGGGCGACGGCCCCGCGTGCCCCGCCCTGCGACGGGACGTGGAGTGGGTCGACCCGCTGGTCTGGGCGCGCGAGCTGCAGCGCGAGGAGCGCTCGAAGGCGCTCGGCGAGGTCGCCGCCCGGCTCGGCGTGGCGCTCGAGAACGCGCACCGTGCGAGCGACGACGCGGAGGCCGCGCTGCGGGTCCTCTATGCGCTCGCCGCCGACGAGCGCGTCCCGAGGCTGCTCGCGCCGTTCATCCAGGAGCAGCGCAGGCTGTCGCAGCAGCAGGCGGACGAGCGGCGGCGCTGGAAGACCTGAGGCCGCGGCCCGGTCGCGCCGCTCGAGCGCGCTCGCGGTCGGTCAGCCTCCGTGGCTCGCCGCGTCGCCGTGGCCGGTGCCGCTGTCGCTGGTCCCCTTGACGCAGGCGTCGCCGCTGCACATGCCGTCGTGGCTGGAGTCGGACGCGGCGTGCGTGTCGGCCGGAGCGTCGTGGCTCGAGTCGAGGCCGGGGTGCGCGTCGGCGAGGGCATCGTGGCCCGCGTCGACCGGGACGGTCGCCTCCCTGTGCGCGTCGACCGGGACGGTCGCGTCGTGCCCGGCGTCCGCCGCGCCGTCTGTCCTGGCCGCGCCGTCGCGCGCGTCGCTGGCGGCGTCGGTGCCCGAGTCGGCGAGGAAGACCGACGAGCCGTCCACAGTGCTCGCCTCCATGACGGGGATGGGGACGGAGGCCGTGACGCTGTCGCAGCCCGCGGCGAGGGAGCCTGTGATGAGGGCGGAGACGGCGAGCGTGGCGGCGAGGGTTCGCATGGCGACGGAGAAGACCAAGGATTCGGTCTAGCGTCCAGGCCGAATCACGGTCTCGTGCGGCGCGCCTGCCCCTCGGGCGAAAGGCCGCTACTTCGGGGTGGGCGGCGCAGGCTCGGTGCAGAAGCCGCCGATGCACTGGTAGCCGGCGCTCGCGTTGCAGCAGTCGGACGAGGTCGTGCACTTCTCGTACTCGTTCGCGCAGCTGCCCGCCGGCTCGTCGACGCAGGTCATGCTGCTCCCCGACCCGCGGCAGAAGCCCGAGCAGCACTCGTCGCCGGACGTGCAGCTGCTGCTGTTCTGCTTGCAGGGGGGCAGCACCCAGAAGCCGCGCAGGTTGTCGGCCGCGGACTCCTGCCCGTCGAGGTAGAAGGCCGGGTGGCTCGCGTCCTGCCCGGGCGTCGCGGTCAGGTCGAGGGCGGCGACCCACAGCTTGCCGTTCTGGTCGCCGTTGTCCTGCGACGGGAGCAGGTTGCCGTACGATCGATGGCTGGTGAAGACGATCCAGAAGTAACCGCCCACGGCCTCCGGCAGGACGGTCGGGGCGAAGTTGAGCTCCGGGTCGTTCGCCGGGAGGTAGCTGGTGGTGCCCCCGGAATTGTAGCCGTTGAGCGCGTCGAGCGCCGTCACCTTGTGCGACGCGACGTCGACCTGGTAGAGATCGCCGAGCGCGCCGCCGTCGGTCTCGAACTGGTCGTCCGAGCCGGCGTGGTAGACGATGGTCTTCGAGTCGGGGGTGAAGGCGGGCCAGCCGATCGTCCAGGTCGAGTTGGTCGCCATGTCGGTGATCTTCGAGAACGTCTTGGTGCTGACGTCGAAGTCCGCCATGGCCAGCGTGTGCCCGGCCCCGTCGTCCTCGTCCTCGTGGATGAACGCGAAGAACTTCCCGTCGGGCGAGAACGAGACGGTCCCGCCGTTCTTGATGACGCTGTCCCAGCCCGGCGCGCTGATGGCCGCCCCGGTGCTGGTGTCGTGGAGCCGCGACGGGGCGTTCATCCAGGTCCGGTAGTTGGTGGCCGACATGGCGAAGCTGCCGTCCGGGTACAGGCCCCCGTAGGTGAACATCATGCTGGACGCGCCGTAGATCTTCGCCGCGCTGTTCTTCAGGTCGTAGCTGGCGCTGCTCATCCCCATGGCGACGTTGGCCACGAGCGTCGACCCGTCGGCGCTCGCGGTGTGGCAGACGTTGCCGCACCCCTTCTTGAGGGCGGTCGGAGCCGTGGCGCCCGGCGCGATGCTCATGATGCCGACGCCGCCCGCCCCGCCGATGATCTGCGACCCGTAGGTCTCGTAGTAGATCTGCCCGCGCATGCTCCCCTGGGCGACGGACCAGTGCTCGGTGACCGGGCCGGTCACCGCGCCGCCGGAGACCTTGGTCACGCTCACCTGGACGAGGTCGGTGGCCCACGCCCCCTCGGTGATCGCCGTCCACGACGCCGCGGGGATCTGCAGGTTGGCGGACGCGCCGAAGTAGCCCGTGTAGTCCATGGCCGAGTAGGTGATGTGGACCATGACGGCGTCGGGGGCTGTGCCGGCGAACTGCAGCGTCGGAGAGATGAGGCCTCGCGGGAAGACCGTGTGGTCGTAGGGGTAGACGAAGGCGAACGAGCTGTCGGCGGTGCCGGAGCCGTTCAGCTGCAGCTGCGTGGCGATCGAGATCCCGCCCGGGTCCTCGGTGATGGTGCACACGTCGTTGGTGCACGTGCCCTTCGCCGCCGTGCACGACGGCATGTCGCAGGCGTGCGGCGGCCCCTGCGTCGCCGCGTCGCTGCCCGCCGAAGCCGCGCCGTCCTTCTTCAGGCTCGTCGTCCCCGAGTCCTTCCCGAGCGCGGGGGGAGCATCGTGCACGCCCGTCCCGCTGTCGCTCGAGGTCCCCTGGAAGCCGAGGTTGTTGCCGCGCTGCGGGCCGCACGCCCCGGCCAGAGCCACCACCAGCAGCACGCCGCCCATTGCCAAGGTCGCCAGTCTCATCGCGCCTCCTCGCTGGTGGACACAATGCCACGAGACGAAGGGGAGGGCACGGGGGGGGTGGGCGGAGTGCGATCCATCGGTTCAGGCCGGATCCAGGTCGAAGCCCACGTGCTCCGGCCTCGCGAAGGCCAGCCGCCTGGCTGCGACGCGGACGGCCTCGGGGTTGCTGTCGACGAGGACGAAGCGGCGGTCGTGCCGGGCCGCCGCCTCGCCCGTGGTGCCGCTCCCCGCGAAGAAGTCGAGCACGACGTCGCGGGGGCGGGAGTGCACCTTGACGATGCGGTTCAGGATCCCGAGCGGCTTCTGCGTGGGGTAGCCCGTCTTCTCGTGGCCGCTGGTGGGGACGATCGTGTGCCACCAGACGTCGGTCGGCGTCTTGCCTCGCGCGGCCTTCTCCTTCGAGACGAGGCCGGGCGCCATGTAGGGGATGCGGTCCATCTGGTCGAAGTCGAAGACGTAGCGCTCCGGGTCCATCGCGTACCAGAGGATGGTGTCGTGCTTGGCCGGCCATCGCGACTTGCTGCGGGCGCCGTAGTCGTACGCCCAGATGATCTCGTTCTTGAACCTGCCTCGCCCGAGCAGCCCGTCGAGGGCGACCTTGACGTGGTGCACCTCGCGCGAGTCGAGGTGGACGAAGAGCGACCCGTCGGGGGTGAGGCAGCGCAGGGCGCTCTCGATGCGGGGAAGGAGGAAGGCTGGGTAGTCGTCGAACTCGTCGGCGAAGGACCCGCTCGCGACCCGCTCGACGTCGAAGCGTCGGCCTCCGAAGCCGCCGCGGACTCCCGGCCCCTCGGCCGCGCGGACGCGGATGCGGTCACGCTTCTGCGCGGTCCCGGTGTTGAAGGGCGGGTCGATGTAGATGAGGCGCGCGAAGCCGGCGGGGAGCGTCGGGAGCACCGTGGCGTTGTCGCCGAGGATGATCTTGTTCATGCGGCGGGCTCACCCTAGCGGCCTGCACAGGCACTGTGGAAGCGCGCGGGTGGCAGCAGGCGTCCCCTTGGTGGCATCGACTTTCAGGTGATCGGTGCCAACCACGGCCAGGTTGGCATCACCTTTCACGTGATCGGTGCCAACTTCGACGCGGTCGGTGTCGATCTTGACGCGATCGATGCCAACATCGACGCGCGAGTTGCCAACATCAAGGCGCTCGGTGCCGACGTCAGCCAGGTTGGCATCGACCTTCACGTGGTCGGTGCCGACATCGACATTCCAGGCACCGAATTCACCCTCGTCGGTGCCAAGCTCAGTCTCTTCGACGCCGACCTCATCGCACTCGATGCCAACCTCAGCCTCCTCGGTGCCAACCTCATCCTCCTCGGAGCCAACCTCAACCTCCTCGGTGCCAACCTCATCGCATTCGATGCCAACCTCAGCCTCCTCGGAGCCAACCTCAACCTCTGCGATGCCAACCTCATCCTCTGTGATGCCAACCTCAGCCTCTGCGGTGCCAACCTCATCCTATGTGATGCCAACCTCAGCCTCCTCGGAGCCAACCTCAACCTCCTCGGTGCCAACCTCATCCTATGTGATGCCAACCTCAACCTCTGCGATGCCAACCTCAACCTCTGCAATGCCGACCTCAACCTCTGCGATGCCAACCTCAGCCTCGTCGGTGCCGACCTCAACGCCGATCGACGCGACCTCGCCGCGGATCCCCTCGACCTCGTGCCATCGCCACGTCAGGGCGATCGAGACGTCCTGCCCGTTCTGTCATGCCGCGATCGGCTCGAAGGCGCGGCACGCGGGCAGGGTGCGCGTCGGAGTCGCCGCGGCGTGCGCCGTGGGGCTCACGGCGGCAACGGTGAGGCGGCGAGCGAGACGGGAAGCAAGAGCTGACGCGATGAAGTTCGACCTTCCGACCTGGCAACTCGACCCCGACCCCGACCGCGTCGCGGTCATCGTCAACACGCTCGTGGGTATGCTCACCCGGGCGTTCTCATCGAGGCTCGAAGGCAGGTGACGCCGGAAAGAGAGCATGGCCGGGTCCGCAGTCGCCCGCGGAACCCTCCTCCGCTCACCTTTCACTTCTTCGGGCTGGCGACATGCTGGTCGATCAGGATCGGGTTGCCGTCGGGATCGGTGAGCATGAGGAACGCGGGGCCGGTGGTGGACTCGTCGGCGGCGGGGGCGGGGGTGAGGCCGCGGGCCTTGAGGGTCTTCTGCAGGTCACGGACGTCGTCGAAGTCGGACAGCGTGGCCTTGCTGCTGTCCCAGCCGGGATTGAACGTCAGCGTGTTGCGCTCGAGCATGCCCTGGAAGATGCCGATGGTGGTGGCCTGGTTCATGAGGACGACCCAGGTCTTGCCGTCGCCGTTGGTCATCTTGAAGCCGAGCTTCTCGTAGAACGCGCGGGACGCAGCGATGTCCTTGACGGCGAGGCTGACCGAGAAGTTGCCGAGTCTCATGGCAGCGAGCGTAGGCCGGCGACAATGACGGATCAACAGGGGGGACGTGGGGCGCGCAGCGGGCGTCTCGACCGCGGGGCGTGAGATCGGGGGCATCAGGTGTATGCTCCCCGGCCCCTCGGCCTCGGCCCAGGCATCCCATTCCGCTGCACCTCAGGAGGTGGTCTCGATGGTCTCTCTCGGTTCGGACGTGAACGACGCGCGCGTGCAGACGCGGCCCGGGGCTGTGAACGCTCACACCCACCTCTACAGCGGGCTCGTGCCCCTCGGCATGCCGGCGCCGTCGCGGACCCCGACCGACTTCGTCGACATCCTGAAGCTCATCTGGTGGCGGCTCGACCGCGCGCTCGACGAGGCGTCGCTCCGCGCTGCCGCGCGCCTCTACGTCGCGGAGGCCCTGCTCGCGGGGACGACGATGCTGGTGGACCACCACGAGTCGCCGGGCTTCATCGAGGGGTCGCTCGACGTGCTCGCCGAGGAGGCCGACAGGCTGGGCGCCCGCATCCTCGTGACCTACGGCATCACGGAGCGCAACGGCGGGATCGACGAGGCTCGCCGCGGGCTGGCCGAGTGCGCGCGGTTCGTGCGCGCGGCGAAGTTCCCGCGGGCCAGGGGGCTCGTGGGGCTCCACGCCTCGTTCACCGTGGGCGACCAGGCCGTCCGCGAGGCTGGCGCGCTCGCCCGCGAGCTCGGGGTCCCGGTCCACGTGCACGTCGCGGAGGCCGAGTCCGACGTCGTCGACGCGAAGCGCCGCGGCTACGAGGGCCCTCTCGAGCGGCTCATCGCCCTGGACTGCCTGCCCCCCCGGTCCATCCTCGCCCACGGCGTCTGGCTCGGCGAGGCGTCGGTGCGACGCGCCGACGAGGCCGGCGCGTGGATCGTGCAGAACCCGCGATCGAACGCCAACAACCGCGTCGGCTACCCCGGCGCGATCCACGCGAGCAAGCACGTCGCCGTCGGCACGGACGGCTTCGCCGCCGACATGGTCGAAGAGCACCGCGCGCTAGGCGAGGAGGCCGCGAAGCACCACGACCCCGCGGACGTCCGGACGCTCGACGCGCGGCGCGCCGGTGGGTTCGCGCTCGCGGTGCTGTTCGACGACGGGAGCGCGCGAGACGTCGCCACCGGCGTGCCCGGACAGCGGCCGCGCGAGGTGGTCGTCGGGGGCCGGACCGTGGTCAAGGACGGGCGTCTGGTCGACGCGGACATCGAGGAGATCCGCGCGCACGCGCGCGAGCAGGCCGCGCGGCTGTGGTCGCGCATGGCGGCGATCACGGACTGAGCCCGGTCGGGTCGCGCTCCGCCGTCGGCGCTCGTCGGGAGAGACTTGCCCGCCGGTGGCGGCGGAGGAGCGTGGTATAGACTCCGGCCGATGGAAGGGGTCCGGGCGCCGCAGGTCATCGGTCGGTACGCCATCTACGGCAAGATCGCGTCGGGCGGCATGGCGAGCGTCCACTTCGGGCGGCTGCTCGGAGGGGCCGGCTTCTCGCGCACCGTCGCCATCAAGCGGCTGCACCCGCACCTCGCCGAGAACCGCGAGTTCCGCGCGACGCTCATCGACGAGGCGCGGATGGCGGCGCGCATCCATCACCCGAACGTCGTGCCGACGCTCGACGTCGTGACGGCCGACGGCGAGCTGCTGCTCGTCATGGAGTACGTGCGCGGCGAGTCGCTCGCGCGCCTGGTCAAGATCCAGATGGACCACCAGCAGCTCGTCCCCCTCCCGGTCACCAGCGCCATCGTGGTCGGCGCGCTCCACGGGCTCCACGCTGCCCACGAGGCCACCAACGATCACGGCGCGCCGCTCGGCATCGTGCACCGGGACGTGTCGCCGCAGAACATCCTGGTCGGCGTCGACGGCATGGCGCGCGTCATCGACTTCGGCGTGGCGAGGGCTACCGGGCGGCTGCAGACGACCAGGGAGGGGACCATCAAGGGCAAGATCGCGTACATGGCGCCCGAGCAGCTCGGGGGGCGCGACGTCACTCGCGCGGCCGACGTGTACGCGATGGGGGTGGTGCTCTGGGAGGCGCTCACGTGCCGGCGGCTGTTCTCGGGCGACAACGAGGCGGCCCTGGTGAACAAGGTGCTCGCCGGCCCGTCCGGTCCGCCGAGCTGGCACGTGCCCAACCTGTCGCCGGAGCTCGACGCGCTCGTGATGCGGGCGCTCGCCCACGACCCGACGGCCCGCTTCGCCACCGCGCGCGAGATGGCCGAGGTGCTGCTGCGCGTGGTGCCGCCCGCGTTCCCGACCGACGTCGGCGCGTGGTGCGAACGGGCCGCGAGCGAGTCGCTCGCCAAGCGCGAGACGCTCCTCGCCGAGATCGAGAGCAGCTCGGGGATGGGCTCGGCGCAGTCGTACCAGACGGTCGCGGCGGTCCGGCCTCGGCCTGGCGACATGGACCTGCGGGCCACCTTGAAGGACCCCGCAGGTCCGCAGCCTGGGTTGCTGGCAGAGGCCGGCGGGGGCATCCCTGATGGGCCGCCGGGGACCACGTCGCAGCCCTCGAGCCTGTCGATGGAGGCGCCCCTCGCGGCGGCCGCGTCCCCGCGGCAGCTGTGGCGCGCCGTCCTGGCCGGCTCGCTCCTGGCCGGGGTGCTCTTCGCGGTGGGGCTCGTGGTGGCGCTGTGGGGCGGGTGGAAGGTCATCCCTTCGGCGGGTCCGGCGCCGGCGACCCGCGCGTCCGCGGAGGCCCCGCCGCTGCCCGCGCCCGCCGTGACGAGCGCGTCGGCCGCGCCGCCCGCTGTCGAGGCCCCGGCGCCGTCGACCGCTGCGCCGCCGTCGGCCGCCGTCTCGGCCCCGCCGTCGCCTGCCGCCGCTCCGCCGCCGACGCCGCAGCGCACGGCTGCCCCCGCGGCGGCGCCGAAACCCCGGTCAACCACCAACTGTGACCCGAATTTCTACTACGATGACAACGGCGACAAGCACTTCAAGCCCGAGTGCTTCGCACACTGAAGGAGCGTCCGATGCGAGTCTGCCTGGTTGGTCTCGTGGTCCTTGCCGCGCTCGCGCAGGCTCCGCACGCCCGCGCCGCCGGACCGGGCGTGGGTGAGTGTCTGTCGGCGACCGAGACCTCCCTCAAGCTGCGGGCGGACCACAAGCTCCGATCCGCGCGCGCGGCGCTCCTCGTGTGCTCGTCGGCGAGCTGCCCCGTCGACGTGCGGCAGGAGTGCATTCGCCGGATGGACGCCGTCAACGCGGCGGTGCCCAGCGTCGTCTTCGCGGTGAGGACCGATGCCGGCAAGGAGCTGTCCGACGTGAAGGTCACGATGGACGACGAGGTGGTGGCCGAGCACCTCGAGGGGAGCGCGCTGTCGCTCGACCCCGGCAGCCACCGGTTCACCTTCGAGGCCGCGGGCCTGCCGCCGGCGACCGAGACGCTCATCCTGCACGAGGGCGAGAAGAACCGGCGCGAGGTCGTCGTGCTGGGCGCTCCCGCGGCTCCTCCCCCCGCGGTGGGGGTCCCGGCGGCGTCTCTGGCGGCCGCCCCGCCGGCTCCGGATTCGTCCGCGCCGTCCGCCGTCGACCGCGGCCACGGGCGGCGAGTCGCCGGGCTCGCGGTGGGGGGAGCCGGCGTCGTCGGTGTCGCCCTCGGCAGCGTCTTCGGGGGGCTGACGTTCTCCTCGTGGAGCAGCGCGAACAGCGAGTGCCCGACCCACGCGGGCTGCTCCACGCAGGCGATCAACCACCGCAGCGACGCCGTGACCGACGGGGCCGTGTCGACGGTCGCGTTCGTCGCGGGGGGCATCCTGCTGGCCACGGGGCTCACGCTCTACTTCACGGCGCCCAGGGACCACGCCCCGCAGCTCGGGCTGCAGATCGCTCCAGGCGGCGCGGGCCTCACCGGCACGTTCCCTTGATCCGAGGTCCGGCGCCGCGCGGCAGACGGGTCGGCTCCGGCGCGACGCGCCCCGCGTGATCGGCTAGGTTGCCCTCACCGTGGTGCGTTCCCCCTCCTCGCTGCCACTCGACTTCACCGCCCGCGCCCAGCCCGCGGCGGCTCCGGAGCCCGAGGTGCCTCGGGCGCTCACGGTCGGAGAGCTCGATCGCGCCATCAAGCGGTCGCTCGACGTCTCGTTCGACGCTCCCCTCTGGGTCGAGGGCGAGGTGACGGGGGCCCGGCCGGCGACGAGCGGACACCTCTACTTCGGCTTCAAGGACGACCGCGAGGACGCGTCGATCGACGTCGCCATCTACAAGACCAACCTGACGCCGCGCATCCGGGCCATGGTCGTCGACGGCGCGCGCATCCGCCTGCGCGGCAAGCCCGCGTTCTGGGCGCCGCGCGGCAGGCTCCAGTTCGTCGCCGAGCGCGCCGAGCCGGCGGGGCGAGGCGCGCTGCTCGAGGCGCTCGAACGGCTCAAGGCCAAGCTCACCGCCGAGGGGCTCTTCGACCCGGCGAAGAAGCGCCCGATCCCGGTCGAGCCGCGGCGCATCGGCGTGGTCACGAGCAAGACCGGAGCGGTGATCCACGACATCTGCAAGGTCGCGTTCCGGCGTGGAGCCGCGCGCCTGCTGCTGGCCCCCGCGCTCGTGCAGGGGGCCGGGGCCGCCGCGTCCATCCGGCGCGCGATGGCCGAGCTGTCGCGCGTGCCGGAGGTCGACGTCATCATCGTCGGACGCGGTGGAGGGTCGGCCGACGACCTCTCGGCCTTCAACGACGAGGACCTGGTGCGCGCGGTCGCGTCGTGCCCCGTGCCCGTGATCAGCGCCGTCGGCCACGAGGTCGACGTCACGCTCACGGACTTCGCGGCCGACGCGCGCGCGGCGACCCCGTCGCAAGCGGCCGAGATGGTGGTCCCCGACGCCAGAGCCCGCCGCCAGGCGCTCGCGCACTGCCGTGCCCGGCTCGTCCGCGCCGCGCACGCCCGCGTTCGCGACGGGGCGCGGCGGCTGGCAGAGGCCCAGCGGCGCCTCGGGGACCCTCGCCTGACCCTGGCGTCCTTCCAGCAGACCCTCGACGACAGGGTCGCCCGCCTCGGCGCGTCGGCGCGGGCGGCCATCGCCTCGCGCGCCGGGCGCCTGGCGTCGGTCGAGCGCCGCATGGGTCACCTGCACCCGAGCGTGAGGCTCGGGCACGAGGCCATGCGGATCTCGTCGCTGCAGGCGCGCCTGGCCACGCAGATGCGGGCGAAGGTCGCGCGTTGCGCAGGGAGCGTCCGCGAGCTCGCCGCGGGCCTCGACGCGATGAGCCCGCTCGGGGTGCTCGCGCGAGGGTACGCCATCGCGACGACCGCCGGCGGGCGCGCGGTGCGCGACACGGGCGACGTGCGGGTCGGGGACACGATCGGCGTGCGCGTCGCGCGCGCACAGCTCGCAGCCCGGGTGACGAGCGTCGACCCCGACGCCGGTGACGCGGCCACCCGTGGCCCTCGCGGAGCGGAGGGGCGATGACCACGCTGCGCTTCGCGGTCGTGGGCGGCGACGCCGTCGGGCACTCTGCGAGCCCCCGGATGCACGCGGCGGCCTACGCGGCGCTGGGGCTCGACTGCGCCTACGAAGCGATCCGGGCGACCGAGGACGACCTGCCCGGTGTCGTCGCCAGGCTCGGGGCCGGCGACCTCGCGGGGCTGAACGTCACCATCCCGCACAAGCGCCGGATCCTCGAGCACGTCGACCTCGTCGACGCGAGCGCGCGCAGCGTCGGCGGGGCCAACACCCTCGTCCGTGCCCCCGATGGTCGCGTCGTCGCCCACAACACCGACGTGACCGCCATCGCCGCGGAGCTCCGCCACCTCGCAGCGGACGTCACCCTCGCCGCGTGGAAGAAGTCCCACGCCCTCGTCCTCGGCACGGGGGCGACCGCTCGCTCGGCCGTCGTCGCGCTCGGTCGGCACATCGGCGTCGCGCGGATCACGGTGCGCGGCCGCGCCATCGAGGACGATGCCCGGAGGGGCCTGTTCGAGGCCGAGGTGACCGAGCTGCTTCGGCGGTCGGGGGCGACCAGCGCGCTCCGGTTCCAGCCGTGGGCCCCGATCGTCACGACCGACCGCGAGGTGCTGACCATCGTGCAGGCGACGAACCTCGGCATGGAGGGGGGG
>Ga0181517_10002695_pt1 | contig 17723 bp, 11 predicted proteins | sample PEATcosm2014_Bin_31_FD_119748 | JGI IMG/M metagenome (GOLD analysis project Ga0181517, IMG submission 119748) | Peatland microbial communities from MTU Mesocosm Facility, Houghton, MI, USA - PEATcosm2014_Bin01_30_metaG | ecosystem: Environmental > Terrestrial > Soil > Wetlands > Peat | place... | reverse complement strand
CGCACCACTTTCGAAAGGCACGCTCCATGAAATCTGCATCGCTGCTTGTTGCCGCTCTGGCAGTCACCTTTTTCTCAACGGCCTTGTGGCCATCCGCCGCAAGGGCGGATCAGACGGTTGTCATCGACGGCACGGCCGGTGGGAAGCAGTTTGACGGGATCGGGGCCGTCAGCGGCGGGGGGGCGACATCGGTGCTGCTGAAGGATTATCCGCAGAAGCAGCGCGATCAGGTGCTGGATCTGTTGTTCAAGCCGAAATTCGGGGCGTCGATCTCGGCCCTGTATGTGGAAGTTGGCGGCGATGGGAACAGCACACAGGGCACCGAAGACAGCCACATGCACTCGCGCACCGATGAAAATTACAGCCGTGGCTATGAATGGTGGCTGATGACCGAGGCGAAGAAGCGGAATCCGGCCATGTCGCTGGACGCCTGCGCGTGGAGCTGTCCGGGCTGGGTGGGCGTGGACGCGAGGTCGCCCAACGGCAATTTCTGGTCGCAGGACATGTGCGACTATTACGCCAAGTGGATCAAGGGGCTCAAGACGAATTACGGCCTGGACCTGGACGCCATCGGCTGCCGCAATGAAAAGGGCGTCAATGAGGCGTGGGTCAAGACGTTTCGGACCACGCTGGACAATGACGGACTGAACAAGGTCCGCATCCACGGATTTGATAACTGGGACAAGACCAAGTTCGACTTCACCAATCATTTCCTGACCGATCCGGCCCTGGCCAAGGCCGTCGATGTCGTCAGCAATCACACCATGGCCACTTCGCCGACTCCCGATGCGGTGAAAAAGCTGCTGGACGGTCTGAACAAGCCGATCTGGAACAGCGAAGAGCACGTGTATAAGCAGGGCTTTGATTGCGAAATCAGCATTGTGCAGGCGTTCAATCAGAACTACATCAACAGCGGCGTGACGAAAATCTGCAACTGGTATCTGGTGGCGTCGCTTTATCCGATCGAGCCGTATCCCGAAACGCCGTCCATGCTCATTGCCCGTTCACCCTGGAGCGGGAATTACGCCATCCGGCCGGCGATGTGGGGATACGCACATTACGGCCAGTTCAGCGCCATCGGCTGGCAATATCTCAACGGCGCGTGCGGGAATCTGAGCGGCGGCGGGACGTTCGTCACGCTCAAGTCGCCGGGCACGGACTACAGCTTCATCGCCGAAACCAAGAACGCCACGGCCAAGCAGACGGTGACGATCAACGTCAAGGGCGGACTTTCGGCCGGTAAACTGTGCGTCTGGCGAAGCAATGCCCAGGAGCAATTCGTCAAGCTGGACGACATCAACCCGGTCAACGGTTCGTTCAGCATCACGCTCGATCCCGCGTCGATCTATTCGATCTCGACAACCACCGGCCAGCAGAAAGGCTCGTTCGACGATGTGCCGGCCGAGCGCGATTTCCCGCTGCCTTATTACGAGAACTTCGATCATTACAAGAACGCCAAATCGTTTGGCTATCTGCCGCATTACACGGCCGACATTTCCGGCGTGTTCGAGCTGGCGGACCGGCCGGACGGCAAGGGCCAATGCCTGCGCCAGGTTCTGGATAAGAAGGCGCAAAGCTGGGCGCCGGAATCGATGCCCTACACGGTCATGGGCGATTCCAAGTGGAAAGACTACGAAGTCAGCGCCGACACGCTGATGGATGATGGCGGCTGGGTCGGCGTCATGGGCCGGGTCTCGAACACCGGCAGCGGCTATGGCACTGATCCCAAGGGCTATTACCTTCGCCTCAGCGCCGACGGCGAGGTGTCGCTGGTGGTCGCCGGCCAGGCCCAGGGTCGCGGCGGCGCGGCCGCAGGGCGCGGCAGCGCGCCGATCCCTTCACTGGCCACCGCAACCATCAGTGATTTCGACGTCAAGCAATGGCACAACCTCAAGCTCCAGTTCACCGGCCAGCACATCGTCGGATTTATCGATAACAAACAGGTTCTTGCGGCCGACAACAGCGCGTTCGGCAGTGGCCTGGCGGGCTTGATGACCGGCGGCACGGGCAATGCGCGAAATACCGCGATGTTCGACAACCTGCTGATCAACACGGTCAATGGCCCGGTGCCATCGCCGACGGATTTTGTTTCCGACAGCGACCCGATGTACAAATAACCCGCCGGCCGTCGCCGTGGCGATGGCGGAGGATTTGGTTTTCAAGTTCGTGTCAGAGAGTTTTCGAGGAGCGGTTATGCGAATGCCATTTTGGGCCTGTGGTATCGTTGTCGGCGCGATCACGGTGATGTTGAGCGGCTGCACACAGACGAGCAGTGAGCCCGCCGCGCCCGCCGGCCTGACGCAATCGGGCGATACACAAAAGACCTTGTTCAATCAGGATTGGCGGTTCGCACTGGGGGATCAAACCGGCGCGGATGCCGCCGGTTTTGACGATAGTGCCTGGCGCAAGCTCGATCTCCCGCACGATTGGTCCATCGAAGGGCCGTTCGATTCCAAATGGGCCAGCGGCACCGCCTATCTTCCCGCCGGCATCGCCTGGTATCGCAAGCACTTCACGCTCCCCGCCGCCGATGCCGGCAAGCTCGTCAGCATCCAGTTTGACGGCGTGTACAAAGACTCAACCGTCTATCTCAACGGCCACGCGCTGGGCACCCGGCCGTATGGGTATATTTCGTTCCAATACGATCTCACGCCGTATCTGAACGCAACTGGCGACAACGTGCTGGCGGTGCGCGTGGACCATCACGATTTCGCCGATTCGCGCTGGTATCCCGGTTCGGGGATTTTCCGCAACGTCTATCTGATCGCCACCAATCCGTTCTTCGTCGAACACGATGGAACGTTTGTCACGACGCTGGCGGCGACGGACGACGCGGCCGATATCAGCATCGCCACAACTCTTCGCGGCATGAAGAGCGCCGCTCCGCCGGCGGGCGGGCCGGAGTCGGTCTTCGGAATCGTGACGACCATATACGATGCCGACGGCACGCCCGTCGCCACCGATTCGGCCAAAGTTGACGGCCCGGCGATGTTCCTGGTCGTGTATGGCCAGGGCGAACCGGCCAGCAAGCAGTTCGAGCAGACCTTCCATATCGCTCAGCCCGCGCTCTGGTCGGTCGATCATCCCACGATGTACACGGCCGTCACCGAAGTCATTCAGGATGGCAAGACGATCGACGCGTATCGCACGCCGTTTGGCATTCGCACGATCAAATTCGATCCGAACACCGGGTTCTGGCTCAATGGCGTTTCGATGAAGCTCAAGGGCGTGTGCCTGCACGAAGACGCCGGCGCGTTGGGTTCGGCCATTCCGCAGCAGGTCTGGGAACGGCGGCTTCGCACGCTCAAGGAGGCCGGGACCAACGCCATCCGTTGCAGCCACAATCCGCCGGCGCCGGAATTTCTCGATCTGTGCGATCGACTCGGATTTCTCGTCATGGACGAGGCGTTCGACGAATGGACCGGCGGCAAGAACAAGTGGATCACCGGCTGGAACAACGGCACGCCCGGCAAGGATGGATACCACACCTACTTTGACGAGTGGGCCGACAAGGACATCCAGGACATGGTTCGCCGCGATCGAAATCATCCGTCGATCATCATGTGGAGCATCGGCAACGAGATCGACTATCAGAACGATCCATACCCGCCGAATTCTCCCGAATTGCCGCCGATCGCGGCGCGGCTTATCAAGGACGTGAAGGCCGTCGATACCACGCGTCCGGTCACGGCGGCGTGCGCGTTTCCAGAGACCAATCTCTTCAAGACGCTGCTGGATGTCGAAGGGTATAACTACATGGAATCGCACTACGCCGAAGACCATGCCGCCAACCCCACGCGCATCATGTACGGCAGCGAGAACAAGTCCGACCTGGCCGCCTGGCTCACCGTCGCCAACACGCCGTACATCTTCGCCGAATTCCTCTGGACCGGCATCGACTACATGGGCGAGGCCAGGCAGTTTCCCAACCGCGCCAGCGCGGCCGGATTCCTCGATCTGGCCGGGTATCGCAAGTCCGAATTCTATTTCCGCAAATCGCTATGGAACGACGCCTTGATGGCCAAGATCCAGCGCGATGCCGCCGGCCGGCTGGTCTGCTACACCAACGCCGATGCCGTCACCTTCACGCAAAGCGGCAAGTCGCTGGGGCAGAAGACCCTGCCGCCCACGCGCATCATTCCCGTCCCCGGCGATCCCACCGGCGGGCCGATCACCGCCTTTGCGACCAGGAAGGGCAAATCGGTCACCGATACCTACGCGCTGCCCGCCAAGGCGGCGGCGATCAAGTTAGAGGAATACAAGACGACCTTCGGCCCCGGCGACGGCCCGAACGTGGCGCAAGTCGAACTGTCGATTGCCGATGCCGCCGGCAACGTCGTCCCGAATGCCGCGCAGGATGTGAGCGTGTCGATCAAAGGTCCAGGCCGTCTGCTGGGAATCGAATCCGGCGACACCGATTCCGTTGAGAACTATCAGGCGCCGCATCACAAGGCGTATCACGGCCGGCTGCTGATCTACGTGGAAACGCACGGAACGGTACAGGTAACCACCAGCGCTGCGGGATTGCCCGACGCGAAGATCGGTGTAGGGGGATGATCCGATGGCATTCCGCGCTCGCGTGCGATTTTGTAGAGTCCGCATTGCGGACCACATTCCCGATCCGGGCACATAGAGGTCCGCAATGCGGACCCTACGGCTGCGTTGTGACGCCGTTGTTCATCGCGGCGGGCGTCGCAAATTTGAAGTGGAACCAATCCACATCCACATAACCCGCGTCGGCTTTGTTGTTATAACTGAAAATCCCCAGCCGGTCGCCGCGATAGTAGCTCCACGTTAGATGGTACTTCGGCCCGAATGGCGTGTAGGTTTTGCCGTCGATGCTGTAGGAATACTGGCTGTCACCGGCCAGATTCCATGAGCTGCCGAGCCAAAGCGCGTCGCCGCTCACCACGGGCCCGCTGGTCATCTTGCCGGCGTCGTTGAACGTGAGCGTTCGGATGCCGCCCTCTTGTGATACTCCCAGCGCGGAATACGACTTGGCGAGATGGCACAGGCCCGCCTGCTGGCCATCGGCCATGCCGGCGATGTCCAGTTTCATCGTCACTTCATTCGCATCAGTGCGAAACGCCCGTTGCGTGAGCGTGTTGCCGGCCGACAGCAGGTCGTTGCTCTTGAGCGGCCGAAACGCCGCCAGCCGCAGAAAACCCGGCCGCTGCGTCAACGACCACATGTCGGCCCTCGGCTGATAATTCCATTCCCACTGCGGGGGCAGAGTGGTTTCATTGAACTCGTCGTCCGTCTGCGGCACGGCCGGGGCGATGCCGATGATCGGTTTCATACCGCTCCAAACCATGTTGCCGATGCCGTCGGGGCCTGGCTTCCCGATGATCGGCCAGCCGTCGATCCAGGTGACCGGGAGCAGGACCATGGCCCGGCCTTCCCAGTCGCCAGTTCCCTGATGCGTGATGAACCACCAATCGCCCGAGGCCAGTTGCACCAGGCCGCCCTGGTTGGGTTCCTTGTCGATCGCCTTATTGACATGATTGAGCTGCCTGGTTTCCCACGGGCCGTCCAGGCTTCTGGAGCGGTCCATCATGATGACGCGACCCTCGCTGCGGACCTCGCTGTAGTAATGATAGTAAAGCCCGTTGATCTTATAGAGCTTATTGGCTTCGCTGCCGCGCGACTGATGAATCACCTTGTCCGAATCTGCGATGACCTGCTGCCCATCGGCCGTCATCTTGAACAGATGGATTTGATAGTTGCCCGAAAAGTTCGAGCACACCAGATATCCCTGCCCGTCATCGTCCCAGAACGGACAGCAATCATCCCACCCCTTGGCCTTCATCACCGGATGCAGCGGTTCCCACGGGCCGGCCGGATTCTTGGCCGTGGTCATGAAGAACCCTTCGTCCGGCGTGCCGAAATAGATCCAAAACTTCTCGTCGTGGTAGCGGATCGCCCCGGCCCAGATGCCCCGGCCATAGCGGCTCATGCTGTCCCAATTCATCGCCGGGGCGATCTGCGTGAGATCGCTGACGGCATGGCCGAGGATGGTCCAGCTCACAAGGTCCTTCGAGTGCAGAATCACCACGCCGGGCGAGTATTGGAACGTCGAGGAAATGGCGTAGAAATCGTTGCCGACGCGGATGGCGTCGAGGTCGCTGTAATCGCTGGGGAGAATCGGGTTGACATAATTACCGTCGCCCTGGTCGCCCCAGCGGCCCAGCAATGCGGCCGGCTCCGGCTCGGGGGCGCCGACTGCGATGAATGCGGCAGTTGTCAGCAGTGCAAGGAACACCGCGATGGAAACACGGCCAGAATACGTGCAACGACCAGGCATGTTCCTCCTGTACGGCAAACCCAATGTGGTCTCGATGCTAATCGTCGGGCGGATATTCCGCCAGCGGAGAGGAAGTCTGCTCCCGGCCAGTGGATAATTCGCCGGCCGCTGGCTAAAACCACCAATCGCGAAAGGGCTGCCAGGGATTGGAGCGACGCGGCATGGCGCACGTTTTCACCACCCGCCGGGTGCGGGACATTCTCAAGAAGCCGGCGAGTATCGGTCCGGACCTGATTGTGCTGGCCGTCGCGGCGGGAGTCGCGGGCGCGTTGTTCACGTTCGGCAAGCAGGTCGCTGCGCCATATCACCAGCAGACGGACATCAGCCTCTCCCTTTGGACGCTGCCAAAATATACGATGTTCAGCCTGGCGCGCGGGTTTGCAGCCTACATTCTTTCGCTGATCTTCACACTGGTTTACGGCACTCTCGCTGCTCACAATCACCGGGCCGAAAAGATCATGGTGCCGGCCCTGGACGTGCTCCAGTCGATACCCGTGCTGGGGTTCCTGCCGGCACTGGTGCTGGCCATGATCGGGCTCTTTCCCACGCGCGAGATCGGACTGGAACTGGCGTGCGTCGTCATGATCTTCACCGCCCAGGCGTGGAACATGACCTTCAGCTTCTTCGGCAGCATTCGCAGCATTCCCACCAATCTCGCGGAAGCGGCCACGATGAATCAACTGAGCCGCTGGCGCATTTTCACCGTGCTGGAACTGCCGGCCTCGATGATCGGGCTGGTTTGGAATTCGATGATGTCATTCGCCGGTGGTTGGTTCTTTCTGACCGTTAATGAAGCCTTCACGCTCGGCGACAAGGACTTTCGTCTTCCCGGCATCGGTTCGTATATGGCCGAGGCGATCAAGGAAGGGAACACCCAGGCGATGATCGCGGCCGTGGTCGCGATGATCATCATGATCGTCGCGGTGGACCAGTTGTTCTGGCGCCCCATCGTGGTCTGGAGCGAACAATTCAAGGTCGAGGAGACCGCCGAAACGGACAAGGCACAATCCTGGGTGCTCAACCTGCTTCAGGAATCGCGGCTGTACGAAAAGCTCATCGGCCGGCTCAAGAAGAAGCCGACGCTCCCGGCCGTTGTTCCGGTCGCGCCGGCCGATGCGCCTGGCGCTGCGCGTCCCAGGCCAAAGCAATCCAGGATTGCGGGAACAGCCATTGCGGTCGCGAAGTGGATTGCGCTGGCACTGCTTGGGGCGGGGACGATCTGGGGAGTCTGGTCGCTGGTGCATTTGCTCATGCTGCTTCCGATCCATGACCCGGCGCAGCATCAGGATTGGGCATACGTGCTGCTGGCGCTTCTGTCGTCGTTTGCTCGCACCACCGCGGCCGTCGTCCTGGGCGGCCTTTGGGCGTTGCCGGCGGGAATCCTGATCGGCCTTTCACCCAAATGGTCGCAGCGTTTGCAGCCGGTTGTGCAGGTGGCGGCCAGTTTTCCGGCCCCGATGGTGTTTCCGGTGGTGACGGGCCTGCTGGTTTACCTGGGGATTCCCTTTACCGTGGGCTGCGTCAGCCTGATGCTGTTGGGAGCACAATGGTATGTTCTCTTCAACGTCATCGCCGGCGCCATGGCCATCCCGACCGAACTGAAGGAAGTCGCCAAAGTCTACCACACGCCGTGGTGGCGGCAGTGGACGCGCATCTATATTCCCGGCGTGTTCCCGTACCTTGTGACCGGCCTGATCACCGCCGCCGGCGGGGCGTGGAACGCGACCATTGTCTCGGAATACGTGCAGGTGAAAGGCGAGACCAAGGTGGCCTTCGGTCTGGGATCGTTGATCAGCATTGCCACCGACAGGGGCAATTTCCCGCTCTTGGCGGCGGGGATCGTGACTATGGCGATTTCCGTTGTGCTGTTGAACCGATTCATGTGGCGGCGGCTCTATCGCGTGGCGGAGAGCCGCTATGCTTTGAACGTCTGACGTCCGATACGCGAGGCAACCGTGAGCGAAGCGACCAATGGCACGCCGATCTGCGAGGCGAAGAACGTCTCGGTGGCGTATGACGCCGCGCGGGTTCGCTTCGCCATCAAGGATGTCTCGCTGGCGATCAACACCGGTGAAGTCGTCGCCATTCTCGGTCCCAGCGGATCGGGAAAGAGCACGCTGCTGCGGGCACTGATCGGCCTGCTCACGCCGACGCAGGGAACCGTCCTGGCGCACGGCCGGCCGCTCACGGGAATGCACCCCGGCGTCGGATTGGTGTTCCAGAGCTTCGCCCTCTATCCGTGGCTGACGGTCCGCGACAACATCGCCGTCGCACTCGACGGGCTCAATCTCCCGTCGGAGGAAGGCCGCAAGCGCGTGGCACGCTGCATCGAGATGGTCGGCCTGAGCGGATTCGAAGAGGCATACCCAAAGGAAATTTCCGGCGGGATGAAACAGCGGGTCGGATTCGCCCGCGCCCTGACCAGTGCGCCGGAACTGCTCTGCATGGACGAACCGTTCAGCGCGCTGGATGTCTTCATGGCCGAAAGCCTGCGCGGCGAAGTCTACAGGCTGGTCACCAGCCGCGACGATGCCGTCGTCGGTGATGCCCTGGCCGCCGTCAAGAGCGTGTTGATTATCACGCACAACATCGATGAAGCCGTGTTCCTGGCCGACCGCGTGGTGGTGCTGGGCACGCAGCCCGGCCACATCCGCACCATTGTGCCGGTTACGATTCCGCATCCGCGCGATTATCAGGCGCCGGCCTTCCGCGCCATGGTGCAACGCCTGCACGATGTCATCGTCTCCGAACAACTGCCCGAAGAAGCGCCCGCCCCGGCCGCCGCTGCCGCCCCGGCCGAAGGCGTGCCCGAGCCGCTGCCCCATGTGTTCATCGGCGAGGTGTTCGGTCTGATGGAGATGCTTCGCGACCAGGGCAGCCAGATGGACGTATTCCGGCTGGATCAGCAGACGGACTACGATTTCGGCCACACGCTGGCGGTGATCAAGATGGGCGAGATGCTCGATTTTCTCGACACGCCCAGGAACACCGTGCTGCTCACGCCGCTGGGGAACAAATTCCTCGACGCCGACATCAACCTGCGCAAATCCCTGGTCAACCAGCAGCTCCGCACCCTGGCGACGTTCCGTTTTGTGGCCGAGATTCTGAACCAGGCCCCGAATAAGCGGCTGACCCGCGACGTGGTGGAGGAAGAACTCGTGGTTCGCATGCCGGCCGAAGACGTGGCAAAGCTGTTCGACACCATCGTGGGATGGGCGCGCTTCGCCCAGTTGCTCGGCTATTCGACGGAGACCGAGGAGCTCTTTCTGGAAGCGCCCAATGCGCCGCCGGCGACATAGAGCCGATCCGTCGCTCTCATTTCAATTTCAAATCCGGGATTCCGAAATCTGAGATCTCAAATCCGCGATTTCAAATCGCCCTTTGATCTTGTGAATCGCGCCAAATAACGTAAATTGTCCGGCGTTCAGGAATTGTCCGTTACGCCAATTCGAACCGGAGACCGCTATGCCCCTGTCGACTTTTCACACTGTACGAATGGCCCTCCTTCAGCCGGCCGTGCTCATGGCCTGCCTCGCCGCCACCGCGTCATTGGTGGGCTGCCAGGGGCAGGTGTCGCAGCAGAAGCAATTCCTCGCCTACGACGCCCAGGCCAAGACCATTCTCGCCAAGATGACCCTCGATGAAAAAATCGGCCAGATGATGCAGCCGGATCAGGGGTCGCTGAAGACTCCCGACGACATCGAAAAATACTGCCTCGGTTCGTTGCTCAGCGGCGGCGGGTCCGGGCCGAAGGACAAATCCAAATACAACCTCGCCGGCTGGACCGACATGGTCGAGAGCTACCAGCAGCACGCGCTGAAGACGCGCCTGGCCATTCCGCTTCTGTACGGCATCGATGCCGTCCACGGCCACAACAACATCCCCGGCGCGACGATCTTCCCGCACAACATCGGCCTGGGCTGCACGCGCGATCCCGAGCTGGTGACGAAGATCGAGCGCGTCACGGCCGAGGAAGTCCGCGCCACCGGCATCAACTGGGTCTTCGCGCCGTGCATCACTGTTCCACAAGATGAACGCTGGGGCCGCACGTTTGAGGGATATTCCGACGATCCGGCCATCGTCAGCCTGCTGGCCCCCGCGGCCGTGCGCGGCTTCCAGGGCGACAGCCTTTCGGATCCGCTATCGGTCGTCGCCTGCTGCAAACACTTTGTCGGGGACGGCGGCACGAGCCCCGGCTCGGCAAGCTTGCAGGGTGCCGAAGGCGCCACCAACGTCCGCCTCGATCAGGGCGATACGCGCGTCGATGAAGCGACTCTCCGCCGCATCCACCTGCCCGGTTACATCGCGGCCGTCAATGCCGGCGTCGGAACCATCATGCCCTCGTACAGCAGTTGGAACGGCCTGAAGATGTCCGCCAACAAATACCTTTTGACGGATGTTCTCAAGAAGGAACTGGGCTTCGAGGGTTTCCTGATTTCCGACTACAACGCCGTCGATCAGATCAATCGCGCCGACTTCCCGGCCTCGATCGCCACGTCGATCAACGCCGGCATGGACATGGTGATGATGACCGAAAAATACCCGATATTCTTTCAGGATCTGAAGGATCTGGTGAACGCTGGGACGGTGCCCATGTCGCGCATCGACGATGCCGTGACGCGCATCTTGCGGGTCAAGCTGGCCGCCGGTCTGATGGACCCCAATCGCTCGCCGCTGGTGGATCGGAAATTGCAGGCGTCGTTCGGATCGCCCGAGCATCGCGCCGTCGCCCGCCAGGCCGTCGCCGAGTCGCTCGTCCTGCTCAAGAACAGCAAAAACGTCCTGCCCCTGAGCAAGATGACCGCCCACATCCACGTGGCCGGCCGCGGCGCGGACAACCTGGGCATGCAGGTCGGCGGCTGGACGGTGGATTGGCAGGGCGCCATGAACCGGCCGATCCCCGGCGGTACGTCCATCCTCACGGCCATCAAGAGCACCGTCGGCAATCAGGCCATCGTGAGCTATTCTCTTGACGGCAGCGGCGCCGCCGGCGCCAACGTGGGCATCGTCGTGATCGGCGAAGCGCCCTACGCCGAAGGCGCCGGCGACCGCGCCGATCTCTCCATCGCCGATGTCGATCGCACCGCCATCGCCAACATGAAATCCGCCGGAATCCCGGTGGTTGTGATCCTCCTCTCCGGCCGGCCCATGATCCTCGGCGACACGCTCGACCAATCCGATGCCCTGATAGCCGCGTGGCTCCCCGGCTCCGAAGGCCAGGGCGTGGCCGACATCCTCTTCGGCGACAAGAAACCCACGGGCAAGCTCTCGTACCTGTGGCCGAAAACGATGGATCAGATTCCCGTCAGTGCCACAACCCGCCCCAACGCCGAAGCCCCGCTGTTCCCGCTGGGATTTGGGTTGACGTATTGAGTGGAGAGTGGAGCCACAAAGCTCATCGAGAAGATAGAAATGAGGGCAACGGCCGGCGACAGGCGGAGGTATGAGATAACGTAGCATTACCAGCCGGGAGAAATCATGAAGAGGTTCCGGTTTGTCCGCGTTGCAGCGTTGGCGGCATGTCTTCTCGGTGCCAGAACCGCACCTGCATCCGTCACGACGGATGACCTCGGCCCGGCTCCCGATTCCAAACAAATCACGTATGTGGCGATGTCGCCCGATTGCCACAACATCGCGATGGTCGTCATGGCCGGCACGGGCGTCGAACTGCGCGTGAACGGGAAATCGCAGGCAACGGCCGACGATATTCTGTTTGTCCTGTACAGCCCCGACAGCGCGAGGCTGGCTTACACGGCCCGAAAGGACAAGACGTGGTACGTTATCCTCGACGGCAAGGAAACGTCCACCGGCTCACTGCAGGCGTCGCAATTGGTCTTCAGCGATGACGGCCGGCACCTTGGCTATGTCACTAAAACCGCAACTGGCGATTCAGCCATTGTCGATGGAAGAACGATCGGCGCAAATCGCCAAGTCGTTCATCTGACGCTCAGCGGCGATGGCTCGCACGTCGCCTACGGCTATTTGAACGATCAGAAACAATGGGCGGTCATGCGCGATGGCAAGGATACCGGACACACCTACCCGAAGGGTGTTGACCGCATCCGCTTCAGTCCGGACGGGCAACATCTCGTCCTTGTCGGATGTCTATCGGACGATCTGCTCGTTGGACTTCGCTATGAGGTTGTGGTGGACAACGACACCTATGGCCCGTATTACGAAATACTTTCGGGACCAGTATTCTTTCAAAAAGGAGCGCATTGGGCATTCGCAGCCGATCGCTCGACTGGCATCACGTCAGTGCTTGGACAAGGCGCCCCGGGGGTGCGGTCGCTGCAGGTTGTCGACGGTAAGGAGGATTCAACTTTGCCGCGGATCGCCCATAGGAATCCCGACAGCGTTGGCACCGGGCTTGAGCAGAGTCTTTACAGCGACGACGGCGCGCATCATCTTCTCGTTGAGTCCGAACAGGTGGAGATGATACACGAAAAGCATCTCTTCATTGACGGCCAGGAACGTGAGGGATTTCCGCTTAAGGACGTTACGATGAGTCCGGACGGCAAACGGCTCGCCAGTGAGGGCTATCGCTTCTTGGTGATCGACGGTCAACGCAAGGACACCGATTTCGAGTTGGGGCCGCTGTTGTTCAGCCCGGATTCCCAGCACTTGGCATACGCGGTCGCCAAACCGCTCTCCAACGATTGGTTTATGGACGTCGACGATATTTTGCAACCGGCGGCCATCGTCCTGCCGACAGTGGATGTGCGATGGGATCCCCCGCAATGGGATCTCCTGTACGACCACGTTGAGGATCAGGCGAGCTTCGACAACGGCCACTCCTACAACGGCCAATATCCCTACCACTTCGACCCCGACGGCACGCTGGTCTATTTCCGTGTGACCGACGGCCATCTCTATCGCGTTCACTGGAAGCCGGATGACGCGACCACGGCCCCGGCGACCCGGCCGTGAAATCTCCGAAACACGGCCGCGATTGCGGGAAACACGCTGTTTGGATTGGACGACGCATGTTATGCTACTTGTATGACCGCGACAACGGACCATCAGATATTGGACGAGATGCTCGATCCGGTGGGCGATTGCCTTACTCCCGAGGTGGCAGCGCGTATTTCGGCGCTTCGGGCCACTCGGCAGACGCAGGATCGCCTCGACCAGTTGGCCATGAAAAATTCTCAGGGGACGCTCACGCCGCGGGAAGAGGCCGAGTATGAGGCGTACGTCGAGGCTCTTGACGTTATTGCGATCCTACAGGCAAAGGCGCGTAAGGCACTAAGGACAGCAAGCCGCGCGAAGTGACTTACGAGAGCGGCAGAAGAGCATTAGACCACGGATGGGCACGGATGAACACGGATAAGAAGAAGGCTGAACGCATCATTCCTTATGCGTTTATCCATGAAATCCGTGGTTCAAATCTTGTTTTGAATTCGAGCGAAACGCCTCTGCACCTCGGCGGCTAACGGTCCGGGGGAACTTCTCCTGTTTCACCATCACGATTCCCGCAGGTGGTAGCTCTTAATCATCGTCTGCTGGAAATCGGGGTAGGAATTGAGATCGTGCTCGGAAAGGTCCACGCCATCGAACTCGTCCGCTTCACGCAGATGCAGGACGGTGACGCGGGTGAGGATGAAGAAGGTGACTGTGCCGATCGCGGCGGCCAGGGCGGTGATGACCAGCAGGCCGAGAAGCTGATGGCCGACTTGCTCGATGCGGCCGAGGACGCCGTGGCCGGTAAGGGATAACCCGGCGGCCAGCGTGCCCAGGGCGCCGCCGACGCCGTGGATGGCCACTTTCGCCGAGGGGTCGTCCATCTTGAATTGCAGTTCGAGCTTGATCGACATGACCGGGACGAGAACTCCAGCGACAGCGCCGATGGCGACGGCGGCGAGAGTATCGATCCGGCCGGCGCAGCCGCTGACCGCCACCAGGCCACCCAGAAATCCGCAGTACGTCAGATAGGTGTCGCCGGGCGAGAATCGGAACCAGCCGAGCAACATCCCGGCCAAACCGCCGGCGGCGGCGGCGCAGAGCGCATCGGCAACGATGCGGCTGGCGGAAGTGTCGCCACGCATAGCGGCGCAGCCCAGGATGTACGGGAAGAATCCGATGGCGGCGATAAGCACGCCGGCCGCGGCCAGGGGGATATTGTGGCCGGGGACGACGTTGGAGCTGCCGTCGTGGTTGTATTTGCCGAGTCGCGGGCCGACGAATTTGATGGCGACCAGGCCGATGACCGCGCCGGCGCAATGCGTGAAACTGGCGCCGCCGATGTCGATGAAGCCCATGTCGCGGTTCATCCATCCCCAGGCCCATCGCCATCCGAGGGGCACGACGACGGCGGCCGTCACCGCGGCGACCAGCATCATGGGCAGGAACCGGCTGCGTTCGCTGGCAGCGCCGACGATGATGCCTGTGGCGATCAACGTTACCGCGATGATCATTGCCAGGGCGGGATCGGTCCGGCTCCAGCCGAAGAGCAGCCCCTTGTCGCCGCTGAACAGCGCATCGCCGACGGCCCACACCGCAATGATCGTGACCAGCAGATCGGCGACGATACGGAACATCGCGCCGCCGGCGTTCTTGGCGCGGCACATGCCGGACAAATACAGGGCCGTGCCCAGTCTCATCACCAGGGCGGCCACGCCGAAATAGACCAGCATTGATTCGTTCATGGTGATCGCTATCGGGCCGGGCCGTGCGTTTGCGACGGATCGGCCAAGGTTTCCTGACGCACGGGCAAACGCAGGGTGAAGCTGGAACCTTCGGCTTCCTTGGAGCGGACGGCGATCACGCCGTCGTGTTCGTCGATGATCTTCTTGGCCACCGCCAGGCCCAGGCCGGTCCCGCGGTTGCCCTTGGTCGAATGAAACAGCTCGAACATGTGCTGCATCATACCCGGCGTGATGCCGGCGCCGTTGTCGATGACCTCGATGACCAGTTCCTTGCTGCCGGCCATGTAGCGGCAGATGACCTTCACCAGGCCCTTGCCGCGCTCGGTGGCGTCCAGGGCGTTGCTGAGCAGATTCATCAGCACCTGGTGGATGCCGTCGGGATCGAGCGGCACGGCCGGCAGATCGGCCTCCACGTCGGCGACGACCATCACGCCTTTCTCATTGGCGGCCGGTGCCACCAGTTCCAGGCAATCGTCGATCAGCGCCTTGGGATTGACGGATTGGAATCGCGGCTCGCGCGGACGGCTGTAGGCCAGCAGGTTCATCGTCAGGTTGTAAATCTTTTCGAGATTGCGATCGACGATGCGCCAACCCTTTCCGGCCTGGACAACGTTGTTGCCGCGCAGGCCCATCTCAACCACATCCGCGCCGCCGCGCAGCGCCTGCAGGATGTTCTTGATCGAATGCGACAGGGCGGCCGTGGTTTCGCCAACGGCCGCGAGGCGTTCGGCCTTCATGCCGGCCTTGTAGAGCTGCGCGTTTTGAATGGCCAGTCCGGTCTGCTGGCCGATCGCGGTGAGCAGGCGGAGCTGATCGGGCGTGTAGGTGTAGTTCTTGACCTGACTGTCGACATAGATGACGCCGGTGACTTCATCGCCTTCGCCGGCGGTGAGCCGCCTGGCCTTGATCGGGACGCACAGGGCCGAGCGAATGCCCAGGTCCTGGACGCTGCGACCCTTGCTGAAACGGCGATCGGCCATTGCGTTGCTGGAGAGAACGCCTTCGCCGCTCTGGATGACGTGATTGATGATCGTGCGCGAGGCGTGGATGGTGGTTGGTTCGAGTTTGGCGCCATTGACGCTGTCGGCCGAGGATTCGGCGGCGGGTTTTTCGCCGGCGGCGGGGGGGTCTTCGCGGGTGCGGACGATCTTGGGGACCGGCTCGTTGTTGCGCTCGTCCAGCAGGAGGATGATGCCCCGATCGACTTTCATGTGCTCGAAGATCAGGTCCATGACCACTTCCAGAACCTGCTCGATATCGAAGCTGCTCCCCAGCGTCGCGCCCAGGCGATAGAGGATGGTCAGGTTCGCCATCGCCACCGCCGCCGGTTCCGGCACCGCCATCACCATCGAATCTTCGTTGCTGGGGAAGGTGTGCATGATGGCGCTGTCCATGCCGGATTCCTCGCCGGCCAGGGCGACCTGCTGGCCGCTGGATCGCATGACGCCGGGCTGGGCGCCGAAGACCATGAGCGTATTTCCGACGCGAATCTGGTCGCCGAGCTTGAGTTCGTTCTTCCCCGAAACGCGGATGCCGTTGATATAGGTGCCATTGGCGCTGCCCATGTCCTGAAGAACCCAGGTGCCCTGATCGGGAACCAGTTCGCAATGCCGGCGGCTGACGGTGTTGTCGGTGAGGGGAAGCTGCTGACTGAGCCGCCCGATCAGAGCCGGCGAATCAGGCAGCTCAAATCGTCGTCCTTTGTCCGGACCTTGGAGCACCAGAAGGGTAAGCACGAGACATAGTCTAAGCCAAAACGGCGGCGGGAACAAAGGGAATGTGCGGTTCCATCCCACATCGTCCGCGGTCAATTGGCAGTTCCGCATTCGGGACAGCGGTGGGGAGTGGCGCCCAAGTCGCAGCCGCATTGGATGCAGCGGCCGGGCGTGGGCGGCTGGCGGTAGGGGAGCAGGCTGGCGATGGCGAAGCCGATTCCGCAGCCGAGCATGTGGGCCGAATCGCTGACGCCGGGAATCAGGTGGTCGAAGAGGTACTGGAGCAACACAACCGCGGCGACCCAGCGCAAACGGTAATTGGCCGTGACATTGCGATGCCGCAGCTTGCCGCGGAGATAGATGGCCGCCATGGCGCCGACCAGTCCCATGATGGCGGCCGACGCGCCGACCAGTGGCTCGGTGGGATCCCTGGTGAGGAATCGGACGACGATGTAGACCGCGCCGATTCCACTGGCCAGGTACAGAAACAGATATCCAACGGCTCCCAGCGTGCGCTCGATGAACGGGCCGAGAATCAGCAGACCCAGCATGTTCATCGAGATGTGCAGCCAGCCGTCGTGCAGGAAATTGGCGGCGATGACGCGCCAAAAACCGTGCTGGGCGAGAAGTTCGGGACTGACGGCGCCCAGGCGGGTCAGGGCCGTTTCGCTGGTGGTGCCGCCGAAATGATATTCGCACCAGAACATGACCAGGTTGATGGCGATCAGCAGGTAAGTCACCCATACGCGATGATCGCTGGGGCCGGTCACGAAGCGTTCTTCATCGCACAATTCCTGCTCGACCTCGCGGATGAAATCGACATGGAACGGCTTGAGGACCGAATCGGCGACAACCGGCGGGCGCTCAAGGCGATGGCGAACCAGAGCTTTGCGCGGGGGCGAGAGGCGGCCGTAGGAAAGCGATTGCAGTTCGGCCCGTCCGCACTGATCGCCGGCGGCCAGTTCGGCGGTGGCGACCCAAAACTGCCGCAGCGAACGCGGCAGAACGCGCATGGGCCCGTTGACCAGCCGGCGCACCCAGGTGACGCGCCCGGTG
>Ga0181517_10002692_pt1 | contig 17735 bp, 19 predicted proteins | sample PEATcosm2014_Bin_31_FD_119748 | JGI IMG/M metagenome (GOLD analysis project Ga0181517, IMG submission 119748) | Peatland microbial communities from MTU Mesocosm Facility, Houghton, MI, USA - PEATcosm2014_Bin01_30_metaG | ecosystem: Environmental > Terrestrial > Soil > Wetlands > Peat | place... | reverse complement strand
GTCGATGGCCATGAGGAAACCGGCCAGTGTCTTGCCCGAGCCGGTCGGCGCGGCGATGAGCACGTCGGAGCCTCCCTGCACCAGCGGCCACCCCCGGCCCTGGGGCTCGGTCGGGCCTTCGGGGAACCGGTCGTTGAACCAAGCGGCCACGGCCGGGTGCAGGTCGAGGTCGGCCGGCAATGTAGGCATCCCCCCATTGAACACGCGGGGAGTGACCATTACGGCGCTCGACTACGCTGGCCTGGAGTGAGCCGGCTGGGTGGTCGCGGTCAGGCGTGGCCCGGGCAACCGGGACGCGACCTGGTCGAGGAAGGTCGGGACTCCGTAGGGCAGGGTGCTGGCTAACGGCCAGTCGGGGCGACCCGCAGGAAAGTGCCACAGAAATCAAACCGCCGATGGGCAACGGTCCCCGTTGCCACAGGTAAGGGTGAAACGGTGCGGTAAGAGCGCACCAGCGTCCGGGGTGACCCGGCGGCTTGGTAAACCCCACCCGGAGCAAGGTCAAGCGTGGGACGGCCGGCCCGGCCGATGTCCCCAGGTAGACCGCTTAGATGGATGACCGCCCATCCGTGCCGGAGACGGCACGAGGGACAGAATCCCGCCTACAGGCCGGCTCACTCTCCGTGGCTGCTACTTCATGGTCTATGATGTTTACACCGTCGCAGCACGGCCACCCAAGCCGAGACTTACCTCCGCCTCCACGCCTACCCCACGCTTGGCCGACGTCCGATAGGCGCCATCCTTCGAAGCGAGATTCAGGCCTGGGTGAAGTCCCTGAGCGGCGCCCTGGCGCCCGGGTCGGTCGAGGTCGTCTACCGGTGGGTGTCGACCATCTTCAAGGCCGCGGTGGGGGACCGGTTCATCGCGGCGTCACCTTGCGTTCGGGTGGCGCTGCCCAAGCGGGCCTCCTCCAAGGTGGTGCCCCTCGGTGTCGTCGACGTGGAAGGGCTGGCGGCGGCCGTCCCCGAACGGTACCGGGCATTGATCGTCTTCGCCGCCGGCATGGGGCTGCGCCAGGCGGAGTGCTTCGGCCTCACCATGGACCGGGTCGACTTCAGAGAGAATTTTCCGAGCACTGGTGGCATGCATTTTGAGAGCGGCGTAGTGGGCGGGTGCGACGGGCTTTGAGAGCAGTGCCCTTGGGGGGTGGTGCGGGCGGACGTGGTGGCTGCGAGTGGGAGCGAGGTGGCGGCTCGTGAGGAGGTGCATGGCGGTACCTACGTGTGCGCGTTCGTGGGTGAGCAAGAAATCGCCACCTTGGTCCCTACGGGTTAGAAGACCAACCCGAGGAGAAGAGTGATGACCGGTCCTGTCGTACTACCGAAGCTGTTGAGCATGGACGAGCTCGCCGAGAGGCTCGGGTTGACCCACCGCCATGTCAGGCGTTTGGTCGCCGAGAGGAAGTGCCGTTCTTGAAGGTCGGCAGGTTCATCAGGTTCGACCCGGCAGCGATAGCGGCGTGGCTCGACTCCAGTCGCGTGCCGGTGGCCGTGACTGAATAACCTCTCCGTCACCTCGCAGGGCAACCGAGTTCCACGGTGTCCGCCGGCGGCCGGTGGCCAGCAGGAATCTGCCCAGCAGCCATTGAGCCCTTGTTCCCCACCACGATGCACCCGCACAGTGGGTAGATATACTCGTTATGTGAGTCGTTCTGCGCCAGGGCTCCTTCCCATCTTCCGCTCCGAGAGCCAGATGTCGCTGCTCGGCCAGCTCCTCTTGCACCCGGAGCGGGAACAGACCATCGCCGAGCTGGAGCAGGCGACCGGCATCCCGCAACAGACGGTCTCTCGGGAGGTGGGCAGGCTGCTCAACGCGGGCCTCCTCGCCGGCCGGCGGGTCGGCCGCCTTCACTTCGTCAAGCCGAACGAGGCGTCACCCTACTTTCCCGAGCTCGCCGGCCTCCTGCTAAAGGCGTTGGGGCCCCGCTCGGTGCTGGCCGAACGGCTTGCGGATCTGGACGGCGTCGAGGAGGCCTATCTGTTCGGCTCCTGGGCCCGGCGCTACGAGGGTGAGCCGGGCCCGCCGCCGGGGGACATCGATGTGGTTTTGATCGGCCAGCCAGACGTCGACGCCGTCTACGAGGCCTGTCGAGAGGCCGGTGCCATATTGGGCCAAGAGGTCAACCCCGTGGTCCTGACGCCCGCCGAGTGGCGGTCTAGTCGCTCCGGTTTCGTCCAAGAGCTGCGCAAGGGCACCCTTGTGGCACTGAGGGACGTTTAGCCGATGGCAACGACCACGGTCGCCGACCTCCTCCGTGACGGCCGGGTCGAGAGGGTGATCGTGGTCGCGGTAATTGCCGCCCTTCCGCCGTCCTCGGCCCACGCGTATCCTATGTGTGGTACTGTTTCAACGTGAGTGGTACGCACACGGTCGTTGTGGGCGACAGGGGCCGCCTGGTCGTGCCTGCCGAGGTACGGGAGCGAGCCGGCCTGGTCGAAGGTACGACGCTGGTGCTCCTCGAGACCCCATCAGGGATCGTCCTGATGACCCGCGCCCAACTGCGCGACCGGGTCCGGGACGAACTTTCAGGTCTTGACCTCGTCGGCGAGCTCCTTGCCGAACGGCGCGCCGTCGCCGCCAACGAGGACGCCGCGTGAGCGTCGTGGATGCCTCGGTCCTGCTTGCCTTCGCCCAGGGCGAGGAGGGCGCCGGGCAGGCCGAGGTCCTTCTCGGGGAAGGTGCGAGCTGTGGGGCAGCGAACTGGTCGGAGGTCGCCCAGAAGGTCCGGGCTGCGGGCCGGGACTGGCACCTAGTACGGGCGCTGCTTGTGAGCTACAACCTCGCCGTCCAAGCGGTCATCGAGGAGGACGCCGAATGGGCGGCCGGCCGGTGGCGCAGGGGCGAGGGGCTGTCACTCGCCGACCGGCTCTGTCTTGCCCTCGGCGAACGGCTCGACGTAGACGTGTGGACAGCCGACACCAGCTGGGGATCGGCGGGCAGGGTCCACCAGCTGCGCTGAGGAGCCGGGACATCTCAAGGCGGCACGGGCCTACAGCTCCAGCTCCGCACCTGGACGAGGGCCGCCCGCCTTGGGGGTTTATGCAACCGGCTCCAGCGCGCGGGCTGGACGATGTCGACCACACGCGCCTGACCGGAGGCCGTCAATCCCCGCTGGTGCATAACGGATAATCCGCGCACAGGCAGCCCAGCAAGCCAAAGGACCCGGCCTGGGCGGTCCCGGAAGTCACCGATGGTGCCCGGGTGCTCGGCGAACATTGGCAAAGGCCAGTCCCGCAGGAAAGCCTCCGACATCGAAGCCACCGTGCTGACCAGTCCTGCGGGTGACCTAGGGACGGACCAAGTCGGCGGACCGGGTGGGCCGGGTGCTGCCGACGAGGATCCCGAGGTTCAACATGACCCTACCCTTTAGCTCGCAGGAGCTGACTGGGGGCGGGGGACCAGCCGGATGATCGGGAGATCCCGGTCGGTCTTCTGCTCGTATTTGGCGAAGCGGGGCGCGGCGGTGATTATCTGCTGCCAGGCTTCGTCTCGTTCTTTGCCGTGGAGCTGTTCGGGAGTGACGGCGATCTTGCGACCGTCGACCTCGATGCGGGTCCTGTCGGGGTTGGCGGCAAGGTTGTAGTACCACGCCGGGTTCTTTGTCGCACCGTTGGCGGAGGCCACGATCAGGAAGCTGGGGTTAACTCCTGGGTGGTGGCGAGGATGGTTTGCATCGCGTGGCGGAACTGCTCGCGCTCAGTGCGGCCGAGTGCTGAGACCAGACCGTCGAGGTGCTCGGTGGCCTCGGCGTGGAAGGCGTTGGCGGCTCGCCGGCCAAGCCCGGTGAGGCTGACGTGCAAGGCGCGTCGGTCACCCGGCACCGCACAGCGGGTGACCAGACCGTTCCGTTCGGCTCGGTCTACCAGGCCGGTGAGGGCGGCATTCTCAACACCGAAGCAGCGGGCCAGGTCGGCCATGCCTCTCGGGCCGGTGGCCAGGACACAGAGGAGCTTGGCCTGCACGGGCGTCAGGTCGTGGCGTTCGGAGATGTGCCCGAAGAGGCCCTGCACCAGGCGCGAGAGCCGGATTAGCCCCTCAGCCGCACTGAGGGGCTGCCCGCCTGGGTCCGTGCAGTGGGTCTCCGACGTGGAGGCTACATGGGGATCGACAGCCTCCACCTCTTGTGCACTATGGTTCACGCCATATATAGTATGTGATCTAAATAGTTCTCGGCAAGTACGACGCCTCGAAGGCCTTCCCTTCACCCATGACCGTCAGGTCGTCGTCCAACGAACCGTCCATCACCAGCCCTGACCGGCAGCGCGCCCAAATGGATAGGCCGAGTGGCGGTCTAATCGCTCCGGTTTCGTCCGAGAGCTCCGCAAAGGCACCCTTGTGGCACTGACGGGCAGTTAGGCCGTAGCAAATGCGAGACCCTGCGCGGCCAATCCCGATGTGCCAACACTCTCCGAGCTGGACCGGTCTTGCGGCAGCACCAGGAGACCGTTGTGGCATGGGAGCACGCTGAGAATTTCTTTGCTTCATCAAGCGGCTCGCACGGCACCATGACCGTGCGGGGTTCTCCTGCGGGGAGGATGTTCTAGATACCTGGTTCAAGGAGGTAGCCGGACAGGCCGAAGCTCGTCACGGCTCGGCCAGGGTGTTTGTCCTCGTAGATGATGACATTGACAATGGGCGCAGTCCACTCGGCTTCTACGCGCTGAGCAGCCTTTCAATCCGCTTCGAGGAGGTCCCGAGCGACGTGCGGCGGGGACAGTCTCGCCACGTTCCGATCCCGTGCGTGCTGCTGGGCCAGCTCGCTGTTGATGTCCGCTACCAGAAGCAAAGGCTAGGCGGGGCGCTACTGGCCGACGCCGTACGCGAAATAGTCGCGGCTGACGAACACGTCGCCATGCCCCTCATCGTGGGGGACGCTCTCAACGAGAGCATTGCCAGGTGGTATGCAAAGTATGGGTCCGAGCCGTACGTTAGGCCGATATTATGGCTGGATATTCGGCGTCTTCAGGACCGGAAACCGGCCTAACGATAACGGTCTCGATCTGCGCTGCCGCCTCGTGAGAGTCGGCTATCATTTGGGCGCGCAATCTGTGTTCGCGACCGCCCCCGCCGGCAATTCGGTGACGCTACTGACAGAGGCCGTGATGACTTCGTGGAATCAAGCTTCGGTGACAGGCTCGTCAAACAACACGAGCTCTTCCTCGTCTGGTGGTTGAAAGATCGTTGCCCACCCTTCGAAGTGAGCCCGTGTCATAGGCGAGGCGCTCCATTCGCCCGACGCATTGCGTCGCTGAGCTCGCTCGATTAGCTTCTCCAAAGGCGCATCGAGGTAATGCAGTTCGACTCCTACCCCCAAAGCCCGGGCTCCGAGTCGTTTCTCATCCCGTTCAACTCGCGCCCAGTGGCCCCACTCCAAGATCACGCTCTGACCTTGGGCCAGGAGCTCCTGGGTAAGAGCCCACAACTGCCGTTCGAGACGGACTCGAAACTCGTCGTCCCACACATCGAGACCCAATTGAGTCGTCCACTGGTCCTTATCCAACCTGATCGCGGGAATCTGGGGGGCGAGCTGGCGAGCGAGTGTCGTCTTGCCCGAGGCTGGAAGCCCACATATCAGAACGAGCCGCGTCGATGACTTCTGTTTCATGACTTTCTCCTTGTTGGGATTCGGATGTCCAGCGTCCTCGGCCGGGAGCGTTTTGCAAGCTCCAGCGATGCGCGGCATGCCACGGTGCGAGGAGGTCCGCTCGGATCAGGCGATTACCGGGGCTGACCAAGCCCTTGACGAGCGACGTGGTGATCCCGAACGGCGGGTTCGGCACCACTTTGAAGGGACGGCGCGGGAGACGGAGATCGGGCGCGTCGGCGCGAACGACCGTCACGTCACGTTGATCGAACTGATTCCTCAAGTACGCGGCGCGCTGTGGATGCAGCTCAATCGAAACAACACGCGCACCGGCCGAGACAAGCGCGCGGGTTATCGCTCCAGTTCCCGCTCCGACGTCGAGAACAAGGTCATCGGGAACGACGCCAGCGTCTTCGACGACGCGGCGCACCCATCGACTATCGAGTTGATGCCACCCCCACCGTGGCCCGCGGATCGCGGACACGGTGAACCATCACCATGAAGCAAGTCATGGGTGAGACCGTACTCGTTTCCTGAGACCTGTCACCTATCGCCGGGTAGGTCGCCACAGATCAGCGCCAGGAGGCTGGTCAAGCGCGAGCGCCGGGCCGGCGCGTCTGGACCAGCCGGGCGCCGGTGCGAGGGCCCTGGCCCCGCCCGGGCCAAAGACCGCCTCGTCGACCTCGGCCGCCACCGCCCCGGCCGGGCCGAGAAAGGAGGCCCCCGGGCCAGCCCAGACCAGCGGTGTCTCGCCCCGCAACGCGTAGTACTCCATGGCCCGGCCGGGGTGGTCGTCTACCCGCCCGAGCACGGTGGCGCGGTGGTACTCGACCGACTCCGCTCCCATCATCCGCATCCAGCCCACCCGCCCACCTCGTCTCAACCAAACCCGGCCCGATTTCTTTGGCAAGCCACCGGCTTGCAATCGTGTTCTCTTCGCTTGGTGGTTTACCAGGGTGGGAAAGCCTTGTGAAGAGGCTCTTTTGTGTTCGGGCAGTAGTGGTCAATAACGGTAACGAAGGGGCAGAAGAAACTTTAGGAGTACCGGGGCGAGCATTTTGAGATGGGTGTCCCTTGGCGGGTGGTGCGAGTTGAGATCGGTGTCCTTGACGGGTGGTGTCGGCGAACACGCGGCTTGTGAGTGAGATCGAGGTGGCGGCTCGCGAAGAGGTGCATGGTGGCCCCGAGGTGCGCGCGTTCGTGGGTGAGCAAGATTTCGCCACCTTGGCCCCTACGGGTTAGAAGACCAACCCGAGGAGAAGACTGATGCCAGATCCTGTCGTAGTGCCCAAGCTGTTGACCATGGACGAGCTCGCTGAGAGGCTTGGGGTGACCCACCGCCATGTGCGACGTTTGGTCGCCGAGAGACGAGTGGGCGCGGCACGTAGCACCTCACACGTTGCCAACCAAGGCCGACGCCCAAGCGTGGCTGTCCGGTGTCGAGACTGACATCAAACGGGGTACCTGGCTCGACCCTGAGGGCGCGAAGGTCACCTTGGCCTCGTGGCTCCAGCACTGGCTCGAAACCGTTGTCGACGGCCGTGTCGGATCCGACAACACCCGCGCCAACTACGCCCAGATCATCCGCGTCCACATCGCACCAGCACTTGGCATGGTGACCCTCAGCGAGCTCACGGCAGAAATGGTGGACAAGTTCCTGGCGGCAAAGGCTGCCGAGGGGTTAGCAAAGACGCACGTCTCGCGGATGCGCACGATCTTGGCCGACGCCCTCCGTCATGCCGAAAGACGCGGTCTCGTGATCCGTAACGTCGCGGCTCTAGCGGTGATGCCGAGGACCAAACCACCGACTGCGCGCCGCTCGTTCACCCCGGACGAGGCCAAGGCCGTCCTCAGAGCCGCTCAGGGTGAACGGCTGGAAGCGATGGTGGCGCTCGGCCTTGCCACCGGGCTGCGGCCCGGAGAGCTCACGGGCTTGCTGTGGCCGGATCTTGCCCTCCACGCGGTCCCCCCGACGCTTCGGGTCTCAGGAGCCATGAAGCGTGGACCGGATGGCCGAGTCTCCCGCGGTGCCGTGAAACGTTCGAAGGACGGCCTTAGGACGCTGTCGCTACCGCCGTCGGTCGTAAACGCATTGCGCGCTCACCGCCGGCGCCAAATCGAAGAACGCCTCGGCGCCGGACCGCTTTGGCGGGACAGCGAGCTTGTTTTCACGTCCAGCGTCGGGACGCCCCTCGATCCCTCCGACGTGCGCCGCACGTTCGCCAGGATCGGTAAGCGGGCTGGTATCGCCGACGCCAACTACCCGTACCTCCTGCGCCACAGTGCCGTCTCCCTCCTTCTGGACGGCGGCGCCAGCATCGAAGAAGTGGCCGACCTACTGGGAGACGACCCGCGCACGCTTTATCGCCATTACCGCCACAAGGTGCGGCCGGTGTCCAAGGCAGCCGACCGCATGGAAGGCCTGCTGTCGAGCATCCTGCCCGGAGCTTCGCGCACGTAGCGCGCACGCCGAGCCTCCAAACGACTTCGGAAACCCTCCGCCAGCCACAAACTCCCTGCTCAGAACGGGTGGGCGTAGAGGGAGTCGAACCCACGACCTCATGCGCGTCATGCATGCGCTCTAACCAGCTGAGCTATACGCCCGAGGCTGCATAGGTTATCAGCCGGCCCGCGCCCGACGCACCCTTCAGCGTCCCGGGGTCAGTGCGCCAGTACGGCGACCGAACGCGGTGGCAGCCAGGCCCTGGCTTCCCCGCCGCTCGTCTCCACTCCCACCCCCTCCTCTGAGGCCATTACCACCGAGGCACCGCTGTCGAGGGGGAGGGCCCGGCGCTCGTCCGCCAGGTTGGCGGCGATGCTGAACCGACCGCGGTTGACTACGAGCCACCGGGCTTGTTCGTCGAAGGCGGTGCCCACCAGTTTGCGGTCGTGGCTCGAGAGGTCGGGCTCGCTCCGGCGAAGCGCGATCAACCGACGGTGCCACTCGAGCAACGAGCGGTGCGGCTCCCGGCCCCGCTCCGACCAGTCGAGCTTGGAGCGCAGGAACGTCTCGAGGGCCTGCGGGTCTGGGACCTCGGCTCCCGCAGGCATGGGGTGTTCCCGGCGGCGGCCCTCCCGTACGGCGGCCCCGAGCTCGGTGTCCTGATGGTCGGTGAAGTAGAGGAACGGCGTCGACGCCCCCCACTCCTCTCCCTGGAACAACATGGGCAGGAAGGGCGAGAGCAACACCAATGCCGCCCCGACCTTCAATAGGTCCGGGCCGACTAAGGCGGCGGTGCGCTCGCCGAAAGCGCGGTTGCCAACCTGGTCGTGGTTTTGCAAGCAGCAGACGAAGCAGGCGCCCGACAGATCCTCTGCCGGTCGGCCGTGGCGCCGCTGGCGGAACCCGGAGAACTCCCCGTCGTACACATAGGCGTCCGTAAAAGCTTTGGCCAATTGGGCGACCCGACCGAAATCGACGTAATAACCGCTGTTCTCGCCGGTTAGGACAGTGTGCAGGGCGTGATGGAAGTCATCGTCCCAGGACGCGCTGACGCCGTAGCCATGGCTCTCACGCGGCCGGCACAACCTAGGGTCGTTGCGGTCGCTCTCGGCGATGACCCATAGCTCGCGCCCGACCTCCTCGGCCAGCCCAGTGACGGCGCCGGAAAGCTCCTCTAGGAGATGGAGGGCGCTTTCGTCGTAGATGGCGTGTACGGCGTCGAGGCGCAAACCGTCGAAATGGTAGTCCCGCAGCCACATGAGGGCATTGGAGATCACGAAGTCCCGCACCCCGTAGCTTCCCTTGCCGTCCATGTTGACCGCTGAGCCCCACGGTGTCCGGTAATCGTCGGTGAAGTACGGCCCGAACTCGCTCAGGTAGTTGCCGGCCGGCCCGAGGTGGTTGTACACGACGTCGAGCATGACGGCGACGCCTCGGGCATGACAGGCATCGACCAACCGCTTCAAGCCGTCCGGTCCCCCATAGACGTGATGCGGCGCCCACAAGTCGGCGCCGTCATAACCCCAGCCCCGGCTGCCGCTGGCCTCGGCCACGGGTAACAGTTCGATGGCGTTGACGCCCAGTTCGGCCAAGTGCGCGAGCCCGGAGATGGCCCCGTCGAACGTCCCTTCCGGGCTGAAAGTCCCGACGTGAAGCTCATAGATCACGGCTCCGGACAGAGCCGTTCCGTGCCAATCCTGGTCAGTCCAATCGAACGAACCGTGCTCGACCAGGACGGAGGGCCCGTCAACCCCGTCGGGCTGCCAGGCCGAACGGGGGTCGGGACGGGCCGGCCCGCCGTCCAACGAAAACTGATAACGGTCTCCGGGGGCGGCCGGGACGTCCAGACGCCACCAACCTCGCTCCCCCGCCGCCATCACCAACCGGCGGTGACCGTCGAGCACCAGCTCGACCCGTTGGTGGCCCGGAGCCCAGACTTCGAACATGACCATGCCGGTACACCTACCCCCTTCGGCCCGTTGGTTCCCTGATTTTTTCCAACAGGGCCACGGGAACGGTGGCGAGAAGCTCCCTGACCGGCACGTCTCCCCGGTAGTGCCGGCCCGAAAAGACGTCGGCCCACTGCCCAGGGGGCAGGCTCAACGAGGTACTGCGCCATCCCCCCTCTTCTTCCAGGGCGAGAGGCCAACGGGTCACCACCGTGACCACGTCGGTCCCCCGGCTGAAGGCCACGCCGTGGTCGGCGGCGGGACCGCTCAACGACAGTGGCCCGTAGGCGCCGCGCTTGCCTTCACCGAAAGACGCCCGCTTGCGGCGACGCAGCTCCAGTGCCCGGTGGACCAAGGCCAGTTTGACAAGGCCGCGCTCATCCCCTTCGGCCCATAACTGGCCGATATCAGCAGCTTCTACGTCTTTCAACATGGCGGCGCGTGCCTCGTAGTCGACCAGCCTCCGGTTGTCGGGGTCGACCAATGACAGGTCCCACAGCTCGCTCCCCTGGTAGAGGTCGGGCACACCTGGAGCGGTAAGCGTCAGCAGTTTGAGGGCCAAGGAATTTGACCAGCCCGGCCGGCGCACCCGCTCGGCGAACTCGCCCACCTCGGCCATGAACCTCCGCGAGCGCATGATGGAGGAAGCGAAATGGTTGACGGCGCTCTCGTAGATCTGGTTGGGATCGTCCCAACTGGTGTGCAGATTGGCTTCCCTGACCGCCTTTTCGAGGAACGCCAGGGCCCGATCGGCCGTGATGGGCCACGCCCCCACCAGCGTCTGGTAAAACATCCATTCCGTCCCCGGGTCGGGCAAGTCGGCGACACGGTGACGCCGGGTCAGCTTGTGCCAACGCTCAACCGCTTCCGCCCACTGGCCCGGGATCTCCGACAGGACCGATATGCGTGCTCGAACATCCTCGGAGCGCTTGGTGTCATGAGTCGAGGTAGCGAGAAGCCCGTACGGGTACCGAGCCGCGGCGTTGGCGGACCGCCCGTGAAAATCCTCGAGATCGGTCCCCGGTGACCCCGGGTCCCCTCCCACCTCGTTCAGGGCCAGGAGGGGCGTGTAGCGGTAAAAGGCGGTGTCCTCAACAGCCTTGGCCATCACCGGTCCCGTCACCTGTTGGAACCGTTGGACCATTTCCGTCTCGGCCGGGCCGTCTATTTGCAGCAGCAGGACCTGGCGCAGGAAGGCCAGAAGCTCTCCGTCGATCTCGGGACGCCGGAGACCGGCTGTCACCACGGCCCGAGCCACGGTAGCCACGTCCTGTTGAGAAGCCTTTTCCCCGGGGACGAGGTACGTGCGGTAGACACTGAAACACGCGATCACCTCGGCCAGGCATTCGCGTAACTCCCGGAGCGTATGGTCCGAGTGGCGCCGATGGCCCTCGCACACCTTGGCCATGCGGTCGACAAGATGAGTGAGGTCGGTAGCCAGCGAGGTGCCCAGCACCTGCAGCTTGCAGTCGTGGACCAGGTCTTCAAACGACTGCTCAAAGCCGCTGAACGACCTGAACGCGGTGTCGAGAGCAACGGCCCCCTCTTTCTTTATCAAGAGCCCGCCCGCCAAGTTGAGCCAGTCGTAGCCGGTCGTGCCGGCCACGGGCCAGTCCGCCGGGAGCTGCTCACCCCGCTCCAGTATCTTCTCGACCAACGCCCACACCCCTGACCCGGCCTCTTCGAGCCGGTCCAGGTAACTCCGGGGATCGCGCAGGCCGTCAATGTGGTCCACCCGCAGGCCGTCGATCACCCCCTCGTGCAACCAGCGCAGGATGAGCCGGTGGCTGTCGGCAAATACGGCGTCGTCCTCCACCCGGATACCCACGAGGTCGTTTATGTCGAAGAACCGCCGGTACTGGCCCTCCTCTGATGCCGTCCGCCAGAAAGCGAGACGGTAGTTCTGACGCTGCAACAACGCGTCGAGTGGATCGGGCTGGGAACCGACAGCTTCGGTCTCGGCGTTAAGGGCGGCGTCGACCTCAGGGTGCTGGGTGCACAGGACCATCAGGCGAGCGCGCAGGACCTCTTTGTCGCGGTGACGTTCCCTCACGCTGGCCCGGTCGGTGGCCCACGAAGGCGGGAGCCGCCCCAGCGCCGTCCCGATGCTCTCCACTTCAGCCCTCACACCGGGGTCAAAACCGCGCGGCAGGCGCCGGGCAGCCTTGGCCACCAACTGGTCGAGGCTGCGGGGCGCTATGGGCACCTGCTGTTCGTAATAGCGAACGGTGAACGTGCCTTTGGAGTGCTCCAACTGGAAGCGCCCGGCCTCGAGCTCACGGCCGTAATGGTCCCCCAAAATAGGCAGCAGTACCACGCTGTTGCTGTGGGGATGGTTCGTTCCCGGCTCGCCCCAGTCAACATCGAAATAACCGGCGTAGATACTGGACGGCCCGTTCTCCAGGACGTCCCACCACCAGCGGTTGTCCCGGGTGGCGACGGCCATGTGGTTGGGGACCACGTCGAGGATCTGGCCGAGGGCCGCCTCCCCGAGCGCCCTTTGCAGTTCGAGGTAGCCCCGGTCCCCACCCAGCTCCTCGTTGACCGCCGCCGGGTCGACCACGTCGTAACCGTGCGTGCTGCCTTTGGCGGCCTGCAGCACCGGCGACAGGTAAACGTGGCTGATGCCGAGGTCGGCCAGGTAGCTAGTTATGGCGGCGGCGTCCGAAAAGCCGAAACCCGCGTGCAACTGCAACCGGTAAGTGGCACGCCGGGGAGCCCTTTGGCCGTAGGCACCCGCCCTGGCTCGCCCCGTCCCCTTGTGCTCCTTGCCCGCGCCAGCCTTGTGCTCCATGCCCGCGCCAGCCTTGTGCTCCATAACAGTGGCCTTCCTGCCCTCGGGGCCCGGGCTTACCTCGAACGACCGGGCCGCGTCGTTCCTACCCGCTTATGCGCCCCACTAGCCTGTCGAACGACGTGACCGCCTACATCCCCAGCCCTCCGGCTGACGGCATCAGTGTAGGGCCCCTTCAGCTGCACTTCTACGGGCTGCTGATCGCCATCGCGGTACTGGTGGCGGCCTGGTCGGCCCAGAGGCGCTGGGCCCGGCTTGGTGGCTACCCAGGGACGATCGTGCCCATCGCCTTCTGGGCTGTGGCCGCGGGCTTGATCGGCGCCCGGCTGTACTCCGTGGTCACCAGCTGGCAGCAGGACACCCAGGGTCATTTCATCCAGATCTTCGAGATCTGGAACGGTGGCCTGGGCATTTGGGGCGGCGTCGGCGGCGGCGTCCTGGGCGGGTGGCTGAAGGCCCGGCGCATGCACGTCCCCCTCCCGCCCCTCTTCGACGTGGTGGCACCCACTCTGGCCCTCGCTCAGGCCATAGGCCGTTGGGGCAACTACTTCAACCAGGAGCTTTTCGGTCTGCCGTCCAAGCTCCCGTGGGCCGTGCGCATCACCGACCTGTCCGAGCTGAACGACATCCCGGTGAAGTACCAGCACCTGAGCGCGACGGGGACGCTGCTGCCGGCGACGTACCAGCCCACGTTCCTGTACGAGTCGATCTGGGACCTGGCCACTTTCGGTCTCCTTCTGCTGATCGAACGCCGCGTGAGGCTGAGGCGGGGCTACCTGTTCGCGGCCTACGCCGCCCTGTACACCTTCGGTCGCTTCTTCACCGAGTACCTGCGCATTGACCCTGCTCACCGCTACTTCGGCCTGCGCCTCAACGACTGGACGGCCATCGCGGTCTTCGCCGTGGCTGCGTTGCTCCTGTTGGTGAAAGGACGTCCGCAGCCCGGAGACGATCTCGTAGGCGACCCCCTACCTGCACGCCTGGTCGAAATGGAGAAAGCGCGGGCACTTGCCCGCTCCGGCGCAACGCCGGCGGGCGGGCCCAGGCATCTGGCAAGTCCGGGGCCGGTAGCACAGGCCGAGCCGGAGGCGACAGGCGTGGTGGCACTGCCGGGGGCCGCCTCGGAGCCGGCGGTGCTGGAGCTCGGACCGGGACCGGAGGCTACCGCGCCGGGGCCCGACGACGCGCCGACTGCGGACGATGGGGAGGCGGCCGTCGAGGAACCTGGCGCCGATCGGCTCTAGCCGGGCCGCAGGGGCCAGGCGACCACGATGGTGCGGTCGTCATGGCAGCCACGTCGGCTGAAGTCGGCCACCGCCATCAGGCCCAGGGGTGAGAGGTCTCCGGTGGGACCGCCTCGCAGGATCTCGGCCAGCGCCGGCGCCACGGTGGTCGGCCCGTCGCGCAGGGGATTGGCGATCCCGTCGGTCACGAGTACCAGGGCAGCTCCGTGGGGCAGCTCGACGGAAGCGGTCTCAACGGTACTGAGCCCGCGCTCGCCCGGGCCCGGCAACGGCAGGACGTCGGTGACGACGTGATGCAGGTCGTCGCCCCCGGGGGGCACGAAGATCTCACGCCAAACTCCGTCGTCCAGTACGAAGCCGGTGCTGTCCCCGACCCGGGCCATGACGGCGGCCGCTCCGTCTGCTCGCGTCGTGACTAGGGCGACCACAAGCGTCGTGGAAAGTTCTGCCGCCGCAGCCGGGCCCGAGGCGCGGACGGCCGCCCTCAGGTGGTCACTGGCCCGCTCCACCGCTCCCCGGCACTCGGCCACGCCCCAGTCCTCGGGCTCCGAGAGGTACCGCGCCGCCGCCGCCACAGCCAAGTCGGCGCCGTCACCTCCCCGGCCGGCCGTGCTCACGCCGTCGGCGATTATCAGGCCCAGGCGGCCAGGGCGCGGCTTGACCCAGGCGTAGGCGTCTTCGCAGCGACCACCTCCCAGGCGGTGAGCGGTGCCGGCGACGGAGGAGGCCAACACGACGAAGTCGGCCGACCGGCCGCCATCGGCCCGGTAGTTGGCGGCCGCCGCACCGGCAATGGCCCGGACGGGCACGGGTGCGCCCATCGCCGGGGAGGGCTCGCCCCAAACCGGGCCCCCCCACCCCGGGGTCATTCCAGTTCGTCCACCGGGATGGCTTGCATATTGGGGAGCTGAGGGGGGACGAGCTGCGGCGCGCCGGTATATGCGCTGGCGGACGAGCTCACGATCGACTGCACCAGCCCGGCCATGAGCTCTGGCACAACGGCTGAAGGGGCGGCACCACTGGCCGCCACGTATGCCCGGTTGGGCTTGTTCTCCGCCACCGTGGCCAGGATCTCGGGGACGGCCTCGCCGAAACCGAAGGCCAGGATATTGGGGTGGCGGCGCCAGTTAGGTTCGACCAGCCGGCGGTGGGCTTCCAACCAACGTTCCTCGGGGTCGGTCGGGCGGCCGTCGGAAACGAACAGTACAGCCGGGCGGTACCAGCGCTCCCCTGCCGCCCGCCCGGCGTGATAATCGGCCTCGATGACCCGGCGCAGGTGCTCGAACGCCGCCGCGTACGAGGTCCGGCCCTCCACCTCCACCCTGGGCATGGCTTCGACGAGGGCCAGGTCGGCCAGGTCGAGGACGGTACGGGCCACGTCGCTGAAGGTGACGATGCCAAACCGGATCACCTCCGCCACGGCCGGGTCCTGGCCCACATTGGCGCGCAGTTGCGGGAGCTCGGCGTTGACCTCGTCTATGGGCTTGCCGGCCATGGACTGGGAGACGTCCAGGCAGAGGTAGAACGGGAAGACGGCATAGCGTTCTTCGGTACCGAGGTACTGGCTCGCCATCGTCTGACCGAGGCTACCGGAGGCCCGCTCAAAAGACAACGTCGGGGCCCACCCGGACGGCGCCACGACCAGGCCTCATAGGCCGATCCACGGGCTCACGACCATGCCCACCAGGAAAAGAGCCAGGCAGGCGGCGGCAAGGTCGAGTACCGCGATACCAACCAGCCGCCGCAGGCCGTTCAAGCGCCGGCCGGGCAGTCGGACCAGGCGAACGGCCAGCCCATGGGCGGCCGCCCAGGCTGCGAGCGTCCGGCGGACCAGCTGGCGGGGGGTCAGCCCGGCTGAGAGGCCGGAGCCACCTTCGCGGCCGGCACCAGACAGGCTCGGAGCAGGCCTTATCAACTGCCATGTGGCCACGGCCCGGTGCCGCAGCACTGGTCGCACCACGACGTCGTGCACCGTCGCCGCCGTCGGCGCCAGCGAGCGGGGGACGACGCCTGGCAGGCCAGGCGACCATGACCGGGCGGGCCGTTCATCGCCCTGGGCCGCCCGGGCCCGGGCGGCTGTCCCCGCCGCGCCGAGGACATCGAGAAGATCCTCCAGCGCGGCCGCCCATTCGGCCGGCGCCGGCCGCTCAGCCGCGTTGACCAGCGACAGCGAACGCTCGCACAGCTCCCAGAGGCCGGGCATATCCGGGAACTTGCGCCAAGATCTGGGCAGTTCGAGGTCGACGCTCACGCGGGGGTGCGCCCGTTGGCGCCCCTGCAGGGGAAAGTGGGCCGCTCCCACCAGCCGTAAAAAAGCCAGGCCCAGTACATAGCGATCGACCGGTTCCCCGGGCGGCTGTCCGGGCGGCAGGGCCGGGTCCTCCCAGTTTGGGGTGGTCGCCCGCGGAAAGTGGGGCGCAAGGGGCTCACCCCCGATAACGGCGCCGTCGCAGTCGAGCACATAGACCGCAGGCGCCGGCTGCAAGGACCACAGGACGTTCTTCGCCGAGAGGTCACCGTGCACGACCAGGGGCCCAGCCCCGCCCTGCCACGCGTCCAGCAAGCGGGCGAGCGCGTACACCAGGGCGACCCGCTCCGGGGCGCCGGGCGGGGGCACCGTCACGCCGTACGCCACGGTCATGCGGTCCGGGTCGCCGGCCAGGTAGCTGAGAGTGGCGAGGCGCTTAGGCCCATCACGGTGGCGCAACCAGAACTGCGCCGGGGCCCGCGGCATCAACGCGCCCAGGGCGACGGTGGTGTCGTCGGGCCCGACAACGGCCGCTGACGGCCAGGCCGAAGAACTGATGGCCCTTCGGCACGCCCCCTCGTCCCGCTCGGCCATCAACGTCGGCACAGCGCACAGGAGGTTGAGCTCGGTCAACGGGCGAGGGTGCCGCAGCTGCTTGTAGACCAGGGCCGCAGGGTCTTCGGGAGCCCTGCTGCCCGTCCGTACCACCTCGAAAACCCGGCCCTCGCCCCCCTCCGCCAGCATTTCCCCCAGCCGGAGGTCGGTGACGAGTACCTGGTTCAATACCCCGCCGCGGTGTCCACCACGCCTACGAGGGGTAGGCCCGAAGCCAGACGCTCCACGTTTTCCCGGATGCGGACGGCCAGGAGAGCTTGGATCATTTCCTCGGTGTCGGCTGTGTGCGGGGTCACGAGACAGTTGGGCAAGGACCACAGCGGGTGCCCGTCGGGAAGAGGCTCCGGGTCGGTCACGTCCAGCGCGGCGCCACCTAGGCGCGACTCGGACAAGGCTTTCACCAGGGCATCGGTGTTGACGTGGCGACCACGGGCCACATTGACGAGCCAGCTGTCAGTGCCCATGAGGCCCAGCTCTTCGTCAGAGATGATGTGGACGGTCTCGGGCGTGAGGGCGAGGGCCACGAACACGACCAGGGCGCCGGGCAGGGTGGAGTGGAGCTCAGCTGTCGTGACCGTGCGTACGGCACCGGCCAGCGGCGAGGCGGTCCGGCGGACCACGGAGGCCTGAACGTTGAAGGGGGCCAGCAGGGCCAACAGCTCCTGGGTGATCCCCCCGCCCCCGAGGACGGTGACAGGCGCGTCGAAAAGCGTGGTCGCGGCCCGCTCACCCCACGACCGCGCCCGTGCCCTCTCGGGCAATTTGCGCAGGCCGGCCAGAGCCAGGCACAGGGCGTGCTCGGCCACGGGCCGGGCGTAACTGCCCTTGGCCGACGTCCATACGAGCCCGCTCGGATGG
>Ga0181517_10002685_pt1 | contig 17758 bp, 22 predicted proteins | sample PEATcosm2014_Bin_31_FD_119748 | JGI IMG/M metagenome (GOLD analysis project Ga0181517, IMG submission 119748) | Peatland microbial communities from MTU Mesocosm Facility, Houghton, MI, USA - PEATcosm2014_Bin01_30_metaG | ecosystem: Environmental > Terrestrial > Soil > Wetlands > Peat | place... | reverse complement strand
GAACAAGGCTCACGGCGCCGCTGCGGACATGGGTGACAATGAGCACGATTTTTGTTTGGGGGCAGCGTGCTCATCAAATTCGTGAGGGTTGTCCCCGTGACGACGCGACCCGTCCTCATCGTTGGGTCTCTCCGAGTCGAGCGGAGCCCAGTACGGCATCAGGCTTCTGCGCGTAACTTCGAACGAAACGTCCTACCACGAGACCGGGATTGTCCTACCCCCTGAAGGAGACACACGATGAGATCGACACTTCCCGAGCGGCTCAAGCTCCCCTGGGACCTTAAAGAGAACCTGACTGCAAGGTCGGGGGTGGACGAACTGTCAGACGGACGGACGAAGTACTGGGTCGACGAGGTCCTCAAAGGCATCACGCCGAAGATGTTCGTCTGGTGGTTCAGCGGCGGGCTCATCGGGGATATGGACATCGACGGCCGGGCTGTGGCACGGTACCGGGTCTGGCATCCCTACGACCACGTGCAGGCGCGTGCACTGACGAACCGGCCCTACGAAGCCAAGGAGGGCGCGATCGCCGAGCTTGAAGAGTACTTCGGGCGTAATCCAGAGTACTACACCAACCCGGCGGTACGCATCGACCACATTGACGAAGAGGTTGTCACGACTACGTGGTTTGAAAACGGCATCGCCATCGGGCACCTCGACCACGAATTGGAGGCGGTGCCCGGCGGCATGCGGCTAGGGCATGTCATGTACGTCCCCGGTGAGTCCTCGGAGGTGGGCAAGTTGCTGGCGCCCCGGGTGTGGCCCCGGGCGATGGGAGAAGCGTGGCTCAAGCATGGCATTGAGGAGATGGCGAACTTCGAGAACTTCTTGCCGCAGCTTTACGAGCGCGAGGTGGCCCGTCAGGGCGCGTGATGGGCGATGCCGGAACCAACCGAGAACTGTCGGCGCAGAAAGCTTGGCCGCTCGCGATAGCCCGTTCAAGACTGCTCGGGCGTCGCGACGGAACATACCAGTCGGCCCTGGTCGATCAGACGATCAAAGCAAGTCCCGTCCGCAGCCGAGCATCCGGCTCCATCTACTTAGGAGCCTCATGAAACCAGTCCTGTTCGCCGATGACCCGCAGTTTTGGTTCGAGACGCTGCGCACGCTGGGCCACGCCGCCTACGCCGGCGCCGACATCGGCGAAGTGCTCACGACGGTGCAGAAGATCGTAGCCGGGGACTATGACAGCTGGCACGACGAGTGGCTGGCCACTGCCGACAGGGTCGCCACGGAGGCCGAGACCGAGCTCACTGCTGGGCATCGCACCAGCGCCCGCGACGGTCTAATGCGGGCCAACAACTACTACCGGGCTGCCGAGTTCTTCCTCCACGGCGACCCCACCGATCCGCGCATCAATCATGCCTATCACCGCGCCACGCAGTGCTTCCAGGGCGCTGCCGCGCTGTTCATTCCCGCGATCGAAGTAGTGGAGATCCCTTACGAAGACACCATCCTCCGCGGCTATTTCTATCATGCCGCCCACAACGAGGGCGGCGACTCGGTATGCCCAACCATGGTCCTGCACAACGGTTTCGATGGCCCCGCCGAGGAGATGCACCACAACGGCGCCGCCGCAGGATCTGAACGCGGTTACCACGTGCTCTCCTTCGACGGGCCGGGCCAGGCCGCCGCTCGCCATCGCGAGGGTCTCGTCTTCCGACCTGACTGGGAGAACGTCGTTACTCCCGTGCTGGACTGGGTCATGGCCCGACCAGAGGTCGACGAGTCTCGCGTCGGACTGCTCGGCTTGAGCATGGGCGGCCTGCTTGCGCCTCGTGCCGCCGCCTTCGAACACCGCCTCGCCGCCTGCGTCGCCGTCGACGGCGTCTACGAGCTCGGCTCCACCGTCCTGAGCCACTTCCCGGGTACCCGGGCCGAAGTCGAGGCCGCCTTGCGCGCCGAACGCGCCCCCGAAGTGGACGCCGCGATGGAAAACCTCATGGCGAGTAACTCGACGGTGCGTTGGGCCATCACCAACGGTATGTACGTAATGGGTGTGAGCTCACCGCGTGCCTTTGCCGCTTCCTATCTCGACTACACGCTCGCCGGCGGCGTTGCCGAGCAGATCACTTGCCCGACCCTGGTGTGCGATGGCGAGTCCGATATGTTCTGGCCCGGCCAACCCCAGGAACTGTTCGATCACCTGACCTGCCCGAAGACGCTCTTACGGTTCACCAACGCCGAGGGTGCCGGCGCCCATTCTCAATTCGGTGCTCAGCGCCTGGCCTACGCCCGGATCTACGACTGGCTCGATGACACGTTGGCGATTAGCCATTGACCAGATGGGGCCCCCAGGGGTAAGGGCAGATCGAGCACGTTACCGCCGTTATCGGTGCGCCTCGCACGGCACCGACTCACGTAGGGACGATTGGAGTGTTCGAGCGGAGCGCCCGAGCACCAGCCCTGGATGAAGACTGACTGATGGATCGTCTTGTGGGAAACCTGCATCGAATGGATGCCACATCGGAAGTGCCAAGCGGGTTTCTCGGGACCTCAAGGTGGAACTGTCCACGGCCATCTTCGACTGGATAGAAGCCTTTTACAACCGCACCCGGCGGCACAGCAGCCTAGGCATGATGTCCCCTGTGAACTTCGAGAAGTTACACTCCGGTACTACCACTGCAGCCTGACTCTCATCAAAAAAGTCCAGCTTCAACGGGTAAGACCACACTGAGTGGTGCAGAGCCCGGGTAGTGCAAGCCCCCGTGACCAGCAGTAATGTCAGGCTTGAGGCATGATCTCAATCGTGCTCTTGAAGCCAGTCGTGTGTTCTCGACCGGCGCCCGACTCGGCAATCTCGCAAGTGGGCCGACGACGACACAGGCCCAACGTGAGCGCTCATAATGTTCGCACTTCACCTCGATAATCTGGGTGCTGCTTGGAGCCCCGCTGCCAAAGACCTTGGCCGCAGGCCAGTAGTAGGTGCGCGTCGGATGACGGTCCCCGAGCTGAGGGTGTCGGCTCAGGCTGCTCCTAACAACAGGGAGCGCTTGTGCTCCCAAGGCTTACGGCACCGGCGGACGAGGCTTGCGGGATACGAGGAGCAAGGTAACGGCCAATGCCCCCACCCAAACCACACAGGTGGTGACCAGGGCCCGTTCGGCGAGCCCTTGGTCGGTCCCGGTCAACGATGAGACCACCAGCAGGGCAAAGAGAACGGGGCAGGCGACGCACGCGGGTGCCAAGACGGGCTTGACGACCTGCCAGCTCGGCAACAGCCTCACCCGTTGCCACAGGGGCGACGGGGTGAAGGCAAGTACCCAGAGGGCAGCGCCCGCCACACCCGGCCGCCCAGCCGACCGCCTCACCGAGGGCCCCGAACGCGGTCCCGGCCAGTGATGATGAGCACCCGGTCAACGGTCTGCGCCACCTCGGCGAGCACATGGCTTGAGATGAGCACCGTGCGGCCCTCTGAGGCCAGCCTGCGCAGGAAGTCACGCAGCCAGCGGACGCCCTCGGGGTCAAGCCCGTTGGCCGGCTCGTCGAGGACCAGCAGCTCCGGGTCGCCGAGCAGCGCCACCGCGAGCCCGAGCCGCTGGCGCATCCCCAGCGAGTACCCCTTCACGCGCCGGTGGGCGGCGTCACCCAGCTCCACCAGGCGCAACACCTCGTCGGCGCGTGAGCCAGGGACATCGACGGCTTGGCCGAGCATCCGCAGGTGATCGCGCCCCGTTCGGCCGGGATGGAAATCGGTCGCCTCGAGCACGGCACCCACCCGCAGCGCCGCACGCGGCAACGCCGCGTAAGGCTGATCGAACACCAGTGCTCGCCCACTCGTCGGCGCTACCAGGCCCAGGATCATCCGCAGCGTCGTCGTCTTACCAGCGCCGTTGGGCCCGAGAAAGCCCGTGATCGTCCCCGCCTCCAACGCAAATGACAGGTCCGTGACCGCTGGGACCTCACCGAAGCGCTTGGTCAACGACTCGGCCGTGACGACCGTCGTCAACCGCGTGGCCGACCGTTGAACGGGACCGCGAAGTCTTGGTAGGTGTCCTGCCCCACTTCGCTCGGGAGATAGGTGATCCGCAAACCCAGGTCGGCCATGCCTATGGCGAGGCGTAGGTCGTGCTGCTGCTCGCTCCAAGCCTCCAGCGATCGTGAGACGACTTGCCAGTCGGCGCCGTCGACCTGCCCATCGCCGATCTTCACGAACGCCTCCTGGTGGGCGGGCTCGGCCCGCAGGGCCAGCTCCGGGCAGCGGGCGGCGAGCGCTTCCGCCTCGTCTGGTGGGACGGGACGGCACCACTCCATTGGACCGTCGCTGTCCTCGCTGACCTCACCCCAGTAGATACAGAAGAACGCGCCGGCGCGTCCCTCGATCTGCGGCAGCTGGTAGTGCCGGAGCAGGGCGATGAACTCCTTGCCGAACGCCCATGCCTGGTCCACCCCGGCGACGTTGCGCTTCACGCACAGCAGGCTGCGCTCGGGTATCTCCCTCGTGCTGACCTCGTACATGACGGCCCTCTTTCCGCTCAGCTCGTCGATCAGGTATGCGGCGAGCGCGCGGCGGGCCGTGTGCCCGGCCTCGGTTGCGGCCCAGAGCTGGCGGACACGCTCCGCCGCCTGGGCCGGCTCAAGCGGCAGGACCGCTTTGATCTCCGCCAGCGGGACCTGCAGCTGGCGTAGCGCGGCGATCAGGCGTGCCTGCTTGAGCTGGCCGGGCTCATAGAAGCGGTAGCCAGAGCCCTCATCCACCCGTGCCGGTGGCAGCAGGCCCAGCTCGTCATAGAGCCGCAGCGCCTTGGCCGATAGCCGCGAACCTCTGGCGAACTCTCCGATGCTCATCTGGTCCATGTGCTCGCTCCTCATCGACATGACAGTTACATGACAAGTCTGCGGCTTCCCTCAAGGTCAAGGTCAAGCCGCCGCGTCGAAGAACGTGCGACAGTACCCCCGGAGCTGGCCCCTGGTACCAGTCGCCGCTCCTTGCCGATCCCCCCCAGCACCTGCGCCGCTGACGGGAAGAGACGCCTCTGGCCGCCGTCGTGCGGTGGATGCCATAGGCCGCCGACCCGGCCGTCGGCCTCGTCGCCTACGGAGGTCTACTGGTTGGCGCAGTCCTGGACTGACGCGGAACTCAAGCGCTACAAGACGAGTGCAATTCACGAGACGTCCTTCACTCACCAGCAGGCCTCTGCCGCAGCAGCGAGCTCCGGGCGCATGCTATGTATGGGTTGTTCTATCGGACGTAGGAGAAATACCCGTCGATCTGCAGTGATTCTCCTTGAAACTCAAGGGGTTTCGAGGTAACGCATAACAGATAATCGGGGTGGCGAAAGCTGCAGCTCGCCCGCGAGCGTTCCTCGCCATTTGTTGCCTGTTCTGGGAGACATCCCGGGCCGGTAGCGCCGCGGGCTGACTAGGTCCAAAGGGCTCAGGAGGTCTCCGTGATGCGGTACCCCACGCTGGCAATGGTTTCGATCGCTGGAGGTTCTCCGAGCTTGCGGCGCAGGCGGCTCATGGTGACCTGGACGGTGTTAGTGAACGGGTCGGCGTTCTCGTCCCACACCTGGGCCAAGAGGTCTTCGGCACTGAGCACCGCTTGTTGGGCACGCATCAGCGCTTCGAGCACCGCGAACTCTTTGGCCGACAGGTCGAGGCGCCGTCCGTCGCGAGTGGCGGTGTGGTGCAAGGGGTCGAGCTCGATCCCCGCGGCCCGGAAAACCCGGGCTTGGGCCAAGGGCCGGCGCCGGGCCAGGGCGCGGAGGCGGAGCACGAGTTCGGGGAAATGGAAAGGCTTTGGTAGGTAGTCGTCGGCACCGAGGCTGAGGCCGCCGACGCGCTGGGCGGGAGTGCCGGACGCAGTGAGCATGAGCACCATGGCCGGGTTCCCCTGCTCGGTAATCATGCGGCAGACGGTGTCTCCGTGCACCCCGGGGATGTCGCGGTCCAAGACGACCACGTCGTAGGTGTTGAGTTCGAGCTTTGTCGCTGCTTGTATGCCGTCATAGGCGACGTCGACGGCCATGCCTTCGTCTTGCAGCCCTTCGACGATCGCGTCAGCGAGGGTCCGGGAGTCCTCGACCACAAGAACTCTCATGCTGGCGCCTCGGCTGCTGGCCTGACGGCGAGGGGCAGGGTGACCACCACGCGCAGCCCGCCCTCGGGGAGGGCTTCGAGGTCAAGCGTGCCGCCGTGGACCTCGACGATCGAAGACACTATCGCCAGGCCCATGCCGGCGCCCTTGTCGGAGCCGGTCCGTTCGGCACCGATGCGCCGGAAGGGCTGCGTGAGTCCTTCGACCTGGTCGGGGTCGAGCACCCCGCCACCGTTCTCGACGACGAGGTGCGCCCGCTTGTCGCTGGCGGTGGTCGTGACCCGCGCCCAGCCGCCTGGCTGGTTATGGCCGACGGCGTTGCCGACGACGTTGTCGACCAGGCGGGAGAGCAACACCTGGCTGCCGGTGACCCATGTTCCCGGGGACGTGTGCTGCTCGATGTCCAGTCCCATCGCCGAGACGGCGTCGCCGTGCCGCTCGACCGCCAGGCGGGCGAGCTCGCCAAGCGAGACGGTCGATTCGTCGCCGAGCGGCCCACGCTGGGTATGTGCGAGGGTGAGGAAGCTTTCGAGCATCCGGTCGGCGTGGTCTAGCTCACGGCGTAGCCGCTCGTCGAGCGTGCGGAACTGGGGGGGAACTGGCCCAGGTTTGGCGATCGCCACGTCGAGCGATGTCCGCATCCCGGCGAGTGGCGTGCGCAGCTCGTGGGAGGTGTTGGCGACGAACTGGCGCTCGAACACGAACGAGCGCTCGAGGCGGTCGAGCAGCTGGTCGAAGGTGTCCGCCAACTGCTTTAGCTCGTCGTCGGGACCAACGAGGTTGAGACGCTGGTGAAGGTTGGTGGCGGAGATCTCCCTGGTGGTTGAGGTGATCTTGTGCAACGGCCGTAGAAACCGCCCGGCCACGAGCCAACCGAGCACTAGCGAGGCCCCGGCCATCACTGCTAGGGCGATCCCCGAAGCGACTAAGAGCTGGTGCCTGTCGGAGCCGTGCTGGGTGATGCCGGTCACCAGGCCTCCGGTCGCCGTGGGGACTGCACGGGCAGTGAGGTCGCCTGTTGTGCCTTGCCACACAGCGAAATTGACGGCCAAGAGCAAGGCCCCAGAAGCGAGGAAGACCGCAAAGAACAAGAGGGCGAGACGCGCCCGGATCGTGCGCCGTGGTCGGCGGGGCCGGGAGCTTTGGCCGCGACTCCGCGGGCGAAGCCGCATCTCTTTAGTCATCCCCCCCAGGACGGGTCGTCCCAGGGGCCGTTGGGGGACGGGCCGGGCATCTCGACATGTTTCGCGTCTCCATCGCTGACCAGTCGGCCAGGCCGCTTGCCATCGGCGTTGACCGTTGCGGAGTTGAGGGTACCTCGCCGCGCCTTACAGGGGGATAACAGCCTCGCTTAGGCCCGTGTCAGCGGCTCCGGTGTACAACGACAAAGGACCGTCCCCGAACGCACAGGAGCGATGTGATGACGAGGCCTTCCGACCAAGGAGACTACGGTAAGCAGGGACCCCGCAAGAGTGGCCGACGTCGTTTGGTTGGGGTCAAGTGGCGGGCCGCAACGGCCTTCGCGGGGCTCGTGGTCCTCGGCGCTGGCTGCGGCGGTCCCAACGGCCCGGCTGTCGCTGGCTCGGGGTCGAGCACGGGCAGGGGCATGCCGACATAGGCGCGCTCGACAAGCAGGGCGATGGCGCAGGCGCTCGCCTACGCACGCTGCATGCGTAGCCACGGCGTCCCGGACTTCCCTGACCCCACCCCCGGCCCGGGCGGCGGTTTCTCGTTCCAAATCAACGGCGGCCCAGGCAGCGATCTGGACCGCAACGACCCTAGGCGCGAAACAGCCGACGCGGCGTACCGGTCGCTGTTGCCCGGCGGCCAGCAGGCTGCGGCGCTGTCAGCCCAAAAGCTTGCAGCGGAAGTGAAATGGGCACAGTGCATGCGCAGCCACGGCCTCCCGGGTTTCCCCGACCCCAATGCTCAGGGCGCGTTCGACAGCAGCGGGTTCGACGACAGCTCGCAGGCGTTCCAAACCGCCAGCAAAGCCTGCACGGCGCTGGAGCCTACGGGACCGATTAGCGCTGTGCCCGGACACGGGTGAGCACCGCTCGTCGTCGTTCAGGGTCCGCGGCAGTCCCGACGTCCCGCGCGACGCCACGGGCTGTACACGCGCGTTCTGTCGGGGCCTGGAACCGCTGTCGGTGAGCGCAAAGCCGTCGTTCCGCGACGCTCGTGCGGTCCAGAGATGCCGAAAACCCCTACACCATAAGGAACATTTTGCACTCGACCCGGCCCGATGCCCCCATGTCAGGGTTCGAAGCGCCCGTCGCTGTCCGCTCGTGTGAGCCCGTGGTGCTCAAACCACGTAGATGGCGAGGTCGGCTCCAGCGACAAAGGCCACCTTGCGTATGTGAGTCGGGTTAGAGGTGACAACGGCGTGATGGCGTCGTACAGCGCCTTCGACCACGGACACGTCAACGATGTCGTCGTGCTGGGCGCGCGCGGCGAGCGCGCCGACGGCTCGCGCGCTGGCCTCAGAGAGGTCCTCTACGTGACAGCCCTTCAAGAACCTGGACAACGCTGGCTGTGGCCCACCACGCCAGCCCTCGGCCAACACCCCGGCTGGCACAGTCGGGGGAAGGCCCCGCGCCAGGGCGGCGCGATGGAGGGGCCATACGAGCCGGTCGTCCCGTTCGGCGGCGACCAGAGCACCGGTGTCGTAGGTAAGGCCCTCCGCGCTCACGCGCTGCGGGCCGGGCGGGCTTCGCTACCGCCAAGCAGCTGGTCGAGCAACACCTCGCCCGCTGCTCTTTCCTCAGGCGTGAGGGCACCGGCCTCCGCTTCCCAGTCGCTGACGCCGCGTAGGCCGTCCCGCACCCGGAGCTGACGCTGGGCAGCTCCTGAGAGCCAGGCGCTGAAGGAGACCCCGTCGGCGGCGGCAGCCTCTTCTGCGGCTGCGGCAACGTCGGAGTCGATAGACACAGACCGCTTGACGACACCCATGGCTACATGGTAGCACCACCGGTGCTACCGATTGTGAAGTTTGGCTTTGCCCCGTCCGGAGGGCCGACGCCGCCGAGCATGTTCACCGGAGCAACGCGAGTGCAGCCAGTCGGTCATCCATCGCGATCTGGGTGAGTCTTCTGGCGCGGCCATCGGAGCTGCTCATCGGCGCCATCGATAGGGCGCGTCGGTCCCTCTTGCCCGATCCAAATTCTCAGCGCGCATAACAGGTGTTCTTGGGACATCTGAGGGACATGCGGAACCAGCCATGACCCCGTTGGTCTACGGCGATCCAGGCCCATGTCCCCATCGGCTCACGACAGCATCGCCCTCGAGATCGACATCGAGCTGAGCGCACCACCGCCCCTGTGGCCGGCCCCCAGGTCGGAAGCGGATCTCCAGCCAAGCGGCGGCTTCCGGCACACGGCCACCCAGGTCGCGTGAGCCGATGGTCGCCGACCCGCCGTAAGCGAGGCCATAAGCCCCGGTCTGGTTGTCGTTGTAGGTCGTGCCTAGGTCGTCGGTCACTTCCATCCACCAGTGGTCGAGCCGCTCCCCCTCGGCCAGCGACGGCACGACCTCATAGTGCAGTTCGTCCTCCAGCTCAGCCAGGTAGCGGCGAGGCTCTCCGTCGAGGGCCTCCAGTTCGATGCCGTTCACTACGACTCGGCGCTTGGGCAAGTTCTCCAGGTCCTCGCGGACGGGTATCCAGGCCGTCCTTCCCCTGGAGATGCCACGAGCAATGACCCGGCGGCCTTCGACGAGCTCACCCAGGTCCAAGTCGAAGATCGAAGCAAGCTGGATGTTCTCAACTCTCAAGGTGTCGTCGACGGCGTCGCGCGGCGGCAGTGGCACTCGACAATGGTCGCGCCCGATCACCACGACGGTGAAGTTACTGGACCTCTCACCCGAGCCGCTCCCGTCTGCCCTGAACGGACCAGCGGACTGGCCGCCGTGAGCATTCTGTCGCTCCGGACGCCCAGGGAGGGCCGCTCCCGAGCCGTCGATCGGATCGGCCCGGTCGAGGTTGCCACGGAGGCAGCGGCCTCGGAGATCGGACATGCTGGGTTGGTCCGAAGGGGCCGCCGTGAGCTTCTAAAGTTGGCTCGTGCTTAGGCGCCGTCGGACAGGGAACGAAAGAATATCTCGGAGCTACGCGACTTCCTCCGACGCTGTGCCAGGAGACTTTGACCAGTATCCCGACCGTGATCCGTCGGCCGCCGCGGCGCATGCCCAGCACTACGAGCAACAGCGTGAGCGTCTGCAGGCGAAGCTCGAAGCGCAGGGGCGCTCGGATGACCTGTTCGTGGCGAAGACATTAGCGGTTCAACGGCCAGAAGGCGGAGCACACACCTACACGACGTGGGCCGAGGGTATCAAGACCCTCTTGCCGGCTGCAGATGTGGTTCTGCTCGTGGAGCAGCCCGTCGAAGCCAACGCAAAACCGGCCATGACCTGGTTGCGTTGGGACGTAACCGCTCAGATATGCGCGGACCAGTATTGGACGGTGATGCCAGATTTCGACCCGCCCCGCGTACTGACGGTCGGGTGGCCCTCGCCACAGGAACTAGAGGTCTTGAAATCTCGGAAGCTGCGCTAGCTCGCGACGCATAACGATCGAGCACACGGTTCTGGCCCCGTTTGCGGACCGAGAGACCGAATCGTCCGGTGCCGCTGACGCTCGGCGATGTCAATGAAAGTCCACCACGTTACGTGGTCGTTTGGCGGCCGCGCCTGGTGGCCGCCATTGGGCATTTCAGGCCACCGACAACCGTCGAGCACCGGCAGGCAACCCGGGAAAGTGCCGTGGCTGCGACCCATCGCACTTCCTGACCCCGTCCGTAATTGGGTTTATTGCGCTTTCGACAACGTCCCTGGGATCGTTGGTCGACCGCGCCCTATTCGGCGTTATGCGTTGAGTTACAAGGGTTGTTGAGCGTCCTGAACGAGCGCCCATAATATCGGTCGCAGCTGACCAGAGACCTCCATTCGGCGCAATTTGCCGCGTGGCGAACCATTCAAACTAACCGGGTAAGAGTGTCCGGCCTCAACCGCATCGAGGACGTCGACGGGCTGGTCGGCGCCCCCCGAGCGGTCTACAGGGTTGGCTCCCGCCCATGTTCAAGCGCCCTCCCGTCGGTGCCGGGGCTCCACTGCGAATGTCCGGCGCGAGCTGTCAACAGCTGCTGGGCCACGTGGCGGGCCCCAGCACGGCGGTGCAGGTGTTCGCGCAGGCTGGCTGCCTCACGGGCAAGGTTGGCCCATTCCGTCGGCTCAGGTGCAACGCTGGTCTCGAGCAACCGGTCAGCGACGGCGATCTCCTCCTTCGCCGCTTGCATCTGCTGGCTCCAGCCCGTCCAAGGCGGGCTCTTACCGTCGTTGCGGTCGAGGGTGGCCTCGATCCCGCGCGCGTAATGGCACCACACGGCACGGCCCGCCGGTGATCCCGGTGGCTTGCCGAGACGTTCGACCAGGTGCGGAGGCAGCTCATCGGCGAGCGCGAGGACCCGGTCGGGGCGGGTGCAATCAAGCGCCGCGTGTAGCTGTGCGAGCGCCGTCTCTAGCTCCTTGCCCTTTGGGGCCATGGCGGCGATCGCTTCCCGACGCGCTTGTTGATGCCGGGCGATGGCAGCGAGGCGATCTCGAAGGTCGCGCTCGGCTGCTACCCCCTGCTCCAGGCGCTCCTCGGCAAGGACGAGCTGCTCTCCGGCGGAGGCGACCGCCGCACGACCGCGGTGGCCCCACCGGCGCCGGCTGGCGCTTTGCAACCTGGACCGGCCTCATCCACGCTGAGCCGGCCTCCGGAGATGGCGCAGATGTGCTCGACCACGTCGGCTTGAGTGAAGCGGGCTGAGCGGGAGCACAACCCCGTCTCCGGGTCGACCAGGGCAGCGGCAACTTCCTCCCAGCCAGGCAGCTCCAGCGCTGGTCCCCTCCAACAGAGCGCATTTTCGAGCCCCGTACCTGTCGCCAAGCCGACCGCGGCGGCCTCCTCCCGCCAGCGGCCCTCGAGGAGAGCGGGGGTCAGCTTGTGGTCCTTGGCCGTCCGAGTAGCCAGCGAAGCCTCGTCGTCGGCCTGCATACGGAGCGCGGCGGGCTCGTAGCGTGCACCCTTGGCCTCCAGTTCGGCTTCGATCTGGACGCTGCGCTTGGAGAACGCCCGCAGCTGGTCACGGCTGAGACCGAGCAGTTCCCGGGTGTTGTTGCGGTCCGGCCCCCAATCGACGCCGAGGCGCAAGGACAAGCAGCGTTGCAGCTCGGCCTGGTAAATAGACCCCGCCGCCCGGCACCAGTCGAACAGCGGGCCAGCGTCAAAAGCGACGTACCGACCGTCAGTTTTCCGCTGCACAAGGTTGGGGACGACACAGTGCGTGTGCAACTGGGGGTCGCCTTCGCGGCTCGTGCGGTGCACGAAACCCGCCACCGCCCAACCCTCTGTCCCCACCCGCCGACGTAGCCCGTGGGATTGCGCTCTTGCCGCGGCAGCACGGTCTTCCAAGAAGCCGAGCGCCACCTCGACGGCCTCGCGATGGGCTTCTGCCACCACCCCCGCCACGGCGTCGTCGCCAAATGCCCAAAGCAGCGACACGCTTTTCGGGCAAGAGAACGTCAAGTCGAACGCCTTCACCGATCGCGGCCTGGACCCTCCCAGCAGTTCCTCACCGGTTGTCGGGCCCCGCCCCTCGACCAAGGCTCGCAACTGGTCTGCTTCGACCATGCCCACAAGGCCCAGCTTTTCGGCCCATTTCCCGGACCAAACCCCTGGCGACTCCCCCACCCCTGCGTAGTACTCGTCGATGCTCAGCGCCACCGAAGAGATCACGTACTCGGCGTCGGTCAACCCAGTCACCGTCAACACGCGCAGCCACCTCCGCCACTTTCCCCGAGCCCCACGCCGCACGCCAACCCCCCGATCAACACGCAGGCCTCGCCCACCACACCGGCCGCCCCAACCGTCGCTCTCCCACCAAGGCAAACGGCCACAGACACTTGCCACCCCTCCGGGGAGGCGACCCTGGCGGCGCTCACGAGCGCTCCATCCCAATATCGAGCGGCATTTGGCCGGGGCAGGGCGGAGGCGGAGGGAGGGGCCGAGCGCGTCCTTGCGCATGGTCAGGCGCCCCGCTCAGCGTGTCTGTCGGGTACATGGCCCTCGGTCCCCCAGCCTTGTGTGGCAAGGCCGCATGTGGTCCGTCCACGCCTGGGTGATCGCTCCGCGGCGTACCCAAGACGAGCGGTGCCCCAAAAGCTGGTTCCTCTGCATGGGAATTCACCAATGATGGCAACAACGTACGTGACACTTTCCCACCTGGCGTGAGGACCGTGAAGCCGGCGACAGGCCCGAGGACGTAGACCGACAAACCGAAACGGCCAGCTGGCCCTTGCTCACGTTCCAGGGCGAGAATGCCTCGCTGGCGAAGGGCCCGCAGCGCTCCGGCCGCGGTACCGGGATCTACACCAAGCCGTCCGGCCACCAATCGCGCCGAGGTGCGGGCGACGAGGCGGCCGTCCTCAGCGACCGCGTCGAGGGCAACCTCCTCCAAGGTCACCCACACCAGTGGCCGCAGTTGGCGCCGCAGGGCGCGGTTCGCGGCCGACACGACGACCGCGATGTCGTCGGGCCTATCGGGGGCTCGGCACGGGCATAGGCTTGTTCAGCCCGCCAGCCCGGGCTCGGCACGATCCTCCCTCCCGACGGCGGCGAGACGGTCGATCGCAGCGCGCGGTACCAGGATGGACCGGCCCAGTCTCACCGCCGGCAGGCCCGCCTGCCCGTCAGTGGCGAGCCACGCGTTGGCCAGCTCGTAGGCGGCCGAGGCGGAAATACCCAAGATCATCGCCGCCTCCCTCACGCGGATAAAGGCCGGCTTCCCAGTTCTCACAGCAACACCTCCAGGACGTGCACTCACAACGAAACCATTATACCCGGAGAAGTAGCTGTGCGATGTGTGCTCACAATCTCGGCGTGATGTAAGCTATGGTCGTGGTCAGTCGCAAACGGGCACCAACGGGCAAGGTGCCCCAGCCCCCCGCTGGAGGCGGCCCGGGCCAAGCCGACCTGAACGAGGTCGTCGCCTACAATTTCCGCGCCGCCCGAGAGCTTCGAGGCTGGACGCAGGAGGAGACAGCCCAGGCACTCGAGCGGCTCGTCGGCCAGCGGCTCCCCCAGGCCAGCATCTCGGCCATCGAGCGCGCCTACGAAGGCGAGCACCGCCGCGAGTTCGACGCGCACGAGATCCTGGCCTTCGCGCTGGCCTTCGACCTACCGCTCGTCTGGTTCTTCCTCCCGCCACCGAAGGACCACCGCACGCTCCACCACACGACCAACACGGTGAGCGAGCTGTACGGCCTCCTCTTGGGACAAGACCGCCAGCTCGGGCCCGTCTACGACCGGCTCCGCCAGCTCGGCGTCGACGAGCCCACCGAGGCGGCCCGCACCGTTGAGGCCATCACCGGGAGTCCGAGCCCCGCCCGCCAGGCCAGTTACAGCGAACGGCGCAAGCAGATGCTCCTGGCCCTCCTCGACCGGTACGCCGATGGCGTAGACAACGCCGCTGAGGAGATCGGCGCTTTTTTCGACCACCTCCGCCAGGTCGGCGTCAGAGGCCTTGTCGCCGAACAGCTCGATGACTCGGACTATGTCGGGCTCCCTGAACCGCACCGCAGGACCAAGAAGTCCCCGGCACAAATTTGAGGGGCGCGGCGCCGACAAAGTTCATTCGGGGATCAGGAACCGCCCGATGGCGTCCGCCGCCGCCGTTTGCATCGACTCGATCACATGGCTGTAGCGGTCCAGCGTGATCTGGGTGGAGGCATGGCCGTGGCGTTCGCTCACCACTTTCGGGTGCACGCCGGCGAGCAGGGCGACCGTCGCCGCCGTATGCCTGAGGTCATGGAGGGTGATTTGCGGCAATCCCGCGCGGTCCTGCAGCGAGTGGAGGTCACGCGTCAACTGAGCCGCGTGGTACGGGTCACCTAGCTCATCGACAAAAACGTACTCGGGGACGGTCGGCTCACCACGCTTCTCGGCTTCCGCCGCCATGGCCGCCCGATGCCCGCGGAGGATATCTCGGGTCCCGCTGTCGAGGTGAAGGACCCTCTTGCCCGACCGGGTCTTGGGGTCGTACTCCACCACTAGGTGGCCGGCGGTCGTCCGCGTGCTCCGCACCGCCAGCACCGGGGGGTCCCGGTCGAGCGTCACGTCTCGCCATCTCAGCCCAGCCAGCTCTGCCCTCCGCAGCCCGGTCGCCAACTCGAGGTGCCACATGGCCCGGAGGCAGTCACCCTCGGCGACCGACAAGAAGTGCCGCCACCTGGTCGGGCGTGTAGACCGGTCGCTCCTCGGTGTCCTGGCGGGGCTTGTCGATGGCCTCGGCCGGGTTACGTGCCATGTAACCCATCCGCACGGCGTAGCTGAGGGCGTTGTGGAGGACGCCATGGATGTTGTGTACTTGGGTCCCGGACAACGGCTTGCCGCCCTGACCGCCGGAGCTGCGCAGCTCGGAGTACAACTTCTGGATATCAGCCGGAGTGAGGCGGTCCAGCCGGGCAGGACCGATCCGGGGCACGACATAGGCCCGCATCAGCCAGCCGTAGTTGCTGAAGGTCGAGGCCTTGCGATTGGGGCGCACCGCCTCCAGCCACTCGGCCGCCAGCTCCGCCACTGTGCGCCGAGCCCCGTAACGCAGCTTTCCAGTGTCGATGTCCACCTTGGACTGTGCCAGGGCCCGGCGAGCTTCACGTTCGGTGGCGAAACCGCTGATCCGCTTTTGCCGGCGCTTGCCGTCTGTGCCGTGTCGGAGGGGGGACTTGAACCCCCACGGGATTGCTCCCACTAGCACCTCAAGCTAGCGCGTATACCTATTCCGCCACTCCGACGTGGCGCCGGCAACCCCGGCAGCCAGAAAGCATACTGCCAACAGCAGGCCTTGGCATGCGGGCGTTGACGGCGCCTACCGTCAGTCTGTCGTGCGCTTGCGGAACAGGTACGCCGCCAGAGGCGCACACACGGCGATCAGCCCGAAGGACCACAGAAGTGCCGCCGCCAGCGGGTGCACGTCCGGCCAGGACGGGTTGGGAGGAAGAGGATTGGGGTTGCCGAAGAGGATGCGCACCTCCGATGTCACCGAGCTGACCGGGTTCCAGTCGGCGATGACACGGAGCCAAGACGGCATGTGGCGTGTCGGCACCAGAGCGTTCGAAATGAAGGCGAGGGGGAAGATGACCACGAAGCCGATGGACATAGCCGATTCCGGCGCCTTGGCGAACAGGCCCAGGCACGCCGTCGGCCAGGTAAGGGCGTAGCTGAAGAGCAGGGCAACGCCGAAGCCGCCCAGGACCGACCAAATCCCGTGGCCGGTATGCCAACCCACGGCGAGGCCGGTGACCCCCACGATGGCGGCGCACACCGCAGCTGATAAGAGGTCTGAGACCGTACGTCCCACGAGGACTGATGCCCGCCACATGGGCAGCGTCCGAAAACGCTCGATCATGCCGGAGGCGAGGTCTGTGGCCAGGCCGACCCCCGTGCCCATCGAGGAGGTGACCAGGTTCATGGTGAGCAAACCGGCGATGGCGAAGTTCGTGTAGCCGCCGGGGACCGACATGCCGGACCCAAAGACATAAACGAACAAAACGGTGAACAGCACCGGTTGGACCGTCACGTCCGAGAGCTGCATGGGCTCGCGGGCGATGTGGACGAGGTTGCGCCGGGTCATAACGGCCACGTCCTTCAGACGGCTGCCTATCTGGGCCAGGGGGCCGGGCTCTGGCACGTCGGCCGGGCGGAGGCGCCTAACCGTCTGGACATCAGGAGCACCAAGGGTGGTCGCGCTCATGCGTGCACCTCCTGCAAGTCGGAGCCCGCCTTGTTCTCAGGACCGAGGTGTGCCGCGGCTCCATCGTCGTCGGCGCCCTCGGGCCCGTGACCACCATCGCCGCCTTCCGCAGTCCGTCCTGTAAGCACGAAAAAGACGTCGTCCAACGAGGGTTGGCGCACCTCCACGTCGTCGACTGAGACGCCGGCGGCGTCGAGGGCGCGGACCACCAACGTGGCCAGGCCGCCCCGGTTGGAGACCGGCGCCGTAACTCGCCTACCGCCCTCACTGGCCAGAGGACGGCCTTCCACGTAGGGAGCAAGGGCCGCCGCCACCACATCGAAGCGCGCTCCGGCGCTGAGGGTCAGCTCCAGGCGAGCACCGCCCACGCTTCGTTTCAGCTCGGCCGGAGTGCCCTCGGCGATGGACCGACCGTGGTCCACAACGACGACACGCTCAGCTAGCTGGTCGGCCTCGTCGAGGTACTGGGTGGTAAGCAGGACGGTCACGCCCCCCGAGGTGAGGTCCCGGATTATGTCCCACACACCCGCTCGGCTCGTGGGGTCGAGGCCGGTCGTGGGCTCGTCGAGGAAGAGGACGGGCGGGGCCGCGACAAGGGACGTGGCGAGGTCGAGCCTGCGGCGCATGCCACCCGAATAGCCCTTGACGGTACGCCCGCCTGCCTCCGATAGGTCGAACCGCTCGAGAAGCTCGGTGGCCCGGCGGGCGGCCGCCCGGGCGCTAAGGCCTGAGAGCTGACCGGCCATGACCAGGTTCTGGCGGCCGGTCAGCAGACCGTCCAGGGTGACGTCCTGGGCTGTCACGCCGATACGCCGGCGCACCTGGCCGGCCTGGGTACCGACGTCGAACCCGGCCACCCGGGCGTGCCCGCTGTCCGGCACCGTTCGAGTAGTTAGTATGCGCACCGCCGTCGTCTTGCCCGCACCGT
>Ga0181517_10002681_pt1 | contig 17792 bp, 22 predicted proteins | sample PEATcosm2014_Bin_31_FD_119748 | JGI IMG/M metagenome (GOLD analysis project Ga0181517, IMG submission 119748) | Peatland microbial communities from MTU Mesocosm Facility, Houghton, MI, USA - PEATcosm2014_Bin01_30_metaG | ecosystem: Environmental > Terrestrial > Soil > Wetlands > Peat | place... | reverse complement strand
TGACCGGGCGCGCCGTCAACGTCAAGAAGGGCCAGTTCCTCGCGCCGTGGGACATGAAGCACGTCGTCGCCAAGATCGCGGCGGCGGGCGGCAAGGACGCGCTGGTCACCGAGCGCGGCGTCAGCTTCGGCTACAACACGCTCGTCTCCGACATGCGCGCGCTGCCGATCCTCGCGCGCGAAACCGGCGCGCCGGTGATCTTCGACGCGACCCATTCGGTGCAGCAGCCGGGCGGGCAGGGCGCGTCGTCGGGCGGCCAGCGCGAATTCGTCGCGGTTCTGGCGAGGGCGGCGGTCGCGGTCGGCGTCGCCGCGGTCTTCATCGAGACCCATCCCGATCCCGACCATGCACCGTCCGACGGCCCCAATATGGTGCCTTTGCGTGAGTTCGAGGCGCTGGTCGGCGAGCTTCAGGACTACGATCGCCTGGCGAAGCGCCGTCGGTCAGTGGAAAAGCGTCAAGAAAGCTGACGATTTCGTTAGGTTAGCCGACGATCCTCATGTGGATAATCACGTTGGAGCCGGCGTCAGCCGCGGCCGCGATAGGGCGCGACGCCCTGGTCGGGGATCCAGACGCCCTTCGGCAGCCGCCCGGTCTGCCAGAAGACGTCGATCGGGATGCCGCCGCGCGGATACCAATAGCCGCCGATCCTGAGCCAGCGCGGCTTGAGCAGCGCGGTCAGCTCCTGACCGATGCGAACGGTGCAATCCTCGTGGAATGCGCCATGGTTGCGGAAGCTGGCGAGATGCAGCTTCAGCGACTTCGACTCGACGATCCAGCGATCGGGCACATAGTCGATGACGAGATGGGCGAAGTCCGGCTGACCGGTGATCGGGCAGATCGAGGTGAATTCCGGCGCGGCGAAGCGCACGGCGTAATCGGCGCCAACGTGCGGATTGGGAGCGCGCTCGAGCGTCTTGGCGTCGGGCGCGCTGGGAATCTGCGACGGCCGGCCGAGATGGGCGAAGGACGCGGGCTTGGCGGCTCTGGGCATGGCGCTTCTTAGCGCCTTGGGCGGCTCAGGCAAAGGTCAGGTTCAGATCCCTGTGGCGAAGCGCGCCATCACGACGATGATCAGGACCTGCAGCGTTCCCTGGATCGCCACCACATAGAAATAGCGGCTCATCAGCGCGCCGATCTTCGGCCCGTTCGGGTTGGGCCGCCGCAGCTCGAGATAGACGCGCAGATTGGTCGGCAGCAGATAGCCGAGCCCCTGAATGGTGAGGATCGTCACAATCGTCAGCGCCGCCACAACCGAATAGAACTGCGGGTAGGGCAGCGCGAGAAAACCGACCCGGCCGGCGAGGAACCAGCCAGTCGCGCCGGTGATGATCGCCAGCGTCGGCATGATGAACAGCGTCTTCGGAACCAGCCGGGTGAGGATGGCGCGGCGCGCCTCGAACGGCGCTGCGCGCAGGGTCGGCCCGACGACGAAGCCCATGAACAGATCGATGCCGGTCCACAGGCCGCCCGTCATGACGTGGACGAAGTCGAGCGTCCACAGATTGCCGGCGACGATCACGGCCGCCATGACCGCGAAAGCCGACGCCGCCCAGGCAAAATTCCACAAATTGATCGGCGCGCCCACCAGGGGCGTCGCCAATTGCGCCGTCGCGTCCATGATCGTTCTCCCAGCTCCCGCCCGCCGTGCGCGTCGCCGCCGCCGGAAGGTCGCTTCGACTATAGCGTGACGAGCGGCCTTGGCGAGCGCGAGGTCATAGGTCGCGACCTGACGTTGCGCACGGCCGCCAGCGCCGCTAAACAACCCGCGATCGGAAAAACGGCTTGAACACCCCTGTCGATGCTGGCATTCGCGACCGCGCCCAAGCGGCGCTCGACGAAATCACCGACGCCGCTAGGCGGGCGGGCGAACTCGCGTTGCGCGATTTTCGCTGGGGCGGCAGGACCAGCGCCCAGGTTCACACCAAATACGGCGGCTCGCCGGTCACGACCGCGGACCTGGCGGTCGATCGCTACTTGCGCGAAAGGCTCGGCGCCGCCTTTCCTGGCGACGGGTGGCTGTCCGAGGAGACGGCCGACGACCTGTCGCGCCTTGAAATGGCGAACCTGCTCGTCGTCGATCCGATCGACGGCACGCGGGCGTTTCTGACCGGCGACCCGCGCTGGGCGGTGTCGATCGCCTACATCCACGACGGGCGTCCGATCGCCGGCGTGATCCATGCGCCCGCCCTCGGGCAAACCTACGAGGCGGCGATCGGCTGCGGCGCGAAGCTCGACGGCGCGCCGATCCACGCGGTGAGAAGGCCGCATCTGGATGGCGCGCTGGTCGGGGGCCCAAGATCGATGGTCGCGGCGCTGGCCAAGGCCGCCCACGTCGAATTGGCCGCCGCGCCGCGCATTCCATCGCTGGCGCTGCGCTTGGCGCGGGTCGCCGACGGCGGGCTCGACGTCGGCCTCGCCTCCACCAGCGCCAGCGACTGGGACGTCGCCGGCGCCGACGTCGTCCTGAGCGAAGCGGGCGCGCTCCTGACCGACGTGCGTGGACAAATCCTGCACTATAATAGACAGAGCATGCGCCACGGCGTCTTGCTTGCGTGCGGCGCGGACATCGCGCCGACCGTGGTTAAGGCGGCGCGCGCGGCGTTCGGCGACGGGGCGGCATGAGCTTTGGAAGCGTCGGGAGCGCGCGGGCGGGCGCCCAATTGACGCCATGGGGCAGGAAGCCCCGGCGACCCCTGGGCGCGAAACTGATTTATTTGCCGCTGCGGCGGGTTTCCGCGAGGGAATCGACGATATGACGAAAGATGACGCCTCGGCCCACGAGTCTCGACAATTGTTGCATCTGGTGTTCGGCGGCGAATTGAGGGACCTCGACAGTCACGAATTCCGTGATCCCGCCAAGATCGACCTCGTCGGGGTCTTTCCCGATTACGACAGCGCCGAGCGCGCCTGGCGCGGCAAGGCGCAGGCGACGGTCGACAATGCCCACGTCCGCTATTTCATCGTCCACTTGCACCGCTTCCTCGAACCCACGGGCCTCAACCGCAAACTGGCCTGATCGGACGATGCTCAAGCGTTTGGCGAGGAGCCGCTACGGACAGGAGGCGCTGGGCTTCCTGCTCGCCGGCTATCTGCGGTTCGTTCAGCGCACCAGCCGATTCGTCAGCGCGCCGGCCGACATCGAGGCGGCGTTTCGTGACGTATTGCCGGCCGTGGGCGCTATGTGGCACGGCCAGCACCTGATGCTCTCGTTCGCCTGGCCGCACGCGATCGCGCGCGTGGCGGCGCTGATCTCGCGCAGCGTCGACGGCGGCATGCAGGCGGCGGCGCTGCGACGGCTGGGCGTCACCCCAGTGCGGGGGTCGGGCGGACGCCCCGACCGCGCTCAGCGCAAGGGTGGCGCGCCGGCTCTGCGCGGGCTGTTGCGGGCGCTCGAGGATGGCGCGTCGGTGGCGATGACCGCCGACGTCGCCAAAGTCGCGCGCGTCGCCGGCCTGGGGATCGTCACGCTCGCCCGTCTCTCGGGGCGGCCGATCCTGCCGATCGCCGTCGTCGCCAAGCGCCGCATCGATTTCAAGTCCTGGGATCGCGCCAGCATTGGCCTGCCGTTCAACCGCTGCGCGATCGTCATCGGCGACCCCATCCGTGTGCCGCCAGACGCCGACGACGACGCGATGGAGGCGGCGCGGCGTGCGGTTGAGGACGGGCTCGACGCCGCGCACGCTCGCGCTTACGCCATGGTCGGTTCGCGCGATCCCGGGGCGGGTTTGAGGCGTCGATGAGTCTGCCGCTGTCGCTCTCCGCCTATCGGCTGGTCACCGGCTTGGTTTCGCCGCTAAGCGGCGCATTGCTGTCGCTGAGGCTCAACAAGTCTAAGGAAGACCCGATGCGGGTCGACGAGCGGCGCGGCTTCGCCAGCCTCGCGCGCCCGGCGGGCCAAGTGGTTTGGCTGCACGGCGCCAGCGTCGGCGAGGCTCTGTCGCTGATGCCGCTGGTCGAACGGCTCGCCGGCGGCGGCCGCCATGCGCTGGTCACCACCGGTACGGTCACGTCGGCGCGGCTCTTGGCGCAGCGCCTGCCGCCCGGCGCGCTGCACCAGTTCGCGCCGCTCGACGCGCCGGGATTCATGCGCCGCTTCTTCGCCCATTGGCGACCGGACCTTGCTCTGATCGCCGAATCCGAGATCTGGCCGAACATGATCCTCGAAGCGCGCCGCGGCGGCGCGCCGCTGGCGATGGTCAACGCGCGGATGAGCGCGCGTTCCTACGAGCGCTGGCGGCGCGCGCCGGGCTTCATCGCCGCTCTGCTGCGCGAAGTCGATCTCTGCCTGGCGCAAAGCGAGGCCGACGCTGAGAGGCTCGCCGGGCTCGGCGCGGGGAAGGTCGAGGTCGTCGGCAATCTCAAATACGACGCCGCGCCGCCGCCCGCCGACCAGAAGAAGCTCGCCGAGCTCGCTGGCCGCGTCTCCGGGCGGCAGATCTGGGTCGCCGCCTCGACCCACGCGGGCGAAGAACGCATCGCCGCCGAGGCGCATCGCCGCGTCGCCGAGGTCTTTCCCGACGTGCTGACGCTGATCGCGCCGCGTCATCCCGATCGCGGCGCGGCGATCGCCGACGAACTGAGGGCGCTCGGTTTCCATTGCGCCCTGCGCTCGCGCGGCGAACGGCCGGACCGCGGCGTCGACGTCTACATCTGCGATACGCTCGGCGAACTCGGGCTGTTCTACCGCCTGGCCGGCGTAGTGCTCGCCGGCAAATCTTTCGTCGGCGAAGGCGGCCAGAATCCGATCGAGCCGGCCAAGCTCGGCTGCGCTATCCTGCACGGGCCGCGCGTCGCCAATTTCATCGACGTCTATGCGCTGCTCGACGAGGCCGGGGGCGCGGCGACCGTGACCGACGCCGACGACCTGGCGGCGACGCTGATTTCGCTGTTCGCCGATCCGGGCCGGTTGCGGACCATGTCGCGCGTCGCCGCCAAGGTCGTCGAAGCGCAAGGCGGGACGGCCGATCGGGTGATGCGCGCGATCGCGCCGCTGCTGCCGGCCGACGAACCGCCGGCGGCGGCATGATCGCGCCGCGCTTTTGGGCGCGCGAGCGCCCCAGCCTCGCCGCGCAGGCGCTGGCGCCGCTCGGCGCGCTCTATGGCCTCGCAACCGCGCGGCGGATGGCGCGGCCGGGGACGCGCGTCGACGCGCCGGTGATCTGCGTCGGCAATTACGTCGTCGGCGGCGCCGGCAAGACGCCGGCCGCGATCGCCGTGGCGCGGCTGCTGCAGAACGCCGGCGAGCGGGTCGCCTTTCTGTCGCGCGGCTACGGCGGCGCGCCGCGCGCCGCGCCGACGCGCGTCGACCCGCAGGCGCATGGCGCGCTCGCCGTCGGCGACGAGCCGCTGCTGCTGGCGCGGGTCGCGCCGTGCTGGGTCGGGGTCGACCGCGTCGCCGCCGCGCGCGAGGCGATCGCCGAGGGCGCCAGCGTCCTGGTGCTCGACGACGGATTGCAGAACCCGGCGCTCGCCAAGGATTACGCGATCGCGGTGATCGACGGCGAGGCGGGCTTCGGCAACGGCCTCTGCTTTCCGGCCGGGCCGCTGCGCGCGCCGCTGCGAAGTCAGGCGCCGTTCGTCTCCGCCGAGGTGGCGGTCGGCGGCGGGCCGTCGCCGACGCGCGCGCCCGGCGCGGCCAAGCCGCTGTTCCGCGCTCGTCTCGAAGCCGATGCGATCGCCGCCGCCGAGCTGATCGGCCGGCCGGTGCTCGCCTTCGCCGGCATCGCAAGGCCGGACAAGTTCTACGCCACGCTCGAAGGAATCGGCGCGATCGTCGCGGGACGTCGCCAATTTCCCGACCACCACGTCTATGACCCGCTCGACATCGCTGAATTGGCCGCAATGGCGCGCAAGCGCGGCCTGACGTTGGTGACGACCGAAAAAGACTACGTGCGCCTCGCCGTCGATCAGCGCGCCGGCGTGCGCGCGCTGCCGGTGACTTTGCGGTTCGAAGCGCCAGGGCGCGTCGCTCAGGCGCTGCGCGAGGCGTTGGCTGCGTTCCGGGCGCGCCGCGACTCTCCCGGCGCCTTTGCGGAGCGCCTCTAGCCTTTCGCCGCGCCGTCACCGTTATCGCGCGATCGAGGCCCGGATTCCGCCGGTCAGGCTGAGCAGGTCGGCCGGCGTCAAGCGGAACACCGCGTTGGGCGTGCCGGCCGCCGCCCAGATCTCCTCGAACGCGAACAGCGCGTCGTCGATCACCGTCGGCGACGGTTCGCTGTGGCCGACCGGCGGCACGCCGCCGATGGCGAAGCCGGTCTTGGCGCGGACGAAGTCGGCGTCGGCGCGGCCAATCCGCTCGCCGAGCATCGCGCCGACCTTGCCCTCGTCGACTCGGTTGACGCCCGAGGCGACGACCAGAACCGCGCGTCCCGTCGTCTCGCCCCGGAAGACGAGCGATTTGGCGATCTGGGCTGCGGCGCAGCCGATCGCCGCCGCCGCCTCGGCTGCGGTGCGGGTGCTGGCGTCGAATTCGAGCACCCGATAGGCGGGGCCGAGCGCAGCCTGGACCTTCAACGCGCTGGCGGCGGTTGCGGGCTTCATCGCGCGCCGCTCCGCCGAATCGCGCGGCGGAGCGGGCGCGCCGCAGACCTTAAGCCGTCGACAGCCATAAGGGCGGACAGAAGTCTCGGAGCGCGATCATGAAATTGACCTCAATCCTCGGCGCGCCGAGCGCCGCCTTCCTCATCCTCGCCGCCGGCGCCGCCGAAGCCCGGCGCGCCGCCGCCATGCGCGCCCCGACGTCGGGGGTCCACGATCTCAACCCGCAGCCGCCGCCGGGCTGAAGCCGGCGTCCGGCCGCCGACCGGGGTCGGCGACCGTTGTTTTCTTAAGACCTCGGGCGGCCTCGCGCCAAGCGCCGCGGACGCCGCATTCGACGACGGCGGCCGTGGCGGTCGCCATGCGCGCGGCGATTTCATGCGTGATTGGTTCGGGCTTCACGCGCGTCCGCATCCGCTTTCGCCCGCCGGCCGAGCGACCGTAGCCCCGACCGACTAGCGCCGCTCGTTGGCGCTCTCGTGTCGCGCCCGCCCTGTTTTCGGCTTGACGCGCGTCGCGCTTTGGCCAGTCTCAGGCGAGCCGACGCGTTCGGCTGGAGAGATTCGATGAAGCCCCTGCTGTTGACCGCTCTTGCCGCGCTGTCGCTCGCGGCGTGCGACGCTTCTACGCCCCCGCCGCAGGCCGCCGCGCCCGCGCCGGCCACGACCGACGTGACGCCGGATGATTTCAAGATGCCGACCGCCGAAGGCTGCGCCGGGGATGTCGCCCGTTATCGGGCGATCATGGACAACGACCTGTCGATGGGCCACGTCGCCAAGTCGGTCTACAACCAGATCGAGAAGGAAATCGGCGAAGCCGACTCCCAATGCGCCGCCGGGCACGAAGCGCAGGCGCGCGCGACGATCGTCGCCTCGCGCAAGCGTCACGGCTATCCCGCCGATTTGTGAGCGAAGGCGTAGTCGAAGAAGTCGACGATGAAGCCCGGCGCGCGAGCGCGGTCGACGTCGGCCGGCCCGCGCACGATATGCACGCCCGACAGCTCCGCCTCAGGGTCGGCGGCAAGAAACGCTTCGACGCGCGCTTTGACCGTCTCGGCCGGCTCGGCAAGCCGCATGAGCTTCATACAGGCGATGCGCGGCGGGGCGTAGACCACCGTCCAGCCCGGATCGCAAGCGACCGCGTCCGCCGCGATCCCCGTCTCCTCTTCGAGTTCGCGCAGCGCGCTTGCGGCGAGGTCGACCTTGCCGTCGAAGATGTCGTTCGGGTCGGGCGTGCCGGCGGGAAAATAGGTCGCGCCGGCGTTGGCGGTGTGGGCCGCCATCTCGCCGAGCAGGAAGGCGCCGTCGGCGGCGACCAGCGCCGCCATCGAGAAGGCGTTGGCGACCGTCAGGTCGGGGAAGCCGAAGTCGCGCCAGGCGAGGAAGGGGGCGAAGTCGGTCTCGAAATATTCACCGCGCAGCGTCACGCCGCGCCGGTCGGCGCCGATCGCATGGCGTCCGAGCAGCAACACGCGACCGTTGAAGAGCCGCGGCTGCACGGCGACGCGCGCACGCCAGTGGTTGGCGATGCGCTCGGCTTCAACCTCGGCGAACGGCCACGGCCGCGCGGCGAAGCCGAGGTCGAGCGCGTCGATCGACAGGATGCGCGAAGCGCTCACAGGTCGATCGTTCCCTCGGCGACGAGCACCGCCGAGCCGCCGATCGTCGCCGCGCTGAGGGCGCCGCGCTCGACGGCGAGGCTGAGCGCGATGCGGCTGGGGCGGCCCATCTCGACGCCCTGGGCGATGACCAAAGTCCGTTCGCCGTCGCCGGGCGGGGCGAAGCGCATGACGATTCCGGCGAAGGCGGCGGCGGCCGAGCCGGTCGCCGGGTCCTCGCGGATGCCCCAGCCGGAGGCGAACATGCGGGCGCGATAGTCGACGCCCTCGTCGCCCGGCGTGTAGCAATAGATCGCCGGCCCGTTGTTCGCGCCCCAATGCCCGACGTCGGGATCGGCGCTCGCCAGCGCGTCGGCGCTCGCCAACGGCGCGAAGACGAAGTCGACCCCCGCGCCATAGACGGCCGGTCGATGGCCGCCGAAACCGATGTCGGCCGGCGCGAGGCCGAGACGCGCGGCGATCTCTTCGGCCGACGGCGCCGCCCCCCCTTCCTGCGGCAGGCGGGGCAGGGTGAAAGACGCCGCGAGCGCCTGGCCGCGGCGATGGCGGGCGACGCAGACGACGTCGCCGACCCGCTCTTCCAGCACCAAGCGCAGATCCTGGGCGGTGAGCATCTGCGGCGCGCGCAGATGGGCGACGAGCGCCGCCGCGCCGACCGTCGGATGGCCGGCGAACGGCAACTCACGCCCGGGGGTGAAGATGCGCAGCGCCGCGGTGTTCACGGAATCGCGCGGCGCGAACACGAACACGGTCTCGGGCAAATTGAACTCGCCGGCGATCGCTTGCATGCGCGCGTCGTCAAGGCCGTCGGCGTCGAGCACGACGGCGAGCGGGTTGCCGGCAAGCGGCGTTTCGGTGAACACGTCGAGAAGGCAATAGGCGCGGCGCATGTCTAACGTCTCCGCGACGCTTGTAATGCGGATCGGGTGTAATTGAAATCACCGTTGCGGCCGGCGGAGCGGGCGCGAGGGGCGAGGCGGCGGAGACGACGCAAAGGCTTGTCGTTGTCGCCGCAATCCCGAACGCGATCGCCAGCGCGGCCGGCGATCGCTCGAGAACGCGACGCGCAACGGCGACGAGCCTCGGCGGCGTCCTCGCTTCGGCCGGCGGCGCGCCGTCGACCGACGACGGAAAGCCGATCGGCGCGATCGGCTGTTCAGGCGAAACGAGCGCCGAAGACGAAACAACCTGCCTCGCCGGCGCCGCGACGATCAACGGCGCGGCGAACTAAGGGGCGCAGCTTGAGGTTTGGCGCCGCCAGGCCGACGAGATCAGGAACGACCGGCGTCGGCGCCAGCGGCGCCCCGAACGCCGCCGCCAGTTTGGCGGACAGGCGCTCGAATCCTGCCGCCGCGCCGGCTCTGGCTTCGTCAGCTTCGCGTCCCCACCTCGATGAACGGCTTGTTCGTCAGCGCGTCGATCAAACCGACGGTGCCCGGCGGCAGGAAGCGGAGGGCGCAAGCTTCCTCGCCGTCGACGAAGATGGTCGCCTCGCCGAGATCGGTCTTCGAGACAATGACGCGCGTTGCGGCAAGCGCTCGAGCGTCTTGCCCGTTGCCGGGATTGAGGAGCACGGCGCGGGCGACCCGGACTTGCTCCTCGGTGAGATCCTGGAAAGGCTCGCCGCGGTAGCCGTCGGTGACCAGCTTCATCGCCTCGTCGAGCGGCCCACAGGTCGAACTCGAACTCTCTGCGCTTTCGGCGAAGGCGTGAGTGGAAGCGGCGATGGCGATCGTTGTCGTGAGCGTCAATAGGAATCTATTCATTTGGACAATTCTCCAGATTATTGTTGTTTTTGACGCATTGTAAAGACGCAATACTTTCGTGTACTTGGATGTACAGCGAAACGACCGGCGTCATCGGCGATCGGCTCATCGCGCCAACTTCCGATCTTCGTCAGTTACAGGGCATGCAATCGGCGTGCCATCGAGGAGGAGCGGGTCCGCGACGGTCGCCGCGCCGAGGAAATTGGCGATCGTCGCGCAGGCCGGTCTCGAGGACGACGACGTTCCCGGCGAAGCCGTCACCCCATGACGCCCGCGGACGTCGGTCAGGCCGCGAGCCGTCCGCCGAGGATCGATTGTCCAGCCGCGCGCCGGGCTCTCGCCCTCAGATCGCCTCCGGCCGAAATCGATTCGTCGGGCGGAGGAGTTCGTTCTGCGCCTCTACGAGCCTGAGTTCGCGCGCGCCCGCCGCGACGGTCGCGGCGACGACGCCATAGACGCTCGACGCGGCTGCGGCGAGGGCGTCGGCGGCCGAGCGGCGCTTGAGCCAATGAAAGAAGAACAGCGCCGCGATCAGGTCGCCGGCGCCGTTGACGGCGATCGGCAGGCGCGGCGTGCGCAGCCGCCATGCTTCGCCGCCCTCGGCGGCGATCATGTCGAGCGCGTCGGCGGGCGTGTCGGCAAGCGTCAACGACGTCGCCAGCGCGACCCGCGGTCCGGTCGTCTGCAAGGCGGCGATGGCGCGCCGAGCGGCGGCGAGGTCGTCGACGGCTAAGTCGGTGACGAACGACAGTTCGAACGCGTTGGGGGTGGCCACCGTCGCCGCCGGCAGGGCGCGATTGCGCAGGAATTCGGCGACGCCCGCTTCGACATAGATTCCGCGGCCGACGTCGCCGATCACCGGATCGCAGCAATAGGCGGCCGCCGGGTTGGCGGCGCGGACGGCGGCGACGGCGCGCAGCATCGCTTCGCCGACCGCGGCCCTGCCGAGATAGCCGGACAGGATCCCGTCGCAGCGCATGAGCGCGCCGACCGCCGCAAGGCCGGCGACGCATTCGTCGATCGCCGCCGCCTCGAACACGCGGCCGCGCCAGCCGGGATAGCCGGCGTGGCTGGAGAACTGCACGGTGTGGAGCGGCAGGACTTCGGCGCCGAGGCGCTGCAGCGGAAACGCGACCGCGCTGTTGCCGACGTGGCCGTAGACGACGTGCGACTGGATCGAGAGCAGGGTTGGCGTCATTGAGGCAAAAAGGATGACGATTCGCCGCCCGCGTCAAAGCGCGGACCCGACGGCGCCGTGCGTTATCCGTTTAACACCCGTGGGCGTCGGGCGCGGTCTAGACTGATTACAAGAACAACAACGACCCCAGGGAGAAAGCACGATGACCGGCAAACGCATCCTTATGATTTGCGGCGATTTCGGCGAAGACTACGAGACGATGGTGCCGTTCCAGGCGCTGCTGGCGGTGGGACACACGGTCCACGCCGTCTGCCCAGACAAGAAGGCGGGCGACGCGATCGCGACGTCGATCCACGATTTCGAAGGCCAGCAGACCTATTCGGAGAAGCGTGGCCACAATTTCGCGCTCAACGCCAGCTTCGTCGACGTCGACCCGGCGCGCTACGACGCGCTGGTCATTCCCGGCGGCCGGGCGCCGGAGTACCTGCGCCTCAACGCGCGGGTGCTCGAAATCGTCCGCCACTTCTTCGCCCAGAACAAGCCGGTCGCCGCGATCTGCCATGGCGCGCAGATCCTCGCCGCGGCGAACGTGCTCAAGGGTCGGACCTGCTCGGCCTATCCGGCCTGCCGGCCGGAAGTCGAACTCGCTGGGGGAACCTACGCCGACATCGCGATCGACGGCGCCGCGACTGACGGCAATCTCGTCAGCGCGCCCGCCTGGCCGGCCCATCCGGCGTGGCTGTCGCAGTTCTTCGCCGCGCTCGGCACCTCGATCAGCCACGCCGATGTGCGCCAGGCCGCCTGAAGGCCTGACGGGGTGAAGAAGCGGCGGCGCGGCGCATTGGCTTCGCCGCGCCGCCGCTGCTAGTCTCGACGTCGATCTGGCGGCCTTCAGCGGGACGGGAGACAAGCTGATGTGCAGGCTCTTTATCGGCGCGGACGCGCGGCTGTGGCGCACGCGCTTGAAATCGGTCCGAATGCGCGGCTATTCGACCAGCGTTCGGCTCGAGAACTTCTACTGGCGCGTGCTCGACGACATCGCGCGGCGCGACGGCATGAACGTGCCGCAACTGCTCGCCAAGCTGCACGAGGAGCTGATCGAGGCGCACGGGGAGATTGAGAATTTTTCGTCGTTCCTGCGCGTCTGCTGCGGTCGCTATCTGACGCTGCAACTCGCTGGCGACGTGCCGCGCGATTCCGGGCGGCCGATTCGCGACCTCGACGCCGAGGGCATCCTGCGGCGCGAGGCGGCGCGGATGGCCGAGGGGGAGCGCAGCGCTCGCCGCGCGCCGGCGCGCGGCGAGCCGGCGCGGGCGGCGGCGCCCTAACGCGTCGAACGCTCGGCGCGGGCGCGGTCGAAACGCCAGTCGGGCCGCATCGACTTGATCATCATCATCTCGGCGAGGTTCTGGCGGCCGAGCACGCCGACCAGGACGCCGTCGCGATCGACGACGCAGACGGCCGGCGCCCCCTGCTGAAGGAACGTATCGACCGTCGCGTCGAGCGGCGCTTCGGCGCGCAGCGTCGCGATCGGCGCGCGCATGAAGCCGGCGACCGCCGCGTCGCGATCCTGGTTCTTGAGCGCGGCGAAAATGTCTTCGCGCGTCACCAGGCCGATCGGCTTGTTGAACGCGTCGATCACCGGAAACTCCTGCTGGGCGGTGGCGAGCAGCGCGTCGACCGCGTCGGCGAGGCGCGCGTCGGCCGGCAGCGAGGCGAAGCGCGTCTCCATCGCTTCGGCGACGCTGAGCCCGCGCGCCGACTCGTGGAGCGCCGTCATCTGCGCCTCGCCCGCGGCGGCGACATAGACGAAGATGGCGATGAAGATCAGCAGCGGATTGCCGAACAGGCCGAGGAAGCCGAGCAGGAAGGCGAAGGCTTGGCCGACCGAGGCGGCGATGCGGGTGGCGCGCGGTCGGCCGAGCTTCATCGCCAGCAGCGCCCGCAGCACGCGGCCGCCGTCCATCGGAAAGGCGGGGATGAGATTGAAAACGGCGAGAAACAGATTGGCGTCGGCGAGGCGGGCGAGGAGCGACACGCGCGGGTCGTCGAGCCGCGCCAGATCGGCGGAGTCGAACGAGCCGACCAGCAGCAGCAGGACGATGGCGATGACGAAATTGACCGCCGGCCCGGCGATGGCGATGGCGAATTCCTGCGCCGGCTTCTCCGGCAGCGCCTGCAGGCTGGCGACGCCGCCGATCGGCAGCAGCGTCACTTCAGACGCCTGAATGCCGTAGCGGCGCGCGACGAGAATGTGGCCGAACTCGTGCAGCACGACGCAGACGAAGAGGAGGATGATGAAGACGAGGCTGTCGCGCGCCGCCGCGGGCCCGCCTTGCTGCCAGGCGGAAAAGCCGATCCAGGCGAGCAGCAGCACGAAGGTGACGTGGATCTTGACCGCCGTGCCGCCGAAACGGCCAATCGTCAGGGACCAGCGCATCGCAGGCGCCTCGCTCGTTTGCGCCGCGGCTTTCGACGCCCGTCGCGGCGACGCTTCGCCGCAGCCGGCGCATTATCGCACATCGGTCGAGGCTGCGCCGCCTCACCGCGCGGGCGGGGGGAAGCGCGCGAGAATGGCGACGGCCTCGTCGTCCTCGACCTGGCGGAAGTCGGCGTAGAACATGCTGACGGCGCCGAAGCATGCCGGCGCGGCGAGGCAGACGAGATCGTCGGCCTCGCGCCTCAAAGCCGCCAGCGCCTCGCGCGAGGCGACGGGTACGGCGAGCGTCCGCGTCTTCGCGCCGCGGCGGCGAATCGCCTGCAGCGCGGCGCGCGCGGTCGCGCCGGTGGCGACGCCGTCGTCGACGAGGATTGCGGCGCGGCCGGCGATCGCCACGCGCGGCCGATCGCCGAGAAGCCGCCGCCGCGCGTCTTCGAGCTCGACGAGCGCGCGTTGCGTCGCCGCCGCGAACGCGCGCTCGTCGATCCCGGCGGCGCTGACGACCGCTTCGTTGCGCGCGACGGTCGGCGGCTCGCCTTCGACCAGCGCGCCCATCGCCAGTTCCGGCTGTCCCGGCGCGCCGATCTTGCGCACCAGCGCGACGTCGAGCGGCGCGGCGAGCGCCGCGGCGATCTCGGCGGCGACCGGCAGACCGCCGCGCGGCAGCGCCAGCACGACCGGGTCGCGGTCACGGTAGGAAAGCAGCGCGTGCGCCAGACGGCGTCCGGCGTCGGCCCGGTCGCAAAAACGCATCGGCGCTCCCTAAGGGCCGAAGTCGCGTCGGCCCTGCGCCGAGATCAGGATTTCCCGCTTCGCCGCCGCAGTCAATCGCTTCGGCGCGCCGGCAGGCGGATGGTCGCGACCGCCAGGCAGGCGATTCCCTCGCGCCGTCCGGCGAAGCCGAGTCCCTCCGACGTCGTCGCTTTGACCGCCACGCGATCGAGCGCGATTCCCGCGATCTCGGAAATGCGGGCGCGCATCGCCTCGCGATGCGGGCCGATCTTCGGCGCTTCGCACACCAGCGTCGCGTCGAGATGGGCGACGATCCCGCCCCGCGCGCGCACGCGGCCGGTCGCGTCGCTGAGGAAGACTGACGAAGCCGCGCCGCGCCAGCGCGGGTCCGAGGGCGGGAAATGGGCGCCGATGTCGCCGTCGCCGAGCGCGCCGTAGAGCGCGTCGGCGAGCGCGTGCAGGCAGACGTCGGCGTCGGAATGGCCGGCGAGGCTCCTTTCGTGGGGGACGCGCACGCCGCCGAGCCAGACATGATCGCCGGCCGTGAAGGCGTGGACGTCGAAACCCTGACCGACGCGGACGTCCGCCATCGCGTCGAGCAGCCGCGCTTCGGCGGCGCTGAAGTCGTCCATGGTCGTGACTTTCATGTTCGCCGGGTCGCCGTCGAAGACATAGGTCTCATGCCCCGCCCAGGCGGCGACCGCCGCGTCGTCGGTGAGGCCGTCGATTCCGGCGGCGGCGGCGCGCCGATGCGCCGCGAGGATCGACGGGTAGCGGAACGCCTGCGGCGTCTGGACGGCGCGTAAGGCGGCGCGGTCGGGCGCGCCGACGACGCGGCCGCCGCTGTCGACCTGTTTGACCGTGTCGCTGAGCGCCGCCCCGGGCGCGGCGGCGCCGAAGCGCTCGGCCGCCGCGACGGCCCGCGCGATCAGTGCGGCGGAGGGAAAGATGCGCGCGGCGTCATGGATGAGGACGAGGTCGGGCGCAGCGTCGCTCTGCGCCTCGAGCCCGGCGCGCACGCTTTGCTGCCGGCTGTCGCCGCCAAGCGCCGGCGGGCCGAAGGCGGCCGCGGCGGCGGGCGAAAGCAACGCGAGCGCGGAGTCGTAGAGCGCACGGTCGGCAGGGTGGATGACGACGGTCGCCGCGCAGAAGGGCCGCGCCGCGGCGAGCGCTTCGAGCGCGTGGCAGATCAGCGGCTTGCCGGCGCAGGCGAGGTATTGCTTCGGCGTCGTCGCGCCGAGCCGCGCGCCGCGCCCGGCCGCCACGACGATGAGAGAGACACGAGTCGGCAAACGGCGCTTACGCTCCAGGCGAGGCCGGACGCGGACCGTCCGGCGGCGCAGGGATAGACCAGCGCGCCGCCGCCGCCAAGCCGGATACGCTCCCTCTTCCTGCGCGCGGGAAGAGGGCCGCCGCGTGGGGCCGCCTCAGGCGCCGAAGGCGCGAGCCGCCAGAGCGATCATCGTCACGAAGGCGGCGAGCGAGGCGAGCTCCCAGACGTCGCTCAAGGCGGCGACCATCAGCCGGGTCATGCGATTCTCCTGAAAAATGCGACAGGCAGATCACGATATGTTCTCTATATGTTCATGTCAAGTTCTAATATTGGGCAGGAAAGGGGAAGGCCCTGTGGACAACTTTCGCCGGGCTGGCCGACGCTCGGGGGCGATCGGGGCGACGACGCGGTCGCGGACTTCGGCCACGGGGCGCGCCGCCGCCCGACTTCGGCTATCCTCAGGAGACGGAGGCCCACTCATGCGTGTCGCGCCGCGAATGGCCGTCTTCACCGTCGCCGGGACGCTCGCCTACCTTTGGCTCGCCGCGCTCGGCGAGGGCGGGGTTGGGCCGTTCCTTTCCCATCCGCCCCTGGTCGCGCTGGCCCTTGTCACGCTGGCGCTCGCCGCTTCGGCGCTGTTCACCCGCGGCAATCTCAGTTCCGGCGAACGCGAGGATCGCGGCAATCGCTGGGTGCTCGGCGCGTTCGCGTTGATCGGGCTGATGCTCGGCTATGCGCCGGCGCTTTCCGATCGGCTCAACCTGTTCGTGGTCGGCGGCGAGGCGACGCGCTGGGCCGGCGTGCTGCTTTACGCCGTCGGCGGGGCGCTGCGGATCGCGCCGGCGTTCGCGCTCGGCGAACGCTTCAGCGGCCTGGTGGCGATCCAACCCGGCCATGAACTGGTCACCGACGGGCTCTACCGCCGCATCCGCAATCCCAGCTATCTCGGGCTGCTGATCAGCACGCTCGGCTGGGCGCTCGCCTTCCGCTCGATCATCGGAATCCTGCTGACGGCGCTGCTGGTCGTTCCGCTGGTTGCGCGCATGAAGGCCGAAGAGGCGCTGCTCGGCGAACGCTTCGGCGCGGTCTACGCCGCCTATCGCGCCCGCTCCTGGCGGCTCGTGCCGTGGGTCTATTGAGGCGAACGGGATCGCGCTAGGCTCGCGTCGAGCGTGACTTCGCGTCCCGATCCAGCTCCGGATAGTGGCGGAAGATTCCGTCCTCGTTGAACGGCAGGCGGCGCGGCGAGGCGAGATACGCGGCGATCTTCGGCCGCGCCTTCACGCTGTCGCGCAGGGCGGCCAGCCCCGGATACGTCGCCGCGAACTTCGCCATGGCGTTCGGGAACGCGTAGCGCAAGCCCTCCGCCAGCTGGAACAGCGACAGATCGACATAGGTCAGTTTGGCGCCGACGGCGTGTCCGGGGCCCTCGGGGTTGGCCTGCAGCGTGCGCTCGAAGTAGCCGAGGTATTTCGGCAGACGGTGGTCGAGGAAGGCCGTCGCGCGCGCTTTCGCCTCCTTCTTCTGGTCTTCGTAATAAAGCTCGTTCGAGATCGGGTGGTGGGTGTCGTGGACCTCGGCGACGAAGTCGGTCACGGTCAGCTGCAGCCCATGGGCAAAGACGCGCAGCGCCTCTGTGGGCGGCGCGAGGCCAAGCTTGGGCGCGAGGTAGGCGAGGATATTGGCGACGTGCGAGACGACAAGCTCGCCGTCCTCGAGGAACGGCGGCGCGAACGGCGTCGGCGCGTCGCCGCCGCCCTTCAGCATCCTGGTCATCGCCGCGACGCCGCGCCCCGGGCCGCGCTCGCGGGCGGCGTCGAGATAGGGCGCCCCGGCCTCCTCGAGCGCCAGGCGCACGAACTCGCCGCGGCCCTGAATGCCGGGCCAGTAATAGAGTTCGTAGGTCATGGCGGCGCTCCGTTGTCGCCCTGGATTGCTTGGCTCGCGGCCTTTCGCCCGCGGCGACCTTGCGCTATAGCCCCCGAACCATGCAAGCCTATCTCCTCGTCTTTGTCGGCGCCGGCCTCGGCGGCTCGCTGCGGCACTTCCTCAACATCACCCTCGGCCGCGCCTTCGGAACTGGCTTTCCGTGGTCGACCAGCTTCATCAACGTCTCCGGTTCGCTGGCGATGGGCCTGCTGACCGGCTGGCTGGCGTTTCGCGCCGGGGGCGGATTGACCCAGCACACGCGCCTGTTCTTCGCCACCGGCGTGCTCGGCGGCTACACGACCTTCTCGACCTTCTCGCTGGAGACGATCCTGCTGTTCGAGAGCGGCAAGACGGCC
>Ga0181517_10002680_pt1 | contig 17797 bp, 10 predicted proteins | sample PEATcosm2014_Bin_31_FD_119748 | JGI IMG/M metagenome (GOLD analysis project Ga0181517, IMG submission 119748) | Peatland microbial communities from MTU Mesocosm Facility, Houghton, MI, USA - PEATcosm2014_Bin01_30_metaG | ecosystem: Environmental > Terrestrial > Soil > Wetlands > Peat | place... | reverse complement strand
TCCCGAAAGCATCGCAAATAAGCCACACGCAATTCAAATCGTGGACACCCTCAAATCGCTTTAAACCATACTTGGCAATGAGCTTGTCGGCGACACGGCTAAGTTAAACCGGACAGCAGTGACCGAACACTTTACCTGACGAACTACGATTCCGGCTCTTTTCAGGTCATTTCGACCGCGGCTCAATAGTCGTCTGCGGCAGGCAAGACAAAGTATCACTTGGCTTTCGTGATTGGGTGTTCCACTGCCGTTCACGGAAAGTCAGCTTATGGCGATTAGGCTGTTTCGAGAAGTTGACCGGCGACCCGTCAATTGCCAAGTGATCAATATTCCCGCGGGACTTCGGCGTGGATGATCCATCTTTGTCCGGATACCGCTGACGGGGTAAAACGGTGTCCTGCCTGACAGCATCAACCTGCACCCGGCGGCAGAATGCATTGCCCCCAGCACTCAAGGGAAATATTTCCTACCGGTTGCGCCGCGAAGTCCCGTTACCCTTCGGAAGCCTTCGCTCCGCGCGCTGCCACTCGGCCTGCATCTCCGGGCTGGCGTACGCAATCGAGCTTGAAGTGGACTGGATCAGCCGCTCAGCGGCTTCCCTGTCGCGTCCGTGCGCCAGCTCCCTCGACTTCTGGACGGCGCTGGAGAGAACCTGGTCGGCAATGGCCCGCCCCCGCGAGAGGAAAGCATCGGTCATCGACTTGAAGAAATCGGAGTCGGGAAAAACCATCGACGCGCGGCGCACGGTCGACTCGCCCATGTGCAGATTCGCATCCAGGCCCGCGTAGGCCCGGCCAATCATGCGGTACAGCGCCTGTTGCCGATCTTCAACCAGTGCGGTCAGGGCAACCTGCACCCGAGCAGAGCGCAAAACTCCCGCCGATTGCGATTGCAGATACTCGATGGCCTCGCTGTGTTTGCCGTTCTGCAAGAGCGTGCCGACAGAAGACAATGCCGCATCGATCTGCTTGCGGAGCGAGTCGCGGCCCGCGGTGGCCTGATCGAGCAGAAGATGAAAGGCGGCGTCGTCGTTTTGCTGGATCACGGCTTCCAGGAACTCGATCGCATCATCGAAAGCCGGATCGCCAAGCAACATCTGGGCGTGCGTAATATTGTTGCGGAATTGCTCCTGGCGCCGGTGTTCCGCCTCTTCGCTGCGGGCAAATTCAAGTAATGAAAGCACTTCATTGCCTGCGATGCCCTCCGCCTGGCAAAGCTCCAGGGCGCTGACAGCCTCGGAGTACTGGCCCTCCTGCAAGGCTTCCCGCGCCTTGGCAAGGAAGTCGGCACGGCGCTCATCGACGGACTGCTGGCGGCAACGTTCGGTGAGAATCCCTTCCATCGAGAGCAATCGCTCATCGGAAGGAAGCTGTTTACGAACTTTGCGAACCAATTCCAGGGCTTCGCGGGAGCGAAGGGTTCCGCAGGTCGCCAAGGTCTGATCCACCAGAATGCGGTTCTCATGCTCCTTGAGCTTCTTCTCCACCTGGGCATTCAGCCGGAAGAGAATGGACTCCGTCGGCATGCTGACCATCGCATCCTTGATGCTCATCGCGCAGAGCTGGAAATCCTCATGCGTGGTCGCATGATTCACTTCCTCTTCCAGCAGGGCGATTGCCTCCCGTTGCTTCGCCTTCTCCACACCGGAATTGGCGTCTCCCTTGAGCAACGGGATCTCCGGGTTGGTCGGATCAAGCTGTTCAACCTGCTTCAGCAGATCGATCGCCTCCACAAAGCGCCGCATGCCGATCTCGCTGCGAGCTGAGTCCAGCAGCGCCTTCGCCTGCGACTGCTTCTCCGCTTGCTCTGCCTCTTTGGTCAACGAACTTACCAGCTGCGTCAGCTTGGTATTGGCCTTGTCTTCCTTGAGTGCTTTGTCCAGGATCTTGAGCGCCGATGGGTAATCGCCCTTGCGGCGCGCCGATTCCACCTGGCGCAGGAAGTCGTTGATCCTGTCCTGCTTGCCCTTCTCCCGTGTCGCCCTGTCCCGGAGCTTTGCCAGATCGGGGTGGGAAGTCACAAGGTCCGAGTTATCTTCCAGCACTTTGAGCGCCTGGCTGTGGTGGCCGCTGTTGATCGCGTCTTCCACCTGCTGCTTGATCTGCTGAATCTTCTCCTCGCGCTGGCGCTGCGTCGCGTGCTGTTGAATCCTGGTCAGCAGTTTCCGCGCCTCGGTGTGCTTGGGATCGATCTTGATGATCTGGTTCAGCACCGTGCGCGCACGCGCGAATTCCTGCGTTTCAAAGAGTCTCTGGGCTTCTGGAAGCAACTCGAGGATCTGTTCCTGCCGCAACTCCGTGATCACAGTCGCCAGGTCGGCGGCCATCTCCTCGGCAGTCGGATAGCGCTCGTCCAGCGATTTTGCCAAAGACCGTTCGATGATCGCCTCAAGCGACGTCGGACTCTCGGGACGAATGCTTCGTAGTGGCGGGTAGGGCTCATGCGCAATCTTCTGCATGATGACCGTTTCCGACGATCCGGTGAAGGGAAGCTGACCGGTGATCAGCTGATAAAGAACAACGCCCGCCGCGAAGATGTCCGAACGCCCATCCACATTCTCGTTGCGCAGACGTTCAGGCGCCATGTACTGAACCGTACCGATGAGGTGTCCGGTGCGGGTGTGGTGCATGTCCTGATCCGGCTGCTCCAGTCGGGCAATGCCGAAGTCCAGAAGCTTGGCCGATCCATCCGGCTGCACAAAGATGTTCGCCGGCTTCACATCGCGATGAATCACGTTGTTGCGATGCGCGTATCCCAATGCATCGCATACCTGCTCCATGATCGCCAGGCGGTCAGCCAGGGTCAAAGGCGCGTCCGTTTTGATCAGCTTGTCCAGCGGATCGCCATCCACGCATTCCATCACGATATAGGGAGTGCCGTGGTCGTCGCCGACTTCATACACGATGACGATATTGGGATGCTTCAGCCGCCCGGTCCGCTTGCCCTCGTCGTAGAAGCGCGCCAGCATGCCGGGATCGGTCGTGGTGAGGGTCTTGATGGCTACTTCGCGCCCGATCTTGCTGTCCAGGGCGCGGTACACAACACCCATCCCCCCTCTACCCAGAACTTCGATGACGGGATATTCGCCGATCTTGATGACCTTATCGACTTGTGTGTGCTCAAAGGAGTCCACGTTCTATTCCCGTCTCTCGCCTGCCGGCAAGCCCCATGAAAGGTTTGGCTCAGAGGCGAGGGCTTCAAAACTCAAATCGCATCTGACCCGATAAACGATATTCGGACAATGTCACTTGCTACTGGCCATTGCCGGCGCGATTTCCATGTTGAACTGCTCGCGCAGAAAATTCGTTGCCCGCGTGCGCTCTTCCGTTTCGCCGACTGGGGCGATCTTCAGATAGCGCATATAAAGCTCGCCAGCGCCGTCAAGGTCGCTAGCCGCCTCGCTCGCGGTGGCATTGCGAAACAGAATCCTGGGCAAGTCCTCCACCTTCTTGCGAACCGCACTTACCAGCGATTCCAGTGTGTCGCTCTCCAGTGAAGACATGATTTGCGGGATATCCGGCGCAGTCCCGGATGTCTTGATCCCTTCCGTATCCTCTGCATTCACACCCTCCAGCAGCACGAAGGGCTTCTCCATCTTCTTGTCCACCACCACCGGATCGCCGATCTGCGCGTTCAACGAGTCCTCGATATGGAACTGCAGCTTGATCGCGCCGTGAACGGTGATGGTCCGCCGCGTGTATTTATAAGTGTGGTAGATGGGCTCCGGAACGGTTTTGGGGGTCGCGTCCAGCTTGTCCTGGGCATGGTCAACTTGCTTCTGGGCGGCCGCTAACGCAGTGTTTGCCTCATCGATCTCTTTCTTGTCCCTGCGCTGCTGCGCAGTCTGCAGGGCTGCCTGGGCCAGTTGCATCTCCGACTGAACCTTTTCGTAGACGCGATTCGCCTTGTTCCATTCCTCGCTGGGAACTTCCCTTTGCCCATAAAGGTACTTCGACTCGGGCGACTCCAGGTTCTGCTCGGCCGGGCAATGGTGCAGAATCACATCGCCCACAAGTTGGAAATCCGGTTCCACAACCGTCTTGTCTCCGTACGCAACCACCTTCACCGGAACCGTTGCATTTTGAAGCCCGGTGGCAATGGCGTTTTCCAGCTGGTCGGCGAAACCGGCGCTCTCACGCTGCGACGTCTGATCGCGGAACTGAACCCGGATCGAGAGTTTCGAGCGCATCGAATGCGCGACCTTGGTTTGTTCCATCGTGTCGCGAACGGCATCCAGATTCTCTGCCTTGTATCCCTCGGCCTCGGTCAGGTAGGTCCAGCCGAGCTCGGTTCCCGATCCGCCTGGTTTGCCTACATAATGTTTCGCCTGCTCCAGGAGATAGGTGCTCAGTTCGTTTCCGAGCAGGTTCATCCGGTCGCGGTAGGATTCGTTCTGGCTTAGGTTATAGGCGTTTTGCAGCAGCCGATAGGCATTCTCGATCCCTTGCTCATCCGCCAGGCCGCGAATCGGATCATGAGCCTGACGAAGTCCCTTGGCTTCAGCGGATGCGGCGGTGATGTATCCAGGTTCAAGCGCCTTCATCTCGGCCGTCACCAGCGTTCGCTGAGTCTCGGGAAGATTCGCCAGCACCTCATAGGCCCGAATCAAGTTGTGCTGCGACTCGTAGGTCTGGCTTGTCTCCAACGCCTTGGTTGCCGCCGCCTTGTTTTCGGAGACCACTTTCAGGTCATTGGCGCTGCTCAGAGCGTGCCGCGCCTCAGGCGTGTCTTTGGTGCTGACGGCCTTTTCGTATTCCGCGATCGCGTTTTTCCAGTCCGAATCCTGCTTGAACTGGTTTCCGCGGCTCAAATGATACGTGTAGGTGTTGTCGATGATCGACGAGACCCGACTCTCTTCGTCGGCGAAGGACCGGAACGGAAGAATATAGCTGAATGCCTGGTCGTACTGCTTGGCGTTCTGGGCGAATACCGCCGACTGAACCTGTGCTTCGAACGAGTTCTCGTCTTGCATGACATCTGCCTGCAAGTTTTGGCCCGAAGGCAGCAATGGATCGATCCCCGAGACGATGTCGCTGAACTTCTTCGCATTCAACAGGTGCACATATCCCGCGGTATGGCTGGACAAGGCGGTGTGGAAGGCATTCAGATCGCTACGACCCTGAGTGACGATCGTTTCCAGACTGCTGCGCACTTCCCGCTCAAGTTTCACGCTTGAGTCCAGGTTTGGCGTCAGAGCATGGGCCTGATCCGATTTTGTCTTGGCTGCTTTCAGGTCTGCATAGGAAGGCGATTCCTTCCCTGCAGATGCCAGGTAGGCAGCAAAAGAACTCTCCCCGGATTCGATAAACAGGGTGGCCAGGATACGCTTTGCCTCTCCAAGATGGGGAGAGGCAGGGTACTTGGCAAGGAAGTTCTGCCAGTCGGGTATGGTAGAGGCCCGCCTGGCGCGCAGAAACTCGGCCAGTTCGACATTGGGGACAGAAACAAAATAGAGCGTTGTGCCCTTGCGGATCGGCGGAGCTACCGTCGGCGTGTTCGCCGCGGAGCCGATCGGCGTCGCGCGCAGCACCGCCATCTCTGCCAATTCGGACAAGGAATAGGCGGCATTGTGCTCGAATTTAACGTTCACCGGAACCACGCAGAGAGTCGTTCCCTGGCCGTTTCGGTACTGCATCGTACCGTCGGCGCCGCGCTCCAGAACGCCCCCATCGGACAGGATCACTTTTTCGAGCTTGCTATACGTCGGCTTATCAATCGGTGCGGCACGAAAAGGGGTGCAATCCCGCATTTCCGTCTTACTATTGATCAGAATATCGGTCAGTTGCATGTACAAGGGGCCGGTCGGGCCATCGTAGATTTCGATAGCCGTTAAAGTGGAATCCTTTGCCAATGCGGAAGGCGGAAATACACCCAACCCCAACCCTGACAACGCGATAAACCCCGCCAGAGCACTTCGCAGGGCTGGTCTTCTACGCACAACGAAGTACGACGCCATGATATCCTCAGAGGTCCGAAAAGAGATTTATCGGCCAGATGCAGCGAATCCTGCGAACCAAGTCTTCATTCATGCAACTGAATGTACCCAAATAGGGACAGAGTCGATGCGCCTTGGCGCGGACCGCAATTAAACCGCGAACAAAATATACGCTTGCCCACGTTTTCTGCTACGCTATCACTTCCCCCTGAAGGTTGCAATTTATTTTGCGAGGGTCAAAGCAGGAGCCGTTCAAGTGGCCTTATCAGAGAAAGTGGCCGCAACCACGCAGTTTCGAGAACCCGGCTGGTCTACGCCTGGCGCGTCCATTGCCCACCAGGAGAGCATTCCGGTCTGGGGCGCATATCTCTTCGCGAGGCTCTGGGCTGACACCCCGAATGGCCATCCCGGTGCCGGTTTTGGGGATAATAGCTCCCCTGCTGCCTGCATGGTGATCGATCTGGTAAAGGCTTCCGCCGGCGTTCCGGTTCAAAGTCGCGGCGACGTGCTGATGGCTGGCTTTCCCACTCTTCCGTCCGCAATTTCGGTCGCGCGCCGACTGCAATGGGCCATGCAGGGAATCTCCGAGTCGTCCGGCCTGCAGGGCAATTCAGTCGCACTGCTGATCCAGCCGGCGGCAGAGGTTGTAGGCAACGACGCTCCGCAAATCCTCGATCAGGTTGCACCCGGACAGATTCTGCTCTCCGAGAAGGCCTGCCAGCTCTTTGAGAACCTTCCCGGTCTCCCGCTGCAAGCCACAGGCGATTCCCGACTGCGCGAACTGCTCTGGCGCGTCCAGGACGACCAGGCAACGCCTTCCGCCGATGAACAGTTCTTCGCCGAGCTTCTCGGAATGCAGGGCTTGGAGTATCACCCGCCGGAACAGTTCGAGCCCGCTTTCTCCGCCGTTGAAACTTCGGCGGAGGAGACCCATGAGTCCGCCGGAGGGGTTGCCGGCATTCTGGTGCTTTTGCGCGCGAACCTGCGCTGGGTGATGGGCGGAGTTGGCGTGCTTGCTGTGCTTCTGGGAGCCTTGACGATTCCACGTTTCTTTTCCGGCAAGCCCGAAAACCCGGCTGTCTCGTCCCCATCGCCGGCGGAGACTCCCGCGGCGACCTCGCCAGACTCGTCCTCCTCGCCTACCTCTTCCGCTGCCTCGCAGTCCAAGGGCCAAAGCACTTCCCAGGGCCAGGACCGGAACAAGAAGGCCGGAGCGGTTGCCAATTCCAAGCCCGCTCTTGCTGCCGAAAACTCTTCCAAGAGCAACTCGAATGTGCCCAATGTCAACTGGGTAAAACCGGATGAAAAACGTAATGAGCCTCACCCCGCGCAGCAAAAGGTGGAGCAGGTGGTTGCTCCACCCGCCTCCAAGGCGGAGAGTCGTGGCGGCAATTGCGTTTTGGATCAGGGTGAGATTTCTGGCATCCTCGGCCAGGCGCAAAGGAATTTGGATCGCGGCAAATACGACGATGCAATCAGGCAGTTCAATAATGTTCTCGGCTGCGACCCAAATAATCAGCGTGCCCGCGACGGCATCCAGAAGGCGAAGAACTCAAAGGAAGCCGAGAATTAGAGATTGGTACCCGTGTGGGATACTGTGCGCCAAAGCGCAGCCACTTCCGGCAATCCGCCACACCGTGTTTCCAGGTTCTTCCGCTAACAACTCAAAACGCCGTGCCTCCAGACGGAGACCTGGCGTTTTGGCTTAGGCTAGCAGGTGCCTGCCAGATCTCAAGCCGAAGGCCGCTCGCCGCACGCGCAGTGCTAGTTGAACTGGAACCAGTTCAGGTTGGAGATGCTGCCGGTTCCTTTGATCACCAGGTAGAGATCGTGGACCCCCGTCGCGCCGGAAGCTGTCGCCGTAACCGTTTGCCATGTCTGCCAGCCTCCCGTGACAGGAAGCGTGGCAGTTGCAACCAGCGGCCCGGCAGCGCTGTCCAGGTGGAACTCGGCGGTCCCGCCGTTCCCGCCACTCGCGGTGCGCACGCTCACGCCGCTGACTCCGCTGCCGAAATCCACGTTCTTGTACAAAGCCCAGCATCCGGGCGTCGTATAACCGAGGTCGTACTCTCCGGTCACATCGCTCGTAGGTTCCGTCGCGAGCCCGTTCTCGCTGCTATAGCTTGAGCCTTGAATCTGTGCCGTGGCCGCTTGCGCCCAGGCGCCGGTCTGCGTGCCGCTCCAGGTAAAGGTGGCCGCGCCGTAAGCCGGAAGCGTATACGAAAAGCTTTGCGCGCCCCACTGTACCTGGAAAGCCTCGCTGGTGGCTGCGGAATTGAAAGCAACCAGCGCCTTGGAGCCGTCAGGGTTGACGAAAGCGACGCTGGCAATCGACGGCGTGTTGCTCGAATAGACGCGCACCGCGCCCGGCAAAACATATCTGCTGTAATGCCCCAGCGTATAGAACTCAATGTCCTTGGTCACTGCGCCGGTCTGGCTGTTCACCGTAACGATAGGTGTGCAGGTGTTGCACCCGCCCAGCCCGGCATTCTGGGTCAGATCCGGTCCAAGGTTCTCGTTCAGCGCCAGGCTCCATTTCACATAAGCTTTTCCTGCGTTGCGCAGCACGTGGGTAATCTCCAGGAAATCGGAGGTGAACTGGTCACTCACCCACGTCCCGCCCGAGTGCTCGGTCATATATTGTCCGAGCGTCGGGTACAGGTTCTGCACCGTTTGCTGTGCGCCCGGAGCACCACCATATCCGTGCCAGGCCGCGCCGGCGATCTGGGGCAGTTGTTGGGCGCTGAGCCCCGCAAAAACTGTCTCCGGGTAGGCCGGGGTATCCCAGTTGTGGTCGTAGACCAGCACCTTGGTGGAGAGATTGGCCGTCTGCAGCCCCGGCAGAACGTAATTGGTCAGCAGGCTCAGTTGCGTCGGCGCGTCCATTCCCATGCTCGGATAGCTCGTCGTCACATTGAGCGGTTCGTTCTGCAGCGAAATGTAATCGATGGGTACGCCCGCCGCCTGGTACGCCTGGATGTACCGCACAAAGTAGTTGGCGAAGGCCGTCTCCGTCGATGCGTTCAGCAACAGGCTGCCGCCCAACATCGAAACAGGGCTCGGACTCATCGTTGCCGGATCCTTCATCCAGCCCGGTGGGCTCCAGGGATTGGCCATAATCTTCATCTGCGGATTCAGCACTTTGGCCTGCTGCACAAGCGGCAGCACATACGACTGATCGTGCGAGATGGAGAAGTTCGCCAGGGTCGGATCGGTTTGGCCGGCAGGCATGTCGTCGAACGAATAAACCGAAAGCGCGATGTCGGATGCGCCCATCGGATTGCGCATGAAACTCAGCCCGATGCCGTTGCCATTGCGCGTAAACAGGTCGCTCAGAGTTCCATTCAGGTTCGCCGATGGTACAACCTTTTCCAGCAGGTCGGCAGCCGAATCTGTAAACGCAGCGCCAAAGCCTTCGATGGACTGGTACTGCTGGGCTTCGTCCACCACCACCAGGTTTGGGCCGCCGGTCGTGGCTGTAAAAGTCACCGCGGGCTGAGCGGCCATCAGGTTCGCTCTGTCATGCGTGCTGAGCACCACCGACACCGACGGGCCGGCAAGAACATAAGCCCCCGTGGCCGTTGCGCTCTGCAAATACCCGCTGGCGGCCGCCATTGCCTGAATTGTCGTGTTTGCGGTGACCGGGATCGGACCGGTGTACGTGGTCGTTGCCGTCGTAGGAGTCGAACCGTCGGTCGTGTAATAGATCGTTGCGCCGTTGGTTGCGTCCGAAATCTTCACTGACTGCGCGGAAATGAAGGTTCCCGGCAATGGCGAGAAGGTTGGCGTCACGGTCACGGGCAGGTCGATCTGGTAAGCACCCGTTGCCTCTGCGCTTGTGCTGAATCCGGTTGCGGTGGCGATCGCGTTCAGGGTTGTCGTGGTGCTGATGGAAATGGGCGTCGAATACACCTTTGAAGCTGTCGTTGGCGTCGAGCCATCGGTGGTGTAGTAGATCGTCGCGTTGGTGGTCGCATCGGAAATGGCCACCGACTGCGCGGCTGGATAGGTCCCCGGTGCTGGCGAGAATGTCGGCGTCGCCGCCGCGGGCAGGTTGATCGTGTAAGCAGCCGTTGCCACCGTGCTGTTGTTGTATCCGGAGGCGGTGGCAATCGCGTTCAGGGTTGTGGTGCTGCCGATCGCGATCGGTGCCGAGTACACCTTGGATGCGGTCGTCGGCGTCGAGCCGTCGGTGGTGTAGTAAATCGTCGGCGATGCCGTTGCGTCAGCAATTGTGACGGACTGTGCCGAGGAGTAGGTCCCCGCCGCGGGTGAGAAGGTCGGAGGGGCCAGCACGGGAACCGTGTTCTGCCCGGAACTCGTCGATCCACCCCCTCCACCGCAGCCAGCAAGTAAAAGGAAAGCGGCGCCGATCAGAAATGCGTGCTTGAACATGATGACCTTGCTCCTTGGGCAATCAGGCCCGAAACCTAGATGAAGACGCGAATGCCGAAACGACAAGCGCCTGAGTTTAGTTCCGCGGAGGGCCCCAGTCAAGCGCCGCACTTCCTGTCTTGAGACCCTGCGGTCAGCCCATCGGGAGTGGGCCCGCGAGGTGACCGCGACGCTGTTCAACGGCCTTCTGAATGTGATTCAATAGATTCGGAATACTTCGGAGAACGTTTACCGAAGCCCAAAGCCAGCTTCGGCCGGGCCGGTTCCAAGTCAGTTCCCAGCTGGTCCGAAAGGTGATCTCCATGTCGCAATCGCGCCGATCTTTTCTCAAATCCTCTCTTGCCCTGGCCGCCGCTGTGGCGGCACAGCCCCGCATCCTCTCCGCCGACGCCCCGCAAGCTGACGCCATCCTTCCCCGGCTCAATCAGTTTGGCTATGGAGACGTGACCCTGCTGGAAGGTCCGATGCGCACCCAGTTCGACGCCAATCACGCTTTCTACAAGGCCATCGACGAAGACATGCTGCTGAAGCCTTTCCGCCTGCGCGCGGGGTTGCCCGCTCCGGGCGACGATATGGGCGGCTGGTACGACTGGGCCAAGGACTTCGACTTCAAGAATATGCATGGCTATGTCCCCGGCCACACCTTTGGCCAATACGTCTCTGGGCTGGCCCGCGCCTATGCGGCCACCGGCGACCGGGCGACCCAGGAAAAGGTCCAGCGCCTGGTGCGCGGATACGCGGCTGCCATCTCCAACAACTTTTATGTCGGCGTCCGTTTGCCTTGCTACATCACCGACAAGATCAATATCGGGCTGATCGATGCCCACGAATTTGCTGCGGATCCTGTTGCCTTCAAGGCGTTAGATGCCACCTTCGACACGGCGTTGCCCCACATGCCATCGAAAGGCCTCTCTCGCGACGAGTTGTACAAACTACCCCACGCCGACGAGTCCTATTGCTGGGATGAGCCCTATACGCTGCCTGAGAATCTCTTCCTGGCGTATAAGCGCGGGGCCGGCAGCCGTTATCGTGATTTGGCTACGCGCTACCTGGCCGACGACTGGTACTTCGGGCCGCTGGCGGAGGGCAACAACGTCCTTCCCGGCAAACACGCCTACAGCCACGTCAACGCTCTGAACAGCGCCCTGCAGGCCTATCTCGTGCTGGGCAGCGAAAAGCACCTGCGCGCCGCGCGCAATGGCTTCGACTTCGTGCGCACCACGCAAAGTTTTGCCACCGGCGGCTGGGGACCGGACGAGGGTCTCCGCGAGCCGGGCAAAGGCGACTTGGGCGAGAGCCTCACCAAGACGCACGCCAGTTTTGAAACGCCCTGCGGCGCATATGCCCACTTCAAGATCACCCGCTCGCTGCTGCGCCTCACCCTCGACAGCCGCTACGGCGACAGCATGGAGCGCGTTCTTTACAACACCATTCTCGGCGCCCGTCCGCTGCAGAAAGACGGCCACGGCTTCTACTACTCCGACTACAACAACGATGGATCGAAGGTCCTTCACCCGCACAAGTGGACCTGCTGCAGCGGAACCTTTCCGCAAATCACAGCCGACTACGGCATTAGCGCTTACTTTCACGATGCCGGCGGCGTGTATGTCAATCTCTATGTCCCCTCGCGCATGACTTGGAAACGTGGCCCAATCCGGAATTCAGCTGACCGGGTTTCGCTCGAACAGCGCACCAGCTATCCGTATGTGCCCTCGACGCAAATCTCCGTTGCAGCGGACAAGCCGTCGACCTTCGCCGTGAACCTGCGCATCCCGGCATGGGCCGGGCCGAAAACAACAATCTCTGTCAACGGCAAGCGCGTTCTCTCCGCACCCGAACCAGGAAAATTCCTCCCCCTCTCGCGCACATGGAAGAACGGCGACCGCATTGAGGTCGAGTTCGACATGCAAACCGCGCTCGAAGCCGTCGATCCCCAGCATCCCAATCTGGTGGCCGCGATCCACGGTCCGCTGGCATTGTTCGGCGTCGGAGCGGTTCCCCCGAGCCTGACCCGCCAGCAACTGAACGCAGTTGCGCAAACGGCAGCCGGAAGCACCGACTGGCAAACAAAGACGGATGCGGGCAACCTGACCCTGCGCTCATTCCCTGCCATCCAGAACGAGCACTATCGCCTGTATATGAACGTGGAAGGCTGAAAGGCTTCTGATTAAGTCGATGCATTGAAAGGGCATGAGTTTACAGGCCGCGGCAAGACTCCAAATGGAAGGCAAGAAGCGTCAGGCGCGGCTTCACAGGCTGAAGAAAAACTCCATCGGGCGGCAAGAACCGTCAGGGCACGACTTCAGTCGTGCCGATAAGGCCAATAGGATGAGTCAGGGGCTTTAGCCCCTGCGACACGTTTTTAGGGTTTTAATCCGAAATGGGGTCTTTTTCCGCAACCTCTTCGGCCGTGCCGCAAGCACGATAGGATCAAAATGGGCTTTAGCCCCTGAGGGAATGCGGCCTCGGAGCGAGCACTTGTTCAAAGGTCCCCAAAATGCCCCTCGGCGTTCAAGAGCAATTCGGTCAGATCGACATCTATGTCTTCGATCAGATCCTGCGCGGCAACCTTCGCGCCGACATGCGCGTGCTCGAAGCCGGATGCGGCTTCGGGCGCAACCTCGTCTATCTTCTCCGTGAAGGTTGCGAGGTCTTTGCCCTGGACACCGATGCCGACGGGATAGAGCATGTGCGCCAGCTCTCCGCCTCGCTCAACACCGGCCTACCCGCGGAAAACTTTCAGGTGGGTCCGATCGAACAAATGCCCTTTCCCGATGAGTTTGTGGATGCGGTGATCTGTTCGGCGGTGTTGCACTTCGCGCGCGACGAAGAGCAGTTTCGCGCTATGCTCTCGGAGCTTTGGCGCGTGCTGAGGCCGGGTGGATTACTGTTTTGCCGCCTGGGATCGCGCATCGGCATGGACTTCCAGCGCTTGCAGGGCAATCTCTTCCAGCTTCCCGATGGCTCGAAGTGGTTTCTCGTCGATGAGGAGATGCTGCTGGATCTGACCGAGGAGTTGGGCGCAGTCATGGTGGACCCGCTGAAGACCACCATCGTCCAGGATTATCGCTGCATGACCACCTGGGTACTTCGCAAGCACAAGAGCTAAACAGGAAATTCCTCAAGCAAAAGCCCCACCCGAAGGTGAGGCATCGCTGGTTTTCTCTTTGGCTAACTCCGCGAACTCCGCTAGCCCGGCTAGCCCCGCTAAACGCCTACGGCCTGTCGTAAAACCGGAAAAACAGCGACGGCTTGGCGACCGGCTCGGCTTTCGCCACCAGTTCTGTCACTTGCGCATCGCTCAGTGGCGTGAACTCCCGCGCGTATTGCACGTTGTCCTCGAGCTGGGCGATGGTGTCGCAGCCCACGATGATGGTGCTCACCGGACGCGAAAGGGCATAGTAGACCGCCTCGCGCATGGTCAGCGTGCCGGGAACCGCGGTTTGGATGGTCATGCCTTCCCAGCTGTGCTTCTGCTGTTCGATGGGCGGCGGATTCCATGTGTTGAGCAGGCGGCTGCGGCCGGGGACCTTCATGCCGATGATGCCCATCTGCCTCTCCACGGCCAGCGGCAGCAGTTCCGCATTGAAGCTGTAGTGGTGCGGGTCTGCGGCGCTGATGGCCATCAGAATCGTGTCGAAGGGATGCCGCTTGATACACTCCATCAGCGAATCTGGCCGGTAGTGGCCGGTGATGCCCAGGTGACGGACGACCTTCTGCTCCTTCATCTCCAGCAGCGCTTCCATCGCGCCGCCCTTTGCGAAGACCTGGTTCACGTCGTACATGGTGCCAATATCGTGCAACTGCCACAGATCGATGTGGTCGGTCTGCAGAAGCTGTAGAGATTTCTCGATCATGCGCATCGAGTCGTCGCGGGTGCGTTCCTTGGTCTTGGTGGCCAGGAAGGCCTCGTTACGGCGGTGGGCCATCACCTTGCCCACGTACTGCTCGCTCCAGCGCTCCGGCCCGCCATAAATCGAAGAGGTGTCGATGTAGTTGACGCCCAGATCCAGCGCGCGCTCGATGATCGGCACTGCCACATCGAAGTTGTTGCCGCGCTCCAGAGCAGCCTGACCGCCCAGCGAGAAGACGCCCACCTTGTACCCGGTCTTGCCCAGGTTGCGGGTCGGCATGGCGGCAGGCGTACGGGGATTCGAAGGCAAGCCGGGCATGACGCGGGGTGCATCGGCTGCCAGAACGGACGGCGTAAGCAGCGCGGCGGTAACGGCTCCGCCCACCTTCAGAAATTCACGACGGCCCTGGTTCCGAGCCGAAACCTGTTGCTTCTCAGCCATAAAGATCTCCACGAGGGGGGATTGCGCTGCTGGCGGGGGGTTGTTCCCCTGCGTTCTTTCGCGCGTCCTGCGTTGCCCCATCATAAACCTGCCCGTCAGCGGCCGGATAGATGAATTTTCGCTACACAATCGCTTGAGTACGCTCGAACCTGCTGGAAGTCTGTCCGGCAAACTGGAACGTCGCCCGTGCCTGCCAAGACCGGGAAGCGTGCCGGCGCTTTGCACCTTGACCATCATCGGCTGTGAGAGCAAGATCGGCGTATGGGAGTATGGCTATGCCCGCCAAGACAGGGACAACTCGCGGAAAGTCCATGGTCGCAGGTAAATCCGTCCGCGCCTCCACCGCCAAGCCGGCTGCCAAGAAGGCGCGCTTGTCGAAGGCAGAGGCTGAGGGATTGGCCAAGTTCAAAGCTCTGATGGCCAAATATGCGGGGAAATGTACGTTCGGCGGCTGCGATGAGTGATCTGGTCGTCTTCGACACTTCCGTCCTTGCCGACCGATTGAGAGCCAACCGGTACCCCGGACAAATGGCCGCGTTGACTGGGCTAGTGCGAAAATCCTCGGTCGTACCCAGAGCTGGTGGAGGTCGATGTTGACGCCTACACTGAGAACCAGAGACAGGATCAGGACGACATTGACGACGAGTCGCATTTTGATCGGCGTCCCGTGATGAGGGCTTAATCCACATCGACGATTAGATAAGAATTTAAGATTATCAGAATGTTATTGATCGTCTTGAGAAAGGAGGAGTATCCAATTCCTGGTTATCCTCTGATCACGCTGAGATTAAGCTATCGGGCGTCAGCAGCCTGCGGATCAGTATCACCGCTCCGGGGCGCTTCTTCAGGAGGATCCGGCTCGAATTCCTCCATCAGCCGAATTGTCCACAAATCTTCTCCCACCACCTCATCGACGAGTCCTAACCAGTAAGCGTCGATAGCCGTCAGCTCATTCTCTCCCTCCTGAAGGGCGTGACACAAAGCGATAAAGAAAGCTATCATGGGTTGTAATATAGGCCTTCCAATTTCAACTAATCTCTCTTGGCGTGCCTCTTCTTCAGTGATCAAGTCTATTTCATGTTCTTGTTCCTTGGAGAGGACTAGTTTCCCAAAGGATTTACACCACTTCTCCAGCCTTTTTCCGGCGTTACTGGACAATGCTTCGTCCAATAGGTAGAAATCGTCTACCAAGCGCCGCATACCACCAAATCGAAAATCTTTTGCCTCGCTCTCTTTGATCTCAAAATCGACAATGGCCTTTATTAGAACTGATTGGAATTGAAGAGGGGTTTGCGTTTCTGATATCTGGGCACTCTTCTCAGTCGCACTGTTAATTAGATCAACATATCTTCGATTGCGCGCGATAGCCTTATCCCAAATCTGCTTCGCGTCTTTGGATAGTTTCTCTCTGATGATGCGGACAAAGCAGTCCAGATCGCTCATCTCGGTATCAGGTTCGCTCGCCCGCAATGCTGCAAACTCATCTCTCACTGAAAAAAATCGAAAGGTAAAGCGATTCTCGATCTTCTGCGCTAGCTGCATTGCGTAGGCGTCGTTACTCAGTCTAAGGTATTCGCTTAATAGCGAGGTCGACTCAAGCGTCGAAGGAGTCGTGTCGAATCGCCGAACGCCATGATGCAGAATGGTGCTAGAGGGAAAGGCGATGGAGTAATCTCCAGACGCCAATAAGTCGGCCGCAGCGCTTGCAGCCTGTAATGTAACAGCGGTGATAATCCAACATGGTGCCGCTTGATCCTGATCTGACAGGTTCAATAGGGCAAGGATTTTTTCCGCACTCCTAGGGAATCCCCCAGGGCTATTGATATACACAGTGATCGGGTCGCGACTTTTGCTCTGGAGTAAGAGAATCTCCGGCGTCAGGTTAGCGACCATTTCATCGTTGATTTCGCCCGTTACATAGATAGCCCTGGATGGGTTAAGCCGATAACTTGAAATCGGATTGATCAAAGTCTTTCACCTTTTTAACGTGTGCGCTTCTCCAACTCCTTTTGAGAATCTCTATGAGCATCCCGGTAGAATGCTGTGAGGTTAGTACCATATCTCCGGTACATGCGCTCCAGAGCCTCGCGCACTTCCTTCTCCCTCTTACCCAGAGGCTTGCTATCCGTTACGGCCTTCGTGGGGCGCGGTATGGTTGAGCTCGCCATAAATCTCCTCCTGTTAGCGGAGTTTGGGCTTCCGTAGCTTTTGAGCGCTGCACGATCCTGCCGGGCGTGTGATCGTAACGCGTAGGAATAATCAGCATCTGCACCAACCCCTGCTTGATTGTGCTGCCGATGCTAAATTCTTCCCACGCAGATCCCCTTTTGGGGATCTGCGTGCGGTGCGAACAGCCTACCACCAAATCGGTATGTCGGCCAGTATCCTTTCGCGCATTGCTCCAATTTGGAGCAGCCTCTGGCAAATTCCCGCTCTGGGATCAGTCCCCTGCGACGAGGTCTTCCTGCTTGGCAACCGCCTTTGCGGGTGCGATGGAGTCCAGACTGACCAGTCCTTCGACTGGCTTTTCGCCCAGCACGTGCTCACGATAGAGCTTGGCCATGCGGGCATTTTCCGCGTCGTTCTTCATCTTCACGTCGCGGGCGCGGATGTGTTCTTCGCGCGCGTTCTTGGCGATGCCCAGGTCGTCCAGCGTGTGGTTGGCCTCGGAGTTCACATGCTCCATGTTGAGGTTCAGGTCGTGTCCCACATGCGACATGGCGACCTTTTTGCCGCCGGCGAAGATCTCGTGGCGGCCATGCTCCTCGTACCACTTGGTCAGAGTGGCCGTCATGTGCATCTTCTCGATGATGTTGCGCCAGCCCACGCCGGTGTTATAGGCGCAGAAGCTGATTTCGCCTTCCTGCGTGGCATAGGGGATGATGCACTGCTCGGTCCGTCGGAAGTCGTAGTTGAACAGATCCTGGAACCACATGCCGGCGATGAACAGGAAGTTCCAGCGGTCGGAACGGCGCTTCTTGATGTCTTCCATCGTCCGGTCGCCCTTCACGCTGCCGTAGTTCTTGCCGGTGGCGTTGAAGGTTTTATCCATCTTCTTGAGCATGTCGGCGATGCGGAAGTGTGTGGGCGCCTGGAAGGGATCATAGTTGCGCAGCAACGCCAGACCGAAGCCGATGACGGAAAGCCACTTGCCGCGGGCGGCGTCGTTCAC
>Ga0181517_10002679_pt1 | contig 17810 bp, 14 predicted proteins | sample PEATcosm2014_Bin_31_FD_119748 | JGI IMG/M metagenome (GOLD analysis project Ga0181517, IMG submission 119748) | Peatland microbial communities from MTU Mesocosm Facility, Houghton, MI, USA - PEATcosm2014_Bin01_30_metaG | ecosystem: Environmental > Terrestrial > Soil > Wetlands > Peat | place... | reverse complement strand
GGCCGCGACCTCGAGCGCGAGATCGTGCCGCTGGTCGAGGATCAGGGGCTCGGCGTGATGGTGTGGAGCCCGCTCGCCGGCGGCCTGCTGACCGGCAAGTTCGTGCGCGACGGCAAGGGACCGGAGGGCGCGCGCCGCGCCGTGTTCGATTTCCCGCCGGTCGATCGCGACCGCGCCTTCGCCGTCGTCGACGCGATGCGGCCGATCGCCGAGGCGCACGGCGCGTCGATCGCACGCGTCGCGCTCGCCTGGCTGTTGGGGCGCAAGGGCGTGATGAGCGTCATCGTCGGCGCCAAGACGATCGAGCAGCTCGATGACAATCTCGCCGCCGCCGATCTCGCCCTGACCGAGGACGAACTCGTCGCGCTCGACGCGGTCAGCGCGCCGAGGCCCGAATATCCCGGTTGGATGCTCGCACGCCAGAGCGAAGGGCGAGTTCCGAGCGCGAAATAGGTCAGCGCTCGCATCGCAAGGAACGCGGCGGCGCCGCCGCGCCGGAAAAGTCGCAGTGGCGTCGCGACGGCTGCAAAGGGAGGATGGAATGACGCGTAAAGTCTCGTGGGGCGTGCTCGGCGCCGCGAACATCGGCATCGAGAGGGTCCTTCCCGCGATGCAGCGCGGCGAGGTTTCGCGCGTCGATGCGATCGCCTCGCGCAGTCTCGCCAAGGCTCAGGCGGCGGCCGCCAAGCTCGGCGTCGTCCGCGCTTACGGCTCCTACGAGGAGCTGCTCGCCGATCCGGCGATCGAGGCGATCTACAATCCGCTGCCCAACGAGCTGCACGTTCCCTGGACGATCCGCGCGCTCGAGGCGGGCAAGCACGTGCTGAGCGAAAAGCCGATCGCTCTCGACGCCAAAGAGGCGCAGGCGCTCGTCGCCGCGCGCGCGCGCAGCGGCAAGCTCGTCGCCGAGGCGTTCATGGTGCGCCATCACCCGCAATGGCGGCGCGCGCGCGAGATCGCGCGCTCCGGCGCGATCGGCGAAGTGCGCGCGATCCAGTCCTTCTTCGCCTATCGCCTGCTCGACGCCGACAACATCCGCAACAAGCCGCTGGGCGGCGGCGCGCTCTACGACATCGGCTGCTACGCGATCCTGACCGCGCGCTATGTGTTCGGCGCCGAGCCGATCCGGGTCGTGGCGAGCCTCGACGTCGACCCGAAATTCGGCACCGATCGCTTGACCAGCGCGCTGATCGAGTTCCCCGGCGGGCGGCATCTGACCTTCACCTGCGCCACCCAGGTCCAGGACTATCAGCGGGTGACGATCGTCGGCGAGGCCGGCCGCGTCGAGATCGCCGTGCCGTTCAACGCGCTGATCGATCGGCCGATGCGCATCGCGATCGACAGCGGCGTCGATCTCGTCGGCGGCGGCGTCAGGTTCGAGGAATTCCCAATCTGCGATCAATACACGTTGCAGGGCGACGCCTTCTCGCGCGCCGTTCTCGGCGAAGCGCCGCTCGAGTTCCCGATCGAGGACGCGATCGCCAATATGCGCGTCATCGACGCGGCGTTCCGCTCGGCGCGGAGCGGCGGCTGGGAGAAGCCGTAGGCAGGCTGGACAACAGCAGGGCGGCGAGAATGATCGCGCCGCCGGCGAATTGCAGCGGCGTCATCGTCTCGCCGAGCACGGTCCACGCCGCCAGCGCCGTAAAGGGCGGCTGGGCGAGGATCACCAGGGCGATGACGCCGACCGACGCGCGGCCCATCGCCATTGAGGTCAGCCCCTGTCCCAGCGCGTGGACGCCCAAGCCGAGCAGCACGGCGATCATCCAGCCGAACGCGCTCGACGGGATCATCGTCTCGCCGTGCAGCCACGCCGCGACGGCGAGGACGACGGCGGAAATTGCGGAGGTCCACATCGTCGCCGTTACGGCGTCGAGCCGAAGGCGGAGCTGCTTGATCAGCAGGAGATAGCCCGAGTAGGTGATCGACGAGCAAAGCGCGAGCGCGTCGCCGAAGCCGATGTCCGTCGGGGCGACCAATCCGGCCATCGTCCAGGCGCCGAGCAGCGCGAGGCCGAAAGCCAGCCACATGCGCGACGGCGAACGTTCGCGGAAGAACAGCGCGCCGCCGATCACGGTGGCGATCGGCCCGACCGCGCCGATGAAGGCGGCGTTGGCGATCTTGGTGCCGGTCAGCGAGATGTGGAAGAATCCGATGTTGAGCGCGAAAGCGAGGCCGGCGAACAACAGCAGACCGGCGGAACGCCCGGGCTTCGCGGCGTCGGGCTGATCGCGCTGGACGAGCTTCGCCAGCGCCGCCAGCGCCGGCGCGGCGAGCCCGACGCGCCAGGCGCCGGCGGCGAACGGCCCGACGTCGATCAGGCGCACCAGCACGCCCGACCAAGCGGTGATCAACGTTCCCGCGATCATCGCGAGGACGCCGAGGCGGTCGACTTTCGCAGGGAATACGGAGAGCGCGTCTGCGACGCGCGAAGCGGAGGACATCACGCCCTCGATAGCTGATTTGCGGCGGCGACGATCGGCGCGAAGTCAAAATCGCGCATTTGTGAACGACGGCGAATCACAGCGCCGCCTCGTCGCTTGCGCGCGCGCTTCGTCGACGCGACGTTCTGCGCGGCCGATGACGCCGAGAGAGCAGGCGGACCCTCATCCGGCCTTTCGGGTCTTCGCCCGCAAGCTCGGCCGTCAAGCGGCGTGTCGAGTTTCGTCAAGTTTTGTCAAGGAATGTCAAGTCGCGGCAAGCCTTGTCAAGAGCATAACCTCTACGAATCAACGGTTTGCGGCGCGTCAAGGGCGGCTTCGGCGATTGTCGAGTCCTCTGCGTCCAGCGAGTCGTTCTCGCCCGGCGCCGCGCCGCCGTGCAGCGCCCGACGCCGCTGGATGTTCTCGGCCATGCGGTTGAGCTTGGCGAGCAGCTTTTCGCGGCCGCCCTCGTCATAGGCCGCGTCGGCGACGCTGCGCGCGGCGAGCCGCAAAGCCGGCTCGAGCCGGGCGATCTGCACGCGGGCATGGACGAGCTTGGTCGCGCGCTCGCCCGCCTTGAAGGCGTTCGCGACGATCTGGCGCACGCGCTCGCGCGAGATCGCCGCCTCGCGCCCGATCGCCGCATAGGACCAGCCCGCCTGCGCCATCGCCAGAATGCGGAGGCGGCGGAATTCCCGGTCTCTGGCCGTGCGGCGGCGGCCGGTGGCGGAGAGGAAGGGGCGAGGCGCTTGGGTCATCGGGCGGCTCCTTCGGCGCGTGGCGGCAGGCGCCAGCGCGGTACGGAAATTGGGAACGGGTATATTAGCATTAATTCTGAAAAACTGAAATACGGAAATGGGCGCCGGCGGCGCTTTCAGCCATTTGCCGCCGGCCACGCCGCCCCGGCGTCGTCAAGCGGCTGCGCCGCTCCTGCGCGGCGCTCCGGCCGCTTCGCGATGACTGCGCCGGGTCGGCGCGGCGACGGCAGGCGGCGGCTTCCGATGGCGTGTCGGCGAAGCGCGCTACGCGGCCAAAGCCGACGGCGGCGATCGGCGGCGATCGGCGGAAGCGATCGAAGGGCTGAGCGACGCAAGCAAAGGTTCGAGAAAAGCTTCGTATCGACGCCATCTTCCGACCGAACTCGCATAAAGGGGGCGGCGCACCTGAGCGAGGCTGGCCGTGCGCACGGCGCGCTGGTGACGATGGAAGTCGAGACAGCGCGGATCCCATTCGAGGCCGCAATGATCGAGGATGCGGCGGCCTTGCCCCTCGATGTCGGCGATCACGTCCTCGTATTGCACGTCGATCATCACCCCTTGCGGCAGGACGTCGCGCCAGAAATTCATCAACGTCTCATAGGCGCGGTAATAGCGGCCGAGTTCCGCGAGGTCGCAGGCGTAGGACAGGTTCTTCACGAACAGGGTCGAGAAACAGGAGACGCAGGTGTCGACGGGATCGCGCCGGACGTGAACGATGCGAGCGTTGGGCAGCGCGAGGGCGATCAGACCGGCGAAGCGGAAGTTCTCCGTCATCTTGTTGACGATCCGGCGCGCCGAGGGCGCCGCGACCTGGATTCGTCGGAGATAATTCGTCCCAAGCCGACGAAAGTCGTCGCCTGACATGTACGAAATGACTTCGGGCCGATGGACCGCCGAGCCGGCGGCGCCGCCGAGGTCCGCCACCGCGAGATCGAAATCGTCGATCTCCCCGGCGCCGTGAACGCCGCCATGACTCGCCAAGATCTGCTCGACCAGCGTGGTGCCGGAGCGCGGCATGCCGACGACGAATACGGGAACCGGGGAAGGATCGCCGCAGCCGTAATGGCGATTCAAGGATTCGCGCGCGCCAGTCGCCCGCCTGCGTTCCAGATCGCCGAGAACGCGCGCCTCGTCGTAAGCGGTTTGCTTGCGCTTCAAGACGTTGCCCAGCGAAAAATGACGGAACGAGCCTTCGTAATCCTCGACATCGGCAAGGGCCTTACCGAGAGCGAAGTGCGCGTAGATCCTTTCGTCGCTGTCCAGAGATGAATTCTCCTGCGCCAACGCCTCCATGGCCCGAAGACGAGGGTCGTCGCGCTCGAAACGCTTCGATATTGCGAGGTGATGATAATAGTGAGCGATCTTCGGAGCCAACCTTATGGCGGCTTCGAAGGCGGCGCTCGCCTCCTCGACACGGCCGAGCCTGAGCAGCGCTGCTCCCTTGTTGTCGTAAGCTGGCGCGTAGTCCGGTTTGAGGGCGATCGCCTTGTCGTAGCTTGCGAGCGCCTCCTCTTCGCGGCCGAGTTGGAAGAGCGCGACGCCGCGGTTGCTGTGAGCGCTGAAATAGTCCGGCTTCAGGGCGATCGCCGCCTCGCAGCTCGACAGCGCTTCTTTGGCGCGGCCCAGTTTGGTGAGCGCATAGCCGCGGTTGTTGAGGGCGATGGCGGAATGGGGGTTTGTCGCGAGCGCCCTGTCATAGCTCGCGAGCGCGTCATCGGGGCGCTTGAGCTCCATCAGCGCGGCCCCTCGGTTGCTCAGGGCGCCGGCATGATCAGGCTCGAGGGCGATCGCTTTGTCGTAACAGGCGACGGCCTCTATGAGGCGCCCCATCGCCGCCTGGACGATCCCAAGATCTTTCCAAACGGCGGCGTCGGTCGGCGCCACCCGCGCCGCCGCGCGCAGGGACAGCGCCGCCTCGTCATGCCTGCGCTGTTGAAGTTGAAGAATTCCTTGTAGACGCAGGGCGTCGAAATTGTCGGGCTGCGTCGCGAGGACCGTCTTGTAGAGACGCTCGGCGCGACCGAGATTTCCGACTCGATGCAATTGAAGGGCCCGCCGCAACAGCGTCGACGAATCGGATGGATTGCCCTGGACGGGAAGCCGCTGTTTCATTGCGATGGCCCGTACGACTCCGATCGGGATTCGCCTGATTCCGCGCAGCCGCCGATGTGGCGGGGCGCTTTATCTAAATCCGTCAAACCTTTCGCGTGGCTTGCGAGCGTCGGCGAGGTTCCAAGAAGGGCGCCGGCCCAAGCCAGTGGCGACGAGACCGTCCAGGGCGTGAAGAAGGTCGGGCTCACGCTCGAGAGATCGCCGGCGAGCGCTTTCAAGGCCGTCGCATTTTCGGTTGCGCCTTCGACGACGCTGACCGACCAAACATTGCTTGCGTAAATGTCGGGGCGACCGACGCCGATGTCGTGCCGTTCGTGACCCGAATGGCTGGAGAGCTGCGGGAGCGCGGCCTCGCAGAGACAGCTTGAGACAAGCTTCGACCGCTAGGCGTTACGAGAGATTGAACGTGGAAGCTGGACGCCGCCAATGTCTCAAACCGTGACCCTTGCAGCCGTAAATAACGCTGTTGTATTGTATAATAACGGCTGGATTGGACACGCCGCGGATCTCTGCGTTTCCGCCGAGCTTGGCCGCCATTTCGAGGAACTTCAGGGGCTGCCGCCAGAGGCGAAGAAAGTCCTCGTTGAGATTGTCTCGCTCGATCCCGCAGCGATCCGCAACCAGAAGTCGGCGATCGGCCCGCACCAGCCGGTCGTCGTCGTCGGCAACCAGGTTGTCGGCACGCTCCACTTCACCAGCAACCTGTCCGAATATCAGAAGAAGCTCGCATTCAAGAGCGCGGTGCGGCTGATCGACCTCGAGACGTCGTCGCAGTGCAACCGCCGCTGCGAATATTGCGTGAACACAACTTACGACGAGACGAGGGATCGCTTTTCCAAGAACGTCTTCATGAGCGATGAGATTTTCTCATCGGTGATCGACCCGCTCGCTGAGATCGATTTTTCCGGTCGGATTGCTTTCCACTACTTGAACGAGCCGCTGATGTTCGTGGATTCTCTGGTCGAGCGGATCGCTTTCGCCCGCCGGAAGCTGCCGAACGCCGCGCTGACCGTCTACACGAACGGCGACTATCTGACGAGGCCGGTTTTGGACCGGCTGGCGGCGGCCGGCGTGAACGCGGTGGAGATCACGGCCCACCTCCAGCGTGGGCAACGATACCTGGAATCCAAGATCCTGACGCGCGTTGTCAACAAGGCCAAAGAACTCGGTCTCGCTCCGGTGCTGTCGGATTACCGAGAAGGCCAATCGATCGGTTTCACGCTGGCCGGGTCGAGCGTGTCGGTCAGGATGATCCTGGTGAACTACATGCAGTACGGACACAGTCGCGGCGACCTCCTCGACGGCGTCGGACGCCAGGTCCAGGCGAGAACCCAACCATGCCGCCAACCGTTCGACTGGTTCGTCGTGAATTACACCGGCGCGGTCACCGCCTGCTGCGACCTCGTCGCCGACGCTCCTGCGCATCGGAACTATGTCGCCGGCCAGCTTTCGACGTCGAACCTGTTCGATATCTATTCCGGCCCCGCCTATGTCGCCTGGCGCAAAGGAACGATGACGTCGGGCGAGAAGGAGGGCCCCTGCGGCGATTGCCCGTCGGACATCGATCGTGAATTCATGCCCGGCTGGGACGGTCTGATCACGCAAGCCATCGACGGCGCGATTGCGATCGAGCGATCGGCGGAACCTGTCGCCGCGCCGCTGGAGGCCGCCGCCTAGTTCGATCCATTCGCGACAGAAGGGTTGAACGCCGCCTGTCTGCACGCGCGGACGACAGGACCTGTCGACGGTCGCCTGAAACAGGCCAGCTGCGATCGCGGCGGCTGGGGGCGTGGCGGCCTCGAACAGCCTTTGCTTCCACAGCGGTCGCTCCGCTCCCGGCCATGAATCGCCATTCATCTTTCCCGCGCTCGTCGCGATAACGGGCGCTTGTCCTGATTTCTCCGACGGCTTCGTTGATCAGCCACGCCGCGTCTCCGGCGTGGCGGCCGTGATCCTTGAATTGATCGGCGATTTCAATTTCACCTTCGCATCTTCGAGGCGCCGCAACGTCGCCTCCATATGCGGCTGCTCGGCGGCGATGACCGTCGCGATGAAACACGGCACGCCCGACAGCCGGCGTGGCGCGTAAGCGGTCGAGGTCCGCGGCGACGGCAGGCGGCGGCCTCTCGCTTAGTGCTCGGCGGCGCAACTGTTCCACGGCAGCTCGATCGTTTGCGTCTCGCCCGACTTCCCCGGAAAATCCTTGAACAGCGAGGCCACCAGACACGGCGCAGCGGTGGAGAATTCACCGACGCCGCCCTCGCTGGTGAGCGTGCCCTCGTAAATCCGCTTCGATGTGCGGGCGTCGATGATCTTCATGGCGATCTGGCGCTTGAAGGTTTGATTGGTCACTTCGCGCGTGCCGACGACGCCTTCGGTCGCAGGGACAAAGGCGCTGCCGACGAAGGTTCCGCCTCCCCACATCACGCCGTTGGTCATCACCATGCCGCCGGGCGACGTCTCGCCGTAGACCGGAACCTGCTCGGTATGGGTGGTTCCGTTGTCGACTCCCCAAGCAAATTCGACCCGCAGATCGCTCGTCTTTCCGTTGCCGCGGCGCCAGCCGAACTGTTCGAGACGTTGCGCGACCATGTCCGCGTAAGTCTTCGCCTCCAAGCTGTCCTTGTTGGTGAGGCTTGTGACGGTGAACGTCTTGTTCAGTCCAGGTTGGATCTCGTGGAACGCCGTCAGCTTCGAGACGATCGTACTGCCAGTATCCGGAGCGACGTCATCGGCGCAGGCTTGCAGAAGGAACGGCAAGACGGCTGCGACAAAGATTCCACGCGTCATGGCGCCAAATTGTCCCTTCGATATTCCCAGAATGGAAAGGATCCAGACAACGGATTGGCCATGTCGTTTCTAACTCTGAAAATCCCCGACGACCATCTGCAGGATGTCGCAGGCGGCGGTCAAAGCCGGCTCCGTTTCGGCTCGGTTCGTCGCCCGCGATCCATTCCCCAGATCGAGCCCGACAGGTCGGCGGCGACGAAGATGAGGGCTGCGGCGAGCGAGGCTGCGGCGACGATGGCGAACACGATCGCCGGCGGGCGACCAAAGAGCGCGACCGCGACCCAACCGCCCCCGGCGGCGATGATCAGACGCGCGCTGGCGGCCAGCAACGGCCAAGCCATCCGGCCGCTTCCCTGCGCGGCGAAGCCGAGGACGAAAATCAACCCGTTGGCCGCGTAGGTGGGTCCGACGACGCGCAGATAAAGGCTCCCAGTTTCCACAATGTCCGGCCGGCGGCTGAACAGCCCGATCCACAGCGCCGGAAACAGCGCCACGGCGATTCCGATCAGCTCGGTGAACGACGCGCTGATCGCCGCGCCGATCCAGGCGATACGCCTGGCGCGGACGCGCTGGCCCGCGCCAACGTTGGTGCCCACCATCGTCAGCACCGCCGTGCCCATGCCGAACAGGAGCGGAATCAGGACGTAGTCGAGTCGCGAAGCGGTTCCGTAGCCGCCGATCGCCTCGACGCCGTAGCGGCCGACGGCGGCGGTCACCAGCAGGACGGTCAGATTGAGCAGGATTGCGTTAATCGCCGAAACGACGCCGACGCCGAGAATCTTGCGCAACAGCTCCCAGCGCAGCCGCGTCGCCAAAAGCCGCAGTCCTGAGCGTCCGCCGATCAGGTAGCGGATCATCGCGATCGCCGCCCCGCAATAATAGAGGGCGACCGCGATCCCCGCGCCGGCGACGCCGAAGCCGGGCAACGGCCCAACGCCGAAGATGAACCCGGGCGAAAGCGGAATGAGAATGACAGCGCCGGCGAGCGTGACGAACGCCGGAACCCGCACGTTGCCGATCCCGCGCAGCGCCGCCGACAGCAGGTTGACGATCCATATCGGCAGGGCGCCGAGAAAGACGAAGCGCGAGTAGAGCTCGGCCGCATGAAGCGCGCCGCCGGTCCCGCCCAGCGTCCGATAGAGCGCGCCGCCGAATGCGAGCGCGCCGAGCGTGAACGCGAACCCGAACACGATCGCCACCGCCAGGGCGTGAAAAACCAGCGCGTCGGCTTCGTCGTGTCGGCCGGCGCCCGAGGCGCGCGCGATCGCCGAGGCGACGCCGCTGCCGACGCCGCCCGCCGCCATCATCGTCATCAGCATCGAGACGGGAAACACCAGCGCGACGCCGACCAGCGCGTCGGCGCCGAGGAAGGAGACGTAGAAGGTCTCCGCCACGCTGACCAAGGTCTGGGCGACCAGGACGCCGATGGTCGGCAGCGCCAGCCGCATCAGCGTCGGCAGGATCGGGCCGCGCAGCATCGCCGCGCGGGCGCTGAGCTTGGCCTCGTCGGCGCGCGCCGCGGCGTGTGGATCGACGACGGCGGCGGAAGAGATCGCGAAGTCGGCCGACGAGTTCATGCGCGTCCTTTCGGCGGGATTTTGACGTCGCCGCCCCTCTTCGTCGCCGGGGAGGAGCGGCGCCGAGGGAACGGGCGGCGGAAGATTGAACGTCGTGCGAGCGCGGGACGAAGCGGCGCCTCAGAGCGCCGGCGCCGGCGAGCGGTAGCGCGAGGCCGGCTTGCCGGCGGCGAGGTACGGGCCGAGCGCGTGGCGCGCGGCTTCGTAGGCCCGCCAGACGCTTTCGTCGGCGATCGTCGGCGCGGTGACGATCTCGCCGCGATCGAGGCCGATCAACGCCGCCTCGACGAGGTCTTCCGGCGCCATGATTCGCTCGGGCGGAACCACGCTTGCCGGCACGGCGCCGCGCGCCCACATGTCGGTGTCGGTCGGGCCCGGCAGCACCGCCTGAAACTTGACGCCCGAGTCCTTGGCGTTGCCGGCCAGGCTCAGCGTCAGATTGAGGATGTAGCTCTTCGAGCCGCTGTAGGGGCCGTCGAACGCCTCCGGCAGAAAGGCGGTCACCGAGCTGATGTTGACGATCGCGCCCTTGCGGCGCGCGATGAAGGCCTTTGCTGCGGCCTGGGCGAGCAGGGTCGGCGCGGTGACGTTCAGCGCGATCAATCGGCTGACCGCCTCGGCGTCGTTGGCGAGCAGGCCGCCGCTCAGCGAGGTTCCGGCGTTGTTGACCAGAAACGAAATCGAGTCGTCGTCGGCGAGCCGCTCCGCGAGACGCGCGACATCGGCGGCGGCCGAGAGATCCGCCACGACGACCTCGACCTTGCGTCCTGTCGCGGCGCCGATGTCGGCGGCGCGTTCGCGCAGGCGCCGCTCGTTGCGCGCCGCCAACACGAGGTCATGACCGCGTTCGGCGAGCTTGCGGGCGTAGACCGCCCCAATCCCCTGTGACGCGCCGGTGACGATCGCAATTCCCTTGTCTTCGCGACGGCTCATGCCAGCCTCCTCACATTGAACTTGCTATTTGCAAGTGACTTGTTCGAGGTCGTATAATCGATCCGGTTGCGTTTTGCAAGTACTAGTCGGAATCCGCCGGCGCCCGGGCGAAAGGCGATCAGCGCGGCAGGCTGCGACAGGAGCGGACGGAAAGAAGATGAAACGGAGGACCCACAGCAGATGCCCGATCTGCTACTCGCTCGACGTCTTCGGCGACAAATGGACCCTGCTGATCATGCGCGACCTGCTGATCGGCGGAAAGCGCTACTACCGCGATTTTCTCAACGCCGGAGAGGGAATCGCCACCAACATTCTCGCGGACCGCCTGAAGGCGATGGTCGAAGCGGGGCTGATCGCCAAGGCCGACGATCCGGAGCATGGCGCTCAGACGATCTATTCGCCCACCGCCAAGGCTGAGGCGCTGCGGCCCGTCCTCGCCGCGATGGCGGCCTGGGCGCTGCGATTTGGCCCCGACCGATTGGTCGCGCCGGCCGCCGCGCGCCGCCTGTCCTGAGACGTTTCGGCGCTGAGCGGGTCCACAGCGCGGTCGACGCAATTCCCACGACCGCGACCGCGGGCGCTTCAGTCCGAAGGCGGCGGGCCTTATGAGCGCTCGGCGGGAACCTCGTTCCACAGCGCGATGACGGGGACGTCGGGATGGGCTGGGTCGTAGCCGAGGATGCCGAGCGAGGCGGTGCTCAGCGCGAAACGCCCGCCGACGGCGATCGACAGGCCGATCCATCTGACGGCGAGCGCGCGGGCGAAATGGCCGTGGGTGAACAGCGCGACGTTCCCCGTCGAGGCGCGCAGACCTTGCAGAAGCCGATCGGCGCGATCGGAGACCTGCTGAGGCGTCTCGCCGCCGGGACAGCCGTCGCGAAAGACCTCCCAGCCCGGCCGCCGCTGGTCGATTTCCGCCGGCGTCAGGCCTTCGTAATCGCCGTAACCCCACTCCGCCAGGTTCGGTTCGATCTCGGCGCCGCCGCCCAATCCGGCCAACTCGCAGGTCCGGCGCGCGCGTTGGCGCGGGCTCGTCAGCACGCGCGCGAAGGCGACGTCGCGAAACGTCGGCGCGAGCGCGCGCGCCTCGTCCTCGCCGTGCGCCGTCAACGCAATCTCGCTGACGCCGGTATGTTGGCCCGACAGCGACCACTCGGTTTCGCCGTGTCGAATGATGAACAGCTGAAGCGGCGGATTGTGTGCGTTGGGCAAGGCGGGCTCCATTGGCTTCCGCAGGCTTAGAATTGACATCGCCGCCGCGCAACGGCGATGTTGGCGCGGGCGCCCATGAGCGCCGATCCGCCGTCAGCGCCGCCCGGCGGCAGGCCGTGGGCCTTCTTGAAATGGCGGCTGAAATGGGCCTGGTCGGCAAGCCGGTCGCGGCGGCGATGTTGGCGAGCGGCGCCGCACCCGACGAAAGGGCAGGCGCCGCTCTCGAGCAAGGCAGGCGGGCGTCCTACTCGCCCGGCGCGAAGTAGACGGCGTCGGTCGACGTCTGACCTGCCGCCGGCTTGGCCGCCGGCTGGAGCGCGCCGGTCAACGCGAGCCAGACCAGCGCGACGATCTCGCTCGCGCCGGCGACGAGGCCGATCGCGTCGACCGACCAGCGCGCGATCGTCCAGGCGCCGAGCGACGAGCCGATCGCGACGCCGACGTAGAGCGTCGAGATGTTGAGCGACAGCGTGATCGGCGCCATCGCCGGATCGAGGCCGATCAGACGCGCCTGCTGGACGATCGGGAAGGCCCAGCCGAACAGGCCCCATAGCCCGATGCCGGCGAACAGCAGCGCCGCGCCCGCTTCGCCGCCGAGGCGCGGGCCGAGCGACATCAGCGGGAAACCCAAAATGAGCACGACGAAAACGAGGGCGAGGAATCGCTCGCGGTTCCAGCGGTCGGCCGCGTAGCCGCCGAACTGGCTGCCCACGAAGCTGACGACGCCGAAGAAGGCGAGCACCAGCGCCAGCTTGTCGCCGCCGATGCCCAGCGCCGATTCCGCCAGCACGCCCATGAAGGTGTTGACCGCGAACGGGCCGATCAGCGCCAGGGCGGTCAAGGTCAACATCCGCAGCACGTCCGGCCGCCGCATGACGGCGAGGCGCTCGGCGAAGCCGGCGGCGCGCGCGCTTTGCTGGCGCGGCAGCGCGGCGGCGACGCCGACGGCGGCGAACGCCGCGACGACGGCGACGCCGAAAAACGGCGCGCGCCAACCGGCGAACGACGCGAGATACGTTCCCGCCGGCACGCCGACGACGGTGGCGAGCGTCATGCCGCCGTAGATCATCGCGATCGCCCGGCCGCGCCGCTCGGCGGCGAAGAGCGCGGTGGCGAAGGCGACGGCGGCCGGCATGAACGTGCCGGCGGTGAGCGCGAGTAGCGCGCGCGCCGCGGCCAGGGAAGCAAAATTCGGCGCGAAAGCGGCGACGAGATTGGCCAGGGCGAAGGCGGCGACGGCGCCGACCAGCAACCGCTTGCGCTCGACGCCAGCGGTCGCCACCGCGATCAGCGGCGAGCCAAACGCGTAGGCGAGGGCGAAGATGGTCACCAGCGAGCCGGCCGCGGCCGCCGTGACGTGGAGGTCGGCGGCGATCTGCGGCAGCACGCCGGAGACCAGGAACGTCTCGGCGCCGATGGCGAAGGCGCCGAGGACGAGGGGGAGGAGACGGAGCATGGGAGGGTCCTGGATCAGTTCAAGGATCATTGAACTGGTGCGTCGCAGGCTCGGATTCAAGGAGTTCAATAATTATTGAACTGACAGGGAAGAGTCGGAAAAGACCCCTCTCCCGGAGGGAGAGCGGCAGGGGTCAGGAGCCTGCCAGCAGGCGTTTGATTTGACTGACAAACCGGGCCTGCGGCGCGCCCTTGTCCGACGCGTCGCGCTGCGTTCCCCCGATCGGGGGAAGGGAATACAGGGCTGCGCGCCGGGCAAAACAGCGCCTATATGGAGGTCATGGCCAAGGAACTGCACCATCCCGAGCGCGATCAGATCGAGCTTTCCGCCGTCCTCGAAGCGCTCAGTGAGCCGACGCGGCGCGAGATCGTGCTGCGGTTGCTGGAAGAAGGCGAAGCGCCCTGTCAGGCCTTTGACGCGACCGCGCCGAAGAGCAACCTCAGCTATCATTATGCGCGGCTGCGCGAGGCGGGCGTCACCCGCACGCGCATTAGCGGCCCGTACCGGATGATCTCGGTCCGGGTCGACGATCTCGCCGCCCGCTTTCCCGGCCTGCTCGACGCCATCGTCGCCGCCAGTCGCGCCAAGGCGCCGGCGGAATAGGCGATCGGTCCTGTCGCGTCGCTTTCATGTTGCGGCGCACAATGGGGCTTCCTATCCTCGCCGGCGAAGACTCGAAGCGAGCATGCGCTTTCTCGATCGGACCCTCGAACGCCTTGGTCTCGCCGCCGCCCCGCCGTCCTGGCCGCCGCGGCGGCTGTCGCTCGCCCTGCAGGGCGGCGGCTCGTTCGGCGCCTTCACCTGGGGCGCGCTGGAGCGGCTGCTCGACGAGCCGGAGATTTCATTCGACGCGATCAGCGGCGTCAGCGCCGGCGCCGTCAACGCCGTGCTGCTCGCCTCGGGGCTGATGGAGGGCGGCCGCGAAGCGGCCAAGGCGCGGCTGGAGCGATTCTGGAAGCGCATGAGCCGTTCGGCGCCGCTGACGCCGGGCGCCGCGTTCGCCGGCCTGTCGCTCGGGCTGATGACCCGAGCGCTGTCGCCCTACCTGTTCAATCCGTTCAACCTCAACCCGCTGCGCGAGGCGCTGAGCGACGAGGTCGACTTTGAGCGCCTGCGGACGCGTTCGCCCCTGCGTCTGCTGATCGGCGCGACGCGGGTCAGCGACGGCGCGCTGCGCGTGTTCTCGACCGGCGAAGTCAGCGTCGACGTCGTGCTCGCCTCCGCCTGCCTGCCGCTGATCCATCACACGATCGCGATCGACGGCGAGCCCTATTGGGACGGCGGTTACGCCGCCAATCCGCCGCTCATTGCGCTGGCGCGCGCCTCGGAGGCGGAGCATCTGCTGATCGTGCAGGTGACGCCGACGAAATCGGAGCGCCTGCCGACTGCGCCCGGCGAGATCGCCAAGCGGCTCGAACAGATCCGTTTCAACGCGACGCTCAACGCCGAACTCGAAGCGCTCAAATACGGCATGTTCTTCGGCGCGACGCCGAAGCTGCGCCGCCTGCGCATCGGCCGCATCTCGGCGCAGGAGGAATTCGTCGGGCTTGCCGACGAGAGCGCGGGCAATCTCGGATGGGAATTTCTCGAACGCCTGCGCGCCAGCGGCGCCGGCGCGGTCGAGGCGTGGCTTGACGAGACGCCGCGCGCCAATCGGCGGGCGCCGTCGCCGCCGGAGATCGCCGCGCCGTGAGCGGGGCGCGTCCGAGGCGATTGCCGAGAATTATTACAGCTTAACCAATTCTTAGCTGTAAATCGTTACTGTAACGGCAGGCGGCCATCGCAAATGGGTCGCGACCGAGGGCATGACGCCCCGCGCCGACCCCATCGAAACCATTAAGATCCTGGCGGGACGATCGCGCTCGCGGCGCGTCGCATCGTTGAAACTCGGTCGCGCAAATCGGCTGGCAAGAAAGTCATCGCAATGAACATTGGCCTGCCGAAGCCGCGAAGCAGGACGATCGAGCTTGACGAACCCGGCCAACGGCCGGGCCATGCTCCGCCGGCGCGAGGGGGCGCAAGACGCGGGCCGCCGGGCGCGCTGGGCGCTCTCGTCGCAGGGTTCGCGCCGAGATCGATCGTCGGTCGGGTCGCGCTTCTCAACGCGCTGGCGATCGCCTGTCTGATCGGCGTCGCTTCCTACCAGTTGGTCGGGTATCGAGACGGGCTTTGGGCCGACCGCCGTCACGAATTGACGACGCTCGTCGAGGCCGCCGAGTCGATCGTGAATTCTGAATACGCGGCCGCTCAGTCCGGGCAGGAAAGCGTCGAAGCGGCTCAGGCTAACGCGGAAAAGCAGCTCGCCAGGCTGCGCTACGGCGCGGGCGACTACATCTGGATCAACGACATGCAGCCGCGCATGGTCATGCATCCGATCAAGCCGGAGATGAACGGAGAGGACCTGTCGGACTACAAGGATCCCAACGGAAAGAGGCTTTTCGTCGAGATGACGGACGCCGTGCGGCAGTTCGGTTCCGGGTTCGTCGGCTACGACTGGCCGAAACCCGGCAAGGACAAGCCGCAGCCGAAACTGTCGTACGTGGCGGAATTCAAGCCTTGGGGCTGGGTGATCGGGACCGGCGTCTATGTCGACGACCTCGACGAAGTCTTCTTTGAGCGACTGAAGACGGAGGGCGCGCTGATCTTCGTTATCATCGCCTTCTGCGCCGTGGCGTCGCTGGCGATGGGGCGGAGGCTCGCGCGGCCGATCGTCTCCATGAGCACCGTCATGGAGCGGCTCGCCGCAGGCGATCTCGACCTTGCGCCCGACGACGGCGCGACGCGCACGCGCGAACTCGAGCGCATGGCGCGGGCTTTGGACGTGTTCAGGCAAAATGCGCTCGATCGAACGCGGCTGGAATCCGAGGCGGCGACGACGCGCGCGAGCGCCGAAGCCGAACGCGGTCTGGCGTCCGCCGAACGCGCCAAAGCGGCCAAAGAGCAGACCGAGGCGGTGCAGCGGCTCGGCGTCGGCCTCAAGGAGATCGCCAGCGGCGATTTGATGGTGCGACTCGCCGACGGATTTACGCCCGCCTACGCCCAGATCCGCGACGACTTCAACGCCGCGGTCGACAAGCTCAAGGCGACCATCGTCAGCGTCGTCGACTCGACCGGCTCGATCGAGACGAGCGCGAAGGAAATCTCGGCGGCGGCCGACGATCTCTCGCGCCGCACCGAGCAGCAGGCCGCCAGCCTCGAGCAGACGACGGCGACGCTGACCGAGGTGACGGCGGTGGTGAAGAAATCGGGCGAAGGAACGCAGCACGCGCGCAAGGTGGTCGTCGCCGCCGACGAGGACGCCAAGAAGAGCGCGGCGGTGGTGCGCCAGGCGGTCGAGGCGATGAACGCCATCGCCAAGTCGTCGCAGCAGATCGGCCAGATCATCGGCGTCATCGACGAGATCGCCTTCCAGACCAACCTGCTGGCGCTCAACGCCGGCGTCGAGGCGGCGCGCGCCGGCGACGCTGGGCGCGGCTTCGCCGTCGTCGCTGCGGAAGTGCGCGCGCTGGCGCAACGTTCGGCCGGAGCGGCCAAGGAGATCAAGGGGCTGATTTCCGAATCGAGCGCTCAGGTGGGCGTCGGCGTTACGTTGGTGGCGGAGACTGGCCAGTCGCTCGCGCGTATTGCGACGCAAGTGGCCGAGATCAACACGGCGGTGTCTGAAATCGCCGTCGGCGCGCAGGAGCAGTCGACGGCGCTCGAGGAGATCAACTTAGCGATCGATCAAATGAACTTGGTGACGCAGCAGAACGCGGCGATGGTCGAGGAATCGACCGCCGCCGGCCATTCGCTGTCGGAGGAGACGTCGAAGCTGTCGCGCCTGATGGGTCAATTTCGCGTCGGCCGGGTGGCCGCCGGGTCGACGCTGCGCGCCGAGCTGGCGAAGGCCGCGCCGCACGCTTTCCGCACGCCGGCCAAGGCGACCAGTCTGGCCCAAACCGCTCGCGGCAACGTCGCCGCCGCGGCGGCCGGCGGCCGTGCGGCCGAGAGCTGGCGGGAGTTCTGACAACGACGCGGCGCTCGCAGCCCGAGCGCTGTCGCCTATTCCGCCGCCACGGCCGCCGTCGGCGTGTAATTGAGGATCGGCGCCAGCCAGCGTTCGACGTCGGCGATCGCCATGCCTTTGCGCGCCGCGTAGTCCTCGACCTGGTCGCGCTCGACCTTGGCGACGCCGAAATAATGCGCGTCCGGGTGGGCGAGATAGATCCCGCTGACCGACGCGCCAGGCCACATGGCGAAACTCTCGGTCAGTTTGACGCCGATCTGCGTCTCCGCGTCGAGCAGGCGGAAGATCGTCGCCTTTTCGGTGTGGTCGGGCTGGGCGGGATAGCCGGGCGCCGGGCGGATGCCGCGATAGGACTCGGCGATGAGGTCGTCCGGCGACAACGTTTCGTCGGGCGCGTAGCCCCACAATTCGCGCCGCACGCGCGCGTGCAGCGCCTCGGCGAGCGCCTCGGCGAAGCGATCGGCGAGCGCCTTGACCAGGATCGACGAGTAATCGTCGTTGGCCAGCGCGAAGCGCTTGGCGATCTCGTTCTCCTCAATGCCG
>Ga0181517_10002678_pt1 | contig 17814 bp, 11 predicted proteins | sample PEATcosm2014_Bin_31_FD_119748 | JGI IMG/M metagenome (GOLD analysis project Ga0181517, IMG submission 119748) | Peatland microbial communities from MTU Mesocosm Facility, Houghton, MI, USA - PEATcosm2014_Bin01_30_metaG | ecosystem: Environmental > Terrestrial > Soil > Wetlands > Peat | place... | reverse complement strand
AGGGAGCAGGGGCCTTTAGGCCCCTGAAATCGAGGCCCGGTTGGGGTGGCCTTCAGGCCCGGGCCTCTTTTTTCTCAAGCCGTGTTTTGTTGAACTTGCATTCTTGTTTCTTATTAGGGCACGGCTTTAGCCGTGCCGATAAAGCCAATAAAATGAATGGGGCTTTAGCCCCTGCGGGATGCATTTCGAGTGATTACGCGGAAGGTAGCCGGGTGCCCCACCCTCGCCGCGTCTTTGTTTTTGCGGCTAGGGTGGGAAAGCGAACACGCTATTCAATCGCTGAATTGAACCTCAGCTCTGGCTGCAACTTCCTCCCCGCCAAATTCGTACTGGAACTATCGGTCATCCGCGATGGGCTTCGCACCATCCGCCGGCTGTCCGACGTTGAGAATCCCCAGGAGGCTGGCGAGTGATTGAAGTCCGGGATGCAAGAAAGTGGATTCAGAACGGCGCGCGCCGCGTGGATATTCTCAAGGGAATCTCGCTGACGATTCCCGCCGGGCAATTCGTCGCCATCGTGGGGGCCAGCGGCAGCGGCAAGAGCACCCTGCTGGGCCTGCTTGCCGGTCTGGATACGCCAAGTTCGGGCGAGATATGGCTCGACGGCACGCCCATTCACAATCTCGCCGAAGCCGATCTGGCGGCGGTGCGGGGCAGCAAGATCGGCTTTGTCTTCCAGTCGTACCAGCTGATTGCCACGCTCACAGCCCTGGAAAACGTGCTGCTTCCCTTCGAGCTGAACGTGGCCGGCAGCGGGCTCAAGCAGGCGCGCCATCTGCTCGATGCGGTGGGGCTGGCCGAGCGCATGGATCACTACCCGGTGCAGCTCTCCGGCGGCGAACAGCAGCGCGTGGCGCTGGCCCGGGCTTTCGTCGTCGATCCGCCGATCGTGATGGCCGACGAGCCCACCGGCAATCTGGACTCCAGCAACGGACGTCTGGTGCTCGACCTTCTGCTGGAGCGCAACCGGAATGCCGGAACCACGCTGGTGCTGGTGACCCACGACCCCGAAGTGGCGTCCCGTGCCGACCGGCGCATTGTCCTCAAAGACGGCCAGATTGTAGAAGATACGCTGCCCGGCATCGCCCCTCATGGCACTTCGGATGCGGCCGATCCGGCGGAGACCTCCGTCCATGGCTAAGCGCGCGTTGAGCTGGAAGCGGGCGGCGGCCATCGGCTGGCGCGACCTCAAGTCTGCGCCCGGCAAATTCGGCTTTGTAGTGCTGTCGGTGGCAGTCGGCGTGGCCGCGCTGGTCGGGGTGCGCGGCTTCAGCGACAGTTTTCGCCGCACCCTGAGCGTCGAGGCGCGCTCGCTGATGGCCGGCGACCTGAGCGCGCGCATCTTCCGCCAGCCAACCGCCGACGAAAACGCCAAGATCGCCGGGCTGCTGAAGTCAGGGGTGCAAACCGGCAAGCAGGGGGGCGGCCAATCCACCTGGGTGGTAGAGACCATCTCGATGGCCTCCGTCCCGCCCGACCCCGTTCCAGTCCTGGTAACGCTGAAGGCTGTCGATGCGGTCGAGTATCCCTACTACGGCAAGGCGGAGCTGGAGCCGCAAATGACCCTGGCGCAGGCCCTGGACGGCGATTCGGCGGTGGTGGCCGAGGAGTTCCTGATCCGCCTGAATGCGCGCGTAGGCCAGACCCTCCGCTTGGGCGGAAGGAACTTCCGCATTGCCGCCGTTCTGAAGCAGGAGCCGGACCGCATGTCGGCGGGTGCGGGAATGGGGCCGCGCGTGATGATTTCGTTTGCAGCGCTGGAGCGGACCGGGCTGCTGGCGCCGGGTAGCCGCGCCGCTGAGCGGCTGCTGATCAAGCTCCCAATTCAGGCCGACCCGGTTGAGGCGCGCAAGCAGATCGAAGCCATCCTGCCCGACGCGCAGGTCGTGGACTATCGCGAAGGCAATCCGGCACTGACCCAGGGGCTGGATAACGCGACCGCGATTCTGAGCCTGATCTGCCTGGTAGCCATGGTGCTGGGAGCCATCGGCGTGGCCATGGCCATGCACGCGCACCTGGAACAGCGCATGGACATGCTGGCGATTTTGAAAGCCGTGGGCGCTGGCTCGGCGGATCTGCTGCGCATTTTCCTGCTGCAAACGCTGGGGTTGGGGCTGGCCGGAGGACTGCTGGGCGTGGCCGCGGGTGTCGGCCTGATGGAGGCGATGCCGGCGGTCTTCGGCAAGCTGTTGCCGGTGCACGCTTCGCTGCAGTTCCCTTGGCGCTCGGTCGCCGCCGGCCTGGGAACCGGCTTGCTGACCACGCTGTTGTTTTGCCTGCCGCCGCTGTTGGACGTGCGCGGCGTCCGTCCGGTTTTGGTTTTGCGAAGACTCGTCGAGCCGGGGCCGCAGGGATGGCGCTCCTGGCTGGCCAGCTGGTGGGCGCGCCGCCTGCAGCTGGGCATTGGGGCGCTGGTGGTAGCGGCGCTGGGCGGAATCGCCTGGGCGCTTTCGGATTCGGCCAAGGTCGGCGGCTGGTTTGCTTTTCTCTTTGCCGTTGCCCTGCTGGTTCTGCTGGCCATGGCGGCGGTGACGCTCGCTTCGCTGCGCTTTTTGCTGAACCGGGTACGCCTGCACTTGCCCTCATTCATGCGTCACGGCCTGTCGAACCTCTACCGCCCCGGCAACCAGTCGGCTGCCGTGATGGCAGCGCTGGGAACCGGCGTGATGCTGATCCTGGCGGTCTTCCTGATGCAGGCCGCGCTGCTGCGGGATCTGCGCCAAACCGCATCGCCCAAGCTGCCGAATATCTTCCTGATCGACGTGAGCAGCGACGAGGCCGCCGGGGTGAAGGAGTTCTTCCGCCACCAGCCCGGCATCACCCAACCTCTGGATCTGATGCCGGTGGTGCGCGGCCGCGTAATCTCGCTGAACGGCAAGACGCTCGATCAACTTGCCCAGGACAAGAGCAGCCACTTTCCGCGCCAAATGCTGGAGAGCGCGGAGATGAGTTGGGCCGACGCGCCTCCGGACGGCGACAAGCTGACCCACGGCAAGTGGTGGAGCGATGCAAACGCGGCAGAGTTGGCGGTGGGCGAAGGTGTAGCCCAGCGCCTTCACGTAGGCGTTGGCTCGGCAGTCGATTTGGACATTGGCGGGACTCCACGCACCCTGAAGGTGGCCGCCATCTACAGGGCAGACGGCCAGCACCTGGGCGCGCGGGTGACCTTTGTGCTGCCCTCGGGCCTGCTGAAGAACGAGCCGGCCACCTGGTACGGCGGGGCGCATGTCGACCCGAAGCAGGTGCCAGCCCTGGAGCGGGCCTTGTTTGCGGCCTATCCCACCGTCACGGTAATCAACCTTGCCGATGTGCTCCTGCGCATTGAAACCGTGGTGGACGAGATCACCTTTGTGGTGCGTTTCCTGGCTGGCTTCTCGATCTTCGCGGGGCTGATGATCCTGGCCTCCAGCATCGCCAGCACGCGCTTCCGCCGCATGAGGGAGGCGGTGGTTCTCAAAACGCTGGGAGCCACGCGCATGCGCATCGTCCAGACTTTCAGCGTCGAGTTCAGCGTGTTGGGGCTGCTTGCGGGGTCGGTAGGCGTAGTGTTTGCCAACCTGCTGACGCGGGTGTTGCTGCACAAGCTGCAAGTGGGCTTCCACATCGAGTGGACGGCGACGCTGGTGGCCTTGCTGGGAACCGCCGTGCTGGCCACCGCGACCGGCTGGATTGCCAGCTACCGGATCCTCGGATTGCGGCCGCTTGAAGTGCTACGGGAAGAGTAGCCCGCATTTCCAACCAGCAGCGAAAGTTTGTAACGCCGACCTCCCGGTCGGCTGTGCTGAGGGCCTCCCGGCCCTCAGGCGTCGGGTGCCCCACCCTCGCCGCGCTTTTTTTTCGGCTAGTGTCCTGTCTCTAAAGTTCGCATCAAAAATGCTGTCATTCTGAGCGAAGTTTGGCGCGCAACCGGGGTGGTTGGGCGCCAAACGAAGCCGAAGGACCTGCGGTTGCTTTTCCTCGTTATTCAACGAACTTCAGAGACAAGACACTAGGGTGGGCGGCCAATAACCCAGTTCAACAGTTCTTATCTTCGCACCCCCCCCCCGCCGCTTATTCGTCCGCCTTCCAAACGTAAGCGCCGGGCTGCGCCAGCCCGATATGTGCAAGCACGCGATTCACGTACTGCTGCGCCATTTCGGCCGAGTCCACAGGCTGGTTATAGAAGGTAGGAATCACCGGGAAGATGACCGCTCCGGCCTCGGCCGCCAGGGTCATGTTGCGCAGATGGACGCGGCTGAACGGGGTCTCGCGGACACAGAGTATCAGCGGCCGGCGCTCCTTGAGGGTCACGTCGGCGGCGCGCGCAACCAGGCTGTTGGCCAGACCGTTGGCGACGGCGGCCAGCGTTCCCATCGAGCAGGGAAGCACGATCATGCCGTTGGAGGGATAGCTGCCCGAGGCAATGGCCGCGCCAATATCGGTATTCGAATGCTGGACGGTCTTGGTCGGCTCGCCGCCGAGGAACTTGTCGAGCAGGTCGGTGCGTCCGGAGATGCCCAGTTCCTCGGCCACTACGCGCAGCGAGTTCTCCGAAGCTACAAAATGGATCCGGGTGACGCGTTCGTCTGCTTCAAGCGCCAGCAAAAGTTCCTGGCAGAGTACGGCGCCGGAGGCTCCGGTAAGTGCAACGGTAAGATTCATCAAAAAAGCTCCTGGCCTTTAGCCTGCCGGCGGTGTCCATATCGCAGGCTTTCAGCCTTTGTGGTCCCTCTCTTGTGCCTTGCAAATGCAGAAAGAACGCAAATGCAGAGAGAACCGGTTGGATTGCACCGTAGGCGCAATGTCTATTTTTGATCCGGCCACAAAATAATCTGTGGGTGCCCCATCCTTTCCCGCGTATTTTGCGGGAAAGGGTGGGAAGCAATGACACCCAATTCTTGCCGGATCAATAGAGCGGCCCCACAATTCAGGTGGCCTCTCATGGGGAAAAAGCCACTTCAGATCGGTGGTTCCGGGGTGCGGCAGTTGTGGAACCGTGACAGCCCCTTGCTTCGGCGCGGGGGGGGGGAAACCACCAATTCCTCCGGAGTCCGGCAGGGACGGTGCTCATGCTGACCGTCTTCAACGACTCTGGAAATAGAATGCCAAAACACCGGCCGGGTGCGACTCCCCGCAAATGTCACACTTCTATTCCTCGTTGCCGCTCCAGCCTTCCGGGATGAACCGGTAGCCGACCCATGGCTCGGTCTGAATGTACTGTTTCCCGGTTTCGCCTTCAAGCTTCTTGCGCAGTTGGCCCACAAACACGCGCAGGTATTCCGGCTGATGTGCCGACTGCGATCCCCACACCGCGGTCAGCAACGCACGGTGGGTCATCACCTTGCCGGCGTGGCGCGCGAAATGGAGCAGCAGCTCGAATTCCTTGGGCGTGAGGTGAATCGGATTCCCCTTGACCGTGATCGAGTGAGATTCCGAGTCCACCATAAAATCGCCGGTTTCGATAGCTGCCGTTGTCCTTTCGGGAGCGCGGCGCATGTGGGCGCGCACCCGGGCCAGCAGCTCCTGAATGCCAAAGGGTTTGGTGACGTAATCGTCGGCCCCGGCGTCGAGCGCCTCGACCTTGGAGCGTTCGTGGTCGCGCACCGACAGAATCAGCACCGGCGTTGAGCCCTGCGAGCGAATCGAGCGGCAGACCTCGACTCCGCTCATTCCGGGCATCATCAAGTCGGTCACCACCAAATCCGGAAGCCATTCGCCGAAGAGCCGGAGCCCCTCCTCGGGGTCGTTGGCGGTGCGTACATCGTAACCCTGCGCGGAGAGGGCAGCGCGCAGGACGCGGGTAATCTGCGGTTCATCGTCAATGATTAAAATTCGACCGGGCATAGCGTTCTTCTTCCTACGGAAGATTACATCATCCGGCAGGGTGGGGCGGCCGATCGCCCCGACAGCAGGGCAATCGCATGAAGCTTTTGAATCATGCGGCCTTCTGCATTAGGCGTCGCAATCGCTTTGAAAGGGCACGACTTCAGTCGTGCCGCAAGTGCCATAAAATGTGCGCGGGCTTTAGCCCTGAGGTAATTGCTTTGGTGCCCCCGAAGCTTCCCCCAGCAGCCAAAGCCGCAGGGAAGACCGCGAACCGCATAAGGCGCAATAGCCGCCAGCTTGCCAACTCGCCAAGTCGGATCCAGAAAACCCTCATTTGGGCACGTCAACTCCGCGTGGGTCGACAGTAAAAAGCGCACTTCGAACTCGCACGCCACGGCTCCCGAAGTATGATGCGGAAGTGAGCAAAATGGGCATATGGAAGCGGTCCCGCGAAGTGCTTCGTTGGCTGGGAGTGATACTGGTTGCGATCACGACCACATTTCTTTTGGTTGGTCTGGGTGCCAACGCGACGGCAGCCGCGCTGGTCTTCCTGGTGTTGGTGGTGTGGTCCGCCACCCAGGCAGGGATTGGCCTTTCGCTGTTGATCGCGATCCTCTGCGCATTGTTCTTCGATTATTATTTCCTGCCCCCCTTTCGGACTTTGCGGCTGGCCACCGGGCAGGAATGGGTGGCGCTCTTTAGTTTCATTGCAAGTTGCGTGGTGGTGGCGCGGGTGGCCGAGATGGCCCGCCGCCAGACCCGGCAAGCCGAGCAGCGCCGCGAGGACGTGGAGCGGCTTTACGCGCTGAGCCAGGAGATGATGCTCCACGAGGATGCCGCCGGCCTGGTGCGCGATCTGCCGCGGCTGATTCACCGCATCTTTGCGCTGGATGAGGTGGTGATCTACATCCACGATCAGGACCAGTTTCATACCTCCGGCCCGGAACTGCTGCCGAGCACGCAAGCCACTTTGCGCGCGCTTACCTCGGGGATGAATCCGACCATGGCCGGTCATGGCGGTGTGACAGCCATGGCCCTGACCCTGGGATTGCGACCGGTTGGCGCACTGGGATGGCATCCGGCCGGATTGTCGAGGGAGGTCGCCACGGCGGTCAGCGCGCAGGTGGCCATTGCATTGACTCGCGCCACGGCCATTGAGACTTCTGCCCGCCTGGAAGCCGCCCGCGAGGGCGAACGGCTCCGGGCCGCACTCATTGACTCGCTGACCCACGAGCTCCGGACGCCTTTGACATCCATCCGCGCCGCCGCGACCACCCTGCTGCAAGGCGAGGGGCTCGACGAAGTTTCGCGGTTGGATTTGGCCGCCATCGTGGACGAGGAGGCTTCCCGCCTCGACTCCCTGATCGGCGAGGCGGTCGAAATGGCGGAGATCGATGCGAATGTGGTGCAGGTGCGCGCCGTCCCGCAACATACCAGGGCGGTCTTCGACCAGGCTATCGAGGAGTCGCGCAAGGCCTTGACGGCGCATCGAATCGCGGTTGAAGTGGAGGGCGCGGATGCTCCCGCATGGTTCGATCCCCATTTGCTGAGTCGCGTCCTCCGCCATCTGCTGGAGAATGCGGCCGTCTATACGCCCGAGGGGGGCCGCATCACTTTGCGTAGCTGCCGCCGCGGAAACCGTCTGGAGTTCGAGGTCGAAGACAGTGGCCAGGGCATAGACCCGATCGACCTGCCTCTGATCTTCGATAAGTTCTACCGCGGCAAGAAGGGTGCGAGCACCCGGAAGAAGAAGGGAACCGGAATGGGGCTGGCCATCGTGCGAGCCATACTGGCCGCGCATGGGGGCGGGATCGAAGCAAAAAGCACGCCGGGCAAAGGCGCATGTTTTCGCTTTTGGGTCCCTCTCGTCGAGAAGGAACCGGCCGTCAAGGGGTGACCAACGGCCACGACGGCATTGCAGAGCCGGCCTCCTGGCCCGCGCCTTTCCACGAACTGTGAGTTCGACTTTAGAGCTTGGGTGCCCCAGGTCCCCCCGCATTTGGGGACCTGGGAAAGCGCAAATCTCCCCGTCCAATAACAACGAAAGAGACGCCTACTGCGCCGGAGCAGCGGCGACTGGCTTGAGCGCCTCGGTGAGAATCCGACCCACGGCGGCGGATGGCTGGTTTACGCCTGCCAGGGAAGCAAACGTGGCGGCAAGATCCACCGGCTCGACGCGCTCGTGGTACTGGCCGGGAGCAAAGGCCGCCCCGTAGAACGCCAGCGGCACATGGCGGTCGTAGGACCAGGGAGAAAAGTGGTTCGTCCCTGTTCCTTCATGGAAATATGCCATCTGATAGGCGCCGAGAACCAGCATCACGTACCAGTTGCCGTGATCGCTGTAGCTGTGCGCGAGCAGCCGGCCCCACTCCGACGGAGGCAGCTGACCCTGCTCCAGTTGCAGGCGAGAGTAGGCTCCAACGAACTGCGGTCCCGGAACAAGACGGTGTTGCAGCGGAAGCGGGCCATTGGGCTTGGGAGCCTGATCGGCCACCGCGGCGGGCAGCAGGGCAGCGACCGCGTCTTCTGCGGTCTTTTCATCCACTCCAGCCTTTTGGAATGCCTCTTTATTCAGGACGATATAGGGCAGATCCGGACCGGGCATCAGGTATTTCACCTGTTTGCCTGGTGAGTAGCGCGCGCTGAGTTGGGCATTCAGGCCGTCGTAGAGCGCCTCCATGTTCAGGGTTCCTGAGTGGATGCCAAGCTTGGCTGCTTCGGAGGGGATGGGCGCGATTCCGTGGTCGGCGGTGAGCGCCAGCCAGACGTTCTTCAGGCCGATCGACTGATCCAGCGAGGTGAAGAAGCCGTCGAGATCCCGATCCAGGCTCAGGATCATCTGCTCTTCCGAATCCGAGTCGGGGCCGAACTGGTGTCCCTGAATGTCATTCGGCGAAAGCGAGACCACCAGCAGGTCGGTGACGCCATTCTGGCCGAGCTTTTCACCGGAGATCAACGCCTTGGCGAAGTCGAGTTCATAACGATTGGCAGCCGGCATGCGGCCCACCAATTCATAGAACTGGGTAGTTCCTTCAACCATGGCGTCGCGGGCAGCTTCCGCGGGGCGGTCGCTGGCGTTGAAAGCGCGCGCCCACTCCGGCAGGTGTTCCATGTAGTAAGTCGAGGTGGTGAACTGGCCGCTCGACTGGTCGATCCAGAAAGCGCCGTTCGCAGACTGGCCTGCGGGCAGAATCGCCGCGCGGTCCTTGAGCGAGACGCCAAAAACGCGGGCGCGGCCGTTGGTAGCCAGCCGCAGCTCATCGCCGAGCGTTGTCGCGTGCAGGTTGCGGGGCGAGCTGCCAATCAGAAACTTTGCTGCATCGGCAGGCGCTCCCGGCTGGTTGGCGGGAATCGACGCTGCCGGCAGGTCGACCAACTGGTAGCGCTCGTCTTCAACCGAGCTTACCTTGTGCTCGCTGGACCGCGAAGCATCCCAGAAGTCGTTGGACTCGATGCCGTGACCATCCGTGTAGGCTCCGGTTCCGATGGTCGCATGGCCGGGCGCGGTCTTTGTGTTGGCGTAGTCGTAGTAGCAATCGGTGAACCATGCGCCCTCGTCGGTGAAGAGCCGGAACCCGTGGCCCTTGAACTTGTCGTGATCGCGGTTGAGATAGTCGCCGCGGAACTGGTCGATGACCACGATGACGATCAACTTGGGGCGGCCTTGAAAGACCTGTGCCGAAAGGAAGCCGGGCAGCAGCGAGGCCACGAACAGGACGACGGGAACCACGAAGGCAGAGAAGGCCGAACGTTTCGAATGCATGGCTCGATAATAAACAACCAACTATTTCAATTCGAGTAATTCATTGCGCTGTTTGTTCTTAACAGGTGAAAAGTTCCGGAAAAGCAAACGGGCAACCCGAGAGTGGGTTGCCCGTTTGGTAGAGCGGGGTTGCGGGCAGACTATGCCGGAACCGGTTCGCTGGCGTTCACCTTGACCGGCGTGAGCCAGCCAAAGCGATCCGGCTTGAGGCCGTTGGCAATTCCGAAGAACTCGTCGGCGATCTTCTGCGTGATCTCGCCGGGCTTGCCATCGCCAATCACGATGCGGTCAATGGAGCGAATAGGCGAGACTTCGGCGGCTGTGCCGGAGAAGAAGACTTCATCCGCAATGTAAAGCAGTTCGCGCGGCAGGGCCTGCTCCGTAACGGTATATCCGAGATGACGCGCGATGGTCAGCACGCTGTCGCGGGTAATGCCCGAGAGCGCCGAGTTGGCCAGTGGGGGAGTGAACAGAACCCCGTTGCGCACCACAAAGATGTTCTCTCCCGAACCTTCGCTCACCAGGCCGTTCACATCGAGGGCAATGCCTTCGGCGTAACCGTTCATGTCGGCTTCCATGCGGATGAGCTGGGAATTCATGTAATTCGCGCCGGCCTTGGCAAGCGCGGGCAGGGTATTGGGAGCCATGCGGTTCCAGCTCGAGATGCAGACATCGGCGCCGTCCCCGCCCGGCATGTACTTGCCCCACGGGAAATTGGCGATAAACACCTCGATCGGCGAACCCTTCGGGCTGACCCCCATCTCGCCATAACCGCGCAGTGCGATGGGGCGGATGTAGCAAGGAGTAACGCCATTGGCTTCAATAAGATCAACCACGCCGGCGCAGAGCTCGTCGAGCGTGAAATCCAGTTTCATCCGATAGATCTTGGCCGAATCCAACAAACGCTGCATGTGCTCGGGAAGGCGGAAGACAGCAGAGCCGTGCGGTTGTCCGTAGCAGCGAATGCCTTCGAACACGCTGGATCCGTAGTGAACCACATGGCTCATGACATGAATATTGGCCTGTTCCCAGGGAATCAGATTGCCGTTATGCCAAATCTTGGAGGTGGGTTGAATAGGCATGGGGGACGAAACACTCCTTAAATGCGCCGAATGCGAATACAGAACAGCGTACCTCTTATGGGGGCGGCGTGTCACGGGATAGGCGCGAGAGCATGAAGCCGGTTCCCGGTTCGATACTCCCAATCGTCAGGAAAGCTCATGACCGAAGGAATTCTGCCCGTGAGATGCGCGAAGTCCGGCGGACTGTCCGGCACCGGTGTTTCCGACCCGCGATGGATGAAATTGTAGCGCCGGCCTCCCGGCCGGCTGTAGCGTGGACCTCCCGGTCCACGCTGTTTCTTATGAGTTCCCCACCGGCGTTTCCGACGCGCAGGACATGAAACGGGAGCCGATCCTGTACTAGGGCACGACTTCAGTCGTGCCCGTTACAAGGCGCGTTAAAATCCACCTTGCAGCAACTTGTACGCTCCATTTCCAACATATCCAAATGCGATTGCTAAGCTTGCAGCGATCTCACCTGAATCCGGCGGTCTATTCTTCGCTTACAATGGCTGATACTCCTGCACGAATGAAAATGGGGGACTGTACGATGAAAGTGTTTCTCCGTGCTGTACTTGTTGCCGTGGTTATGTCGCTGACAGCGGCCCATGCCGCCCATGCCGGAGGCCAGCAGCCCGCGGCAATCGGAAGTCCGCAAGTGAAATCGTTCAGCGTGACCGAGATTGACACCGCGCATGTGAAGGTTGCGGTAGATCTGGCTCTGGTCCCCTCGCAGTCGGTAACCCTCAATGACATCCGCCTTTGTTCCTTGCGGCTGAACGGGCTCCCGGTCTTCGCCGCGCCCATCGAGCAGGAAATTGTCTTGCACAAGGGCGTAACCAATGCCATTCCCACCATGAGCGTGACCGTCCTGTTCCGCGACCTTTACTCCGTGGAACCCCTGCGCCGGATGATTGCCGAACAGAAAGTGCATGTGCAGGGCGAATTCGAGGCCGCGGTGCGCCTGAACTTTGCCGAGAAACTGGCGCTTCACACGCAGCACCCCACCGTGCGATTCGAGATCAGCGAGGATGTTCCTGCCGAGGTGGGCGGATCGCCGATTCAGCGGGCGATGGAGCTGGCCATGCTGTCGGTGATCGACTCGGGTTTGGAAGCAAAGGCCAGGGCGGACAAGTTGATTCCCGGCGCGCAGCCGGACTGGGTGCGCGACCTGGATGCACACGGAGCGGCAAACCTCTTCGATGTGCAGTCGAGCTATGTTTTGAATTCGAAGGAGGGCGGAGATTCGCCGGTCGTTGCAGACCAGCTCGGATTCAGGCTTGCTTCTGCGGTTTTGACCACCGCCGAGGTGCGTGAGCCCTGGCGCTACGATCTGGAGGTGCTCGACGCCCTGAAGGCAGGAACAGCGAAGCTTTCCAAACAGAGTCGCGCTCTTCAGTTGCTGCCCATCGACGCCGCTGGAACCGCCGTCAAACTGACGGAGAAGGACTTTGCCGTCGAAGCGCGCGGAACCCCCGAAGAGATCTCTTCCGTCACCAGCAACAAGAACCAGATTCAGGTCCTGCGCCGCGCGTCTCCCGCGGCGGTGACGCTCTTGACGCTTCAGACCGCGCCCGTCGCACCGGGGCTGGCGATTGCTCCGGCGGCAGTCGCGGCTCAGGACGCGTGGGACCATATTGCAATCTTTCGCCTGCGCCTGAATCAAGCTACGGGCGCACGCAGCGTCGAGGTGCTGCAACTCTCCGCGCGCCGTGCAGGGAAGGGAATTCAACTCAGCGATCCGGTCGATTCGGCGGTCTTTGGCTCGCCGATCATGACACCGGATGGAGTAATAGGCCTGGTACAGGACGAACAGGCGGGTGCATTTCTGCCCGCAGACCTTGTTCAAGCGGCGACTGCCTCGCCCGCCAAACCGGTGCTTCCGCCGCCTTCAGCCGATTCCGCGCACATGCCCGCACCGAGCCCTGCACCAGCGCCGCCATCCGTACCGGCCGCCACTACGCAAACTCAACACCCTTGATGTTTGGGTCTTCGGATCCGCTCGACATCCACGCGTCTACCGCGCGGCAACATTGGATGAAGCATAGAACTCGAATCCCTGCATGAATACCGCCAACGGAAGCGTAAACGTGCCATCCGGATCGGGACGCCTTCCCCATGGATTGCGCAAGACGATCGACTGGGTAGCTTCTTCGTAATCGATAGCGGTATAGCAGTGTCCGGGAACGAACCAACTCTCATGCTCGCCTGGATACGCGGGATTTGATGGCTTCATGAAAGTGCCGGCCACCATGGCGATTCTTCCGTCGTGCAATTGACGCATCAGATCCGGCAGAACTCTAGGGTCCGCGATCAGCGCTGCTTTGGAGTTGCCGGTAAATGCTTCCATGACCCGCATGGGGATTCCGCCCTGACTCATGCTTCTATATGCGCCAAAGACCTCTCCGTTTTGTGCGACGGTCTGAGCCAACTGGTCGAAGAAGCCCTTCTCGTCGAGGAATCCGCCCAACATTTCCGCTTGCGCCGCCGGTATTCCCAGCAGGCTGAGCTGGGCGGCAAGCTTTTGTTTGAGCGCGGCCTTGTCCAGCATCCCTTGCTGGTTGACCACTTCGCGAATCGCGCGGTCATAAGCCACCAGCAGCGAGCCCGATTGATTGAGCATCGACAAAAGCAGCGGCCGTGCAAAGATAGGGACCATGGCAGATTTCTGAATGGAGTCCACCAGGCTCTGCCGAAGCTCGCGCTGCGCATAGCCGCGCATCAGAACCAGAACCCAGTTGCCATCGGAATGATCGAAGCTGTGGGCGCGGCCGAAATCGATGTCCGCCGGATAGACACTCTCTTCCGGACCGTCAACGAAGTGGACCCGGTAACTGCCGTCGGGGGCACGGCTGATCGCGTTCCGAAGTGCTTCGGGTCGTGTTTTGGCCAGCGCGGCAATGGTGGCGTGAAAATAGCAACTCCCCAGTGTCCCCTGGCGGACAGCCTGAAGGGTGATCCCCAACTTGCCGTAGAGCGCATCCGCTTCCTGTGCGCCGCCGATCGCGGGCGCTAGTGTCATAACTGCCGCTGCAAAAAGTAGGAAGGCACTGGAGGGCCGGAGAAATCTGCCGATCATCGTTGTAATTGCCCTTTCTGGAAATGGCTGCAATTGTCCAGGCTCAGTTGCGGGTTTGCTGGCGAAGATCCCAGGGTTGCCCTAAAGGCGCGCCCGCACAACATTGCTATCGAGGCGATTGCTTCGATGAGCTCTTTATTGACATCCTACCTCCGAACCGTTGCGTGTTGACACGCATATGGTAGAGTATGAGCACTCCGAGAAAACCTTTTATATGAACCGCGACGATTCAGCAGCGAAGTCAACCTGGGTGATCGGGCGCACAGAGGGCTGTGACCTGATTGTCCCTTACCCATCTGTCTCAAGTCGCCATTGCCGGCTCTCACAGTTCGCGAACGGCTACACGGTCGAGGATCTCGGATCGACGAACGGCACATATGTAAATGGCTCCAGAATCGCGCCGCACGATCCTGTACCGGTGGCGCACGGGACGCGCATTACCCTGGGTGGTGAGGTGGAAATGCCGTGGCCCGGCCCGAAGGACCGTCCGTCAGGACGAGGGGACAGCGCTGTCAAAGTTCGGGCGTCTTCAGGCGGCACGGCCCGCAGCGTGATTGCCCCAATCACGGGTCCGAAGCCGATCACGATCGGGCGTTCCCCGGAATCGGATGTCCAGATCGATCTTCCGATTGTCAGCTGGAAGCATGCGGTCATCACGCAGGAAAACGGCCAGTATATTCTGACCGACCAGGGCTCGACCAACGGAACAGCCATTGGCGAGTTGAGCAATCGCATTCAGCGCGCGGTTCTTCAGCCCTCCGATGAGGTCTATTTCGGTTCTTACAAGATTGCCGCATCGCAACTAATCTCCAAAGAGACCAAGGTAGAGATTGGCGAGGCTGCATTTCACAAGGTTTCGTTTCGCGGCCACGCGATGGAGATCGGCCGCGATCCTCAATGCGACATTCCGCTCGATTTTCCCATGGTGTCGTGGCGTCACGCCCGCCTGACGCGCACCGAAAACGGCATCCTGGTCGAAGATCTGGGTTCGCGCAACGGAACCTATGTGGACGGAGTCCGCGTCAGCGGCACGGTCCTGGTTCGCCCTGGGCAAGATATCGGACTGGGCACCTTCAGGTTCCAGTTGCTTGCAGACGGCGAACTCGCCAAGCGCGAATACAGTGGCAACGTCACCATCGAAGCCAAAGACATCGTGGTTTGCACGCCCAACCACAAGCAGCGCCTGCTGAATCCTGTTTCGCTCACCGTTTTCCCATCGGAACTGGTTGCCCTGATGGGGCCTGCAGGCGCAGGCAAAACCACGCTGTTGAAGGCTCTCAACGGCTATACGAAGCCGACGGAAGGCACCGTGCTTTTCAACGGCGCCAACCTTTACAAATACTATGACCGCTTCCGTCAGCAGATGGGCTATGTTCCCCAGGACGACATCGTTCACCCGCAATTGACAGTCCGCCAGGCGCTTTATTTTTCAGCAAGGCTGCGCACTGACCTTTCAGACGCCGAGATCGAAACGCGGACTGAAAAGGTGCTCAAGGATCTGGATATTTACGACAAGATCGACCTTGTGATCGGTTCGCCGGAACGCAAGACACTGAGCGGCGGGCAGCGAAAGCGCGTCAACATCGGCCTGGAACTGATCACCGATACACCGGTGCTGTTTCTGGACGAGCCGACCTCCGGCCTCTCGTCCTATGACGCGGAGTCGGTTGTCGATCTGCTCAAGAACCTTTCCAAGACGGGCAAGACGATCATCACAACCATCCATCAGCCGAGCCTCAAGGTATACAAGCAATTCGACGATCTGATCATGATCTCGCGCGACAAGGGTTCGCCGGGAGCGATGGTCTTCTTCGGACCGGCGTATCCGGACTCGATTCAGTTCTTCAATGCACCCTTGCCAGGCGCTCATGTTGCAGCGTCTACGCAGGAGCTGAATCCGGAGATGCTTTTTACGGGGATGAATACGGCGCCCAAGGATACCCGGACCGAAGTCTGGCGACGCCGCTACGAAGCATCGCGCTACCGCCAGGAGTATGTCGCAAACCGATCGGGCAAGCAGCCTGCAACCGATGGCAAGACAGGAGAAGAAAGCCCGCGCCGTCAGTTTGGCATCAGCCAATGGATAGCGCTGGTCAAGCGCAACGTCTTCGTCAAGATCCAGGACCGGACCCAGACCGCGATTCTGCTTTTGCAGGCTCCGTTATTTGCCGTGCTGGTTTGGGGGATCAGCTATCCGCTCATCGCGAGCCATTTCGACGAGCTCTCCGCGAAACTGCCGATTGTCCATTTCCTGATGGTGGTGGCAGCCATCTGGTTTGGCTGCAACAACGCGGCGCGCGATATCGTGGGGGAATGGAGCATTTACAAGCGAGAGCGCATGGTGACGCTCAAGCTCAGCTCCTATGTCTTCTCAAAGCTCGCTGTTCTTTTTGCGCTTTGCGTCTTCCAATGCGGCGTGCTGCTGGGGATTGTTTACTATTCGTGCGGATTGCACTCAAGTTTTCTTTCCGATTTTGCAGTGCTGCTGACATCTTCGATGATTGGCGCGGCGCTTGGGTTATTCATCTCCGCCGTCTCTGAAACCAACGAGAGCGCGATTGCGATGCTCCCGCTGGTTCTGTTGCCGATCATCGCTCTTGGCGGCGGAATGCAACCGATCTACCTGATGCCCAAGGCCGTCCAGGCCATCAGCGTGGCCATGCCCTCGCGCTGGGGCTTTGAGGCCAATCTTCTGCACGAGGCGGCGGCGAAAGAGTGGGGCGGGCTCAAACCTGTCGGGGATATCCGATGCGCATTGAATCTTGACGATCTTCCCACGGGAAGCCTTCCGCCCTCGGTGGCGGGGCCGCTGGCGCTAAATCCATCGTTAGCGATTCAGGGAGACACGGCTGAGATGACAATTCCCGCCTATGTCATCGAATTCACCGACGCGCATAACAAGCAACACCTCTGTCGCGCCTCGGCGGATGAGGGCTTTCCATTGGGTGCGCCCATCGTGAGTGCCGAAAAGAACCGGCACAGCTTTGGCGCGTCCTTTTCGGTTCTGTTGGCGATGCTCGTGATCCTTGTCGGCTCGGTGATCGGCATCCTGCGCAAGCGGGACAACGATCCACAATAGTCTGCTTGCGCGAGTGAGGTTGCTGTATGAACGAAGGTCGGTCCTTGGAAGTGCCTGTCATGAGCTTCGCGGAAATCTGCGACCGGGGCATAGAACGCGAAGAGAATCAGGATTCGGTTTGTCATCTCCGCCTGGCGCTGGGCGAGTTGCTGCTGGTAGCGGATGGCATTGGCGGATATCGAGGCGGCGCGACCGCATCGCGCATGGTGATCGCGGGATTTACGGAATCCATGGCGGCGCGGCCCGCGGATGCTTCTCCTGAAGAGGCGATTCGCGACGCCGCAGCGCATGCGAATAGGAATATTTACGAAGCAGCGAACGCAGCGGATTCACCTTACCGCCGTATGGGATCTACCGTCGTACTCGCGTTGCTTGTTCAGAAAGAGACGGGAACCAGCGCCTGGATCGGCCATATTGGCGATAGCCGGGCTTATCTGATCCGCGACGGCCGGATGAGCCGTGTCACCAGGGATCACTCGGCGGTGCAAGCGTTGCTCGATAGCCATATGATCACGCCGGATCAGGCCGCAACTCATCCCGATGCATCGGTGCTGACGCGAAGTCTCGGACATCAGCCCAGGGTCGAAGTTGAGATTTCGGTTGTCCCGTTGACTCCGGGCGACAGCCTTTTGCTTTGCTCGGATGGACTCTGGGGCTATGTTCCCGAATTGCAGATTGAGAGTACCGTGGTGAATTCCAGCGGGTCGCCGCAGGAGATCGCCCACGGGCTCTTCGAATTGGCAATGGCGGCCGGAGGACACGACAACATCGGCATAGAAATGGTTCGACTGAATCGCCCGGCAGACCAGACCGAAATTCAATCCTTGTAAATCGAGTAGCGCCGGCCTCCCGGCCGGCTGTAGCGTGGACCTCCCGGTCCACGCTGCCTCTCATTTGGGCACGCCTTTACAGGCTGCGGAAAAACTCGATTCAGGATGGCTTTGTAACAGGGCATGGCTTTAGCCGTGCCGATAAAGCCAATCAAATGAGCTGGGCTTTAGCCCCTGCTAAAGCTCATTCCTGCTCT
>Ga0181517_10002673_pt1 | contig 17835 bp, 17 predicted proteins | sample PEATcosm2014_Bin_31_FD_119748 | JGI IMG/M metagenome (GOLD analysis project Ga0181517, IMG submission 119748) | Peatland microbial communities from MTU Mesocosm Facility, Houghton, MI, USA - PEATcosm2014_Bin01_30_metaG | ecosystem: Environmental > Terrestrial > Soil > Wetlands > Peat | place... | reverse complement strand
CGCTGGAACCAAAGCGGAGGAGTTGCGCATCGGCTGGCACGGGAATACTGTGGCCACCACCATTCCTGCCGGGTCGGTGGCCACGTTTGTTTGGAAGCAGTAGAGTGGCGGTCTTAGTTGTGCTGCTCCGGCTTTTCGCCAGCAGGTGGAGTGCCTTGCGGCGGACGCGGGCCGTCGTCGTCGGGAAGGATGAATTTCTCGGGTTCCTTGTGGCCGCGATGGCAGGTGCCGCAGGTGACCTTGGTGTCGGAGGGATTCTTCTCGTCGGCAATCATGCTGATGTAGTTCTTGTTGATGTCCTCGGTCATCCTGAGCATCAAACGGGCCTTGTCCTTATCCTCTTTCGAGTCGTCGGCAAAGTTGAGGCGCGGCTTCCCGTTTGGGCCTAGGTTCTTGGGGTCTGCGGCGTGGCAGTTGTCGCAATGCACGCCCAGCGCGCCCTCCCAGGTTTCCATGATGTCGTGCACCTGCTGCCCGGTCAGAGTCTTGGGCAGGACCTTGAGATTGGTAGGCGCGGGATAAGTGCGAGGCGGCCGCGGCGTGCCGCTGGGTGCAGCCTGCGGAGCCTGGCCAGCGGTGGTCAAGGCAAAGGCAGCCGCTATGAAGGCTGCCGCGACGGCGGACAAGAAAGGGGAAGAGATTTTCAAAGCCGGAGATCTCCTTAATACCGAGGAATTGTACTGCCGGTTCACAGGACCTTACGCGGGCGTTGCTCAATTCTTCATTAAGATGCAGAAAGCCTGCCCGATCACTTGACTACGAGAGACCCCGCATCGCTCGCGGGCCGGAGACGCAATGGTGCCGAGCTAGTGCAAAACGCAGCGGCCAGTCCACTGCCACGTGGATGCCGATGCGGGGCGTGACGAGCACCTCTGAGGCCGGGTATCCATCGTCGCGGATTTGCAGTTCGGAGCGGGCGCTGGTCAAATCGAGGCCGTTGTGGGCGATCCGGGTGAGGGCCAGCGCCTGGCAGAGACGGCTGGGGCCGGAGGTAAGCTCCCTGGCCGGCGCACCGGGCGGGAGGCCGCGGTTGCGAGCCATCTGGTCCAGTCCGGCCGTTGGCTCCAGAGCACGAAAAAGTACGCCGCTGGCCCGCCCCTCGATTTCGCAGCTTACGTTCATGCAAAAGTAGCGACCATAGATGGTGTAGACATACGCATACCCGGCGGGACCAAACATCACCAGGTTTCTGGGCGTCGGGCCGCGATGGGAGTGGGCGGCCGGGTCGGGCGGGTCGTTGTGCGGGCCGAGGTAGGCTTCGACCTCGACGATCCTCCCGGCTAGCAGGGCAGTGCTGGTTCTGTGGACCAGCACTTTGCCGAGCAGCAGCGGAGCCACCTGCTCCGCCGGCGCCTCAAAGAAGGCCCGCGGCAGCAGATGGCCTGGCGCCCGCGTAGCAGCCGAGCGCCCGGGTTTTTGGCCCTGCGACTTGGGATTCACTCTATTTGTGGACCTTTTTGAATTCTTCAAGCAGGGCGAGCACCTCTTCAGCGTGGCCGGCGGGGGTAACCTTGGGAAAGATATGCAGCAGGGTCTGGTCGGGGCCGATTACGAAGGTGGTCCGCTCAATGCCAAACACTTTCTTGCCATACATGTTCTTTTCCTTCAAAACGCCAAACTGATTGCATACTTTCTCGTCTACATCTGCAAGGAGCGTGTAAGGCAGGTCGTACTTGGCGCGGAATTTGGCCTGGGCTTTGGGCGTATCGCGGGAGATACCCAGCACCACCGCGCCGGCAGCCTGAATCTTCTTGAAGGTATCGCGGAAGCCGCAGGCCTCAATGGTGCAGCCCGGAGTGTCTGCCCTGGGATAAAAGAAGAGTACGATTGGCCTGCCCGCGTAGTCGGAGAGGCTGACTGTTTTGTCCTCGTCGGTTTGCAGGGTGAAGTTGGCGACTTTCTTGTTCAGTTCCATAGGGAAGTTCCTCGCAGGGTCAATTGGAGGGCTGTTGGCAGCCATCAGTTTCGATTATTCCCGAGGTGGGCGGCACGTGTCATTGCAGAAGAGATTTGTTTTGTCGACAGGGCTACTCGATTTGTGGGGATTGTCTGTTTTGAAAGGGCGCGGCTTTAGGCGCGCCACCAGCCAGAGCAAGACGATCCCGGGCTTTAGCCCCCGAGGGAGAGCGCTTGCATTTATCCGCATTCCCTCGGCGGCTAAAGCCGCAGCCAAAACTGAACGCTTGGCGGCACGGCTAAAGCCGTGCCCTTTCAAAGCCCGCCCCTTGAATGTTGCGGGCCTGGCTGCGTTGGCTTTTGTTGCCGCGCTGCCGGGATGGGCACAATATCCGGGCCAGGTAACCAAGAAGAGCAAGGAGAGCCCCGAACTGCGGTCCATCGCGGTTTTGGAGTGGACGGGCGTGGCCGGCAAGCCGAATTCGAGCCGGCTTGTGCCTGTGGCCGTTTTGGACGGCGGCGAACTGCAGGATGGCAGCATCTACCTGGCCCGTCCCGAGCCCATGGCGGTGGCCGGCGAGGTGGAATATGAGCTTCAGCAGGATGGCAAGCCGCTTGGGCTTTACGACATCAGGAGCGCCGGCCAGGAACAGGGTTCATGGGTTGGTTACGGCGCATGGAAGCCAATGCCCGTGGCCAAGCCGAAGCCGTCGATGGCCGAGGTAGCGCGCTCAAAACCGGACTACGAAGAGGACGACAAGCCGGTATTGCACCGCAAGAAACACGCTGACGATGCGCCGGGCACCGCGAGTGGCAGCGACCAGACTCCCGCTTCAAGCGAGCCTGCGACCCCCGCCGACCCTGACCGGCCGACACTGCACAAGAAGGACTCCGGCGGCAGCGGCGGTTCCAGCCCCGCGGACGATAAAGACGGCCCCACCCTGCACAAGCCGGATTCGAGCGCGGGCAGCGAAGACGCGGGGAGCAGCCCAGCGGCCGATCCCGACCGGCCGACTCTGCACAAGAAAACTGCGAGCGAAGACGATAGCAGCGCAGGCACGGGAGCGACGGACCCCGACCGGCCGAAACTCAAGAAGACCAAGTCCAAACCGGCGGAAGATGTCGGCTATGAAGAGGCGCTGCCCGGCGTCACCGATCCTGACCGGCCAACCCTCAAGCGGGGCAAGCGAACCGGAGACAGCGTGACCGTGGCTCCGAGCCTGATGGGCTTGCCGCCGGAGATGCAACAGGCAGTTGCGGTGTCGGATGCGAAGAGCAGGCCGGAGCATCCCTGGGGCTTTAGCTGGGCCAGCCCCGAAGACGAAGCCAAGATGAAGTCGGCGCTGGAAGACATGGCCCGCGACGCCCTGGGCCTGAAGCCGCCACCTCCCCCGCCGGCGCCAAAGCGTCAGACGACGGCGACTCACAAAACGGCCAAACCGGCGCCGCCTCCACCTCCACCAGCACCTCTTGAGGGCGAGCAGTTCAGGGTTTTCGAACTGGCCTATGGCGCCGGCGCAACCATGGTGCTCTCTGCGCACACCGGGGGCTCCTTCGCGCAACAGAAATTTGTCACCCTGATTGCGCAGCCCGATCTCTACGGCGATTTGAAAGTCCTGTTGAAGAGCGTGACCGACGGCAATCACTTGGACGACAACCCGCGCATGCGGCTGGTAGATGCCGTGGATGCGATGGCGGACAACCGCGGCGAGCTGCTGTTTGAACTGCGCGGCGAATCGCAGCGCCAGTTTGCGATTTATCGCGTGCTGCGCGGCCAGGCGGAGAAGCTGTTCATGGGCGGCGGCGGAGCGTTCGGAATCGAGAGCCGTGAGTAGGCGGGCGGCTTGAGGTCAGGCACCGGCAGGATTGCCGCAGTAGAGAAGATACAGGCTGCGAAGGCTTCAATGCGGCCTGTTTCATTGGTCATTCGACATTATGAGCAGAATTACACTACTTTAGCCGGATTTTTTCATGCACATCACTGACAAACACGCGCCAGGTGTGGTTAGAAGCAATTGCTCCTATACAATCGAAGATAAGGGTGGGCGCGTCGCCACCCCATAAGGATCTTCCCCGAACATGGCCACCGTAGCAACCGCTCCTTCCCCGACAACCGTAACCGCTAACCCGACGCTGCCGATTCCCGACGTGCAGCCGCCTTCTTCCGTGGCAAGCGAGCACGTGTTGCCTGCGAAGCTTGAAGTGCACATGGGCCGGGCCGCCACCACCGGCGAAGGCATCAACTGGCTCACGCTGACGGTGATGATCGCATTTCATGTTGGCGCGCTGGCGGCGTTCTTCTTTTTCTCATGGCAGCGGCTGGCTGTAGGTGTGGTGCTCTACGTGGTGGCCATCAATGTGGGCATCGGCATGTGCTATCACCGGCTGCTCACCCACCGCGGCTACCAGGTTCCCAAGTGGCTGGAATACGTGATGGCCGTCTGCGCCACGCTGTCGCTTGAGGGCGGGCCAATTTTCTGGGTGGCCACTCATCGCGTGCACCACCAGCTCAGCGACCAGGAAGGCGATCCGCATACTCCGCGCGAAGGCGGATTCTGGGCGCACACCGGGTGGCTCATCTGGGGCAACGCGCTGCACGCGCAAACCAAGGTTCTGGCTCGCTACGTTCCCGACCTGGTGCGCAACCGCTTCCACGTCTGGCTCAGCAAGTACCATTGGATTCCGCTGGTCCTGAGCGGCATGGCGCTGTTCGGCTTCGGCTGGATGTTTGGCGGCTGGAAGAACGCCGTAGGCATGGTGCTGTGGGGCGCCTTCCTGCGCGTGACCTTCGGCCTGCATGCTACCTGGCTAGTGAACTCGGCTACCCACCTTTGGGGTAGCCGGCGCTTTGAAACCAGGGACGACTCGCGCAACAATTTCTGGGTGGCGCTGGTCAGCGGCGGCGAGGGCTGGCATAACAACCATCACGCCCATCCCGTTTCGGCGCGCCATGGCTTTGCCTGGTACGAGCTGGACCTGAACTACCTGGGCATCTGGCTATTGAGTAAGCTGGGCCTGGCGCGGCAGATCAAACTGGCCAAGTACGACCATGCAGATCCCAAGCCGGCTGGAGCTTAGTTTGCTTTACGACAGTTGAAAAGCCCGGCTTTGGCCGGGCTTTTTTGTGCCGTCAAGGGCGAGCGAAGTCCGGCTTGAGTCAATGCGGAAAGGCAAGTTACATCTACTGGCGCAGCTTTGCCCTCACCCATAGCGTGCCGAACAGGGGCAGCGCGATCACCAGAACGATGACGAAGGCCGGAAAGCCTACCCAGCGATAGCTTGCCGTAAAGTCCACGTGATCGTGTCCCGCCAGCCTCCACGCCAGCAGCGCGAAGATGGCCACGGTAGTCGACGCAAAAAACGCGAAGAACGCCGAGGCAAATGCCAGCAGCAGGCTCAAGAAAAATCCGAAGCCCTTGAGCGGAAAGCCCAGGATCGTCCCGCCTTCCGGGTGCTGTGTTTGTGCGGAATCAGTCATCCCTATGCCCTCGTCGTCTAGAATACAGACTTATGTCGAGCAGCGCGCAAATCGAACTTTGGCCCGCGGAGAAGGTTGCCGCGGCGGTCACCGTGAACCACGCCCCCAACGGAATCCGCTTTGCCGCCTGGGGCGAGACCCGCATCTCCGAACCGGACCTGGAACGGCTGGTAGGCGCAGTGCCGGCCACGCTCTCTGCAGCGCTTGCCGCCCACGCGTATTATTTTGTTCCCCTGGCCATTGCAGACACCGGCGAGACGATGATCGCCCCCAGCTACACCGTGGACCTGGGCGACCGCGCGATCTGCCACCGCAACGCCAATATCGGACCCATTGAAGCCGTGTTTCTCTCCACCAGGCTGGTGGAAGACCGATTCGGCCTAGCCTTCGAATTCTTCATCAACATCGCCCACAACTTCGTTGAGGCCGCTGGGGTTCCCGAGAGCTTTTCGACACTGGCCTGGTCGCAGGCCGAGGCCCAGGTGCGCGGCGAAACCAGCCAGGACGCCTGGGAGACACGGCGCCGCGCCCAGGATACGCACGCTTCGCAAAAGGGTATCGACGAGCGCTCGCGCTCAACCTACTTCGAGTCGGCCTTCTCCGATTCGCTGGCCGTTTATATGCTCTCGCTGGCCGTTGATTTCGACTATCACGATCTGCGCGAGCGCGAGTACCCGCTGCTGGCTGCCCCGGCACTCGCCGAGCGGCTGCGCCATGTCTCCAGCCTTTTTCCGGCCAACCAGGGCTACGAGTTCCAGATTCTCTATCGCCGCAAGGGATGACGTGTGCGCCAGGGGAGCCGCAACCAGTGGCAGCGAGACTTTACTTGGCGACGAAGATCAAGAAGTAGTCTTGTCCGTCGCTCTTGGTGAAGTCGTACTTGCCCACGCGTTTGAATCCGGCGCGCGCCATCTCGCGCTCTACAACGTCGGGCATGATTCCATGATTGGTCCCATCGCCGTTGCGGTCGATAATTCCGATCTTTGCCCCCGGCCGCAGCGAGAGCTTCAGCTTCTCGATCAGCGGGATCGGATGCGCAAACTCGTGATAGGTCTTGAGAATCAGGACCGCGTCAACCGAATTCGGCGGCAGGTCCGTATCGTCGACTTGTCCCAGCACGGACCGGACATTTTCAAGCTTCTCTCTCTTTGCCCGCGCAGTAATGTAGTCGATGGCTTTGGGGTTGATGTCTTCCGCATACACTGTGCCTGCTGGACCTACGCGGGCGGCCGCCCTCACCGTAAACCATCCTGACCCTGCGCCGACGTCGGCAACTCCCTTCCCCGGCCCGATTCCAAGCAAATCCATCACCCGGTCGATCTGCAGTCTTTTATCCCGGTCGGGGTACTCGAAGATGGAGAGATCTCCAGCGTAGGGTGTGCTGGTGGGCCGCTCAGCCTGTGCGGCCAGGTGCGCCGCGGTCCCTGCCTGCGCTGCGGCTTTGAATGGGGCCAACGTAGCAGCGGGGCAAAGCAGCAGCGCGAATGCGAGGTACGATTTGATCCGGGCCGCTATCATCCGCGCTCCTCTTTTCGGCGTTACCCTGTCGAGCGCTCACCAGGATGGCTCCGAATCTCCCCAAGTAATTCAGATGCGGAGCCAGGGTGGGTGGACCACCCTGCCAAAGTGAAACTGCCGCATCTCCCCGTTAGCGGTGCAAGGCCGGACGCGCAATCGAAGCAAAATCCCTGGCTTGTGCGCGGATTTCCGCCCAGTCGCGGACGTCGCCAGCTGGCATCTTCTTGAGCGGCGGAATCAAGTTGAATGGGAAGCCAAGCTTGGCGGGATCAAACTTGCCGCCCACAATGTACTGCGCAAACGGCGCGAGCCAAGGGAACTTGGCGAGTTCCTTATCCAACTGTTCTCGCGCTCCCGTCCACTCCTTCTCATCCTCATGAACCGGCCCCGGCACAAACAGAGCCACCGGTACCTTGATCAGTGCAGAGCGGAACTTCGACAGGAAATCTCGCGCATCCTTATGCAATCGAAACATGTAGAGCGGCGCGGCCAGCACCACGGCGGAATACCGCTCGAGCGAGCGCACGTCCTTGACGGGTTGAACTTCAACTGCGAGGTTGTCTTCTCGCAGCGCATCCGCAACGGCCTGGGCAAGCTCTTCAGTTGAACCCATCCGGGTGGCGTAGGTTACCAGAATTATGGGCTCCATAATGCCTCCCATTCTGGCGGAATTATATGCTCTCCGCGTTGTAGGCGATACGCCCTTCGCTGATGGTCCAGCGGACTTTGCCTTGCATGGCAAAGCCATCGAAGGGGGTATTGCGGGACTTCGACCTGCCTTCGGTTGCGCGGTAGGTCCACTCGGCCTGGGGATCGAAGACGACTACGTCGGCAAAGCTGCCAACGGCTAGGGTACCGCGGCCTTTCAGACCCAGCAGCGCCGCAGGTTGCGCACTCAACAGGCTCAGAACGCGCCCCAGTGGCAACTTCCACTCGCGATGCAGCCAGCGCAGGCAGAGGCCCAGCGCGGTTTCGAGGCCGATAATGCCGTTGGGCGCGTGTTCGAACTCGACTTCTTTTTCATGCACCGCGTGGGGCGCGTGGTCGGTGGCGATGGCATCCACAACCCCGTCGAGAATGGCTTCAATCATGGCGTCGCGGTCGGCTGCCGCGCGCAGCGGCGGGCACATCTTGGCGTTGGTGTTATACAGGCCGACGTGCTCATCGGTGAGCAGGAAGTGATGCGGAGCCACCTCGCAGGTGACGCGGAGGCCGCTGCGGCGGGCCTGGCGCACCGCGGCCATGGCCACCGCCGTTGACGTATGGGCAATATGCAGATGCGGACGAGCGTCGCGCAGTTCGGTGACCAGGCGAATGTCGCGCTCGACAATGCTGGTCTCAGCCTCAGCCGGCCAGCCGCGCAAGCCGAGCTTGAACGACGTGGGGCCGAGGTTCATGCTCGCGGCTCCGCCAGTGAAGTGCGTCAGCCGCGTGTCTTCAGCATGCTGAATGACGCTCAGGCCCACCCGCGCCGCGGCAGCCAGCACTTCGCGCATTACGCTGTCCTTCAAAATGGGAAGGCCATCGTCGGAGACGGCAACGGCTCCGGCGGACTTGAGGGCGGCATAGTCATTGATTGTTTCGCCCTTCGATCCGCGGGTGGCGGCGGCAATGGGAAAGACGCGCACGGTTGCGGCCCGATCCGGCACCTGCATCCAGCGGGTGATTTCCGGCGAGTCGTTGACCGGCGCGGTGTTGGGCATGGCGGCAACCGCGGTAAAGCCCCCAGCGGCGGCAGCGGCCGTGCCGGTGGCAATGGTCTCCTTGTGGGCCTGGCCGGGTTCGCGCAGATGCACGTGCATGTCAACCAGGCCAGGGGCTACGGTGAGGCCCGTCGCGTCCAGAACTTGAGCGCCGTCGGAAGATTTGAGCTTGCCGGGATTGGCGATTTCGGCCACGCGGCCGTCTTTGAGGAGAATGTCCCGCAAGCCGTCGACTCCGGCTGCCGGATCGATGAGTTGCCCGCCGCGAATTACCAATGCCGTCATGCGCGGCCTCCTTGCATTGCTGCCGTCAGCGCCCGCTCGACCACCGCCATGCGGATGGCTACTCCGTTGTGCACCTGCTCCAAGATTGCAGACTGCGGCCCATCGGCGACCCCTGCGGTGAGTTCCAGGCCGCGAATGATGGGACCGGGGTGCAGCACCAGCGCTTGGGGCGCGTGCGTGGCCAGGCGCTGCCCAGTGAGCTGGTAGTGGGTCTTGTACTCGTTCAGGTCCAGTTGCATGCCAGCCAGCCGCTCCGCCTGAATGCGCAGCATGATGACCACCTGGGACTGGCGCAGCGCGGCCTCGAAGTCGCGCTCGATGGTGACACCCGGCGCACAAACGGCGGCAAGGTCGGGGAGCAGCTCTTTGGGACCGCAGAGGATGACCTTTGCTCCCAGCCGGGGAAGCAGGAGCATGTTGGAGCGGGCCACCCGGCTGTGCAGTATGTCGCCGACGACCATGACTGTGACGCCGGTGAGCGTCTCGGCATCGACATTCTGGATGCCCGGCCGCAGGTGGGCCAGGATAGTGCGCAGGTCGAGCAACGCCTGGGTGGGGTGTTGGTGCATGCCATCGCCGGCATTAAGCACGGGCAGGCGGGTTTCCTGTTCCAGCAGCCAGGCCGCGCCAGAGGCGTTGTGGCGCAGGATAATGGCCTCAGCTCCCAGAGCGCGCAGCGTCAGTCCAGTATCTTTCAGCGTCTCGCCCTTTTCAATGCTGGAGGAGAGGCTGGAGACCAGAGTCGTATCGGCGCCCAGACCCTTGGCAGCCAGCTCAAAACTGGTGCGGGTGCGGGTGGAGGACTCATAAAACAGCAGCGCGACGCGACGCTTGGCCAGGATCCGGTCCCGGATCAGCGGGTCCATGTTCTCGAGCTCGGTAGCGCGGCATAGCAGGCGGCTTAGCCCATCCAGACTAAGGTCCATGACGGAAAGCAGCGATCCGGGGTTGTAAGGAAACGGGGAGGCGGGCACGGGCGGCGTGCAGAGCGTGCGACGAGAGGTGGTTGAGGCTGGGTTCATACGATTCAGCTTCTAGCTCCTGGCCTCAAGCTGCCAGCCAGGTCGCTGACCGGGGAATTTGGGTTTTGTGGTATCCCAGGTTCCAAACCACCCCAGCGACGAAGGCCTGTCGCCGGGGATCCCGGATCGGGACCTGGAGCACCCGGTTTTGGTACGAAATCAACTGGTCACAGCGCCCGCAACCGGGAGCTGCCCTTTTAACCTAGTCCACTCGCTCGACGAGTTGGACTTGCTCGTCGTTGTCTACTTCGCGGAACTTGACTTCAATGATTTCGCGGCTGCTGGTGGGCACGCGGCGTCCGATGTAGGTGGCCTCAATGGGCAACTCGCGATGGCCGCGGTCAATGAGCACGGCAAGCTGCACGCGCCGCGGGCGGCCGTGGTCAAACAGCGCATCGAGCGCGGCGCGGACGGTGCGGCCGGTGTAGAGCACGTCGTCGCAGAGCACCACGTCGCGGCCTTCGATATCGATGCCGATGGCTCCGGGCGTGACAACAGGGCGCACGTCAACCGTGGCCAGGTCGTCGCGGTAAAACTGGATATCCAGAACCCCGGTGGCCACGGGCCTTTTTTCGATGGTGGAGATCAGCTTGCTGAGCCGCTCAGCCAATGGAACACCGCGGCGCTTGATGCCTACCAGCACCAGGTCTTCGCTGCCGTTGCTCTTTTCAACAATCTCGTGAGCCAGGCGCACCAGGGTGCGCTCGACCTCCGAGGCCGACATCAGCCTGCCTTTCAAGCGCAGGGAGGGGTTGCTTTGGGATTCGCTCATAGGTGCTCTCTTGTTGCGAAGTCTCTCGCAGGATGATACGAGGGCTTGCCGGTTTGGGCAAGTTGTGGAGAAGTAGTCATGAATCGAAGGCGCTATCTCCGAAGGCCGGGAGGCCGTCGCTACAGCATTAGACGGCCCTGCGGAAATGCGGGTTAAATCTCGGGACGGCGGGTGCGAGCCATCCAGCGGGCTCCCAGGATTCCGCCGCCGATGGCAAAAAACAACAACAGGACCGAATTGCTTGCAAAGCCGAAGACCTCAATGCCCGCATGCCCCCAGGGCGAAAGCATCCAATTCTGAACCTGGTTGCGCGCCGCCAGTGCCTGGGCAGGATCCGCGGGGCTCATGCTCGACGTCCACTGCTGGGTCAACTGCTGGCTCGTTTCCACGCGGGTTTTCCACTCGGCATCAATCTGGGCAGCGCGGTGCAGGGCAAACCGCTCAACAAACAGTGCACTGCCGCTGACGCTGAACGCCAGCCAGGCGGCCATCAGGCCGGTAACCAGGCCAATGCGGGCTCCCGCCCCAATGGTGATCCACGCCGCGCGCTGGTTGCGCACATACAGGCTCACGGCCCAGGCCGCCCCGGCGGCCGCCCATAAAAGTCCGAAGAAGCCCAAGGGTGATATACCACTGGAGAGTAGACCGGCCGGCACGGCGAGCAGCAGGGCGGCACGCAGGGCTGGCTTCCAGGAGAGAGTGGCGGCGTCCTGGACTACCTCTTCCGGTGCGACGGGCCCGCCGGGTGAAGATTGAGTCGCCGCGGCCTCCGCCTCGTAGACAAGCTGCGGCAGGCCGCAGTACGGGCAATAGCAGTTTTCAGCCAGAACGGGCTGATGGCAGCGGGTGCAGGAAATCTCCATACATCTATGAGCCTATAGCATTCCGCCGGGCTCTGGGCAGGCGGGCAACTTCAGTTGCCCGATTGATTGCGCCGCGGCCTCTTCCGCGCGGGCAGCCGGAGCGCCTGGTGGAGAAACGCATAGCCCCGTTGCTGGCAATTGTGGCACCGCACCGGGAACTGAAGAATCAGGGCACGGGCCAGGTCCGCAAGCCGGAAACGCGAGGTGTGCAAATCCTGAGACAGGCAATTGGGGCACATGATCTGCATTTCGACCTCTCGAGTCGGGGGTCAGGATGGAGAAAATCTGCGCGGCACAACTTCGGGTGAAGGTAAGTCTACACCAAGGTCAAGCGACCTGGTTCGTCAAAATGGCCCACCAAGGCCTTCGGTGGGTCCTGGAAGATGGCTCAGGAGTGGCAGGCTGGCTGGGCAAGTCTTGCGGCCACAATCGCTTCAGCCGCCTGAACGACTTGATCGAGCGTCATCTCGGTAGAGTCGAGCACCACGGCGTCGGCAGCGGCCTTCAGCGGAGAGTTGGCGCGGTTGCGGTCGCGCTCGTCGCGGGCGCGCAGGTCGCGGATCACTTCTTCGGGCTGCTGGGTGGCTTTGGGGCCTAACTGGTCAAAGCGGCGCAGGCCTCGAACTTCAGGCGCCGCGTCCAGAAAAATTTTCACATCCGCATGGGGAAAGACGACGGTGCCAATGTCGCGGCCTTCCATCACGATGCCGCCCTGGGAAGCGAGTTGCTGCTGCAGGCGGACCATCCAGGCGCGAATCGGAGGGAAGATGCTGACCCGGGAGGCGGCGTCGGTCACCGTCTGGTTGCGCAACATCCCGGTTACGTCTTCGCCGTCAAGCAGAACGCGGTTGGTCTCTTCGCCGGGTTCCAGGCGAATGGTGGTTTCGTCGGCAAGCTGCTTCAGGGCGCCGCTATCGTCCAACGGCAGCGAAGCGCGCAGCGCCTTGAGGGCGAAGGCGCGGTACATGGCGCCGGTCTCAAGATTCAAGAGGCCAAAGTGCTCGGCAAGATGGCGGGCGACGGTACTTTTTCCCGCGCCGGCAGGACCGTCAATGGCGACGATGATCTTCCTGCCGGGCTGGATCAGGTGCGTGGAGTTTTCTTCCGCAATCATCCGCGCTTCTTCGTTCCCTGCTTGGGCCGTGCCGTAAAGCCAACGCGCCGGCTGCTGCCGGTTTTTGCGCCGGCCGCCAGCGTAGGTTTATGGCTGCTGCGAACCGGATGTGCATCGGGCCGGGAGTCCTTGCGCGGGGCGCTGTCGTTGCGCGCGGTTGAGCCGACCTTGCCTGCGGGTTTTGTGCCGTTGGAGTGCCCGTTGCGATTGCCCCAGGCTGCAGCGGCGGGCTTTGCGGTCCTTGACCCATTTGAGGGGCCGGACGGACGTGCTGCAGGCCGGGCGCTGGAACCTGCAGCGGGGCGTGCCCCGTTGACTGGACCGTGTGCGCTGGTGTGCTTGCCGTTGCTGCTGCCGTTTCCATTCTTGGGAGCGCTGGCACTCCAACGAGTGCCCGAGGCGGGCCGGGAATCAGAAGCGGAGTGGCGAACCGGGCGGCTGCCTGAAGACGACTGCGCCGGCTTGCGATCCCGGGAGTGAGGGACCGGCCGGCTGAAGTGAGGCCGGGCCGCCGCGGGCTTTCCAGCCGCCAACGGCGTGCGCGCCGGCGTGCTGCGCGGCACGTGGAGTTCAGCGGGCTCTTGAGATACTGCCTCGCGCGGGATGGCCGTTTCAGCGGCAATCGGGGCAGGCGCCGGGGTGGTGACAGGCGAGGTGGTGACAGGCGGAATTTGCGCCACCGGCTCATGGAATTCTTCCTCATGCTCAAAAGAGCGCATGAAGTAGGCCGAGGCAGGCATGGAGGAACTGGAATAGGCCGTAGGCGGCACTGCGAACTCCGGCAGCGTGCCGGCAACGTAGAAGTGCGGCGCGTGGCCCAGGGAAATGGTGTGGACCTGGCGCGTAGCAACCAGGCCGCGCAGAACCTCGCGGACCTTGCTGCGGGCAGTGAGAGGAGCCAGGAAAAGCTCCACCTCTTCCATGCTGGCGGCAATAACGGCCTGCAGATAGATGGAGGCCAGCACCGAAATGGCCGTGACCTGAGAAGTGGATGCGCCTTCGGCGATGGCCTTTTGATAGCGTGTGCGCAGCAACTGCCACTTGGCGGCCTTGCCGGGGGCCGAGACAACAGGGATGATGCGCAACTGCTGCCAGAGCTCGGTGATGGCGCGGAGCACGGCGGCTTCGGTCACTTCCCTGCCCAAGGCGTGCTTCAGCTCGGCAACGGTGGCATCGCCCAATTCCAACTGCTTGTAGGTTTGTACGGCCAGTTGCGAAACCTGGCGCGAGCCGGTCAGTTGCGGGCTGCGGCGCCAGTCACGATCGCCGCGGAGGGCGTAGACGTAAGGCAGAACCCATGCGGCTACCACAAAATCCGGCTGCTCGCCCACCTGGCCCAGCAGATTGAGCCGCACGGCTACGCTGTCAGTTTCAAGGCGTACCAGCAACTCTTCTGTCAGGGCAATATGTTTAGGATCGGGAGTCGCGTTGCGCTGCCCGGCAACGGCCTCAACAAAGGATGGCGCGATGGAAAGAGAGTACTGCCGCCGGGGCACGAAGAGACAAAAGCCGGTCTCTTCAATCCACGTCCGGGCGTCCTCAAGTGTGACTGTCCCGGTTCCGTTCTGACGCATCCTTTCGGCGCGCGATGCTTCTAATTGCTCTGCTGTCAAAGAAAAACCTCACTTCCAGGCTGGCGTTACCGCTAAACCATTGATGTTGCGTCCTGATTGGCCTGTCCAAAGGTCTCGGCGCCGTTTAAGACGCATCGACTCAAGTGTTACGGCTTTGGGATGCATTGTCCCTGGTTTGGCTAGTCTTGCCGGGTGACCCTCTCCCCTGAGAGGAGGGTTGCCACCTTCCAGACGTTCTAAATCCTGTGGAAGGCCCGCTGGATCTCCTTCCAAGAATACAGCAAAGCGATTGGACGTCCATGCGGGCAGCTGGTTGGATGGCTTGTTTTTGCCAGTTCCAACAGTAACCATTCCATTCGTGCCGGGTCAAGACTCGTATTGACCTTAATTGCGGAATGGCAGGCAATGGAGGCGGCAATCCTCGTCCGGAGCGCGGTAAGATCCTCATTCTGCTTGGGTTCCTGGAAGTCCTCGGTGCTGGACTGCTCGATGACCTCGACCAGCATGCGTTCCAGGGCCGCTCCCTCCAGGCCAACCGGAGCGGCCTTTACCGCAAGTGTTTGAGGGCCAAAGGGTTCCACTTCAAAGCCGTTGCGCTCAAGCTCCTCAGCAATGCGGGCAAAGACCACCATTTGCGCCGGTTTCAGTTCGACGAGCAGGGGCATTAGTAACCTCTGGCGCTGTACCTGCTCCACCTGGCGGTCGCGTAGAATTTTTTCAAAAAGGATCCGCTCGTGTGCCACATGCTGGTCAATAATCCATAATCCGTCATCTCCGGTGGCCAGAATGAATGACTCGCGCAACTGTCCAAGCGGGTGCAGCGACCCAAGCTCGTTGAGGTTGGCGGCGGACTGCTCGGCCTCCACCAGGGCCGTAGCCATGGCCGCCTCTCGCGCCGGGTCTGTACCGTAAGTTGCTGCAGCGCCATTGGTTGGAGAGCATCCATCGGCTGGGGGCAGGCTGGCAGGCTCGAAAAGCGCCGTCGCGGCATCGCTCCAGGCTTGCTGGTCCATCCACCCACCCCGGCTCATGGAGACGGTGTCAAAAGGCAGGCGGACCGGGATCGGCGGCGGAGTTTGGGACGCCAGCCGGAAGCTTTCAGCCTGCGAGGCGGCGATTTCCGGTTCAATGGGGTCGGAGTCTGGCGGCAGGTCGGATTCGGGCGAGCCGGGGATCGGCGACGTAGCCGGAGGCATCAGCGACGGGCTGGCAGCAGGCGCAGAGTCAAGCGCGGCCAGAAATGCGGCAGAAGGGCGCGCTTTGATCAGGGCCATTCGCAGGCTGTCGCGAACAAAATCATGCACCAGACTCTGCTGGCGGAAGCGGACCTCGGTTTTAGCAGGGTGCACGTTGACATCCACCTCCTCCGGGGGCATTTCAAGGAAGAGCAGCACCACCGGAAAGCTGGTGGGCGGAATCACGTTGCGGTAGGCCTCGGTGATGGCGTGCATCAGCAGCCGGTCACGGATGAGCCGCTTGTTGACAAAGATATAGATCGAGTTGCGGTTGAGCTTTTGCAGTTCGGGCTTGGAATAAAAGCCGGTGAGGCGCAGGGCGCCGGGGGCGCGTTTTGGCCCGTCCGGGTCTTGCTTCCAGGGGGGGGGCTCGGGCAGCCCGCCATGAGCCAAAGGAGCCTCGGCGGCAACCGGCAGCAGGGCGGCCAAAGTGTCTTTGCCGAAGATCTGGTAGATCCGCTCGGCGGTGCGGGTGACTGGCGGCGCGGAAAGGATGGTGTGCGTGGCCGAGGTCAGCTCAAAGTGCTTTTCCGGGTGGGCCAGGGCGTAGTGGGTGACGAGCGCCGTCACATGGGCCAGTTCAGTCGATTCGGCGCGGAGGAATTTGCGCCGCGCCGGGGTGTTGAAGAAAAGATCGGCGACGGCCAGAGTGGTTCCGCGAGGCAGGGCCGCGTCGTCGACATGCAGGATTTTGCCGCCGGCAATTTCCAGGCGGGTTCCGGCGGCCTCGTCACCGGTTGCGGTCTCAAGCGTTACCCGAGCCACGGAGGCAATGGAGGGCAGCGCCTCGCCTCTAAATCCCAGGGTGGCGATGGAGAGCAGGTCGTCGGCGGTGCGGAGTTTCGAGGTGGCGTGGCGCTCAAAGGCCAGCAGGGAGTCATCGCGATTCATGCCGTGGCCGTCGTCCGAGATGCGGATGAGCTTTCGCCCGCCCGCTTCGACTTCAACACGAATGCGGTTAGCGCCGGCATCCAGGGCGTTCTCAAGCAGTTCTTTGACCACCGATGCCGGCCGGTCCACCACTTCGCCGGCGGCAATCTGGTTGGCTACCTGGTCTGGAAGTACACGGATGCGGCCCATAAGGACTAAGGGTAACGCAGAACAGCAGGGACTAGGGAATAGGGATTAGGGATTAGGGGATTCGTGGGAAGCGGGGTGCATTGGTTGATTTCTACACCGGGGACTGGGAACGGGACGGAGCGAGGGAGGCCACGAAGAAATTGAACTTGGCCGTATCCGGATCCGTACAACTGCTTGTCGAAACCGCACAGCGTGCGCTCAAGCGGGCTCGCTGCGGGGATGCATCGATCCTTAATTCAACAATTTAAGTTCTAGCTGGTTTGGCGCTTTGCTTGCTTTGCCAGATAGAAGACTCATTTTGCACATGGAGGCTCCATGGGAACCCTGTTTCAGGATCTGCGTTTTGCTTTTCGCCAACTAAGAAAGTCGCCGAGTTTTGCCATCACCGCAATACTGACGCTGGCCCTGGGAATTGGCGCCAACACGGCGATCTTCAGCGTGGTGAATTCGATCCTGATCAAGCCGCTGCCTGTAGAAAACCCGCAACAGCTCATGTCGCTGGTTCCGCGCGAGAACAATGGCCCCTTGCAGCAGAATCTCTCCTGGAACGAAATGAAGGAGATTCGCCGCCAGGGAGGGCACTCGTTCAGCCAGGTGATTGCCAGCACCATCGGCCTTGACGGGCTGGCAGTGCAGGGCCAGCAGCCGCAGCGAATCATGACCACCTACGTCACCGGCAACTACTTCAGCGCGCTGGGACTGAGCCCCGCCGCCGGGCGTCTTTTCCTGTCCAGCGAAGGCGAAGTGATTGGCCAGGACCCGGTGATTGTGCTCAGCTACGACTACTGGAAGAAATCGTTCAACGGTGATCGGAGTGTGGTGGGTCGGCCGGTTACGGTGAACGGCCACCCCTTTACCATCGTCGGCGTAGCACCCAAGGGTTTCCACGGGGCGCAGAGCTTCATCATCCCGGCGGCGTACCTGCCTTTGTCGGAAATTCCGATCGACGGAACGACCGCCGACGCTCTGAACACCTGGCAATACCGCGGCCTGAGCGTGCTCGGCCGACTGCGACCAGGGGTAACTGCCAAGCAGGCCAACCTGGAACTGAACCTGATTACGCAGAGCATCATGCGTCAACATCCCGATGTTGAGAAGAGACTGGGCATCGAGGCATATCCGGAGACAAGTCTCCGGCTCAATCCTGGCGACCCAAACACCATGGTCATCATGGCCGGGCTGTTTCTGTCTCTTGCTGTGATGGTGCTGCTGCTGGCCTGCGTGAATGTGGCCAACCTGGTGCTGGTGCGGGCCACCGTGCGGGAGCGCGAAATGGCAATCCGCACGGCGCTGGG
>Ga0181517_10002671_pt1 | contig 17851 bp, 16 predicted proteins | sample PEATcosm2014_Bin_31_FD_119748 | JGI IMG/M metagenome (GOLD analysis project Ga0181517, IMG submission 119748) | Peatland microbial communities from MTU Mesocosm Facility, Houghton, MI, USA - PEATcosm2014_Bin01_30_metaG | ecosystem: Environmental > Terrestrial > Soil > Wetlands > Peat | place... | reverse complement strand
ACTCCCAGTTGCGCCGAATGCAAACGGTCCGTCTGGGGGATTTGGCCGGCCCGTTGCGCCTCAGCGATTCACAGGAACGCCGCTTGCTCAGCCACCTGGCCAGGAAGGGCCTGATCGTCCGGGTCATCCGCGGCCTCTACCTTGTACCGTCCCGCCTGCCGCTAGCCGGTGTCTGGACCCCGGACGATGCCCTCGCCATCACCACGCTCATGCAGTCCGCCCTCCAGCCTATCGACACCAAAGCAACGGGCAAAACTGGCCAAAGCGGCGCGGGACGCTACCAGATTTGCGGACCCAACGCATTCAACCGCTACGGCTTTGATGACCAGGTGCCCGCCCGAACCTACCTGTACAATGACCGATTCTCTGGCGACCGGCAGATCGGAAGCATCTGCCTGACCTTGATCAAGGTGGCCAGGCCACGACTGGGAAGCGCAGAGGAAGTCGCGGCCGGCGATGGGCTGAGACTGGTTTACTCCTCCCGCGTCCGCACGCTCGTCGATGCTGTCTACGACTGGTCTCGTTTCGTTTCGCTACCGCGCGGCTACGAATGGATCAGGCGGGAATTGGCCGCACGGCGCATCTGCGTGGAGGATCTAGTCCGCGACACATTGCGCTTTGGCAACCAGGGCACGATACGTCGCGTGGGATTCCTGCTGGAACAGGAGAAAATCGCCGAACCATTGTTGCGCCGCCTCCAAAAGGCCCTTGCTCCCTCCTCCAGCCTGATCCCGTGGATTCCCAACGCCCCCAAACGCGGCAAATCGAGCACGCGATGGGGTATCCTGGACAACCGGATCGGACGAAGTCCATGAGCACACGCCATTTTCAAGGAATCCGGGTACACGAGGACGTGGACTTGTTTCGTGAAGCGGTGAGCTACACGGCCGCCGAAACCGGCTTCATCGCCCGACTGATCGAGAAAGACTACTTCTGCACGCTGCTGCTCCAGCACACCGCGGCCGTCGCCAACGCCGTGTTCAAGGGCGGCACGTGTCTCGCCAAGGTGCATGCCGATTTCTAGCGGCTCAGCGAGGATTTGGACTTTGCTGTGTCAGTGCCCACCGATGCAAATCGCCGCGTCCATCGGAAGCTCGCGGAACCGCTTCGCCGTGCGGTCGAGGCCCTTCCGGCGCCCTTTCGCCTGACGGTACCCATGGGGGGCGACAGCAACTCCACGCAATATAGAGGGGTCGTGACCTATCCGTCGCTTTTGGATGGCCATGACGAACCCATTTTCCTGGAATTGAGCCTGCGTGAGCCCCTTTTGACGCCGGCGGCGCAAGCGGGGGCGCGCACGCTTTTGCGCGACCCTGTCGCCGCCGGGCCCATGGTTTCGGCCGTGACGGTGTCGTGCATTGGTCGGGAGGAGGCGTTCGCCGAGAAGTTGCGTGCGGCCCTCTCACGCCGAGAGGTGGCCATTCGCGATTTCTTCGACTTGGACTACGCCGTCCAAAAGCTGCGACTGCCGGCGTCCGACGCAACGCTGGTTGAGATGGTGCGGCGGAAGCTGGCGATTCCGGGCAATGACCCGGTGAACGTCAGCACCAGTCGCCTCATGCAGCTACGCGGCCAACTCGACACCCGGCTTCGGCCTGTCCTCCGCGCAAAGGACTTCGCCACCTTTGACCTTGACCGGGCATTCGACATTGCCGTGGCGATGGCCAAAGCCGTTGCCGTTGGCCCGACCGGGCAGACTCCAGCTACGGCGTGATAACCGGCCGGGTTACCTGACACCGACCATACCACCGGCGCCGAGGTCTCATAGCGAACACGTTAGGCGGCAGCGCCGCATTCACGTTACTTCCCCGTGATCGGATAATCCTTCCAGAGCCACTCCAGGGCCGTGGGATAGAGTTCCGAGATCGTCGGCCGGTCGGTGTGGCCGGCGTTGCGGGCGAAGACGAACTTGTAGTGATACCCCTTGTCGGCCAGCACCTTGGCCATGGTTTCGTTGGCCGCCACCCAGTCGTGCATGCCGCCGCCGCTGCCGTTGTCGCGGTCGCCGCACTCGATAAAAATGCGCAGCGGCTTGGGCGGACTGTTGGGAATCAGCGTCTCGGGCAGACCATAGGCGCCGTGCGGAAACTTCGGATCCATTGGCGATTGCTGGTTCACGAAAGTGCCGGAAAACGTCAAAACGCGGTGATAGCGCTCGGGATGAAACCATGCCATGATCATTCCGGCGGCGGCGCCGGAACTGGTGCCCATGGTCCCACGCCCGTCGGGATCAGTCGTGAGCTTCACATGGGCGGTCTTCTCAACCAGGGGCAGGACTTCGGTTTCGACAAAGTCGCTGTACCGCCCGGACATGGTGTCATATTCCAATCCGCGTTCGCTGCCGGGCCCATCCCCGCCGCCGGCTGGGATGGCGACGACGACCATCACCGGCAACTTCTTTAGAGGGATCAGGTGATCGAGCACGCTGAACGCCCGGCCGTCGCCGTCGCTGGTCACCATGAACGGCGCGGCGGTGCCGGGGACGTATTGCTTGGGCACATACACCGACACGGTGCGCGTCCAGGGCGCGGGACGGGCGGTAATGCCGGCGGGATCGTCCGCTCCGGCACGAGCAACGCCGGGATAGAGCTTGCTGTCGGTTGAGCGCATCGTGAATTTGAAGATGTCACCCTTGAGCGCGGGGTCGGTGACGGGGCTCATTTCCGGCGCGGCTTTGTGGGTCGGCCCGATGATGAAATTGCCATCGGCGTCAACCGGCGGAACGGTACCATCTGGCAATTCGGTGGCCTTGACATATCCCGGCGCCAGCGGATCGCGCGTGGGAGTGGGACCGCGGCCGCCGGCGCGTCCGGCCGCGGCCGGAGCGGTGGTGGCCGGAGCGGTCGCCGGTTGGGCCATGGCCGCACTGGTGGAAATCAGGATCAATGCCGCGACGAATGATTTGGTGTTCATGCAAATCCGCAGGTTAGACTCCTCCGCAAGAGCACGATCCGTTATCGTGCCGCCGCCTCACACTATAGGCGCGACACCCGCTTGTGGGTCTACCAGTGTCAAAAGTGCGTACATTGACGGCGGTCTATTGCGCGCCGGCGAAAGACCGGGGGCCGACATATCTCCTGGAAAACAATCGACCAGCCAGAATGCCACGGACTCGGTCACGCCGCCGTGACATTCCCCGGCGGAATCACGCCGCTTTCGATGATGTAGTTGACGCTGGGGCCGTAGATCAGGCTGTCGTTTGTCGCCGCACCGGCGAAAATCTGGTCACTGGTGCCATTTACGGCGTAGAAGATGTTGTTTCCCTGCCCGCCGTACATCTGGTTGGCTCCCGCCCCGCCGTTGAGGGAATCATCACCGAGTCCGCCGCGGAGGGTGTCATTACCGAGGCTGCCGAACAGCGTGTCGTTGCCCTTTCCGCCGCCAAGAACGTCGTCGCCCGCTCCACCCTTGATCGAGTCGTCGCCGGGACCGCCGGCGATGGAGTCATTGCCCGCTCCGCCGCCGAGCGTGTCGTTGCCAGGACCGCCCATGATCGTGTCATCGCCCGGTCCGCCCTGGACGCTGACGCCCAGGCTTGCGGGCATATTCGATTCAACGGTGATTGAGTCGTTACCGGCGTTTCCGTTGACGGTGATGGAGGTGATGCTGGAAAGGGCAAAGGGATCAGACGCGGTGCCGTTGAGCGTCGCAGTCACGTTGGTGCCGTCGGACGTAAGTGTGATGATGTCGTCGCCGGCGGTGCCATTGATGGTGAGAGCGCCGTCGGAAATGGATGCAAAGTCCGCGGCAGTTTGAACGTTGAACGTCACGGAGTACGTGTTGTTGTTGACGTTGGTTTCGTTAGCCGTATCGCCCACGTCGATGTTCATCGACAGGGTGTGAGAACCGGCCGACAGTGTGCCCAGGTCCACCGGAATCCGTTGAAGAAAGGAATTGACCGCCAGCGACGCGGTGACATTCGATGTGGCCACGGTCGTGCCGTCCAACACATACGTCGTCGTATATGCAGTCGAAGTCGCGACCTCCCCCCAATTGATCGTGGCGGCGGTGAAATAGACATCCTGGGCAGTCGTGATGGAGGTCGAGGCGATGGTGGAGCCGGATGTCGTGGAAACCACCAGCGGCGCCGACCATCCCGGCGGCTGATAGGGTTGTAAGTCGGGAAGCAGTCCGCCCTGAACACCGGGAGCGAGCGAATAGCCAAGGACATCCAGCAGAGTCAGTTCGATCCCCAAATTGGGGGTTGCATCTGGCGCCGTCGTGGCGTCTTGCACCTGTGCCGTACGGGTGCCGGGGTTGTACCAGTCGCAGAAGTCATCGCCGGCAATCTGGTTAAATTGTTCCAGCAGCGTATGACCGCCGTCCACAGAGAAATAGGCGGCGGCGACGGCCGATGTATTGAAACTGCGCCCGCCCGTCGCGTCGTAGCGGAAGAGATCCTCCGCAGCGATGTAGGTTGTGGGAACGCTCGAACCATTAGCGCTGCCGTTGAGTGCCGATTCGACGCCCAGGACTTCATCAATCTCGTGATACACGCTGCCAAGGAGATCGTATTTGAGCGGGTCGATGCTGGTGCGGGTGAGATTGAACTTCGGCATATTCAGCAGGACAACGCCGTCGATGCCATCGGTCGGCATGGCATTGGAAAAACCCAAAGCGCGGGCATTGGCGGTGGTCAGGACGACTTCGGAAGCGCTGTTGTCCGGATTGTCCGCCCCGGCTGGCACGCTGACCAGTGAGGACGTGTCATCGGCGCTGGTCGCGCTGGCAACCAGAGCATTGCGAAAGAGGGTATATGAAACCTGGTACGAAGCCTTGGAGCTTCCCGAAAGTGTGACCGCGGTCGATTCCTCAAACTCGATCTTGACGGTAATTGGCGTCGTGAAGTCCTGCTCGAAGTTCTGAATGGCGGTGTTGATCGTGGCTTGAATCGCCGCGGCATTGGGGTCGCCGGTGATCGAACTGTCAAAGACGGGGATGATTACCAGGCCCGAGAGCAACGTTCGCGGCTCAAGCGGTTCGACGAGCGGCGCAACGGCCCATCCGATGCAACCGCGTCCCTCGCGTCGGCGGCGAACAATCCCGGTCCGAAGCGCCGGCGCGTGCCATGATCCATCCGTCCAAAACACCACGCTCCTCCCTTGAGAGAAATTCATGCTCCTGCCTTTCTTGAGACCTGACGCCGCCAAAAGGCAGCGCCGACTACAACTTGTTTGCGGTGATTCTAGGCGCCAACGGTCAGGGGCTTCCATCGGCTTGTGTCTGGCTCGTTCCGAAGTCGAACTGCGCGCAAAAGCCGACCAGGGCGGCGGCTCGTGCGGTTGTCCCCAACCGCAGGTGCCGGGTTGCGACGCTCTATCGTGCCTGGGGGAAAGGAACGGTCACGCCAGCGTGATATTCCCCGGCGGGATTGTGCCGCTTTCGATGATGTAGTTGTCGCTTGAGCCATAGATGAGGCTGTCGTTTGTCGCCGCACCGGCGAAAATCTGGTCGGCCGTTCCGTTCACGCAGTAGAAGGTGTTGTTTCCCTGCCCGCCGTAGAATTGGTTGGTTCCCGCGCCGCCATTGAGCGAATCGTCGCCGAGTCCGCCGCGCAGGATGTCGTTGCCGAGACTGCCGAACAGCGTGTCGTTTCCCTTGCCGCCGCACAGCGTGTCATCGCCGGCCCCGCCCTTGATCGAGTCATCGCCCTGATCGCCGGAGATGGAGTCGTTGCCCTGACCGCCGCAGAGTGTGTCATCGCCGCTGCCGCCGGTGATGGTGTCATCGCCGGGTCCGCCCTGGATGCTGACGCCGAGGGTTACACTGGCATCGACGGTGATGGAATCGTTCCCGCTACTGCCCTGGATGTTGATCTGCGTGACCGGCGAGGCGGTAAAGGTCTCGGGGGTAAGCCCGTTTTCTGTGACGGTATAGGTGCCGCTGGCCAGAGAAAGGCCGATTGTTGAAGGGGCGCTCAGGGAGGTGACGTTGAGAACACCGTTGGCCAGCGTGGCGAACGAGGCGCTCAGCAGCACGCTGATTTGAGAACTGCTGGCGACCACCACGTCGCTCAGGCCGGTGCCGGCGAGGTCACCGGCGGCGACGTCGTTGCCGCCGCCGGTTGTGATGGTTGTGCCAGTGCGGAAAGTTCCGTCGCCGTTGCCCAGCAGGATGGTGCCAGCCGCGCTGCTGCCGGGGCTGAGCAGGCAGACGATGTCCTGCTCGGAATCCGAAACGAACTGGCCCAGGCGCACGGTAAGCGGCCCGCCGCCGTTGGCTGAGCCGGCCACCGGGCTTTCGACCGCTGTGCCGAAGATCCCGTCGCCCTGGTTGGCGAGGAAACTGACTTGCCCGCTGGTGCCGTCGGCGGTGACCAGACCAATGGTTCCGCTGGCGTCGAACCTGCCTGCCACGATCGATGTCGGCGTCGTGCCGGCGCCAGTGGAGTAGGTTACGGGCCTCTGGAACGTGCCGTCGCCGTTGCCGAGGTAGACCGACACCGAGCCGGCCGCCTGTTCCGAGACAGCAAAGTCTTCCTGGCCATTGCCAAAATCGCCAACTGCGACCGACGAGACCGAGCCGAGAGGCGTACTGAAAAAGGTCTGCGAGGCAAGGTGGCCGGTTCCGTCGGTGATGGTCAGGCAGACGTTGTTGACGTGGGACGCACTGTTGCTCGCCGAGACGATGTCGAGCGGGCCGCCGGTCACGAAGTTGCCGACGGCGATCGCGCTATTGGATTGCAGCGCCGGAATGTTGATGGCGGACTGGAAGGTTCCGTCGCCGTTGCCCAGTAGGATGCTGACGTCGCCGGCAGCGCTGCCGGCGCCGGTGGTTCCGGCCACGATGTCGAGGTGCCCGCTGCCGGTGAACTGGCCGGTGGCCAGCGACAGCGGCTCGCCGGCGACTGGATAGCTGTTGACCGGCGTCTGGAACAACCCGTCGCCCTTGCTGAGCAGGACGCTGATGCTGTCGTTTTGGTTGGCCACGCAGACGTCATCTTTGCTGTTGCCAGTGAAGTCGGCGCAGTCCACCTGCACCGGCGCCATGTTGTTGGCCGCAGCCGGGGTATTAACGGGAGTTCCCAGCACAACGCCGCCGACGCCGGACAAATAGGCTCGGGATTCCAGCGTTTCGGCCAGTTGAAATGCGGCGGCGCGAACGCGGCGATTCACACGATGCGTATGGGCGATCATGTTCAATTCCCTCGCTTCCACGGACCGGGCCCACGAGCGGTTGCGCAACACGGCCGAAACAGCAATAGCGACAATTGGCAAGTGACATGCCTTCACAAGCCGGACCCGTTACTTCAGCATTCCCACTTTTCTTGCATAGGGGAACACGCCGCCGGCTTCGATGATGGGCAGCACGTCCCCCAGCGGCCGCAGGGCGTGGCGGGAGTTGCCGCGGGTGCGGTTGACCAGTTCATGGCGATCGAGATGCACTTCCAGATCGTCGCCGGTGTGGATTTTTTCGACCAGGCGCTCGACGGATTCCAGCGGGACCAGATAGCCGCCGTTGACGCTGTTGCGGAAAAAAATGCGGGCGTAAAACTCGGCAATGACACAGGTGACGCCGGCTTCGGCCAGGGCCAGCGGGGCGTGCTCGCGGCTGGAGCCGCAGCCAAAGTTCTTGCCGCCGATCACGATCTGAAACGGACTCTTGTACTGATTCTCCGGAACGAAGCGCGTGTGCCCGCCGGGCAGGCCCATCTGGCCGTCCGGCACGCTGCTCATGGCGTACATTCCGAACAGTTTTCGTTCCTCCGGCCGGCCGGGATCGAACTTGAGATATTGGGCGGGGATGATCTGGTCGGTATCGACATTATCGCCCAGCACGTAGGCTTTTCCGCTGATGATCTGCTGCATGAACGACCTTTCTCTGTGGCGGGGTTCATCATATTCGCGCGGCACGGAAAGTACAGACCGGTCAGTCGCTTCCGGCCGGCAGGAGTTTCCCCGTCTTCTTGAGCCGCTGAAATGTCGCGCGTCGCAGGCGGAAATAGGGGGCCGTCACGGCGCGATGCACGCGGACGATCCACGTTCGCCGCTGGAGCATGTCCCGATCCGCCGCCGTCAGCGATGCCGGACACAATCGCCGCTTGTGCTTGGCGATGTGGTAGGTGTCGATGGCTTGCAGGCGGCGGATCAGCCATTGCCAGAGAAAGCCGGGAACCGCCTGGGCGTCCAGGCTGATCTGGAAGTCGATCAGATGCGGCCGGCCGTCGTCGCCGACGAGAATGTTCGTCGACTTTTCCGAATCGATGTACGCGATTCCCCGGCCGTGGACCTGTTCCATCAAGCGGCTCAGATCGTCGAAGAACGGGGCGCCCAGTCTCTGGAAGTCGCGCAGCGGCTGGCCGGGAACGAAGTCGTGCACGAAGCCGGTATCCCCGACGCGCCCCAGCAGTCGCGGCACGTTGTGTACATCGGCCAGCCGTGCAAAGAATGCCATTTCGCGACGGCAAAGCCACCGGCCGACCGGGCGAAACGGAATCGCCGCGAACTCGACAGTGCGTCCGACCTTCAGAACGACGCGCCGGCCGGAGGCGTCGGTATAAAAGCCTGTCGCCGCCCAGAAATCGTGCTTGACGGTGCAATCGAGCCGATAGCGGACGCCGTTCAGATCGAATTGCGGCGGCAGATCATCGCGGCCCAGGGCGCGCAGCGACCAGGCTGGCGGGGGCATGTGCCTCGGCCGATGTGTTGCCGAACCGTCCCGGGGGTCTTTCACGTCAGCGGATTATAATATGTTTTGGGGCCCAGCGGGATTGGCAATTGTCGGCCGTGATTTACGGCTCTTTACGGGCCTCTCCCGCAGTCGGTTGGCCGGCCCGGGGCAGGCGCGCCTGGCCGTCGATCGCCCCAGCCTCTCGATTGCCGGACCGTTTCTTCTCTTTTCGCCAGTTCTCTCTATACTCTGAGCACACCGGCCACGTCGAAGAGTGCCGGATTTTTCTTGAGGAGCATTTTCGATGTCCTATTCCACAGGCGATATTCGCAACGTACTAATCGCGGGCCACGGCGGAGCGGGCAAGACCACTCTCACCGATGCCCTTCTCCTGGCCGCCGGCGCCGTCAACCGCGCCGCTTCCGTCACCGACGGTTCCAGCTTCAGCGATTTTGAAAAGGAGGAGAAGGAGCACGGCCATTCGATCTACGCCCACCTCCTTCACGCCGACCACAAGGGCACGCACATCAATATCATCGATACGCCCGGTTCGCCCGATCTGATCGGCCAGACGATCGGCTGCCTGGCCGCCGTCGAAACCGTCGCCATGGTCATCAACGCCGTCAGCGGCATCGAAGTCGTCACCCGCCGCGTTATGGAGATGGCCCGCGAATTGAACCTGCCCCGCGCCATCATCATCAACAAGATCGACGTCCCCGACATCGATCTGCCCAGGCTGCTTGCCCAGATCCGCGAGACGTTCGGCACGCAATGCCTGCCGATCAATCTCCCCGCCGACGGCGGCAAGCGCGTCGTCGAATGTCTCCTGAACAACACCGGCGACAGCGACCTGGGTCCGGTCATCGACGCTCACAAGAACATCCTCGAACAGATCGTCGAGCTGGATGAAGGGCTCATGGAGAAATACCTCGGCGGCGAGGAGCCGGATTTCAAGGCCCTTCACGCCCCGTTTGAAATGGCCATGGGCCAGGGCCACGTCATTCCCATCCTCTTCACCAACGCCAAGGGCAACGTCGGCGTCATGGAACTGCTCGATGCCATCGAACGCCACTTCCCCAGCCCGCTGGAAGGCAACATCCGGCCGTTCCTCACCGGCGAGGGCGCCGATGAGAAGCCGTTCAATTATGTGGAAGATCCCGCCAAGCCGCTGCTGGCCCACGTGTTCAAGGTCACCACCGACCCGTTCGTCGGCAAACTGGCCCTGTTCCGCGTTCACCAGGGAACGGCCACGGGCGCCGCGCAGATTTTCATCGGCCACAACAAGAAGCCGATCAAGCTCGGCCATATCTTCAGCGTCCAGGGCAAGGACCACGCCGAGGCCCAGCAACTGGTCGCCGGCGATATCGGCGCTGTCGCCAAGATCGACACCATCCATCATGGCGATGTCCTGCACGACGATCACAATCTGGACACCGTACACATGCGCCCGCTGGCGTATCCCACGCCGATGTACGGCCTGGCCGTCACACCCAAGGCCCGCGGCGATGAGGCGAAGATGAGCACCGCACTGGGACGCCTGGCCGAGGAGGATCCCACCTTCCGATGGACCACCGATACCCAGACACACGAAGTCGTCATTAGCGGCCTGGGCGAACTGCACCTGCGCCTCATGCTGGAAAAACTCTCCAAACGTGGACTCAGCGTCGATACCAAACCGCCCAAGATCGCCTACCGCGAGACCATCTCGGTCGGGGCCGACGGCCATCATCGCCACAAGAAACAATCCGGCGGGGCAGGCCAGTTCGGCGAGGTCTTCCTCCGTATCGAGCCCCTGGAACGCGGCAAGGGATTCGAATTCGCTGACGAAACCTTTGGCGGATCGATTCCCGGCCAGTTCAAGCCGGCCGTCGAAAAGGGCGTGCGAGATCTTCTCGAACAAGGCCCCATCGCCGGCTATCCCGTGCAGGACGTCCGCGTCGCGATGACCGATGGCAAGAGCCACCCGGTCGACTCGAAGGAAGTGGCCTTCCGCACCGCCGGCAAGTACGCCTTCAAGGACGCCATCCTCAAGGCCCGGCCCGTCCTGCTCGAGCCGATCGTCAACATGGAAGTCATCGTCCCCGAGGACAAGATGGGCACGATCACCGGCGACCTCTCCGGCAAACGCGGCCGCATCCAGGGCACCGAAGTCATCCCCGGCGGCATGGCCCAAATCAAGGCCCAGGCCCCCCTGGCCGAAGTCATGCAGTACCAATCCCAACTAAAGAGTGTGACCGGCGGCCAGGGCAGTTTCATCATGGAACTGAGCCACTATGAGGCTGTCCCCCCGCAGGTCCAGGCACAGATCGCCAGCCAATATAAGCCGAAGGCGGAGGAGGAATAGCGGCGCAATTCGGCCTTATTTTGAATACGGCTCGATGCCAAAGATCTCATCAACGGCTGGAATCAATTTCGCCATCACGTTGAACTGTTCCACAATTGCTTCCACCAGCCCCTTACCTTCGTCCGGATTGATAAGGTCCAAGATCTCGCGGCCGCTTTTTGTATGGAAGTAGACGTCGGCGCCGTCAGTCTCGTCGGTGTCGACATGACGGTCGAACTCGTCCGGTTTTAGGAGGGTCCGCGCCCGCGCAAACAGCTGGCTTCCCAAGTCTGATGGCTTCTTCCCCAGTTTTTTGGCGAATCTCGCTGGTATCGTGACGAGCGCCGAGGGAGGGCTTTGCAATTCATCCCCCAGCCAATCAAGCCGTAAACAGCTCATCATCAGGCATGGCGGGTCGTCAGTTTCGCCTTCCAGTTCCAGCCAGCCCTTTCGTGCGAAACGTATGTTCCCCGCCGCCTCACGCTGGGTAAAGAATAATTTGAGGTTGGCATCCAACTCGGGGTGTGCGTGTTTAACACCTTTGCTAACCTGCGCATACAGCGCGTTGTACTTTGCGCGCACCCGCTCCATCGAGCGCTCCAGAAGGAGGGCTGATTTCCATTTGCCGAGCAATAGCGACTCCGCCTCGTTCAACAAGGTTTTCGACATGATCTTCCCTATCTTCCTGCCGTTTTGCGGCAACAAAGCGCTCGACGGCCTTCGCATAGTGCGACGCAAAGAGCTTCACTTCCGGCGGCCTTGCTTTCTCCGCAAAAGCGGTAAATACGCTCACAACCTGCCCCCATGAAATCGGCCGGAAGCAATCGCTCAGGGGTTTGTCGCCGGAGGGTGTCAGGAAAAGCGGATGGACGTCGTCCACGTTGACGCCCAGATCGCGCGCCCGGCGCTTGAGATCGGCCCACTCGCGTACGGTCTGGTCCTTTCCCTCGTTCGCCAAGATTTTATTTTCGATATGTATGAGGAACTCGCCCTTCGCGCCGACCTCGATATCAACAATCGATTCGTCGCCGGCCACCTCCCGTTTAACCCAATAGTTGGCGGATCTGGCGTATTGCTCAGGCAATCCAAACTCTTTAAGAAACAAACGAAATCCGAGCGCACCTTGGGCGTGAGTGCCAAGGTTATCCATGTCGTGGTCGAGCACCCACGCGAGGACATCGCTGTGAAGGCCTTCTTTGTAGGTCAGTCGGATAACTTCCAGGATGTTGAAGTCATCGGCCGTATCCGCTTGCCGCTGGCGATCTCGCTCGTGAGCTTCGACAAAGCGGGCGATCAACTCCAAGAACTGTTTGCCCTGCTCAGCGCTTGCCTTGAGTTCCTCGTTTTCGTTGGGGCGTGACAGTTCGGTGTAACCGTTGATCAGCGCGGCGAATAAATCGCGCAGTGTCCTCGGATCGTAGATCACAACATCTTGGCTCCGCATCGCCGGCATCTTAACGCACGCCTCGCAACGGCAAAACTGGTTTGGGCTGGTTCCGCGTTGACGCCGTTTGGCTAGACCCGTACCATTTGGTCGGAAAGTCCCAAGCTGAGGCGGGCTTCCCGTCCGATAACTCGGGGCGCAAGTCGCAAGTCTTGCCTTGGGAACCGGCCGGACGATAATTGACGGATCGGCGAATATGGCTCAGGCTCAAGGCAAGAAGACCCCGATCTCAATCGACGAATCCGCCGATGGCGGCCGTCAGGTGGTGTTGCGTCCTGAAAACAACGACATTTTCATCCGCACCGGCCGACAGGTGATTGCCGGATGCAGTCTGGGAATAAGTCTGGACCTTTGGTTGGATGAGCTCAATTCCATGATGAGTTTCGTGGCGCAATGGGCCAAGGAACATTCCGCTTCGGTGGACGCATGTTTCATCGAGCCTCGGCCGCGATGCACCATGCTGTTTTTTGTTCCCAAGTCCGCGCATTTTGATTTCGATCTGGCGGATGAACTGGTCAAGCTGAACGTGCAGGTGGTCAAGGATTTCAACGTCGGAATGGTTGAAACCCACCAGATTCCCGACAGCGAACTGGATCGCTTTCTGAATCCCCCTATGGCAAGACAGATTTATGGCGATCCAAGAACGCCACGTAGCACAGTGGAAGCATAACCGCGCCTTCTTGTCCACCATCCTTCCGGAATACCCCGACTGGATTGTGACCGCCTGTTTCTATGTGGCCGTCCACGCCGTTGACGCTCTCTTGTCTCATGACAAGATTTTCCCTACGTCGCACGATTCCCGAAATGACGTGCTTGTGAAAACGAATCGATATCTCGCCGCCTGCAAGTCGTATTTCCCGCTTTACACCTTGTCGAGAACCGTCCGATATTTTGCCGATCCCGGTGCGTGGATTCGCCATGAAGATATCGAACGCCAAGTGCTGGGGCGATATCTCTATCCGCTGGAAAAGACGGTGCAGAGGTTGATCGGCGTGGATTTGGGGCTCGCAAAAATCGTGCTCTGCACCGCAAGGATCTCAGGCACTGCCTTGCCGCCAGGGGAAATAACCAGATAGCCGGCCATTCGCCGCGGCATCTCCAATCGCCAGGCATTTGTTCCCACGGCCGGGCCAGGGTTGGCGACTTCCCCATCATGCGTCTTGTCGCGTAACATGTTCCCTCAGCAGGAGATATTTGCCGCCGGGGCGATCCGGTCGCAAAATGGTCGCCAGCGGCGATTTCCGGGAGCGAGAATGGCAGGCAAGCGACGCGTGCAGCGGCCGGCGAAGAAGAAGGCCGGGAAGCCAAACCCGGTATCCAGGCCGGCCGGGCCGCGCGGCAAGCCCAGGCCGTCGGCAAAACCGCCCGCGGCAAAGAAATCGGCTCGCAAGACGAAAAGGAAGAAACGCCCCGCATCCGTTGTGAAAAAGCCCCCTACCCTCATGAGCGATTCCACTATTCCTCCCGAACTCCGAGCCGTCGTCATCATCGGCAATCCGCCGGGTTCACCGCCGGCTGCCGCGACCTCGAAATCCGCATCGGCCGCGATCCCACCGGCCGCCCCGGTCGTCGATGAGAACACACTTGAAGTCCCCGATGCCGAACACGCGACCACCGCCGATTCAACCTTCGCCATATCACAAGCCACCATGCCCATCGATCTTCCGACACTTCCTGTTGACCACCGGTCTGCCCACGCCGCGCCCACCCCGCCGCCTGATGACCATCGCCAACTGGCGCTGCCAACCGATTCGTCAGCCGGCGTGATTCCCGCACTGGATTTGCAAGGCGACAGTTCGACCGATGACGATGAGGATCGCCCGCCCAATCGCCATGATCCGCTACCCGTCATCACCGGCGTCGCGTCCCTGGCGGCGACAACCGCCAGCCCGCCCGGCGGTGAACCGGTCATCACGGCCCTGCCGCCGCTGCTCTTTGAAATCGCATGGGAAGTCTGCTGGCAACTCGGTGGCATTTACACCGTCCTGCGCACCAAGGTCGAACAGATGCTTCACCGCTGGGGCGACCGCTATATTCTCATCGGTCCCTACAACCCCCAGACCGCCGCCCTGGAATTCGAGGAGGCCACGCCCGAAGGAACCGTCCGCCAGGCTCTGGAGACGCTTTCGGAAATGGGCCTGTCCTGGCATTACGGCCGATGGCTCGTGCCCGGTCGGCCTCGCGTCATTCTGCTGGATTACCGCTCACGCTTCGGCTCGCTCGGCCAGGATAAGTATCTTCTCTGGAAAGACCACGGAATATCGACCACGGCCGACGACGGCGAAGTCAATGAGGTTGTCGCTTTCGGATTCACAATCGTCGAGTTTTTCCGCGCCCTGACGGCCGCCGCTCCGTCGCGCCCGGTTGTCGCCCATTTCCACGAATGGATGAGCGGCGTGGCCGTCCCGCGCATCGCACATGAGCATATTCCCGTCCAGACGGTTTTCACGACGCACGCCACGCTCCTGGGCCGCTATCTCGCCGGCGACAGCCCGCAGTTTTACGACCATCTCCCTTTTATCAACCCCGACGCCGAAGCCTCCAAATATCTCATCCATCCGCGCTTCGCCATCGAACGCGCCGCCGCCCATGCCGCCACCGTCTTTACCACCGTCTCCGAAGTCACCGGCACCGAGGCCGAAAAACTCCTGGGCCGGCGGCCCGAAGTCATTCTGCCCAACGGCCTGAACATTCATCGCTTCGCCGCCCTGCACGAATTCCAGAACCTCCATCGCCAATACAAGGAGGTCATTAACGAATTCGTCATGGGCCACTTCTTCCCCGCCTATAACTTCGACCTGGACCGCACCATCTACATCTTCACCAGCGGCCGGTACGAATACGGCAATAAGGGCATGGACCTCTTCATCGAGGCGCTGTACCAGGTGAACCAGCGCCTGCGTGGCATGGCCGACCGCCCCACGATCGTTGCGTTCATCATCACCAAGGCCCCCGTTCGCAACATCAATGTCGGCGTTCTCCAGAACCGCACCATGTTCGAGGAACTGGAAAGCGCCTGCAATCAGGTGGTGCAACTCATGGGCCGGCGGCTCTTCCGCGTCGCCGCCAACGGCCGGCTCCCCACCATGGGCGATCTCCTCGACGACGATTCCATGGTGCGCCTCAAGCAAACGATTCACGCCTGGCGTCACGGCCGGCAGCCCACCATCGTCACCCACGATCTCTGGGACGATCAGGGCGACCCGATCCTGCGTCATCTGCGCCACCGCCAGCTTTTCAACGCCGCCGATGATCCGGTCAAGGTCGTCTTCCATCCGCAGTTCATCTCGCCAACCGGCCCGCTGCTGAACATGGAATACGAGCAGTTCGTCCGCGGTTGCCACATGGGCGTTTTTCCCAGCTATTACGAGCCGTGGGGTTACACCCCGATGGAATCCGTCGCCATGGGCGTCCCGGCCGTCACCACCGATCTCTCCGGCTTCGGCGCCTATGTGCAGCGGCACATCATGGATCACGAAACGCACGGCATCCACGTCCTGACCCGTCGCGGCCGCCCCATCGGCGAGGCCATCAGCGACCTGGCCGACCACATCATCCAGTTCACGTCCCTCAGCCGCCGGCAGCGCATCGAATTGCGCAACAAGGTCGAGCGTCTGGGCGAGCGTTTCGACTGGTCGATCCTGATCACCTTCTACAACCAGGCGCACGATCTGGCCCTGAGCCGAAGAATCGAGTCAGTGGGACGGCTGGATGTGAGGTTGGTGTAGTAGAGGAAGAAAATTCTCATCGCTGAGACGCAGAGAACGCAAAGGCGAGCCTTGCGAATTGTCAGCGGTTTCATTTCCTGTTGAATCCCACAAGGCCGCAATGTATCATTATGTATATCCAAAAGGAGATGTGGCATGGCGACAGTTGTGCGAGTGCGAAAATGGGGCAACAGTCTGGCGGTTCGACTGCCCAAACAGTTTGCGGCGCAGCGGGCGCTTGTGGACGGGTCCGCTATCGAGATCGATGACCTCAAGCTTGTCCGCACCAAGCCTCGGCGCCGAAGCCCGTACAAACTCAAGGATCTGCTCAGGAACTACACCAAACCGCCCAAAGAAATGGACTTTGTGCCTGTGGGCAGGGAGTTGGCTTGACCTACCGAACATACGTCCCAGGCCGAGGCGATTTCATTCACTTCAATGCGTCTCCCCCGGCCGGGCATGAAACGAGCGGGCCGCATTTCGCGCTGGTGATGAGCCCGCTGGGCTACAACAGGAAAACGGGTATGGCGATCGTGCTTATCGCCACAAGCAAATTCAAGCACGAGTCGCATCCGCGCTATGGCTTCGTCAAGTCGATACCGCCGGGACTGATCCAGCCGACGCGCGACAACCCAACGGGTGAAGGGCTATTGTTTTGTGACGCCATTCGTCAGATCGATTGGCGTGAGCGGTCGGCCGCGCATGCCGGACAGGCTTCCCGCGATTTCGTCGAAGATGCATTGGACATACTTCTCTCGGCAATGGAAGAGGAATGAGCCGATGAAAACTCAGACGCTCGATAACCCCTTTATCTTCGACAACCATTGAGGCGGCCGGCCCGTGGCGGATCTTCATAGAAAATAATCGGCACTGAGCCTGAAATGCCCCGCCAGCGCCTTGATGTTCTCCTTGCTCATTGCCCGTTTGCCGCTGAGCATCAGGGAGACCAGCGAATGGCTGCATCGCAGGATTTTCTCCAGGTCGCGCGGCGTCGTCGCCGTGTCCTGCATCAATGATCGCAACCGCTGCCGCGGCGTGCCGCGACGGGGCCGGCCGGCGAGCGATTTGCGGTCGAACGCGGAGATGAATTCATCCAGGCCATCGAGATAGTCGCGCTCGCCTGCATCAAGGCCATTTTCGCCGCGAACGGCCAGGCGCTCCATGATGGCCGTTGCCGCTTTGTACTCGGCGCCCGTGCGGATCGGCCGCAGAGGGAATTGCCGGATGAGCTTAAGATAGCTATCGGCCGGCGCGAACTTGTTGGCGGTGGTGCTCATAGCTGGTCCTTCCAGAGGTCTTTGTCATATTCCGCATGCGGCATGAACCGCAGGATGTACACCTTGCCACGGTTGAAATGTATCGCCGTGATCAGCCGGTACTTGTTGCCGCAGGCGTTGAAAACAACCACATCATTGCCGCTGCCCACCTTGACTGCGTCGGCATGCGGGTACGTCCGCCGCACGTCGGCGATAGTGTACCAGTCAGCGGCCTCAGCTCGCTCCAAGAACGTCATCAGCCAGCCCGATGCGTCGTGGTACTCGGCCGCGTAATCCCTGATCGCTTTGGCCGCTATGACGTGCATCGTGTTACAATATGTAACAAACGGCCGGTCGCTGGTCAAGCGCAATATCGGAGCCTTCTATGGCACGCTTGGCTTACTCGCCGCCGCGCGGCTTTGTCTTGGCCGGCCGCCCAGGGCGCTTTGCGACCATAATCCCAGCGATTGCCTTCTGGCTTCCGATTCCTGATGCTCGATTCGGATCTCGT
>Ga0181517_10002669_pt1 | contig 17858 bp, 12 predicted proteins | sample PEATcosm2014_Bin_31_FD_119748 | JGI IMG/M metagenome (GOLD analysis project Ga0181517, IMG submission 119748) | Peatland microbial communities from MTU Mesocosm Facility, Houghton, MI, USA - PEATcosm2014_Bin01_30_metaG | ecosystem: Environmental > Terrestrial > Soil > Wetlands > Peat | place... | reverse complement strand
CCCGGCCGCCCTCCTCGGCGACTTTCACGCCCTTGATCGTGCTCGCCGGGAAGCCATCACCGCCGCCGAACAGGCCAAAGCCCACCGCAACGAGCTTTCTCAGCAGGTGGGCGCGCTGATGAAGGCCGGCAACAAGGAACAGGCCGGCGCGCTTCAGGAAGAGACTCGCCAGCTCAAAGAAAAGCTCGACCTACTGGACAAGACGGCATCCTCGCTCGACGAGCAGTTGCGCCATTCGCTCGCCAGCATCCCCAACCTCACGCGCGACGAAGTACCGAATGGGAAATCCGAAGCCGACAACATCACAGTCAAAACCTGGGCCCAGATTCCCACATTCCCTCCCGACTTCACCCCCAAACCCCACTGGGAGATTGGCGAGTCCCTCGGCATCCTTGACCTGGAACGCGCCGCCAAGCTCTCCGGTGCGCGCTTCGCCGTCTATATGGGAGCGGGAGCTCGGCTGGAGCGGGCGCTGATCAACTTCATGCTGGACATCCACACGGCGCAGCACGGCTACACCGAAGTCCTGCCGCCCTTCATGGTCAACTCGAAGTCGCTCTTCGGCACGGGCCAGCTGCCCAAATTCGCCGAAGACCTCTTCCGCTGCTCCGATGCCGATGCGGACGCAGTCGCCCGCGGCGAATTCAAAGACAACGACCACTGGCTCATCCCCACCGCCGAGGTTCCCGTCACCAACCTCTATCGCGACGAGATCCTCGACGAAGCGCGCCTGCCCATCTGCCTCACCGCATATACCCCGTGCTTCCGTGCCGAGGCCGGCGCCGCGGGAAAAGACACGCGCGGAATCATCCGCCAGCATCAGTTCCAGAAGGTCGAGCTGGTCAAGTTCACCCACCCTGAAGACTCCGACCGCGAACACGAGCGGCTTACCCGCGACGCCGAAGAGATTCTCGAAACCCTTGGCCTTCCCTACCGCCGCGTCCTGCTCTGCGCGGGCGACACCGGCTTCTCCTCCGCAAAGACCTTCGACCTCGAGGTCTGGCTACCCGGCCAGCAGCTTTACCGCGAGATCTCTTCCTGCTCCAACTTTGAAGGCTTTCAGGCCCGCCGCGCCAACATCCGCTACCGGCCGGAGCCGAATAAGATAGACAAGGCGGAGAAATCCGCCAAGGCCAAACCCGAGTTCGTTCACACCATCAACGGCTCCGGGCTCGCCGTGGGCCGCACATGGCTAGCCATCTTAGAGAACTACCAGCAGCCCGACGGCTCCGTGCTCATCCCCGAAGCCCTTCGCCCCTATATGGGCGGGCTGCAACGAATCGAGAAGGAATCGTGACTCAACCCGCCAGCACCGCCGAGCAGCCTCGCCGCACGCTGAAGGAGATCCTCCTCAGCTACTTCTACTGGACCTACTCACGCGGCACGTTCCACTACGACGTGATGGTCACGCTCATCCTGGCCTTCATCTTCGTCACGCCGTGGCTGTGGAACTATGGTGACAGGCCATCTCCGATCGGCGGGCCAGTTCACCCCATCCAGGTAATCGGCAACGACGGCCATGGGGTGATCGTCACGGTGCAGGCTTCAGATGTGGACCTGGATCTGCACACCTCCGCCTCCTACCCAGTAGTCAGAAAGGCCCTGCGCAAGGCCATTGAGCCGGTCACCGGCGACGATGTTTTCGTGGAGTATTGGGAAACGGGTACCGACGCCCAAGGTCATCCAGTGTGGAAGGTCTGGGCGCACCGTTGATTCTGCGCCCCTATATCGCTTTTTTCGCTTCTTCAGCCGCGCGCCGGCGTCGAATTGAATAAGGATAATCATGCGTTTCCGATCGAATTTCGTCCTCGCAGCGCCCATTCTGGCCTTGCTGTCTGGTTTTTTCTGTATGCCCGCCGTTCGCGCCGCGGCTGCCGCACCCTCCGATGACGAGAAAGCAAAAGTCCTGGAGCGGCTGAACCAGTCGGCCCGCAGCTTCCAATCTGCCTCCGCAGACGTCGAGTTCGACATCATCGAGACCGACCCCGTCTACGACAAAGACGTCCAGACCGGTCTTGCCTACTACGAGCGCAGCAATTCTTCCGTCAAGATGGGCGTTCACTTCGAGAAGCACAACAATCGACCCTCTGCCAAGGCCTACACCTTCGTCGATGGAGCTGTGAAGCTCTTCGAGCCGGGAGAAGACACCGTCACCACCATCGCCAAGGCAGACAAGTACCAGGGCTACATCGTCCTTGGATTTGGCGCCAGCGGCCGCGACCTTGAAGCCAAGTGGAACATCACCTACCTCGGCTCAGAGAACTTATCCGACGGCAAGGCGCAAGTGAAGACCGAGAAGCTCGAGCTGGTCCCTAAAGACCCGGACCTGCGCAAGAACCTGCCCAAGGTCACCATCTGGATTGACCCCGATCGCGCCGTGAGCCTCAAGCAGATATTCACAATCTCTTCCACCAGCTCGCGCGTCTGCCTCTACTCCAATTTCAAGATGAACCAGGGCGTCCCCTCCGACGCCTTCAAGTTCAAGACCGACAGCAAAACCGCCTACCGCACGCAATAATAAATGCTGGTAAGCTCAGTTGAATCAATGGTAGGCTGTGAGTCATCCCAGCCGGCAGCCTTCCCTTTCGTGCCGGCCAGGGCCAGGTTACAATTCCCAGTTCCTCCCAGGAGCCTCCACGTGCCTACCCCCGCCAAATTCCGCTTGTCGTCCCTCGTAATTCTCCCCACACTCACACTCACACTCACACTGACCGCCGCTGCCCTGGCCCAGACCAACGCCCCCGCAAAGTCAGCGGCCACTACACCCTCAATCCCGCTCACACCCTTCACCGCGTCCGACCAATCTGCATCGGCCGGCGTGCCGGCCGGTTGGAAGGTCACCCAGTCCGGTAACACCGCAATCACCATGACCGGCCCGCAGGGCGAAACCGTCTTCCTTGGTCTCACAGTCGTCGCTCACAACGGTCCATTCCAGCCTGGTCAAAAGGCTCCCGCTCCCGCTTCCATATCCATGCCTTACTCGGCCTCGCTCCCCCAGAAACTCGCCATGATGAACCAGCAGGGTGCAGCCCTCGGCGGCTATCCCGATCCTAAGGTCGTCGGCGTCTCTCAAACCCCAGTGCGAAAGTCGCCGGTGCTTGGCCAATGCGGAGAATTCGTCTTCACCTTCAATGGCAAGACTCCCGAGGGCCCGATAGCTCCATTAAAGGCGATGGCCTTCTACTGCTCATTGCCGATGGATGCAGCTGGACTCTACAAGAACATCATGATCGTGGCGCAGGCTCCGGTCGCAACCGCGGCGCAATCCGCTCCAACTGCGCTCGCCATCTTCGCCAGCTACAAGATTCCGCCGGCCTGGCTGCAAAAGTTAATCGCACCCATGCTTCAGCCGCAGGACAAGGCCGCAATCGACCGCCAGACGCAGACCACGTTGAATGCGCTAGCTCCTGCACGTTCCGCCGCCTCTGGTTCGCAGGATTTGAAAGATGCCCAGACGGTCATGGAGGAAACCAACTATGCACAACAGAGCGCAGATCGAAGCGCAAATTGCGCGGATCAGAACATAAGAGGCACTCCCCAGATCCTTCTGCCGCAGAGTTGCGGTGGTCCCTGGGCCGATGGGTTCGCGCCGCAATAGTTCATCAAGAAGAACGCGCTCTTGAAGAGCATTTCTCCAAATTGGCCGCTGAACCGTCGCGCAACCAGAGTGCTGTTCCCCGGGTCCATTTTTGGGACCTGGGGCAGCACTGACCTCCGCAGTCTCTATTGCCTCTTCCGAACCATTAGAGCGCGCGCAATTCCCACTCCCCCCAGCGCAAACAGCATCGGAAAGCACTCCAGCGTGTAGCGTGCTTCCGGCGCTTCCAGGGTCATCAGCAACGCGCTCCGCAGCACCAGGTAAAGCAGCATCCATTGCCAGTATTTCGGCCGCAGGCACAGCCCCACCACCCCCAGCACCAGGTAGAGCGCATTCAGCACCGCATACGACCAACTGAAGATCGTCTCGTCGTTGTGGTGCGCGTAGACCCACCAGTCGAGATCGATATTCAGGTTCTCCACGCGCGGCCTGACCCACATGTCGGTCATTCGGCCCAACGGCAGCCAAACATAAAATCGCAACGGCTCGGCCTTCACACGCTCCTCAGCCAGGCGCGCAAAGCCCGCATCGATCGCAGCAGACAATTCCTGCCCGTTGTCGTTATACGCTGCCTCCAGCGCCCCTGTCTCCGCCCTCTGCCCAGGCGTGTCGAACGCCCGCGCGGGCAACTTGCTCACGTCGAAGGGCCCATCCGGCACGTTCCAATAGATCTCATCGGTCGAAACAAAGTCCAGACACCAGGTCTTCATCCAGCGCTGCCAGCCAGGGTTCACCGGCTCATCCGGATTGTTGGCATAGCGCGGCGCGAGCGGCTCAAAGACGTGAAAGACCCTCCAGTTGCGCACGGCCCACACGGCGAATGGCACTACGGCCAGCAGCGCACAGACTGCCCCCATGCGGACGAGCCGTCGCACGGGAACCTCGCTGGCCCTGATCGTGGAAGGCAGCCCGAGCAGCAGCCCCGGCACGAGCGCGACGCCAACCAGGGCGCCATCCGGCCGCAGCATAGCTGCAGAACTCACCGCGAACGTGAATGCCAGCGCACTCGGCCATCCCGGCCGCGCATGAAACCTGCTCATAGACGATAGCGCTAGCGCAATTGCAAACAATGTGACCGTCTCGGTTAACGGCGCCACCGTATACGAAGCCGTAAAGGGGCATAGCGCCGCAAGCCAGAGCGTCGCCTGCGCCGCGGCCCTCCCCATGCGCTGACCCGCAATCCGCTTTGCAAATCCCGCCAGCAGTACGCAGCCGGCCAGCTCCATCGCGATCTGCAACGGAATCACGGCGTTGTAGTTCTCCAAGCCGAAGAGGCGGAAACAGGCCGCAAGAAACAACGGATACCCCGGCAGCCGGATCAGGGTCGCGTGCAGCACGCCGCTGCCATCCGCCATGGCAAACTGCCCATGCAGCAGCAGATTCCTGGCCAGGTTCCCATAGAGCAGCGTGTCACCCTCTACCTGCGGAATTGCACGCATCATCCACAGCCGCAACGCCGCCCCGCAGGCCAGCGCCAGCGCGGCTCCGGGCCGCCAAACCCACCCCGTCCTGCCCGGGCCCTGGTTCGTGGCCGATTTGGCGCTCAATTGACCCTCTTTCCGCGCTTCCATACGATTCGTACTGTATACCGTAGACTGTCCTAAAGGCCTTCGCCCACCAGGTTAATTGCATCCCGCATGCCCGACCGTCAGATATTCTTCGACCCCCAACGCAAGCGATGGAAGCGCCTTCGCCGCCTTCTTGACATTACCGCGGTGGTGTTCACCCTCGTGCTGGCCGGCTTCGTCTTTAACGTTCTACGCTTTCAGCGCCTGCCTGAACTGCTGCTCCCCATCCCCAAGCACAACTACAAAGCCCTGCCCGACATTCATCCCGCTCGCGTGCCGCGTCCGGCCCGGCGTAAGACCGATCGCAAGCCCTCGGACATTCCTTTCAACACGGGTGAAGGCCTGCGGGCTGCCTACTACGTACAGGACGACGCCGCCAGCTACTCCTCGCTCAAAGAACACATCCACCAGATCGACCTGCTCTTTCCGCAATGGCTTCATGCCGTCTCCCCGCAGGGCACCCTGATGGGAAACAACCCTGAGACCCATCGCGACTTCGCCATCGTAGACGCTTCCGGCGTTCATGATCCCGACGACGGAGACAGGGTGAAGCACGTCATCCAGGCCGCCAAGGAAGACACTGAAATCTATCCGCACCTGAACAACTACACCAGTACCGGTGCGACGCCGGGCTGGGACGCGGGAATAGGCGACGTCCTGAAGGACCCAGCCAAGAACGCCGCGCTTCGCCAGCAGGTGGTGCGCTTCTTCACAACAAATCCCGTCTATCGCGGCCTCTCGCTGGACTTTGAGAGCCTTCCCGACGACGCCACACCAGCCTATCTGGCCTTCATTCACGACTTATACAACGATCTTCACCCACGCAACCTGCGCCTGCTCGTCAACACCGCCGTTGCCACCTCCGACGCCGATCTCAAGGCCATCGCTCAAAACTCCGACGGCATCATCCTGATGAACTACGACCAGCACCAGACCACCAGCGATCCTGGCCCCATCGCCAGCCAGGACTGGTTTGTTGGCAATCTCACCCGCGTCCTCAAGATTATCCCCAAAGAGAAGATCATCTGCGCCGTCGGCAACTATGGCTATGACTGGGCTCTGACCATCCCCGACCCAAAAGATCGCAAACATCCCAAGCCCCGCGTCGTGAACACCGAGGACTTTCCCGTCTCCGAGGCCTGGCAGCGTGCATCGGACGCCGACGCCGACCTCGATCTCGACTACGATTCTCTGAATCCCCACTTCCAGTACGTCGACGAGGACTCCAACCAGCGCCACGTCGTCTGGTTCCTTGATGGCGTCACCATGCTCAACGAGCTGCGCGCCGCGCGCGCCCTCGGACTGCAAACTTTCGCGCTCTGGCGGCTCGGCGAAGAGGACAACTCGCTCTGGAACATCTGGGACAAACCCTCAAGCGCTGACTCGCTCCAGGCTCTGGGCTCCGTCCAACCCGGCTACGACGTGGACAACGAGGGCGACGGCGACATCCTGCGCGTAACCGGCTTGCCGCAGCCCGGCAAGCGCACAGTCTCCGTCGACACCGACGAGCCCAATCCTCAGCGCAAACTGATCATCGATGAGCACATGGATGTTTATCCCCGCACCTACACCGTGGAGTACTACGGTTACCACGCCAATGAGATCGCACTCTCTTTCGACGACGGACCCGATCCCAAGTGGACCCCGAAGATTCTCGACATCCTGAAGCAGAAAAATGCCAAGGGCACCTTCTTCATGATCGGCGCCGAGGCCGCGGAGAACGTGAGCGTTATGAAGCGCGTGATGCGCGAAGGCCACGAAATCGGCAACCACACCTACATGCATCCCGACATCAGCGAAATCCCACCGCGCCGTCTCGACCTCGAAGTACAACTGACTGAGCGCCTCTTCGCCAGCAAGCTCGGCGTGCAGCCGCTCTACTTCCGACCGCCCTACGACATCGACGAAGAGCCTGACACCAACGACCAGGCCGAGCCTGTCGTCCAGATCCAGAAAGACGGCTACATCATCATCGGGAGCAAGCTCGACACCAGCGACTGGAACGAACATCCCAAGAAAACCACCGCCGAGATTGTTTCGTCCATCCTCGCTCAGCTCGACACGATGAAGGTCAAGCCGCAGTTCCGCGGCTCCATCATCCTCCTCCACGACGGCGGCGGCGACCGCTCCGTGACTGTCGCCGCGCTGCCCGTGCTGATCGACACGCTGCGCGCCCACGGCTACACCATCGTCCAGGTATCAGCGCTCATGGGCAAGACAACCGCCGACGTCATGCCCCAGCTCACCTTTCCTCAGTTCCTCCGCTCCATTCCCGACTCAGTCGCCTTTTCTTCAGTCGCCATTGTTCAGAAGTTCATCATTCTGGTCTTCTTCCTCGGCGACATCCTCATGAGCGCGCGACTGCTGCTGGTCGGGCTCTTCGCCATCATCGATCGTGTCCGAAGGCCGCACCGTCCCGCTTCTGCCGGCTACAACCCGCGCGTTGCCGTCCTCATTCCCGCCTACAACGAAGAGACGGTCATTGTCCGCACCATCCGCTCCGTTCTCAACTCCGACTACAAGAACCTTCACGTCATCGTCATCGACGACGGCTCCAGCGACTCGACTGCCGAGGTCGCCCGCACAGCCTACGCCGGCGAGATCGCTGCCGGCCACGTCCAGGTCTTCTGCAAGCCCAACGGGGGCAAGGCTTCCGCGCTCAACTACGCCCTCGACCGCCTTACCGAAGAGATCTACGTCGGCATCGATGCCGACACCGTGATCGCCGCGGACGCCATCTCCAAGCTCATTCCTCACTTTGAAGACCCGCGCATCGGCGCCATGGCCGGCAACGCCAAGGTCGGCAACCGCGTCAACCTCTGGACTCGCTGGCAGGCTCTGGAATACATCACCAGCCAGAACTTCGAGCGCCGCGCGCTCGACCTCTTCCACGTCGTCACGGTCGTTCCCGGCGCCATCGGCGCCTGGCGCACCGGCCCGGTCAAGGCCGCCGGCGGCTACCCCCTGAACACCGTCGCCGAAGACGCCGACCTCACCATGGGCCTTCTCGAAGCGGGTTGGAGGGTCAACTACGAAGACCGGTCACTTGCATTTACCGAGGCGCCCATCAATGCGCGCGGTCTCATGCGGCAGCGCTTCCGCTGGTCCTTTGGCATCCTCCAGGCTGTCTGGAAGCACAAGCTCGCCTTCGTCCGCAACAAGGCCATGGGCCTGTTCGCATTGCCAAACATCATCATCTTCCAGATGTTTCTCCCCCTGGTCTCGCCTTTCATCGACCTGATGTTCCTGGCGGGCATCTTCAACTACTTTGTCGATCGCTACTACCACCCCGAAGCCGCAAGCGCCGCAAGCTTCGAGAAGCTCCTCGCTTACTTCGGCGCCTTCCTGATGATCGACTTCATCACCTCGTCGATCGCCTTCTCGCTCGAGCGCCGCCACCCCGCCAACAAGGGCGATGGATGGCTGCTCTTCCACATCTGGCTGCAGCGCTTCGCCTATCGCCAGCTCTTCTCGCTGGTTCTGGCCAGGACAGTCAAACGCGCCATCGACGGCAAACCATTCAATTGGGACAAGATCCAGCGTACGGCAAAGATGTCCAAGTCCACCGAAGCGATTACAGAAACGCCCTGAATCGGCGGGGCGCTGACGCAGCCCCGAACGCGTCGCACTGGCCGCGTCGGCGCCAGCCCACCTTGGACTCTCTTTCACCTGGAAAACTCATCCGATTCTCCCCTTTCCCGGTTGCGACCAGGGTCGGTTGTACCTCCAGTCCGCCCCCTGCCCCCAGGCCCACGTTTTGCCTTCCAACCCCTAAGTTCTATGGTTTTAACAGGATGGTAATTAGCACTGCCCAAGAATCCTCTTGCAATTTAGCACTTTTGTGGGATACAGTTGGCGAATCGGGCATTGGATGCTCCCCCCGCAGTTCCCAGCAGCCGCTTCCATGCCAAAGCGAGATTACTTCCATCCCGAATCGCAACTTCGCCCACCACAAACCTGGGAGGTAGTCGATGAAAGTGCTCCATTTGCGGTATATTCCCCTCCTTGCGCTGCTCGCGCTTCTGGCATCTGGTTCCGCGTATGCGGGTACGTTGACGGCGAATGGCGCCGCAATCCAACCACGCGACGCCGCGCAGCCCAACGCCTGCGCAAATCCACCTTGCGACTACACGCCAGCAACCACCCCTCCCATCAACAACGACCCTAATAGCGAAGCGGCCCTCCACAAACAAGTCAAGACAAATACCCAGCCTCATCCGACGCGCAAGTCCCGGGTCCCAGAGGGCGGTACCTTCTACTTCCTGCTGATCGGCGCAGTGGTCTTCTTCTTCGTGAGGTTTCTTTCCACCCGCAAGAAGGAAGGCTGACCGCCAGCCTCCGCTCCGGCCTCCTCCTGATTCGCTGCTCCCCGCAAAACGCCCGCCGAATTTCTCTTCCGCAAACCCATCACTGAACGAGCCCGGGCTGTGGGCTGCGCCTGATTCCGTGGCGCGTGCCTTGTTCTGCATTTGCGAGTCGACGCTTTCCGGCTCACGCTCAGCCCATATCTCTGCGGCCGGATTGGTTTATGCTGCCGAGCGCACGGCTCTACTCTGCCGCCCAGACCTCTCCTTTTTTCACCAGGAGGGCTAAACTAGTCTTGTTATGGCTACCGCCTCCCTCTCCACGCGCATCCAACCCCGCTCCCCGCAGGGACAGTTTGTCAACGAAGACTTCCACGACTTCAAAGCGCCAGAAGTCGCCCGGCGAATGCAGGCAGCACTCGACCAGGTCGCATCTGAGCTCGGCCGCGAGTACGATCTCGTTATCGGCGGCCAGCGCCTGCGCACCGAAGGCAAGATCCGTTCTCTGAATCCTGCCCGCCCCGCCCAACTCGTCGGCCTGCACCAGAAGGCCGGAGCCGAGCACGCCGAACTCGCCATGAACGCCGCGCTCCGAGCGTTTGAATCGTGGTCGCGCACCCCGGTCGAGACGCGGGTTTCGCTCCTGCTGAATGCCGCCGAGATCATCCGCAGCCGCAAGTTCGTCTTCCATGCGTGGCTAACCTACGAAGTCGGCAAGAACTGGGCCGAGGCCGACGCAGACGTTGGCGAGACCATCGACTTCCTCGAGTTTTACGCCCGGGAGGCGCTCCGGCTTTCCGCTGCCACCACGCCGATCCAGTTCCCCGGTGAGCGCAACCAGCTGCTCTACATCCCCCTCGGCGTTGGCGCGGTGATTCCCCCATGGAACTTCCCTTTTGCCATCATGGCCGGCATGACGGCGGCCTCCATCGTCACCGGGAATACCGTCATCCTCAAGCCATCGAGCGACGCGCCCACCATCGCAGCAAAGTTCTTCGAGGTCCTCGAGGAAGCCGGCCTGCCGCCGGGAGTCGTCAACTTCTGCCCAGGCTCCGGCGCCACTTTCGGGAACGCCATCGTCGAGCACCCAAAGACCCGGTTCATCGCCTTCACCGGCTCCAAGGCCGTTGGACTCGAGATCCACGAGCGCGCAGCCCACACCCAGCCCGGCCAGATCTGGATCAAACGGACCATTCTTGAAATGGGCGGCAAGGATTCGATCCTCGTCTGCGCCGATGCCGATCTCGACGCCGCGGTCGAAGGCGTCGTTGCATCGGCCTTTGGATTCAGCGGCCAGAAGTGCTCCGCTTGTTCGCGTGCGATCATCGAAGCCCCGATGTATGACGTCTTCGTCGAGCGTGTGCGCGAGCGGGTTGCCAAGCTTGCCGTCGGCGATCCGGCAGCCAACACCAGCATGGGCCCGGTCATCAATGGCGGCGCACTTGAGACGATGCTTGACTACGTCCAGGCCGGAAAAAAAGAGGGTCGGCTCATCGCCGGCGGCAACGCCCCGCTGACCTCCAATGGCGGCCACTTCCTCGAGCCAACCGTCTTCGCCGACGTACCGCCGGGCGGAGTGCTGGCGCAGGAAGAGATCTTCGGCCCAGTGCTCGCCATCATCAAGGTTGCCGACTTTGAAGAAGGCATCGCCGTCGCCAACAACACGGAGTACGGCCTGACCGGCTCGATCTACACCTCAGACCGCGCAAAGCTCGATCGCGCCCGGACGGAGTTTCACGTCGGGAACCTATACTTCAATCGCAAATGCACGGGAGCGATGGTCGGCGCGCATCCATTCGGCGGCTTCAACATGAGCGGCACCGACTCCAAGGCTGGCGGCCCGGACTACCTCTACCTCTTCACCCAGGCCAAGAGCGTCGCGGAAAAGCTCTAGGCCACAGCCGGAGGCGCTGCCTGCTCCTCAACTTCGAGCCGGCTACCCATCTCCGCGGCGGCTTGTGCCAGCACGCGATGATGAATCGTAAAAAGCGCCAGCTCCAGCCGGTCGCTTACGCCGGTCTTGTCGTAGACCGAGCGAAGATAGTTCTTGATCACCTGCTCAGTGGTCTTGAGCCGGATCGCGATCTCGCGGTTCTTGCAGCCCTGCACAATCAGAGCCACAATGCGCATCTCTTTGGGTGTCAAACGATCGCGGACGCGCGTTCCCACCATGTCATCCTCGGCCGATTCGTTCCGCATCCGCTGCGGTGGAATCCACGTCTCGCCGGCCGCCACGCGATGGACGCACTCCACAAGCGTCGGTCCATTCACGCTGCGAAACACCACTCCATGGAATCCCTGCTGCAAATACGTCGCAGCCGACTCATTATTCTCCGCGATCACGATACCCCGGCTGGCCGTCGTCTCCAGAAGCATCCGCAGCCGCGCCAGGTCAGGGTGCATCGACGAAGCAAACAACACCACGGAGCCCGGAAACGTCGTGATTGCATGGTGCAGGCGATCCAGATCCGTGCACTGAGCAATGATTCGCATATCCTCGTCCATGGCGAGAACCTTCGCTGTGCCCGCCCGAAATATTGCCTGCGAATCCGCCAGGATGATCTTGTTCATGATGTTCGCCTCGTCTGCAACTGAGCTGTGAATCGCTTCCCCATTCCGCACGGCTTGCGTCTGCATCAAAACACCGCAGTCGCCCGTTGCGTTCCGGCTTCCTAACGCGGTCTTGATGATCTATCGGCAAGTCGGAGAAAAGTTTTCGACTGCCCGCAATTGCGACACTGCCCGATGCCTGAATTCGGCCATTCCGGACCGGATGCTGAACTGCCAGCATCCTCAACATTACTCTTATCAATGAGCTTACAACTTGTCTGCGTTGGCCATCACCGGAATCGACCTGCGAAGGCGTCAGGATTGTTAACGCTTTTGGGGTATTCCTTCAGGTATCACCAACCTCTTGGCGTAGCCCCGTCGGAATAAGGTGAATCAAAGTTCTAAACTGAATGTGTATGGTGAGACCGATCCTGCTGGCCGTCGATGACGACGTCAATGTGTTGGAAGCTGTGGTCCAGGACCTGCGCCGGGAGTACGGCGCGGGCTACCGCGTGATGCGTGCGGCCAGCGGGCAGGCCGCTCTCGACACCCTTACCCAACTGAAGACACGGCAGGAGCCCGTAGCGCTGCTGATCAGCGACCAGCGGATGCCGGGCATGACCGGGGTGGACTTCCTCGAGCGCGCGCGGCCCATCCACCCCGACGCGCGGCGTGTTCTGCTCACCGCCTACGCCGACAACGAAGCCGCCATCAAGGCCATCAACTCGGCTCGCATCCACTACTACCTCAACAAGCCGTGGGATCCGCCTGAAGAGAAGCTCTATCCCGCCCTCAACGACCTGCTCGAGGACTGGAAGGCCGGCTACCAGCCGACGTTTGAAGGCCTGCGCGTGATCGGCCTCCGCTGGTCGCCCAAGGATCACAAGCTGCGCAGGTTCCTCTCAGGCAACCACGTGCCCTATCGCTGGCTCGACGTCACCACAAGCCCCGAAGCCCTCACACTGCTAGGCGAACACAACCTCGACCCCGACCAGTTGCCTGTCGTGCTCTTTCCCGACGGCTCATTTCTCGTAGCGCCTGAGCCCGGCACCCTGGCCGCTCGCGTCGGACTGAGCATTCAGGCGACGCAGGATTTTTACGACATGGTAGTCATCGGCGCGGGTCCAGCCGGCCTGGCTGGCGGCGTGTATGGCGCCAGCGAGGGCCTCCGCACCCTGGTCATCGAACCCGACTCGCCCGGCGGACAGGCCGGCTCCAGCTCGCGCATCGAGAATTACCTCGGCTTCCCCTCCGGCGTCACCGGTGCCGATCTCGGCCGCCGCGCCCACATCCAGGCCTCGCGATTCGGCGCGGAGTTCCTCACCCAACGTGCCACTGGCCTGCGCGTGGAAGGCCAGTACCGCATCGTTCAGCTCGCCGACGGCAAGCAGGTCTCTTCACACGTGGTGCTGCTCGCCTTCGGCGTACATTACCGCAGGCTCGATGTGCCCGGCGCCGAACGCCTTTCCGGGCGCGGCATCTACTACGGCGCCGCCCTCGTGGAAGCCGCGGCCTGCAAGGATGAGGAGGTCTACATCATCGGCGGGGCCAACTCCGCCGGCCAGGCCGCCCTTCACTTCGCCCGCTACGCCTGCAAGGTCACCATCCTGGTCCGCGGCCCAGGCCTGTCAGCCACCATGTCGAAATACTTGATCGATGAGATCGCCCGGACATCCAACGTTGTGTTGGAACCGTTGACCCAGGTGGTCGAGGCGCTCGGCGAGGACCATCTCGAAGCGTTGCGGTTGTCCGGCCCAAGGGGTGAGTATCAGGCGCCCGCCGCTTCGCTCTTTGTGTTTATCGGAGCGATACCGGGCACAAAATGGCTGCCGGAGAGCATTTTGCGCGACGAGAATGGGTTTGTGCTGGCTGGACCGGATCTCCGCGCCAATGGCAAGCTTTCCGAGAGCTGGCCGGAAGTCTGGAAAGAAAAGCGCGACCCGTTCCTGCTCGAGACCAGCGTGCCGGGGGTGTTTGTGGCCGGCGACCTGCGTCATGGTTCGGTCAAGCGCGTTGCCTCGGCGGTCGGCGAGGGCTCCATCGCAGTGCAGTTTGCCCACCAGTATCTGGCTGGGTTCTAGTGAAAACCATGAGCACGGACGAAAAGTCGATCATCGTTGAAACGGTTCCGCTTCGCACCGTGGCCGAGTCTCTCTCGCAGACCCGACCCTTCGCAGGGACTTCCTTCGACGACCTCTGCGCCGCGCTCAAGACTGGCGAACCAACTGTCGAGCGCCTGCGGGTTCCTGCCGGCGCGGTCCTCATCGAGCCTGAACAGCCCTTCGACCATTACTACGTCCTACTCGATGGGGATACCCAGGCCGAGCGGCCGGAACGCGATGGCTCGCGCACACTGATAGGCCTTGCCGCCGCTGGGGACGGATTCGGCGAAGCACCGTTCCTCACCGGCAAGCGGAACGCAGGCTTTTTCATCTCTGCCCGCCGAGACTCCGTGATCCTGCGCTTCCCGGCCGAAGCTTTCTGGAACCTGATGGCTTGCTGCACTGGTTTCCGCACCACCGTGCTGGCCGACGTGGCCAAGCGGCTTCAGACCTTTCAGATTGAGGCATTGCACCGTGAAAAGCTGGTCGCGCTGGGAACTCTCGCCGCCGGCCTGATGCATGAGTTGCACAACCCCGGTTCTGCCGCAAAACGCGCCGCCTCCCAGCTGCGGCAGAACATTCTCCGGCTCCAACAGCTCAGCCTGCGTTTCAGCGACGAGCCCAAGACCCCCGAGCAGAGCGCCTGTGTCCGCAGTCTCCTTGAGCAAACGCTCAAGAGCTGCAACGCCCCGGCCATGAGCTCGGTCGAGCAGATGGATGCCGAAGAGTCGATGGCCCGGTTCCTTGAGGCAGCGGGCGTTGAGAATGCTTATCGCATCGCCCCTTCGCTGGTCGCGGTCGGACTCAGGCAACCGGAGCTCGAATGTGCCAAGGAGGCCTTTCCTGCGCGGGGATTCTCAGATGCGCTCAACTGGCTTGAAGCCCTTGTCTCCAGCGTCTCGCTGGTTTGCACCATCGAAGAAGGCGTCTCCCGCGTCTCCGAGCTGGTGATGGCGGTAAAGAAGTTTGCCTACGACGATCGCTCCGGCGGTAAGGCCCTCGACGTTCACGACAGTTTGCAGAGTACGCTGACTATCCTCGGCCATAAGCTCAGGGTCAAAGGCGTTACCGCACAAAAGGGCTTCCGCGCCAATCCCTCCACAATTCAGACGCCCGGCACGGTTCTCAGCCAGGTTTGGACCAATCTCATCGACAACGCCGTCGACGCCTCGCCGGAATCCGGATCCATCGAAATCGACACCTGGAATGAGCCCGGATTTCTTGCCGTCTCCGTCACGGATCATGGCCCCGGCATCCCGCCCGACGTTCTGCCTCACATCTTCGAACCCTTCTTTACGACCAAGCCGCAGGGCTCAGGCACCGGTCTCGGACTCGAGATCGTCAATCGTATCGTGTCGCAGAAATTTGCCGGTTCCATCAAGGTGGACTCCGAACCGGGAAGAACCAGCTTCATCGTCCGTCTTCCCATGGATACGCCCGCCGCAACCGAAGCCAGGCGCTAGCGCGAATTCAGGCCAATGCAGTCCGCAAAACAGCCCCTACTTCAAATCCCCGCCCTCGTAGGGATAGCGATACGGGATACTGACTGCCTTTTCCAGCTTGATCTTGTCTTTCGAGAAGACCGTCAGCAGCAGCGGAGAAAACGGTCCATACGGCGGCGTCCGCCACTCCAACACAACCGTATCCGGGCTGCTGATCAAAATGCCGCTCTGCGCATCCAGCACATCCGCGCTGTCGATACTTGAATGAATCTCACCCACTTCTCCGCTGAACTTCAGGGACAGCGCAGCGGGAGTCATGATGCGGTCCGGAACCAGGACCATCTCTAGCCCATTTGGCAGTGCGGAGTTGGTTGAACCGACCGTCCTCTGCTTTGTAAGCCTGATGAACCCCGGGGCAGCGCCAGCGGAATCAACCGGAGGAGCCTGGACCGCTCCAGCGTCCGCTTGTCCCCCCCCGGTATCGGCTCCGTTGGTCCTCGTGCGCTGCGTGCGATGAAAGAGGTCGGCCCACAAATCATGCCTCAGATACCGTCGGTGGTTGGGAGACTTCAGCCAGATTCCCGCTACGCCCAGCAGGCACATCACTACGACCAGAACAACCGCGAACTCAAGCGGAGACTCTAGGCGCAAGGCCTTGCGAAAGGCCTTGAATCGGTCAGAGAAGGAGTTTTCTGGTGCGTGGTCGTCCATGGAGCCCCCACTGGGATTCGTCATCCCAAGCCCACGTGGGAAAAATCCAATTCTCCTGTTTCCCAGGCAATCCACATCGATGAAGTTGCTCCGCGTCGTGCCGATGGATGAGGGAGAGGGTTGGGCTCGGATGACCGATCGCGTCGAACTTTTTGAAGCCGCTATGGATAGCCTACCAGAAGGGTTAGCCCTTCTGCATGGGGATCCCAGCGGGCCAGGCGCAGTGGTGTTCTGGAATCAGGCAGCCGTGGCCATTACCGGCCACACCGGTTTCGAAGTCGTGGGGCGCGCAGTCCCCGACACCCTGCAGCCGCTACTGGGCGACGACTCCTTTCACGACGAGACCGGAGCAGATACAGCTACGCAGCCAGGGGGCGCCTTCCTTGCTCGCGTCCGCCACAACCTGGGTCATGAAGTGTCCGTCATCGTCCGCAATCTGGTCCTCCGCGACAGCCTCGGGCAGCGTATCGGCTCGGGCATCCTCTTTCATCCCGCAGACCAACTCGATGCTCTGCCACGCGGAGAATCCGGCGAGGATCAGTCGGTGGAATCGAGCCAGGCAGACCTTGAAGACCGCCTCCAGGGCCTGATCGAAGATCACATCCGGGGCGGCCCGCCCTTTGGGGTTCTCTGGATCAGTGTCGATCAGGCTCACGATCTGCGCAAGACACACGGCGCAGGCGCCTGCGAATCCATGATGAAAAAAGTCGAGAAGGCCCTCATTCAGGGCTTGCGCCCCGCCGAGTTTCTCGGTCGATGGGGACAGGACGAGTTCCTTGTCATTTCTCACGAACGAACCCCGGCCGTGCTTGCCGATCATGGTAAAAGACTGGCCGGATTGGCTCGCACCGCCGACTTCCGCTGGTGGGGCGACCGCATCTCAGTTACGGTCAGCATCGGCGCCGCCCAGGCTGATCAGACTGCAACTTTAACCGAACTGCTTGACAGAGCCCGATCCGCCATGACTTCCAGCTTTCTTGCAGGCGGAAATCAGATCACATCCGCGTCGGGAGGGCCGGCATGTTTGCCATCATAGGGATCGTTCTTGTTTTTGTCGCAGTCATTGGCGGCTTTCTCATGGAGAAGGGGCATATTGCCGTCCTCCTTCAGCCTGCCGAACTGCTCATCATCGCTGGGGCCGCCACCGGAACCTTTCTCGCCGCCAACCCCATGCACATTATCAAGGGAGTCGCGGCAGGACTAGGCGGTGTGCTCAAGGGCTCGCCCTTCGGAAAACCCCGCTATCTCAGCACCCTCCGCATGATGTACCAGTTTCTCAACAAGGTCCGCAAGGAAGGCCTTCTCTCGGTGGAGATGGACGTCGAGAAGCCGGGAGAGAGCTCCATTTTCAAGAACTATCCCGAGTTTCTCAACGACCACCACGCTCGCGACTTCGTCTGCGACACGCTCCGTACCGCCATTACCGGCGGCGTTGAACCCTTCGATATGGACCAGATGATGGAGCTCGACATGGAGGTCCACCACCACGCAGCCATGCAGCCCGTGAGCGCACTTTCGACTGTCGCCGACGCGCTCCCCGGTCTCGGCATTGTGGCTGCGGTGCTCGGGGTCGTCATCACCAT
>Ga0181517_10002668_pt1 | contig 17859 bp, 16 predicted proteins | sample PEATcosm2014_Bin_31_FD_119748 | JGI IMG/M metagenome (GOLD analysis project Ga0181517, IMG submission 119748) | Peatland microbial communities from MTU Mesocosm Facility, Houghton, MI, USA - PEATcosm2014_Bin01_30_metaG | ecosystem: Environmental > Terrestrial > Soil > Wetlands > Peat | place... | reverse complement strand
GATGGCCCTAAACGCTGCCAACGGCCACCTGTTGTGGGAGTTCAACACGGTCATCGGCCCGGCCAGGGGCGTAGAGGCTCTCGGCGTCGGCTCCGGCGGGGCCTGGGAGACGCCACTGGTGGGCAGTGACGGCTCGGTGACCTTTGGCATTGGCAACCCGTACCAGAGCATCGCCACGGCGATCGAATACCCGTCACGCCAGCTCTACACCGACAGCGCGGTGAACCTGGACGCGGCGACCGGGAAGCTGCGCTGGTACTACCAAGCCGTGCCCGACGACTTCATGGACCACGACCTGCAAGCGTCCCCGGTATCGGCGTCGGTGCGAGGGGCCCCCGTGATCATCACCGCCGGCAAGATGGGTTATGTTTACGCGCTTGACGCTCGTTCTGGGGCGCTGGTATGGAAGACCCCGGTCGGCAAGCACAACGGCCACGACAACGACTCCTTGCTGGCGCTGTCGCACCAACTGAAGATCAAGTTCCCCTATAGCTTCGAGCCCGGGCCGCTGGGCGGCGTGCTGTCGGACCTGGCTGTGGCGGGCGGCAGCGTGTACGTAGCCACCATCGACCTCCCGGTCATCGCCACCAGCGCGAGCACAGTCGACGGCAACAAGTCCGCCGGCGTCCCTCCCACCGGGGAGGTGGAGGCGCTCAGCCTCGCCACCGGCAAAGTCGAATGGGACACCAAGGTCCCGACGATGCCCCTTGGCGCGGTCACAGTCTCACACGACTTGGTCTTCACCGATCTCTACGACGGTGTGCTGATCGCCTTCAATCGGGGCACCGGGAAGATCGTCTACCGGCACCAGCTGCCCACATCGGCCAACGCTCCGATAGCGGTCTTCGGCAACACGGTGCTTGTCCCCGCGGGCGGCCCCCACACGTCGAGCGCGGGTGGGGGCGGCGGACCGCAGCTAGTTGCCTACGCGCTTCCTTGAGCGTTCTTGGCACCGGACGGCTTTAGCCGTGGGGAGGTCCCAAGCGGGTGGCATAAGCTTGCACTATGAACGGGAAACCGAAGAAACTGCTGTTCGGAGGGCTAGTCGCGGTTGACGTCGCCTCCGCGGTGCTGGCTTGGCGCGACTTGGGCCGTCGGAGCGATGAGCAGGTCCGTGGCAACAAGAAGGCCTGGCGTGCATTGATGCTTTTGAACCCTGGCAACTCGGCTTTTTACTGGACGTTCGGGCGGCGCTGAGCTCCTGGACGGCAGCGGGGGGCCGGCCAGGAAGGGCGTCAAGGTCCTTGTCCGGCTCAAGGGGCAGCCCGCAGGGGGCCGGTACACTTGCCGGGCGGGAGCCATGACGATGGGCCACGGCGCGCTCCCGGGCCCCGGCAGCCGTCTTAAGTGCCAACCGGAGGCCGGAAAGCCGGACCTTGGGGGAGCGCCTGGCCGTGCGTCAGCCGTCTCGTCGGTTCCGTGGCGCTCGAACGGGCGCTCCCTGCAGCCCAGGCGATCAGGGCGCCAGCGACGCTTCCAGGGTTATTTCCGGCACGCTTGCCAATGCCCTGCTGACAACGCACCCGGCCTTGGCCGCGGTGGCGTGCTCGGTGAAGCCAGCCTCGTCCAGACCGGGCACACGGCCCACGGTGACGAGGGCGATCTTGGTGATGGTGGGCGCACCATCGACGGGCCTGAGGGTGACAGTGGCGTTGGTCTGCACCGAGAGGGGGGGATGTCCTGCCTTGGCCAGCGCGTTGGAGAGGGCCATCGAAAAGCATGCGGCATGAGCCGCGGCGATCAACTGCTCCGGATTGGAGCCAGGGCCGTCCTCGAAGCGGGACTTGAACGTGTAGGCCCCGCTGATCGTGTCACCGGCGCTGAACGTACCCGAGCCCGTGGGCAGGTCGCCCTTCCATTCCGCGCTCCCTTTGGCTGGCATGGTGCCTCCTCGTTGTCGTCCCGATGGGTAGCCCATCTTTGCAGGACCACTTTGGCCGAGACGGGGCTCCTTGTGGTCAGAGAACGCCTTCAGCTCACAGGCCCCTGCTCAGCGGTCGCCCTGGACCGTAGACGGAAGAAGAGGAAGCGGGGCTCGGTGCGTATGAGCTGGTAGGCCTCCGGGTCGCGCTCGGCGAGCTCAGGCGATGGCTCCGGCTCGACAAGTCGTTCGATAATGAACCCGGCGGCGGCGATGGCGTGGCACATGGCGGTCAGTGGCCGGCGCCAGAAAGTGACTTCGAACTCCCGCCCTCCTTTGGACCAGTTGTCGGTCACCTGCTTGGTGGCGAAGTAGTCATCGGGTGAGCTGAGCCGCCAGTCCATCGTCGGGTGGTGCGTCGAGAAGACCACCACCCCCCGCGGGGCCAAGATGCGGCGGAACTCGGCGAACGGCGCCCGCCAGTCGCGGAGGTAATGCATAACGAGCGACGCCACGACCACATCGAACTCTCCGGTGCCGGCAAACCAAAGCGGCTGGGAGAGATCGGCGACGAAGACGTTCGCCCGGCCCCCAGCTCGCTGACGAGCCAGATCGGTCATCCCCGGGCTTACGTCAAAGGCGGTCACGATCGCACCATGGTCGACCAGCCAGGCGGTGAGCTCGCCGCTACCGCAGCCAGCGTCGAGAACGCGGCACCCCTGCATGTCTCCGAGCAGTGAGATCGTCGCCGGTCTCTCGTAGAAGGCGTTATAGGCGCCGCCAGCGTTGTCGGCCGCGTACTCGACGGCCATGGCGTCATACTCGCGTGCCGTCCGTTCGGCGTCGCAGGACAACGTGTTCAGACCTCCTTCGACCGTCCAGGCTACGTTGGTAGGAGCACCAGTCACCGCCCTCGGCTACCGTCGGGGCCATGACCCTGAGTGCAGGACAATGGACCGAACTTTTCGCCACCAAGCTCGGGACCGTCGACCCGAGCGAGGAAGAGAAAAACCTCCTTCTCGAACTGGCCGGGACCGCCGCTCACGCATCTGAGCGCACCGCGGCCCCCATTTCTTGCTGGTTGGTGGCGCGAGCCGGCGTCGACCTGGCCGGGGCCGCACGTTTGGCCCGCGAGCTGGCCGACGAGCTAGGGGACGGGGCTCTTTAGCGCCAGGCTGACCCTTACAAAATGGCGGCTCGTTTTTTCATTAGGTGGGCGAGTAATAATGGGACCATGTCGTCGGTGGACGAGGTCGTCGCCGTACCTTCCCTGGTCCGCCATGACCGGGCGGTCTACCGCGCCCTGGCCGGGGAGAGCCGCCAGGCGCTCCTGGCCGTGTTGCACGAGGTTGGCGGCCCGCTGGACGCCGTCGACGCGGGCGCTTCGGTCGGCTTGCACCCCAACACGGCCCGCGTCCACCGCGAGGTGCTCTGCTCCGTCGGCCTCGTGGACCGGCGGACGGAGGACCGTTCCCGGCGCGCTCAGTCGTGTTCGGGATCCACCTCGGTATGCTCAAGGCCACCGTCGAGCGTTTGGGCACCCCCCTGGACGTCGTCGGCGTGGAGCCCTTCGTGAACCACGACCCGAGCGAGTGCATCGTGAAAGCTGGCGGCGCGGTCATGAACGCGACCCGGGAAGTGCCGGTCGTCCTGCGTCGGGACGCGCGTTGCGCCCCGGGGAGCGCCGGCGGCCTCCCTGCGCCCGCCACGATGCCGACCGAGGGGCCGCTCGTGGACGGCTACGGGCGCGTCCACACGGACATGCGCGTCTCGGTCACCGACCGCTGCAACCTGCGCTGCGTCTATTGCATGCCCGAGGAGGGCGTGCCCTTCCGGCCCCGAGCGGAGATCCTTACGTTCGAGGAGATCGTCCGGGTGGCGGGTGTAGCCCGCTCGCTGGGCGTGAGGTCCGTCCGCCTCACCGGTGGCGAACCTCTCGTACGCCGGGGACTGGTGGAGCTCGTCCGCCAGTTGGCAACGGTGGGGTTCGAGGACGTGGCCCTCACCACAAATGGGACGGTGCTGGCGCCGATAGCCTCCGACCTCGTTCGGGCCGGGCTGGACCGGGTCAACATCAGCTGCGACTCTTTACGGGCGGAGCGGTTCGCGCAGATCCGCCGTCGCGGCGACCTCGCGACGGTCCTGGCCGCCATGGACGCCGCCGAGGCCGCGGGACTTGTACCGCTCAAGGTCAACGTCGTGCTGATCTCGGGTGTGAATGACGATGAGGTCCTCGATTTTGCCGAGTTCGCTCGTCGGTACCGTCGCACCGTGCGGTTCATCGAGTTCATGCCGCTCGACGCCGTTGGGGGCTGGCGACGTGACCACGTGGTGCCGAGCGAGGACGTCCTGGCCCGCATCAATGACCGCTGGCCGATCGAGGCCATCACGCCCGCCTACGGTGACCCGGCGCCCGCCGACCGTTACCAGTTCTGCGACGGCGCCGGCGAGGTCGGCGTGGTGGCCAGCGTGACGCGCCCTTTCTGTGGCACCTGCAACCGGCTGCGCCTGACCGCCGACGGGGCCGTCCGCAACTGCCTTTTCTCCGACGACGAGGTCTCTGTCCGCGCCCTGCTGCGCAGTGGGGGTAGCGACGAGGACATCGCCATGGCGTTGCGCCGCTCGGTGTGGGGCAAGCTTCCCGGCCACGGCATCAACGAACCCGGCTTCCTACGGCCGTCGCGGTCCATGTCCATGATCGGCGGTTGAGGTCATGAAGGTGGTGGTGGTCGGCGCCACCGGCCACATAGGCACCTACCTGGTGCCCAGGCTGGTGATAGCCGGTCACGAGGTCGTCGCCATAAGCCGGGGCCACCGTGGCCCGTACCTGGAGCACCGGGCCTGGGACGAGGTCGAGCGGGTGCAAGTTGATCGGGACGCCGAGGACGCCGCCGGCACGTTCGGCTCCCGGGTAGCCGCCCTTCGACCTGAGGCTGTGGTGGACCTCATGTGCTTCACCGTGCCCTCGGCCCGCCAGCTACTCGAGGCCCTGACGCCGGTGGGCTCCTACCTCCTGCACTGCGGGACCATCTGGGTGCACGGCAGTGCGGTGGAAGTGCCCGTCACCGAGGACGAGGCGAGGCACCCCTTCGGTGACTACGGGGTGCAAAAAGCGGCGATCGAGGACCTCCTGCTCGGCGCCGTGCGCAGTGGGACCTTGCGCGGCACCGTCTTGCGGCCGGGCCACATCGTCGGTCCCGGATGGGCGCCCGTCAACCCGGCTGGCAACCTCAACGTCGAGGTCTTCAACCGGTTGGCCCGGGGCGACGAGCTGGTCCTTCCCAACCTCGGCCTCGAGACCGTCCACCACGTCCACGCCGACGATGTCGCCCAGGCGTTCGCTCGGGCCCTTTCGAGCCCCGGGGCCGCTTCCGGCCAGGCTTTCCACATCGTTTCCGAGCGCGCCCTTACCCTGCGCGGCTACGCCGAGAGCGTGGCCGCCTGGTTCGGCCAGACCGCCCGGCTTTCGTTCCAGCCCTGGGAGACCTGGGCCGCCGCCTGGGAGCCTCAGGATGCCCAGGCCACATGGGACCACATTGCGCATAGTCCCTCGATGAGCATGGCCAAGGCCACCGCCTCCCTGGGCTACGGGCCCCGCTACAGCTCTCTGGAGGCGGTCTTCGAGTCGCTGGCCTGGTTGGTGGACCACGGCCAGGTCGACGTGCCCGGCCGTCGGCTTCGTCGCGACATCTATCCTCTCCGAGAGCCTTACCAGCCGCAGAGCACGACGGGCGACGTGCGGCTCGTCTGAGGGGTGCACCGGCGAGCGGGCCGTTTATCCCTATAGCGTGATGACCTCGTCGCTCCCGGACAGGAGGGCCAGCAGCTGCGCCTGGGAATGCACGCCAAACCGTTCGAAGACGGCAGACAGGTGGTTGCGCACCGTGCTCTCGCTGACAAAGAGCTTATGGGCGATCGTTCGTACGCGCTCGCCGCGCATCAAGTGGCTCAGGACTTCCCACTGCCGGGCGCTCAGGGCGCTCAGCTGGGGGAAGCGGACGGCCCCGGGCAAATGCTGGACGCTGTCGAGGACAGCGGTGACATCGACAGTGGTGGCATCGACGACCCGGCCATTGTTGTAAAGCTCGACGACCAAGGGCACGATCCGGGGATCAAATTTGCGACCGGACCAGCGCCGGAGCTCTTCGAGGGCCTCGGAAGCGTCGACCGCTCCAGGCCTCTGCGGGCGGGGGCGGCTCATGGAGTCGAACGCATCAGCGACGGCGATGATGCGTCCCAGGAGAGGGATTTGTTCGCCCTCGAGGCCGTCGGGATAGCCGGAGCCGTCCCATCGCTCATGATGAGCGCGGACCGCTACCGCGATGGGAGCCAGGACCGGCGAAAGCGCGAGCAGCAGATCGCACCCAACTGCGGGGTGCTCGCGCAGCTCTCGGCGGTCGGCCTCCTTTATCGGGCCCACCTGGCGCAGTACCTCGACGCGCGCAGTGAGTTTGCCGAAATCGTGGAGCATCGCGGCCCACCAGACCGTCTGGATCTCCTTCTCCGAAAGATCTAGGAGGCCGGCAATGCAGACAGAGGTGTGCGCGACCCGCAGCGAATGCTCGGCCGTACCTTGATCGTAGATCGCGGCCGCTCCGGCCAACGTCGGAAGAGCCCGTGCGTGCCTGACTGCGTCGGGGTTTTTCACGGTCCCCCAAGTGGACCGTGCTAATTCCTCCCAACCCATAGGCGCTCGTCACGACGGACATGGGCAGCTGTCACGACCCCGTGGCGAGCCCGAGGGGTGTAGCCTCTGTCCGGAGGTGTGCCATGGCCGCCGACGAGCCCGAAGAGCTTATCCGCTCGCTTCAAGGGATACCGGTGGCGGCGATCCTGACTGAGCTCGTAACTCACAGATTCGTCGCTGTGAACGAAGCCGCGGTGGCGGTGTTCGGGTCACCGGCGACCGAACTGGTGGGTACGGACGTTCTGGCCCGGATCGACCCACGCGACCGGGAAGCCGCCCGAGCCGCGTACGGGGCTATAGCGGATGGGGTGGTCGACGGGTACCAGGTTTTGCGGCGGATAGTGACACCGGGCGGCGACCAGGTAGCGCTCACGGTCTCGGGCCGCCGAGCGGAGGTCCACAACACGCTTTATGGGCTCTGGGTCCTCGTCCCTACCGCCGGTCCGAGCCCCGCGATCGAGATGATCACGATGGGGTCCTCACCCGTGGTCCTGGCCGTTACCGACCATGACTGGCAGATCGAGCACATGAGCGCCGACGCCGATCTCCTCGGTGTCAAGGGGCACGAGCTTCGGGGCTTTCCTTTGCTCGGACTGGTGCACCCGTCTGCCGCGAGCGAGTTCCTGGCTGTCGTTTCCCGAAGCGCAGCCGACCAGATCGCGGTCACAGTACGCACCCGGGTACGAATGAGGGATGATCGCTGGGCTGACCGCTACTGCTTGGTGGTGCCGATTTGTGCGCACCAGCCGCCGCGTTTGGGAGTTGTCATTAGCGAAGGCCCCTCAGCGGAGCGGGACCAGTTGATAGACAGCCTCGATGACAAGGTCCGCAAGTTTGTAGTCCAAGCCAGGGCGGCCTGGGCCCTGGCGGCTCTTCCAGCTGTCGCCCCTCTCCAAGATGGCAGCGAACTCTCAGCCCGTCAGTCTGAAATTGTGGCCCGGCTCATCTCTGGCGAGCGCGTTCCTCAGATCGCTCGGGCAATGTTCCTGAGCGCCACCACGGTCCGCAACCATCTTTCGATGATCTATAGAAAATTTGACGTGCATTCTCAGGCCGAGCTGCTGGCCACGCTGCTTAGGACCACGTTCCATTAGCGTGAGCGAGAGAGGGCAACGTGCGAACGATCAGATAGCACGGGGACCGTTTAGCTAGCCGCCACCTCGGAAATACCACGCTCTATAAAACCTCCGTGAACGGCAATAGCGACGGCTTCCAACCGCGAATGGGCTTCTAGTTTGCGCAAGATGCTTTTGACATGGTTGCGAGCCGTGTGAAGGCTGACGAAGAGACGTTCGGCGATCGCTTTGTTGGGCAAGCCAGCCGCCATGAGCCCTAGGACCTGCAGTTCACGGCGCGTGAGGTACGGTCCGAACGGGTGACGTACGGGCTGTTCAAATGTGGCCTGGAGAGCGTTGGATATGGTGGTCAGGATCTCGTTTGCCGTGAACGGCCTGACGAGGGAAAGCATCGCGGCCTGACCAGGCTCGGGCACGAGCCGGGCCACGACGGCATCTGCTGTGCTCCCGCCGTAGCAGTCGAAGCCGGCCCGAGTCAGGACGCTGACGAGAGCGTGATCGGAGTTCTCATCGTCATCAACGATCAGGATCCTGGCGGGGACCTCCATAACGCTTCACCTAACATCGGGGGATCTGCCACCAATGGGTCTTAGTGGCGCGAACGCGTCCCAACAACATTATCGCTATAAAATGGCCCCATTCCCATAGGCATAACGTCCAAAGCTCAAGGGGCCAAGCCGTACGCTCTTACCAGGCGTAATCTTCGGGCGACGACTTGTGCGGCGGAAAGATCTTGTCCAGTTCGGCCAGGGTGGCCTCGTCGAGGCTGACTTCCAGCGCCTGGAGCGCGCCGTCCAGGTGCTCCGCGGTGCGAGGACCGATTATCGGCCCGATCAGGCCCGGCCGGCTCAACACCCAGGCCAGGGCGACCACGGCGGGCTCGTAGCCCAGGTCGTGGCACAGCTTCTCGTAGGCCTCCACGCGGGCATGTTCGCGCCGGAGGGTCTCCTGAGCCCGGTCATTGTCCTGGAACCGCCGACCGGGCCCGGCTGTTTGGCTGAGTATGCCCCCGAGCAGGCCGCCCTGGAGCGGTGACCAGGCGATGACGCCGACGCCGTAATCGATGGCGGCGGGGAGCACTTCCATCTCGATTTCGCGCACGAACAGGTTGTAGAGGGACTGCTCAGACACCAGGCCCATGAAACCTCGGCGCGCCGCCACCTCTTGAGCCTTGGCGATATGCCAGCCGGCGAAGTTGGACGAACCGAAATAGAGCACCTTGCCCTGTTGGCGGAGCACTTCCATGGCCTCCCAGATCTCCTCCCAGGGGGTGTCCCGGTCGACATGGTGCATCTGGTAGAGGTCGATGTAGTCGGTCTGCAGCCGCCGCAACGAGGCATCTGCGGCGCGGCGGATGTTCAAGGCCGACAGCCGGTCCTCGTTGGGCCAGGTGGTGCCCATGTTGCCGTACACCTTGGTGGCCAGCACGGTACGGTCCCGCCGGCCCCCACCCTGAGCAAACCAGCGCCCGACGATCTCTTCGGTCCGCCCGCCCGATTGGTCCTGCGAGGTGCGCCCGTAGACGTTGGCGGTGTCGAAAAAGTTGAGGCCCTGTTCGTGCGCCCGGTCCATAATGGCGAAGGCTTGGGGCTCTTCGGTCCGGGCCCCGAAGTTCATGGTCCCCAGGCACAACCGGCTGACGCGCAAACCACTTCTTCCGAGGTGAACATATTGCATGACCGGCAACCTACTGCATGCCCAGCAGCATGCCGAAAGCCTCCCGGCGCTAGCATGGGAGGCTCGTTATGTCGAGTGGAAGCTTTCTTCGGTGGCTGCGCAGCTTCCGGCGGTCTCGGTCTTCCCGGACGAGCCAGGCCGTGGCTTTGCTCCGGAGCGGGATGTCGCGGCCGACCAGCCCTGAAGGCGACCCGGGCGCCCAGGAGTCGCTCTGCCGGGGTATGAGGCCCACGTCGGCCTCCTGGTTTCGGCCCCAGATCCGCGCCCGTACCCGGTTCTTCGACGACCAGGTGATGGGGGCGATCTCAACCGGTATAAGCCAAGTCGTAGTCTGCGGCGCCGGCTATGACGACCGAGGCTTGCGGTTCCGTACCACCGGCGTGCGGTTCTTCGAGCTTGACCATCCGGCCACTCAGGTCGACAAAGCGAGGCGGCTCCGGGCCATAGGGCCGGACAGCACAGGGTTGGCTCTGGCGCCCATCGACTTCCGGGTCGACGACGTTTGCAGTGCCCTGATCGGTTGCGGGCACGACGCCGGGCGGCCCTCGCTGTTCATATGCGAGGGTCTCCTGGTCTATCTCGACCAGCCCACATGTTCCCGCCTGCTGGGCGGGCTGCGGTCCCGGGCCGCACCGGGCAGCACGCTGGCGGTCAGTTTGGCCGTGCACCGGGCGGGGGCGAGCTCGGACGCAGTTGCGGCCGCGGCGAACGCCCGCCGGCCATCCGGTCGCAGCGAGCCCTGGCGGACGATCCTGCCCCTCGATGCCCATCTCGCATTGCTCGAACGGGCGGGCTGGCGGGTGGAGCGGACCGTCGACGCCGCCGATCTCGACGACGAAGCTGTCACCGGTCGTACGCAGCTCGTTACCGCCGTCAGCGGCCCTGGCGGCTCGGGGTCATCGGGGCTGCATTGGGGGCAGGGCGGGCTTTGACAGTCAAGATCTGGCGCGCCCCCGACGGTTCCGCTAGCGCGCCGGCCGCCCGATGACCACGGTGCGGTAGACCGTTGGTGTTATGAGGTTCGTTTTCCGTCCCCCGGCCGATGTCGCCGCCGGCTTGCTCAGCCTGCCCTGGCACCTTCCCCTGGAGGAATGGCAGGACGACCGGCTGGTCGACATCCGCAACCGGGGCACGTCCCGCCACGTGGTGCGCTTCGTCGCCGAGATGGGCCAGCTCTACGCCCTCAAGGAGATCCACGAGGTGCTCGCCCGCCGGGAGTACAGGCTCCTAAGGAGGCTCAACGACCTGGGCATACCGTCGGTGGAGCCCCTCGGCATCGTCGTCGACCGCGACTTCTACGGTGGTGTCCAGCTGGACGCCGTGCTGTGCACCTGCTATCTCGAGTACTCGACCACCTACCGGGGGCTGTATTCGGACCCCTACCGGCTGCGGCCGACGGACAGGCTCCTTGATGCCCTCGTCGAGCTGCTGGTGCGCCTGCACCTGGCCGGGTTCTTCTGGGGCGACTGCTCCTTGTCGAACACTCTGTTCCGCCTGGACGCCGGAGCGTTGCAAGCCATATTCCTCGATGCCGAAACGAGCGAGCTCCACCCCTCGCTGACCCATGGCCAGCGTGAGTACGACGTGGAGCTGGCCTACGAGCGGGTCGGGGGCGAGCTGCTCGACCTGGCCGCCGCCGGCCTCCTGCCCCCCGACGTCGAGCCCGTCGAGCTGGCCCTGGAGATCCCCAAGCGGTACCACCAGCTCTGGGACACACTGTCCGAAGACGTGGTCATCCGTCCCGAGGAGCAGCGCTACAAGATCTCCGAGAGGATGCGGAAGCTCAACGACCTCGGTTTCGATGCCGACGAGGTCGAGCTGGTCAGCGCGCCGGACGGCTACCGGTTGCGTATCCGGACCCACGTGGCTGAACCCGGTCGCCACCGGCTGCGGCTGCGCACCCTGACCGGGCTCGACGCCCAGGAGAACCAGGCCCGCCGGCTGTTGAACGACATCGCCAGCTTCCGGGGCCACCTCGAGAAGGAAAGCGGCAAACGGGTGCCGACCATGGTGGCGGCCAGCCGTTGGCTGCGCGACGTCTACGACAAGGTGATGGCCCTGATGCCGCCCGAGCTCGCCTCCCGCCTGGCGCCGGCCGAGGTTTTCCATGAGGTGCTCGAGCACCGTTGGTTCCTCTCCGAACAGGCAGGGCGTGACATCGGCACCACCGCCGCGGCCCGCTCCTACTTCGAGAACGTGCTGCCGTCGGCGCCGGCCCAGCTTTTCACCCTGCCCCAGGGCGAACCGCTGCCGCGGTTCGGTGAGGACACGGGGGCCTGGAGCCTCACCGATGAGCTCCCGGTGCCGGCTGGTCCGCCGGTGGGGGCGAAGGGCCAGAGCCGGCCGCGAGAGCGCTAGGGGCGGGCTTGTCCTCGCCGCGGGTCACCCCGAGCCTGCTGGGCGGGAGCACGCCCGCGTCCCCTCCGACCGCCACGCCCTTGGTGCGCAAGATCGGCATAAAGCCGGGCCACCGGTTACTTCTTTGGGATGCGCCGAGAGGCTGGGAGCTCGCTGAGCTTCCCCCGGGGGTCACGGTCACGAGGTCGGCAGCCATGGCCGACATCGTCGTGGCCTTTTTCCGCTGCGCCGATGACCTGGCGGCAGAGATAGGGGCGTTGGCCCGGGCCATCATGCCGGCGGGGTCGCTCTGGGTGGCGTGGCCCCGGCGGGCGGCCGGGCACACCAGCGACATAACCGACAACGTCGTGCGGGCCATAGTCCTCCCCCTCGGGCTGGTCGACGTGAAGGTGGCGGCCCTGGGCGAAGATTGGTCCGGGCTCAAAGTTGTCTGGCGCAAGGAACATCGCCCCTCCCTGCCCACGGCCCCGGGCTGACTTTGGCGACGGCCCTACTCCGTCGCTCCGGTGGACGATGAGGCGGGGGTCACATGGGCAACCCTCAGCGCGGCCGGATGTGGGCCCGCTCTGTGGCATCGGCGGTAGCGACGTCGCGGAGGTAGGCGCGCCGGCTCATGAGTAGCAGGACACCGGCGGCGAAAAGAGGGGCCAACATGATGATGAACGTGTACTCCAGCCCCGTCCCGGTGGCGGCCATAGCCCGCTCGCTGCCGGGGTTGACCCCGGAGCCAAAGCCGGCCTGGGGGCCGCCGAGCAGAGAGGAGACGTAGCCGAAGATCAGGGGTGCGAACGCCTCGAGCAGGGCTTGGGCGAAAGTGCGGACGGCTTCGGCCCGGCCCCACAGGGCCGAGGGCACGACGTCAAGCCTCGCCGCGTTGAGCGCCGGGTTGGGGCTGCTAAGCAGGCCCCCTGCCACCATGAACAGCGGCCACGAGACCAGCAGGCCCCCGCTCAACAACCCGGGGAGGAACACGAGCGCGGCCCCGATGAACGAGACGCCGGCGACGATGGGACGGGCATCCGGCGTGCCTCTGTGGACCAGCCAGTCCGCCACCCGCCCGCCGCCGAGCGTGCCTGCCACGGCGCCCACTCCAATGAGGACGAAAAGAAGAGACGCTGCTCCCTGGCTGATCTGGAAGTGCCCCTCGGAGAAGAGCAGGGCGAAGGACCGGACACCGGCCAGGAAGAAGTACCCCAGTACGGAGGCGCCTATGAGCACGAGGTTGCTCCGGATGCGCAGGACGTAGCGGACGGCGCCCCAGGTGGACAGGTCGGCAGGGTCTCCCTCGCGCAAGAGGTCGTCGTGAGGCTCGATGTCCGGGCGCTCCCGGGCCCGGCGCCGCACCTCGGAATCTTCGACAACCGACATGGCAACCGCCGGGGACGGGCCGGTCCCGGCGTCACCCTCATCGGTGGAGGTAGGGGGGCCGGCCACCTCCTCAGCCGGCTTTATCCGCTCGTCTCCTGGCCTCAGCCAGCTCTGACCGCCCCGGCCCGGCTCCGGCAGCAACCGGTGCAGCGAAATGGCGAGGACAATGCTGGGCACGGCGAGGACGAAAAAGGGCGCCCGCCATCCTGCCGCCGCGCCTATGTCCGCGGACAGTATCAATCCCGCTCCCGCTCCCAACAGTTCGCCAGTTAGGACCATCCCGTATATCCGGGAACGTTCCTTGGCTGGGAAGAGGTCTCCCGTGAGGGAGGCGACGGCGGGCCCGGCGGCGGCGATCACCGCGCCCAACGCCAGGCGCGTAATGAGCAGGACGCCGTAATCGGTGGCCAGTCCACTGGCGGCCATGCACACGGACCACAGAGAGACGGTGACGACGAGCAGGCGTACGCGGTGTGTGCTGTCGACGAGCACGCCCATGGGCAATGAGGAAGCCGCAGCCATCAGGGAGCTGGCTGTAATGAGCAGTCCCACCTCGGTATTGCCTATGTGGAAGGCCCTCTCCAGCTGGGGGGCGAGGGCCCCGACGGTGCCCGTATCGGCGCTTTGCAGGCTCAGTACCCCGCCCAGAAGGAGCACTACGCGGAGGCGCGCCTTACCTCCAACGGTGGCGTCCAATCGTCCCGTCAGTCCGGACAACAAGGCATTTCACCGCCTCGGCCCGCGCCATCCCAGGTACACGAAGCCAGTTTGGGCCCGGAGCACCGGGAAGACCTAGAGGCACACTAGCGGCCGAGGCCCCCGCTCGGTGAAAGCCGCTACCGGTGGGGAGGCCGGGCGCTAACCTGCCACCGGTGAGCCGTTACATCGCTCCCGGCATCCTGGAGATAGACACCCTGCTCGGAGGCTGGGAGAGGGTGACCGCCGGCTACTTGATCGAAGGGCCTGCTCCCGTCCTGGTCGAAACGGGCAGCCAGAGCTCGGCGATGGCATTGCTTGACGCCCTGGCCCGGCACGGCGTGGGCGCCGAGGACCTTGCCGGCGTGGCCGTGACGCACATCCATCTCGACCACGCCGGAGGCGTCGGGGACGTCGCCCGGGCATTCCCCAATGCCACCGTTTACGTGCACCCGCGGGGTGCACGTCACCTGGTGGACCCGGCTCGCCTGGTGGCGTCGGCGGCGACGGTGTACGGCAGCGCGCTCGACTCGCTTTACGGCCGGATGGCAGCGACGCCGCCGGAGCGGGTGAAGGCGCTCGAGGATGGCGAGGAGATCGGGATCGGACATGGCCGTACCCTCACCACAGTGCACTCGCCCGGCCATGCCAAACACCACCTGGCCCTGCACGACAGCGCCACAGGCGTGCTCTTTGTCGGGGACGCGGTGGGAGTGCGCCTTCCCGACGCCGGCATCCTGCGCCCGGCCACTCCTCCGGCGGACTTCGACCTGGACCAAGCGCTTGACAGTTTGAGCCGTTTTTCCCAGCGGAGCCCGTCGGCGCTGGCCTTGGCGCACTACGGGTTGCTGGGCGAACCTTCGGCTGTGCTCGAAGAAGCGGCAGGAGCATTGCAAGAGTGGGCCGACGTGGCCCGGACGGCCTGGCGCGCCGGGAACGACGTGGAGGAAGCGCTCCGCCAACATTTCGGCGGCGAACTGGAGGGGCTCGCACCCGAGCAGGCCCGGCGGGTCGAGGCGCTCAACGGCTTGCACAGCAACGCCGAGGGCCTCAAGCTCTGGCTTTCCAAGGCCGACCCCAACGACTGGGCGCCGGCCGGGCCGGGGCCACGTTCCTGAAACCGGTCAATGGAGCCTGGAACCAAGACCGGCAATACGAGATCCCCTGCCAACAGGCCCGCTCCCAGCGCTGCCAGGGGGGGGCCCTCGTTGGGCGGGAGGCCCACGGCTAACGTGCCGGACCGGGCCAGGTGCGGGCCTGACCGGGCGTCGGCCCCTCGAGCGGCCGGTAGTTGACCCCGAGCGCGTCCAACCGGGCCGTGTGCTCTCCAAGACGCGGCTCGAACTCGTCCCAATGGCGCTCCCGGGGCGACCACACCGCCTCGGCCAGGGCACATACCCGCGGGAAGTACATGTACTCGGCGTGGCGGACGGTGGGCACGTACTCGGTCCACAGCTGGCACTGGGCGCCGATAACACGGTGCTCCAGTTCTGGGGGGAGGCCGGTGGGCATAGGCTCGAAGCTGTAAGCCTGTTCGACACTTATAGCCGGACGTATGGCGACGGGTTCCCGTGGGTCGTCGGCGTAAGCCCAGTCGAAGTACGTCCACGTCTCCGGGGCCATGACGATGTCGTGCCCCCTCGACGCCCCCTCAGTGGCGTTCCGGCGGGCGTGCTGGTGCCGCCACACCGTGATCACCGAGCCGGCCGGTGCGCCGGCCTCGAGGATCTCGTCCCAGGCGACCAGCGCCTTGCCACGGGCTGCCACCACCTTGGCCATCTGGGCCGTGAACCAGCCTTGGAGCTGGTGGGCCCCGGTCAGGCCGAGCGCCTGGGACCGCTGCTGGGCCCGCTCGCTGGCCTCCCATTCTGTCGTGGGGCATTCGTCCCCGCCGATATGCACATAAGGGCCGGGAAAGATGTCCATTATCTCTTCGAGCACGTCACTGCAGAACCGGACGGCCGGCTCCTCCAGGTTGAGCACGTGCTCGCTTATCCCCCAGTCGGTGGAGACCTCCAAGGGGCGACCGGTATTGCCAAGCTCAGGGTACGAGGCCACCGCCGCCTGCATGTGCCCGGGCATGTCTATCTCGGGTACGACGGTTATAAAGCGCCGGGCCGCATAAGCCACAATTTCGGCCAGGTCGTCCTTGGTGTAGAAGCCACCGTGCGGGGCACCGTCGTAACGGTGTTCACGGTCATGACCGGCAGGTGACTGGCGGCGCCACGCGCCCACCTCGGTCAAGCGCGGGTAGCGGTCGATCTGCACCCGCCAACCCTGGTCGTCGGTCAGATGGAGGTGGAGCACGTTCAGCTTGTGGAAGCTGGCGAGGTCGATCAGCCTCAGGACGAAACTTTTGGGGAAAAAATGCCGGGCGACATCCAGGTGTACGCCCCTCCAGGCGAAGCGGGGGCTGTCCTCGATCTCCACGCCCTCCACGTCAACACTGGTGACGGCGGCCGCCGGTGCCGAACGCAGTAGTGCCGCCGGCAGTAACTGGCGCAATGTGCGGGTCCCGTAAAAAAGCCCGGCCGCCGAAGGGGCCACAATCTCGATGCCGCTTTCATCCGCACGCAGGTGGTAGCTCTCGGGCCCGGCACTTTGCACCGGCTTCACCTCGAGGCGGACGACGCCCTGAGGGCTGCGGGCGTCGGGACCGTCTCGGTGCACGTGCCAGCCGGTAGCGGCTTCGAGTTCGGTGGCGAGAAGCGCGGCCACCGCCTGGGCGGGACCGGAGGCGGCGATGACCATGCCGTCGGCCAGGGTCGTGCGGGAGCCCAGGTTGGCGCTTCGGGCGGGGCGGGGGATCAAGTGGTGCCTCCTCGGGCCTTGGTGGCTATTGCTGGGGGGTGGCCGGCTTTATCACCGTAGTGTGCCGTTTTCAGGCCGCAGGAGTTTTCAGGCCGTAAAAGAAGGCCCCGCCGCAGCCGGTGATATGAAGCCTCTCGAAACCGACTCTGAGGTAGAAGCCGTGGGCGCGGGTGTTGGTGGGCGACACCGCCACGTGCAGGCCGACGGCGCCGGCGCGCGCCACCGCCTGGACGAAGCTCTCGATCAGGCGGCGCCCGTTCCCCCCGCCCTGGTGCGCAGGCAGGATATCGATGTGCAGGTGGGCCGGGTAGCCCGTCATCTCCGGGCAGAGCATCCGCTCCGGGTGGCGTAAAACGGAGAGGAGCTGCTCTTCCTCCGGGCCGGCGGCGATCGTCCGCGCCGGCAGTGTCTCGGAGAACCGGGGCAGCCACGATTTGCGGTACGACTCGACGAAGGCGGCTGTGTCGGCTGTGCCGAGCACGTAGCCCACCGGCCGCTCCCCGTCGTCGAGGACGAAAGCCAGGTCTGGTTCGAGGAAAAGGTAAGGGCCGGCCCATATGTCCGCCAGGAGCTGGACGTCATCGAACCTTCCCGTGGCGTCCTGGCCGTCGTCACCGGTGCGCACGCAGATGTCGTAGACAGCGGCCTCGTCACGGGCCTGGTAGGGGCGGATGGACAGGCTCACCCCGGTCCCGTCTCTCTATTGGGGGCGCCCCCCCGGTCGAGCGCCCTATTGGGGGCGCCCCCCCGGTCGAGCGCCCGCCGCCAGGCCCTGTCGATACCGAGGCGGAGCCCGCCTTCGACCGTTGCTTCCCCGCCCATGGCGCTGACCTTTACGTCGGGGGCGGTCGAGAGCAGCCGGCCGAGCTCGGTCGCGACCGCCTCGGCAAACCCGGGGGCGGAGCCGATCCCGCCGCCCAGCACCACCAGGTCCGGGTCGGCCACCAGGCTGACGGCGGCCACAGCCCTGGCCACCAGGCCGGCTTCCTCGGAGACAACGGCGGCGGCGGCCTTGTCTCCGGCGGCCGCCGCCTCGAAGACCTGTCGGGCGGAGATCCTCCCGCTCATCCCGTGCCGGCGGGCCGCCCTCACTACCCCGGCAGCCGAAGCCGCCGCTTCCAGGGTCCCCCGCCTGCGGGCATCGGAGGCATCTATAGGTCCCAGCTCACCGAGAGGAAGAAAGCCGATCTCACCGGCGGAGCCGTGGACGCCCTTGTGCAAGCGGCCGCCCAGCACCAGGCCCATGCCAATGCCCGTACCCACGGAGACGAAGGCAAACGTGCCCACGTCGCGACCGTGGCCGTGGTCCCGCTCGGCCAGTGCGG
>Ga0181517_10002662_pt1 | contig 17879 bp, 13 predicted proteins | sample PEATcosm2014_Bin_31_FD_119748 | JGI IMG/M metagenome (GOLD analysis project Ga0181517, IMG submission 119748) | Peatland microbial communities from MTU Mesocosm Facility, Houghton, MI, USA - PEATcosm2014_Bin01_30_metaG | ecosystem: Environmental > Terrestrial > Soil > Wetlands > Peat | place... | reverse complement strand
GCGCCCGAGGAGCACCGCCTCGGGGTCGACCCGGATCTTGTCCAGGAGCCGGCGGTATATCCCTGTCATGGCCGCGGTGCAGGCCCGGCTGCGTTTGTCCAGCAGGGGTAGCAGGGCCATCCCCCGCTCGTACCATTCGGCGGCCCGGCCGGTCTCGAAGCAGATGAGGGCCACGAGGTCGTCGCGCCGCCCCGTAAGGGCGGCGTCCACGTCGAAGCGCGCCAGGTCTTCGCTCGGCAAGTAAACCCGGCCCATCACGTCACGGTCCTCGATCAGGTCTCGCAGTATGTTCGTGAGCTGCAACCCTACGCCCAGGGCGTCCGCCAGGGGTTCGGCCGCCGGCCCGTCACTGCTGCCGTAGACGGCCAGCGACAGGCGGCCGATCGTACCGGCTACCCGCCGACAGTACTCGACGAGCTCGGAGAAGCTCCGGTACCTCCGGCCGGCGATGTCCCACTCGCACCCCTCCACCAGGTCCAAGAATGCGCCGATCGGGACCGGGAACTGGCGGGCCGTGTCGGCCAGCGCGGTCAGGACGGGGTCGCCCGGGGGGGCGGCGACCGCCGGGGTACCTTCCCCGGCCGCCTTGGCCAGCAACTCGAGCGACGTCCGTACCTCCTGCAGGGCATGGAGCCTGTTGTCGGTCGTGCCGGCAGCACCGGGCCCATCGCCGATGTCGTCGATGCGCCGGGCCATGGCGTACAGGGCGCACATGGCAGAACGCTGGCGGGGCGGGAGCAGCCGGATCCCGTAATAGAAGTTCCGCGCTCGCGACCGGGTTATCCTCTCGCACTGCTTGTAGGCGAGGGCAACGGCGGCCGCGTTCAAGTTGTCTGCTCCCGCGTCCCGGCCTCGGGCCGGGACGACCGGTAGGCGTTCTGGAGCAGACGGAGCAGATGGGGCCCGAAGCGTCCGATCGTGGGCCGGGAGGGCTCGGCATAAATGTCGAAGTCGGCGCCAGCCAGGCCGTCCAGGGCGGCGTGGCCACCGGCCGTGAAACTGGCGACCGCCATGCGGAGGCGGCCTTTGAGGCTGGCCACCAGGGGGCTCCCGTCGTCGAGCATCCGCCGTGCCCGGGCTACTTCGAAGGCGAGAAGGGCGCGGCAGGCCGGGCTCGCACCGCCGGCGGCGCCTCGCCGGCGACGGTCGACGTACCCGGCGGACGGGGGGACCAGCTCTTCGACGCTGACCCCGAAGCGTCTCATATCTTCCAACGGCAGGTAGACCCGCCCGACGATGGCGTCCTCGGCGACGTCCTGCCAGTGCTCGACCAGTTGCAGAGCGGTACAGGTGCTGTCGGACCAGGTGTTGCGTTGCGGCGTGGCCACGCCGAAGATGCCGAGCACCATCCGCCCGACCGGGTTGGCCGAGAGCCGGCAATAGCCGACCAGGTCCTCGAAGGTCTCATAACGAGAGACGACCTGGTCCTGGCGGTTGGCCTGGACCAGGTCGAAGAGAGGCCCCGTGGGCAGGTCGAGCCGGTGCACCGTTTCGGCCATCCTCTTGACCAAGGGGTGTACGTCGTCGTCCGGCCTGGGGCCGTCGGGGGAGCCCCCCTGTCCCGGGCCAGGGCCGAGGGCGAGCCGGAGCTGGCGCTCGACTTCGTCGAGGGCGGCCATACGGTCACCGGCGTAGTCGTCGCCGATCTGGTCCACTAGCCGGGCCCAGCCGTAAAGAGCCATGAGGTCGGACCGCACACGCGCGGGCAGCAGCCGCGAGGCGACAGGGAAGTTCTCGGTGCCGGCGCGGCCGAGGACGAGGTACTCAGGAGGCAGGTCCGATTTGGCGCGAGCGGCCCGGGACGGTGCCCGCATCGCCGCTGCCGTCATGTCAAGTCCCCTCTGTGCCCGGGGCGAGCACCGCCCGCCGTGAGTTGTGGTGCAAACTCACTGACCCGTCGGTCATCTTAGACACCGTGACGAACGGCGTTGCGGAGGCTCGACTTTGCCCATCAGCAAGATTTCCTGCCGGGGGGCTCCGCACCGCGTCCGTCCCGTCCCTGCCCGCAGCCCCGGGCTCAGGGCGATGCCGGCCGCAGTGCCCAATCGGGCCCGACGGCCCACTGGAGCACGGTGGCGAACGCCGTCTCGATGACCTCGAGCCCGGCCGGGACCGGGTCGTCGGACAACGGCCGCCCGGCTGCCTCCGCCAGGGTACGCAGGACCCGAGCAGCGAGGATCTGGCTGGGGAAGTCACCTCGGGCCGCCCGGGCGCCCAGTTCCAAGAGGATGGGCATGGCCCGGGTGATGAGCCGACCGAAGACGACTGCGGTCTTGCCCGGGTCGTGGGCCAGGCCCTCAGGCCCCCCGAGCTCGGCGACCGCTTGGGCGAAGCGCTCGGCGGTGTCCTGGCAGAGGCTCTCCACTACGGCAATGAAAAGGGCCTCCTTGGAGGGGAAATGCCGGTAAACGGTCCCTTTGGCCACACCGGCCGTGGCCGCGATCTCGCTGACGGTGACCGCAGCGTAGCCCTTGGGCTCGGAGAACAATTTGAACGCTGCGTCGACCAGGCGTTTCTGGGGTTCTTCGCTGCAGTCAGGCGTGGCCGGCGGCAGGGGGTGGCGGCCGTCCATAAGGTCGGGCAGGACCGCTTTGATCTGGCCCAGGCCCATGGCCCGTTCCTCGCGAAGCTCCCGGATGAGCTGCAACGCGTGCAGGTGGACCTCGGAGTACACGTAGCGGCCCGGGCGGGTGAGCTCCGGCTCGGGCAGGAGGCCCAGGCGACGGTAGTGGTGCACGGTGCTCGGGGGAACGCCGGACAGGGCGACGAGCCGGCCCAGCGGGATCGGCTCGCCCGCGCGACTACCAGGGCCGGCCCGGTCCGGGCCGCCTTGGCGGGCTGGTTGGGTTGGTCCTGAGGCCATGGGCACCGTCCGTGCGGTTCTGCCACCCAGATTCAAGCACGACCGCGCCTAGAGCGCCCTGCGCAGTACCCACCGCTTGAAGCTGTTGTAGGGCGGGTAGACCAGCGGCACCTCACCGTGCGTGGGCCGGCGGAGGACGGCCTTCGTGTGGCTGAAGGTATCGAAGCCGGCCTTGCCGTGGTAGGCCCCCAGCCCGCTGGCACCCACGCCGCCGAAGGGCAGGCCCGGGACGCCCAGCTGGACGGCGTTGTGATTGGTGCATACCGAGCCCGACGAGGTGCCGGCTATGACTTTTTCGACGAGGTTGTCGTCGTCCGAGTAGATGTAGAGGGCCAAAGGCTTGTCCCGTCGGTTCACTTCGACCAGAGCGTCGTCTATGTCGTCATAGGTGACAACGGGGAGGACGGGACCGAAGATCTCCTCCTGCATAAGCGGGTCGTCCCAGCCCACGTCGGCCACCACCGTCGGAGAGAAGTAGCGGGACGGCCCGTCCCAGGTCCCGCCCACCACCACCCGGCCCCGCGTGGCCCTGACCAGGCCCACCAGCCTGTCCATATGGGCTTGGTTGACCACCCGGGCGAGGTCCGGGCTGGGCCCGGGGCCGTCGCCGTAAAACTTGGACAGCTGGCGCACCACCGCCTCCACCAGGGGGCGTTCGGCCGCCCGGGCGACAAGGGCATAGTCGGGGGCCACGCACGTCTGCCCGGCGTTGAGGAACTTTCCCCAGGTCAGGCGCCGGGCCACGACGTCCACATCTCGGGGAGAGCCGACGATGGCGGGGTTCTTTCCTCCGAGCTCGAGCGTTACCGGGGTCAGGTGCCGGGCCGCGGCCGTCATCACCAGACGGCCGACCCTCCCGCTCCCGGTAAAAAACACATGGTCCCAACGTTGCTCGAGCAGGCTCCGGGCTACGTCCGGGCCACCTTCGGCCACGCTCACGGCGGCATCGTCGAGGTAGGCGGGGAGCAACCGGGCCAGGACGGCCGACGTGGCCGGGGCCAGTTCCGAGGGCTTGACGGCGGCTGTGTTGCCCGCAGCCAAGGCGAAAGCGAGAGGAAGGACCACGCAGCGGACCGGGTAGTTCCAGGGCCCGATCACCAGGACGGCGCCCAGCGGCTCGGGCACGGTCTGCGCTCTTCCCGGCCATAGTGGCCATGGGACACGCACCGCCGTTGGCGCCGCCCAGCCATCGAGGTGGCGGGCAATGCCCTCGATGTCCCTGCGCACGGCGGCGACATCGGTCAGCCAGGCCTCCAGCTCAGGTTTGCCCATGTCAGACGCCATGGCGTCTGTGAGCGTCCCGGCATCGTGGCGCAGCATGAGCGCCAGACGGTCGAGCTGCCGGCGGCGCCATTGGAGCGGGCGTGTCACGCCCGTGGCGAAGGTGGCCCGAAGCCGGTCGGCCAAGGCGCGTTGGGGAAGGGCCGCGCCGCTGAGTACCGGGCTGGTCATCAGGTACATAGTGTGGCCCGCCCTGGCCATGGTGCAACCGCCTTTGGCCCGCCACCTCGGGGGTGGGCGGGCCGCACCGCGTTAGGTCCTGATGCCCAGCTCCTCGATGCGGCTGCGCATGGCCTGCTCGTCGCGTTCGAAGACCCGGGCCAGTGCCCGTACGTCCTCGGCCCGGATGGTGATGAGGCGTCCGTTGAAGTCGCCCCGCTGGATCTGGATCATGCCGATATAACGGCGCAGCACCTCCCGCTCGGGCGCGTCCAGGCGCTCGAGGCGGGAAAGGTCGATCGTTATCGGCCCTCCAGCGTGGTTGGGCGTGGCCCGGCTTTCGCTGCCGTAGTCGGGGTCGGGTGACAACTTGGGGAGTAGCTGGTCCACAGGGACCCCGTACAGGCGGGCGAGACGCTGCAAACGCAGGACCGAGATGATCCTCTCGCCCCGCTCGTAGGCCCCCAGGACGGAGGCCTTGAACTCCCGCTCGGACTGCTCTTCGACCGCTTGTAGTGACAGACCCTGCTGGCGACGGATGTTCCGTAGCCGTTCGCCCACGTGACGGGCATAAACAGGTGTCATCTCCTCCGTGACGCTCATCGCTGTTGCTCCATTGGTCGGGGCTGTCTCCAGCTCGTTCGAACTGATAACACTAAGAGTAGCCAAAACTGGCTACGGAAAGTAGTAATACCTGTCCAAACAGGCCAGCACCGGCCCAACCGTCGGTCCGGTCAAGCCACGAACGACCGCTGCAACACCACGAAATGCTGGCCGAGCAGGGGCAATGGCTCACCGGCGGCGATGAGCGAGGGCTTGTAGACGGGCTTGTCGTCGGAGGTGTCGACGACCACCTGCCACGGGCCTCCCCATTTCGGGGCGGGGAGCCTGAAGGTGAGCGGCTTCTCCCAGGCGTTGAGCGCCAGGTAGAACGAGGCGTCAGGGGCGTGGCGACCATGGCGGTCGGCGTCGGAGGGTGCCGAGCCGTTGGCCAGCACGGCGAGCGACTTGGCGTAGCCCACCCGCCAGTCCTCGTCCGTCATGAGCTGCCCGTCGGGACGGAACCAGCCGATGTCCGCCGAGGCGGGGTCGATGTCCAGTTGGCGCAAGGACCGGCCCTGGAAGAAACGCCTGCGGCGGAAGACCGGATGGTCGTGGCGCAGCTTCAGCAGGGCCTGGGACCAGGCCAGCAGGTCGGTGTCGACGTTTGCCCAGTCGTACCAGGAGAGCTCGTCGTCCTGGCAATAAGCATTGTTGTTGCCCTCCTGCGTCCGCCCGAGCTCGTCCCCTCCCAGCAGCATGGGCACCCCGAGCGAAAGGGCCAGGGTCGTGAGGAAGTTCCGGACCTGGCGCTTGCGCAACGTGACTACGGCAGGGTCATCGCTCTGGCCCTCGGCCCCGCAGTTCCAGGAGCGGTTGTCGTCGGTGCCGTCTTTGTTCCCCTCACCGTTGGCCTCGTTGTGCTTGGCGTTGTAACTGACGAGGTCGGCGAGCGTGAAGCCGTCGTGGGCGGTGACGAAGTTGACGCTCGCCCAGGGGCGTCGGCCGGTGGCCTCGTAGAGGTCCGAGCTGCCGGTCAGGCGGTGGGCCAGTTCTCCGATGGACGTGTTCTGCTGGCGCCAATAGTCCCGGACGTTGTCGCGGTAGCGGCCGTTCCATTCTGACCAGAGCACCGGGAAGTTACCCACCTGGTACCCCCCCGAACCGAGGTCCCAAGGCTCCGCGATGAGCTTGATCTGGCTGATCACCGGGTCCTGATGGATCAGGTCGAAGAAAGCGGAGAGCTTGTCGACCTCGTGGAACTGGCGGGCGAGACTGGCCGCGAGGTCGAAGCGGAAACCGTCCACGTGCATTTCCAGCACCCAGTAGCGCAGGGAGTCCATCATCAGCTGCAAGGTCTGGGGATTGCTCACATTGAGGGTGTTGCCGGTGCCCGTCGTGTCGTAATAGAGGCGGGGGTCACCCGGGTTCAGGCGGTAATAGCTGGCGTTGTCGAGGCCGCGGAAGCTCAGGGTCGGCCCCAGGTGGTCGGACTCCGCTGTGTGGTTGTAGACGACGTCGAGGACCACCTCGATCTGGGCCGCGTGCAGAGCGCGCACCATGGCCTTGAACTCGTTGACGACTCTTTGGACCCGGCGGGAGGCGTAGCCGTTGTGAGGGGCGAAGAAACCGATCGAGTTATAGCCCCAGTAGTTGCGTAGGCCTCTTTCCACCAGTTCGTGGTCGTCCACGAACTGGTGGACAGGCATCAGTTCGACGGCGGTGATGCCGAGGCGCAAGAAGTGCTCGATCATCTCGGGGTGCGCCACCCCGGCGTAGGTGCCCCGTTGGTGGGGCGGCACCTCGGGGTGACGCACGGTGAGCCCACGCACGTGGGTCTCGTAAATCACCGTGTCGTGCCAGGGCGTCCGGGGACGGTGGTCGTCGGCCCAGTCGAAGGCCGTGTCCAGCACTATGGACTTGGGCATGGACGGGGCCGAATCGGTCTTGTCCAGGATGCGGTCGTCGCCGCTGGTCAGCGGGTAGCTGTAAACGGGCTGGCCCCACTGCACTTCACCCGCTATCGCCCGGGCGTAGGGGTCGAGCAGGAGCTTGGCGTAATTGGCGCGCAGGCCCTGTGACGGGTTGTAAGCCCCCCGGACGCGGTAGCCGTACAGCTGGCCGGGCTCGGCCTCTTCGAGGTAGCCGTGCCAGACATAAGCGTCCACCTCCGGGAGCTCATAGCGGACCTCCTTCCCGGACGCGTCGAAAAGGCAGAGGTCCACCGACTCGGCGGCTTGCGAGTACACGGCGAAGTTGGTCCCCGAACCGTCCCAGGTCGCTCCGAGCGGGTACGGGTCGCCGGGGCTGATGGTCTCGGGCATGTGCGGCAGGCTACCTGGCGGTGGTCTCGCGCTACCAAGCCGCCGGGGCGCGCGGGGCCGCTCCCCGAGGCGGTGTCGCCTGGTTAAGCTGGCGCCGTGCTAGGCCGAACCAGCGTCTCGCGGCCGGCACCGGAGCAGATCAGCCCGTCGTTGTCACCGTCGCCCTCGCGAGCGGGCGCATCTTCGCCGTCAGCGCCGCGACTGCCACGGTCGGTCGTCACTGTCCATGCCCTCACCCTGGTTTCGGCCTTCGCCGTATGGGCGTACCTTGACCGCAACCTTTGGTTCTTCGGAGACGAGTGGGACTTCCTCACCCGGCGCGGTCTCCACGGCGCTTACTTCAGCATTTGGACGCCACATAACGAGCACTGGTCGGTCCTGCCCATATTGCTCTGGCGGGCCATCTATTCGCTCGAGCACTTATCAACTTACTGGGCCTACCTCATCCCCCTGCTGCTGGTGCACGTGGCCGTTGTCCATCTCATCTGGCGCCGCTGCCTGCGGGAGGGGGCCGACGTCTGGCTGGCCACGGCCGTGGCCCTGCTGTTCGCACTTCTTGGTACGGGCGCCGAAAACCTGACGTGGGCCTTCCAGATCGGGTTCGTGTCGTCGCTGCTGTTCGGGTTCCTGGCCATGGAGGCGGCTGAAGGACCTATGCGGGCCAGGGCGCCCCGGCTTACGAGCCCATGGGGACGCGACATGACGGCGGCGGCCCTGGCCCTGGCCGCGTTGATGTGCTCGACCGTCGGGCTGGCGACCGCGCTGGCGCTCGGTGTGGTGCTCTTGTCACGCAGTGGCTGGTGGCGGACCGTCCGCACGCTGGCGGTGCCGCTCGGCGCCTACGTCCTCTGGTTCGCCCTGGCTGGTCACACGGGGCTGAAGGACACCGGGGACACCCTTAACGCGTCGGTCTTCGCCAAAGCCCCCGAGTTCGTTGCCACCAATCTTTCCCAGGCGCTGGGCCATGTCGCCGGTCGGGGCGCGTTGGGCGTCCCGCTGGCCCTCGTTGTGGCGGCCTGGCTGTTGTGGTGTTCGGTCAGCCTTTTCCGGCGCCATCCCGCCGCCCTGGGTGGGGCGGCCGGGGCGCTCCTGTTCTACCTGTTGGCGGCGGTCGGGCGTGACCGCATCAGTGCCACCGAGTCTCCCTCTCGCTATGCCTACGTCGGAGCGGCGCTGCTCATGCCCGCCCTCGCCCTTTTCATCTCGGCTGGCGTCTCAGCGCTGGCCCGCAGCCCGGCGGGGCCGCCACAGGCGTCGTCAAGGGGGGCAGCGGCCGCCGTCGCCCGGGTCGTGCTGGTGCTCCTGGTGGTGGCCGCCACCGCCGGCAACGTGGTCTCCGGGGCCCGCTTCGCCCGGAGCCGCACGATTTACGTCCGAGGTCTCGAGAACGAAATCGTCACGACCGGCGCCCTGCTCCAGTCGCATACGCAGTTGGCCCGGGCGATCGACACTTACCCCATCTGGGCGAGCGGCTTCGCGGCCGGGTACCTGACGCCGGGGTTGCTGGCCGACCTCTACCGTGAGCGGCTACTGCCCCGGACGCGGCCAGGGCTCATGACCACAGATGAACTGTTGAACGACGAGTCTTGGCTGGACCTGACAGGAAAGGGTGGCCCGCTGTTCAAGGGGCGTTTCCAGCTCCTGGGCGCGGTCGGGCTGAGCGTCAGCCCGACTTCCGGCTTTCGGGGGCCCCACCGGTCCGTTCCGGGGGATTGGCCCACCGGCCCGGGCAGCTGCGTGTTCGTCACCTCGGCCGGTCGCTACCTCGTCCGCTCCTTCCCGTCCTCGGTGAGGTTTGGGCCGGCCGGCGTTGCTGCCCCCGCCGCCCTCTGGGTGTCGCTGGGCGCGCCCGGAGGTCTGGTCCTCGTCTACCTGGCCCGACCCTGGGGGCTGGAGGGCCTGCCCGGCGGCACGGCCCTGGAGGGCCCCCAGGTGAGAGTGCCGTCCGGCGGCCACGTGTGGCTGAGCGACTCGGTCCCCGGGGACGATTTGGTACTGCAACTGCCGGCGCGCTCGTCTGCCGAGATCTGCGGGTTGTCGGTGGCCCAGCCTTACCCAACCATAGGGAGCGAGCCTCAACCCCACCATAGGGAGGCGGCCACAATTACGTAGAGCGCGATCAGGGCCACGCCTTCGAGCCACGAGTACTCGCCGTCGTACACCACGACGGTGACTACGACGACGGCGACGGCCAGGGCGACGACGAGCAGAGGCGGGAAGACCAGGGTGAGGTGCGAGGGGCCGATCAAGGGGCTGACCAGTACGAGCACTGGTGTCAGCAACAGGGTGATCTGGAGAGGGCTGTTGAGGATGGTGCTGATGGCGTAGTCGGGGCGGGCCTTCCAAGCGAAGCGGATGCCTGCGGCGTTCTCGACGGCGTTGGACGCGAGCGCCACGATCACCAAGCCCGTGAACATGGGGGAGATGCCGAGGGACCGGGTCGCGGGCGTCAAGGCGGTGACGAACCAATCGGAAACCGCGCCCGAAGCCACGCCGGCGCCGGCCAGGAGGCCTACGGCCAGCCCGAGAGGCCATCGTGGGCGAGCCGCTGGAGCCGTCGACAACCACTTCGGGGCCGGCCCGGCGGGTGCTTCGTCGGGGGCCCCCGGCGCGGGCCGGGAGGCGGGGCTCATATCCGGTCCGCCCCTCAACCAGAAAGGGATGCTGATCACATAGACGGCTAGCAGGACGATGGCGGCGACGTCCGAAAGGGCGGCGGCGTGGTGAACAGCCGGGGTCTCGAGCCGTACGGCCAGCGTGGGGACCACGGTGGCGCCCACGGCCAGCGTGAGCAGCGTGACGAGCATCCGGGGGGCCTCGGGCCGGAACCTCTGCGTGCCGTGCCGCGCCCCTCCGCTCAGGAACGCTGCCCCCAGCACCAGCAGGACATTGCCCAGGACGGAACCCACCAAGGCGGCCTGGACCACTGACGTGAGCCCCTTTCGCAGGGCGAAGATGGCCACCATGAGCTCGGGCAGGTTGCCCAGGCTGGACTGCAGGAGGCCGGTCGGGCCGGGACCGAGATGTTCACCTATCTGCTCGATCGCCTCGCCCACCAGGACCGCCAGCGCGGCCAGGGCGAGGCCGGCAACGACAAACCGGGCCACGTTGGGCGCGCCGGCACCGGCCATCGCCCCGGCCGCGGCGGTGAGGGCGGCAGCGGCGGCGATGGCGAGGCGTTGTTGCTTACCGAGGGCGTTCACGGAGAGGGGCATGTCGTCGACCAGCGCCGACGTTACAGCGGTGTCGCAGCAGGCTGTACAGTAAGTCCTTCGGTGCAGCCCTGGGCGGCGTGGCCGAGTGGTTCAGGCAAGGGCCTGCAAAGCCCTCTACAGCGGTTCGATTCCGCTCGCCGCCTCCCTCCTCATAGGGCCTTTTTAACCGAAAGCTAAAACGTGCGTCCAGGCGCGGTACCGGATGCTTCGCCCGGTGCCATCGTGCGGCCACGAACGCGTTGCTGATGGATGTGCGCTGAGATCCGTGTTGCCTCGAGGCGGATCTCGCGAAGCATTCCCGCGGGCGAGACGTACATCCCGCAGAAGTACAGGCCAGCGAGCGCGGTGGGCGCACCGGATACCGTGGGCGTCCCCGAGTTATCACACACGGCTTCCCAGTCGGCAAGGAAGTCTCCGATCGCGGCTCGGTACCCGGTCGCCAGGACCACGGCATCCAGGGCAACCTGCAAGCCGTCCGCGAAGACGACACCATCCTCGGTGAACCGGTCAAGGTCGCCGTGGACCGTGATGCGGCCCTGCTTGATTTGCTTCATCGTGCCGATGTCGAGCAAAGGCACGTGGTGATCGCGGGCTATCTGCGTGTTCGGCCCGTACGGCAACTTCCTCAGGCCGGCTTTTGTCACATCACCGACAGCCATCCGGATCATCGGCCACGCCAGCGCGTCGGCGACCCGGGTCGGGAGGCGCCGCATCACGACCCCGAAAGGCACCACGGGCAGGACGCCGAAGAAGTCACGTTGCAAGACGTTGACCGCTGAACGCACGGCCAGATGGACCGTGGCCCCGCGTTCGACGAGATCCAACGCTTGTTCGCAGGCCGAGTTCCCAAACCCGACCACCAAAACGGGCCGACCTTTCCATGGCTCTCCGTTGCGGTACTCGCTCGAGTGGAGAAGATCGCCTCGGTACCGGTCCATTCCCGCGCCATGGCGACGAGCAACCTCCGCACCCGTGCAGTTCTTTCTCGCTTCGGGCCGCACGTCTGGCGGCGTCGCCATGGTTTTGAAAACGCCCTGGCCGCTCAGGGCGGCGGTCGCATGGCAGATCTGGCCTTCCGGGACCTGCCCCAACGGCCCCGGTTTGTGATCTGTGCCACTGACCTCGAGTTCGGCGACCAGTGGGTGTTCGACTCGGGGCACAGGCGATTGGGAAGCTCAAAAGCAGGATATCTCCACGAGCCGTCGGCAGACTGGACGCTCCTGTCGGCGGTGGCGGCTTCGTGCTGCGTTCCTTAGGAGGTATTCGTCCGCCCGCCGCTCCACCTCATCCCGAATGGATGGAAGAAGACCGAGCGCGCCAAGCCTTGCGGAACAGTTCGAAAGTCACCCTGCTGGGTCGCGGCCTCGTCCCCGTGAGGCCTCGCGGCTCCTAGCTCGACTGACCTCAGACGAGGGCTGAACAGCCAGGAACGTTTTCGTGCCGTGTGCGGAGTTGCACCTTGGCCTCCTTCAGCGCGCCGATCGGAGGTCCGCGGGGGCCCAGAAACCTGGCAGAGGGCGAGTGCGGTGCCCTCCGGCGCCGTACTCGGCGAGACGCTGGCGATCAGCTTCGTTCAGCATCCCCACAACGTCGTGGACGCCACTAGGGCCGACGGTGCGCAGCGCTTGGTCACCGGTACTACGTCGGGGTGGGAGGTGGGAGGACAACAGCACGACCGGTTTCACCCCTCGGGCCCTCAAAACGCTCGCTCGGCCGAGGCACTTCCACAGGGTGTCGGTCCGTAGGAGGCCACCTTGGGTAGAGGTAAAAGCACCCGTCACGTCGAAGTACCATTTCGTGCCGTCAGCATCGCGGGCGACGACGTTCACCAGGATCCCGACGCCGGGGACGCGGTAATCCCTCTCGACAATCTCGAACCCAGCGGCGGTGAGGATGTCGACGGCCAGCGCCTGTGCTGCTTTGCCCTCCGGGGTCGAACGCGACTGGAAGTGTTCCGTGCCCGAAGTCGTCGGAACGATGATCGGTGCGCTTGCCTGCTGTGCAACCTTGGCCGTTAGTAGGTCGCTCTGCTCGGCGACACGCTGCTCGGCGATCTCGATGTACGAGGGATCGGTGTCGTAACCGACGTAACGCCGTCCCGTACGGATGGCGGCCACCGCCGTCGTCCCCGACCCCAGGAACGGGTCGAGGACCAGGTCGTCCCGGAAGGTGTACAGCTCGATGAGCCTCTGCGGCAGTTCCACCGGGAACGGTGCCGGGTGCCCGACCCGGCGGGCTGACTCCGGCCGGATGTCCCACACATCGAGGGTGGCGTCGAGGAACTCGTCTGCTGAGATCGACGGCAGGTACGGGCGGCCCCGGACGCGACGCTCCTCGATGTCGACAGCCCGGCCGAAGCGGCCCTTGGAGGCGACGATCACCCGCTCGCTGATGTCGCGCAGGACGGGATTGGTCGGCGACCGGTACGAGCCCCAGGCGCAAGACCCAGACGCGCCGTCGGCCTTCTTCCAGATGATCTCCCCCCGGAGCAGCATGCCCAGGTCGTCGTCGAGGATGCGCACGACGTCGGCGGAAAGCGAGCGATAGGGTTTCCGACCGAGGTTGGCGACGTTGACCGCCATCCTGCCGCCCGGCTCGAGGACCCTGAGGCACTCGGCGAACACGTCGCTCAAGAGCTCGAGGTACTCGGCATAAGTGGCCGGGACCACACCCTGTCCCAGGGCCTCTTCGTACTCCTTGCCGGCAAAGTACGGGGGGGAGGTGACCACCAGGGCCACAGATTTGTCGGGAAGATCCATATCTCGCGAATCGCCGCAGACCAGGGGCCGGCGCAGCTCGAAGGGCTCCGCCAGTTCCTGGTCGGCCGAGATGGGCTTGGGGCTGAACCGGGCGTAGAACGCAGAAGCATCGTGGCCCTCACGTGCCCCTACCCCGAAATTGCTGGTCGAGGTCGAGCGTCCCTGGCGCTTGCTCACTCGGGCGTCCCGAGAGTTGATTGCAACGGGGGCAGACGGTCCAGGAAGTCGGTGATCGCCCGCTCGACTAGGAGATTGGCAGAGACCTGTCGATCTCTCGCCTCGGCGCGAAGACGTAGGTGGAGGGAGGCAGGGAGCCTCACCGCGGTTGCGAGCCGCGGCTCTTCATAGGTGCGTGGGCGCGCCATGCGCATTACCGTAGGCCCCGCTATCTGGGTAAGTGGTGGATACTGCGCGCGATAATGATGTCGTTATGCCAGCTGTGGGGGGCTACGGAGTTGGGCGTTGGTCCCCGTTCACCGGCCGGCTGGCGTCGGATTGGTCTGCTCTTGACGTCGGCCTGGGCGAGCCTGTTACGGCAGTCAAGGCACCTCGAGGTGGGCCAGGTGCTCGCCCAGTTCGGCCAGGGACAAGCCTGAGGCCCCGCCCAAGGCGCAACCGGAAGCGGCGGTGCGTAACGACCGCTCCACGAGGTCGTCGACCGACCCCCAAGGCAGCCAGGGCTTCGTGATCATCAGCGACGCCAGCCCATGGGCCATGGCCCACAGCTGGATCCCGGTAGGCAGTGGGCCGTTGGGGTCGGGAGGGAAAATACCGGCCTGGGTGCACTCGTCCACGGCCTGGAGCACCAAGCCGAAGCACCTGTCGCCGAGAAGGAGCTGGTCCACGTTCTTCGGCGGCCCGACGACCATAAACGCCATCCGGTAGTGCTCTGGCTTGGCCCGGGCAAAACCTATGTAGGCCCGGCCCAGGGCGATGAGGCGCTCGAACGGGCCTGCCGCCTCGGCGTTGGCCGTCTCCAGCGCCACCGCCAGGGACTCGAAAACGTCGGCACAAACGGCGTCGAGGAGGTCGTCCTTGTCCTTGAAGTGCAGGTAGATCGACGGGGTGGTGACGCCCACGCGCTGGGCAACGGCCCGGACCGAGACGGCGTCCTGGTTGCCCGTCTCGGCCAGCAGTTCCCGGGCGGCGGCCAGGATCTCGCCCCGCAGGGCCTCTCCCTGGCCGCGCCGGGCCCTATGCCGCCGGGAGCTCGAACTCGGGGACACTGACATCGGCACGGTCCTTGATCGGGGTGCGGAACGAGAGCCAACGTGGTGCCCACCAATTGGCCCTACCGGCTAGGCGCATGAAGGACGGGACCAGGATCCCCCGTACCAGCGTGGCGTCCATGAGCACGGCAAGCGCCATGCCCACGCCGAACATCTTGATGAAGCTGATCTGCGAGGTCCCGATGGAGATGAACACTATCGATATCAAGGCCGCGGCTGCGGTAACGATGCGGCCGGTCCGTTCGAGGCCAGTGGCCACCGCAACCGTGTTGCCCGCCACCGTATGGTCGGACCGGTCCCACGCCTCCTTGATGCGTGAGAGCAGGAAGACCTCGTAGTCCATGGAAAGCCCGAAGGCGATGCAGAACATGAGCACCGGCATGCTGGCGTTGATGTACCCGGTCGCACCGACCCCGCCCAACAGGCCCGACAGGTGGCCGTCTTGGAAGACCCACACCATGGCCCCGAACGTGGCCGAAAGCGAGAGCACGTTGAGCACCAAGGCCTTCACGGGTATGAGCACGCTGCCGGTGAACGCGAACAACACGACCAGCGTCGAGATGGCGATAAGGGCGAGGGCCAGGGGTAGGACGCCGCCCAGGGCGTTGAGCGAGTCGACGTTACGGGCTGCCGCCCCGGTCGACAGGGCTAGGGCGGGCGCCGGCAGGTGGCGCACCGCGCTCACCAGTTGCTGCCCGGCCGTTGAGTTGGGGTTCGCGTTGTTCTGGACGGCCAGGTAAGTGCCCTCGTCAACCACGGGAGTCGACAAGTCGGCTGCGTGCCGACCGGAAACGTAGGTGCCGTAAGGAGAAATGACCTCGGTGGCGCCCCGCAGGTCCGAGAGCTGCGCTGCATAGGCGGACACTTGCGCCGGCGTAGCGCGGTCCAGGTTGGGCAGCACGATGGTCACGGCGTTGGCCGCATCCTGGCTGAAGTCGTCCCGCAGCACGTCGCCAACCTGGTGGGCGCTGGCTGCGGCCGGTAGCACCCGGTCGTCGGGCAGGCCGAAGCGCACGGACAGGAACGGAGAACCGAGCACGACCAGCACCACCAGCACGGCGCCGCCGAAGATCACGGGCCGGCGCATCACGGCCAGGGCGACCCGGCGCCAGAAGCCTCCCTCCCGGTCGCCCTCGGCCCGGGCGGCGAGCCCGAAGGCGCGGCGCAGACCGGGACGGACGTCCCAGGAATTGACCCGGCGGCCGAGGACGCCTATCAGCGCCGGGAGCACCACGACCGCCCCGAGGGCCGCCACGGCCACCACGGCGATGCCGGCGTAGGCGAACGAGCGCAGGAAGTAGAAGGGGAAGACCAGCATGGCGGCCAGGGACAGCCCGACCGTGAGGGACGAGAAGAGCACGGTGCGACCGGCCGAACGCACGGCCGCCTGCACTGCCTCGGGGCCATGGCCGTGCCGGCGTGCCTCCTCCCGGTAGCGGCTCAGGATGAACAGGCTGTAGTCGATGCCCAGCCCGAGGCCGAGGGCGGTGGTCAGGTTGAGGGCGTACACCGAGACGGGCAGGAAGAGGGTCAACAGCCGCAAGACGGCCAGCGTGGCCACGATGGAGACGCCGCCGACGGCCAGCGGCAATAGGGCGGACACCACGCTGCCGAAGACGAGGACCAGCGCCATAAGCGTCAGGGGTATCGCCACCGACTCGGCGATGCCCAAGTCATGGGAGATCTGCTTGCCGATCTGGTAGTCGGCCACGGTCAACCCGCCGGCCTCGACGGTGACGCCGTCCCTGGTGCCCTCGAAGCGTTGGGCGAGAGCGCCTCCCCGGTTGGTCGACGTGTTGTCGTTGCCTAGTACGCGGGCCGTGACCAGGGCGTAGTCACCGTTGCTGCTGACAAACCCGGCCCGGTCAGCCGCTGGCGCCGACCAGTACGACTGGACGCCGGTCACGTAGGGTTGGGCGGCCAGCTCCCGGGCCAGGCCGAGGCCTACCGAACGCGCCGCAGGGCTGTGGGCGCCGGCGGGAGACTCGAGAACGAAGACCAGGTTGGGGTCCCCCTGGTGGAAGCGGGAAGAGAGCAGCTCGTCCGCTTTCGTCGACGGCGAGCTCGAGTCGGTAAACCCACCCGAGGAGAGGTGGGACACAGCGGAGCTGCCGTAGGCACCGGCAGCGAGGACGGCAAAGAGCGTCAGGAGCAGCACCTGCCGAGCATGTGCTGTTGCAAACCGAGCCAACCTGCCGAGCATGCCAACTACCACCTTTCCGAGACCTTATAGTTAGTTACCCTCGGTAGATTAGCAATGCTAAGTTATCGTCGTCAAGGGAAATTTGGGCTGGTCAAGGGCTTTGGCGTAGCATCCCGTCAGCATCCCGTCACCGCCTAGGTCCGCTGGTTTACGCCTAGCGGACCGCTCAAGCTCCCACGCCGGCTAGGGACGGCGGGCGAGCAGCGCCAGCCCCTCGCCGCTCAGGTCGTCGTGGGCGCCTGTCCTCCCGGTCATCGCCAGCACGAGAGCGAGCAGCGGCCCCGACACCGCCGGGCCATCGCCGTGCGACCATTCGCTGTCAGTCGCCACGAGGCGCACCCCGGCGATGCGCCGCTTGGTGCCGATGAGCAGGTTGGAACGGGCCCAGCCGCCGGCGATGGCCACCAGGGCTGCTTCGGGCGGCGTGTGCGCGAGCCCGAGCGGGCGGCGGATGTCCGCGCCGTGGACGATGACCTCGCCGAGCATCGCCAGCACCGGCGCGGGCGGGTGGTTGGTCGTCGAAGTGCGGGCCTGGAGGCGCGAGACGAGCTCGGACGGCGGGAGCGCTCCGAGGCGCTTGGCGTCACGGTCGGTGAAGACGTGGAAGCGGAAACCGGCCGCTGCGAGCTGTCTGTAGAAGTTGAGCGGAGTCTGCTCCGCCGCGGCGACCACGTGCCCGGCTGCCTGCTGCACCGACCAGCCGGCACACCACGACGGCGTCGCCCACTGCTCGGCTGAAAGGCCCGCCAACGTCTCGGCCAGCTGTCTCCGTTCGGTATGGATGTACCGCCAGGTCTCGTTCGACTTCATCGGTGCGCACCAAGCTCGGACGCTCGCATCCGGTTGTTGCGGGCGTCGTGCGTGAGCTCGGCGAGGCCCAGCTCCTCGAGCAGGGGTGGAAGGTACATCGCGAACCGTCCCCGGTAGCCGCGGCGCAGTCCGTACCACCCACCTACGGGGTTGTCGGGCGAGCGCCCGAAGGCCTCGACGGTCCCAGGCGCGGCGTCCTTCTGCTCGTCGGCGGCACCGAGGGGCACCCAGTCGCCCTGCTCGCACAGCCACTCGTGCAGGTCCTCGATCGCCCGTAGGTGGTAGGTCAGCTTCGTGGTGCCGACCTGGCAGACGAGCGCTGGGGGATCGGCCGGCTCGTCCCGGTACATCGTGTACTCCGAGCTGCCCGGTGGGGTCTTGAGCACCCACGGGTCGTCCTTTGTGCCGCTTACCGTCATGTCCCTCCCTTTGTCATCGCCGCCACGACGTGCGGCAGCAGGCTTTGCCAACCACTGCGGTTCCTGTCACGCCAGCT
>Ga0181517_10002659_pt1 | contig 17911 bp, 17 predicted proteins | sample PEATcosm2014_Bin_31_FD_119748 | JGI IMG/M metagenome (GOLD analysis project Ga0181517, IMG submission 119748) | Peatland microbial communities from MTU Mesocosm Facility, Houghton, MI, USA - PEATcosm2014_Bin01_30_metaG | ecosystem: Environmental > Terrestrial > Soil > Wetlands > Peat | place... | reverse complement strand
ACTTTGCCCTCGGGACGGGTGCCGGACCGTTCTCCGACCAGGTCGCGCACCGCTTGCGCCAGCGGCTGGGCCGGGGGGCCCAGGAAGTCGGCCCGGCGGAACCACACCGGGGCGGGCAAGCGGCTTGACCACAACGGATGGGCCGAGGTCACGGCTTCGACGTCGTCGAGGTCGATGAGGGGCATGGCCACCCGGTAGCTGAAATCATTGGCGGTCCCCGGGCCCCACCGGCGATGGCGCAAGGTGCCTTCGTACAGGGCGCTTGTCACTTCCCCACCGGCCACGGCCGGGCTTGCCGGGGGCCCGGGCGCCGTCATCGGGCTCACCATGCCACTCCCAAGGCCGAGCACACTTCGACCGCGCTGTGCACGCCATCTTCGTGGAAGCCGTACCCCCAGTAGGCCCCGCAGAACCAGGAGCGCCGGGTGCCGTTGATCTCGTGCCGGCGACGCTGAGCCGCCACCGTGGCCGGCCCCAGGACCGGGGGCGCCAGGGCCGGGTTCTTCCACGACCGCCGGGCCCGACCGGCTCGCCGGTTCCCGGTGCTGCGTCCTACCCGCCCAGGCGACCCGGAGGCCTTACTGGCCTGGTGCGCGGCCCGGACCGGGATGGAGACGCCATGTCCCCACGTACGATCGGGCTACGGGCAGGAGTAATCGGAGTCGATGGGCGTCGGTGAGCCACCTCCGTAGCCGTACTGCACGAGCCAGGGGACGCCATCGGCGAAACCGATGGCAGCAGAGCCGAGCGAGGACGGGTCACCGGGCGACGCGGCCCGTACGCAGTAGGCCTGGGCACTGTAGTAGCCACCGCTGAGAGCGCCAGCACCGGCCACCCATATGGGAGGGTGCCCCGAGGGCACATAGGACCCGGTTATCCGGCCCCACTGGTACCAGGTGCAATAGATGCCGCCGACGTCGCCCGCCTGTTGGATGGCGGCCAGAGCGCCTTGGACTATGGCCGCGTTCACCGGCTGGAAAACCCCGGCGGTGGGCCAGCCTTCCGACGTCTCGACGTCCAACCACCAGGCCCGGGGGCTGAGGCCCTCCGCGCTCACGAATGCGATATCCGCCCGGGCGTAGTTGTAGCCCCAGTCATAGCCCTCGCATTCGCTGCTGGTGGCCGCGCACGAAGCTTCGGGCCCGTCGGCTTCGTACGCCACCGGCGTGCCTGCCGGGGCCGGCTGCAAAATGACGTAAACGGACAGGTTGCTCCCCGCCCAGGCCGCCTCGGCCGCGAAGCAGCTGTTGAAGCCGCTTATGGTCCCGTTGTTTACGCCGACCACGGCGAACGACGGGCCCGCCGGCAACACTTTGGTCGTCGCCGACCCCGTTTTGGCGCACTGGGGCCACGACACGTCATAGCCCGTACTGCCGGCGGTGTAAGGGCCCTTGGTGACAATGCCGGGCGGAGGCGGTGGAGGTGGGGGGACCGGCTTGGTCCTGGCCGTCAAGGAAACGTAAAACGGACCGGCGAAGCTGAACGGGCCGTTGCGGGCCACCAGGGTGAAGGCGACGATGCGCGTTACCGCCGTCGGGTTGGCACCGATGACCACGTGGGCCGAGAAGGTCCCATGGCTGCACGCCGTGGTCGGGTTGTGCGAGTAGACGACGGGGAACGACTGGTGCGACAGCAGTACCAGCTGGCAGGAAACGGCGTTCCTCACCGTGCCGCTGACCTGGACCGGCCCCCCGGCCGCGGGCAGGGCGCCGGGGGTGGCGTGGACCGAAAGGACCGCCGGGGCCAGCCGGGGCGCCAGCAGGACATAAAACCGTCCGGCGAAGCTGAACGGGCCGTTGCGGGCCACCAGGGCGAAGGCGACGATGCGTTTTATACCGCTCGGGTTGGCACCGATGACCACGTTGGCGAAGAAGCTGCCGTCGCTGCACTCCGTAGTCGGGTTGTGCGAATAGACGACCGGGAACGACTGGCGCGACAACAGGACCAGCTGGCACGAAGCGGCGTTCTTCACTGCACCTGTCACCACCGTCGGCCCGCCGCCGAGCGGCAAGACGTCCGGGACGGCGCGAGCCGACAGCACCACCGGGAGGGGCAGAGCTGCCGCCGTGGCGGAGGTAGGGACGGCCAACCCGAGAGCGACGGCCACCACGAAGGCGACCAGGGCCGCCAGTGCCTTGTGCAATCCCAACCGTTGCCGGTCAGTTGTGGCGACAGAGCCCGCCAATCACATCCGCCTATCGCCCCGTTCGGCCCAAAATGCCGCCAACACACGGCCATTCTGGGGCAGCCTGGCCGCCGGCCGCCAAGACAACGCTAGCAACTAACCGCGGCCGACCAGTACCAAAAGGCTCGTGGCGAGCACCCGCACGGTAAGCGGTCCGGCCCCCCTCAGCCTCGGGACGAGGGCGCGGAGTGGCCAGGTGCCCCGGCCCGGCCCGGGGACCGTCGCGGATGGACCATCCTTGCTCCCAGGCGGGCGACGCCCCGGCCTACTGCTTGAGCCCCCGGCGAGGCCGAGAAGGGCCGTACCAGGTGGTGGGGGGCAACGCCTTCGCCCCCGGCCAGCGGCTTCCAGTCCTCGTTGTCGCGGCTGTCCGCCGCGAACAACCAGGACACTCCAAGAAAGGCCAGTACTACTACCACGATCACCCAGCCCACGATCCGACCTCCCCTATCTGATGGCTCCCGGACGTGCCATGCGGGTACGCATGTGCTCATTGTGGGCCCGTTTATCGTGAAGTTTACTTGACGAGTTGCAAATAGTCATTCAGTTATACTTAACTGTTCTTGTGCTTGACGTCCGCCGTCTCAAGGTGCTCAAGGCTGTGGTCGACACCGGCTCGGTGGCCGGGGCCGCAGCCGCCCTCAATTTCAGCCCGTCGGCCGTCAGCCAGCATGTGACGGCGCTCGAGCGCGAGACCGGGTGCCTGTTGCTCGAGCGGGCCGGCCGCGGGGTCCGACCGACGGAGGCCGCCCTACTTCTGTGCGAGCACGCCTCGAGGGTCCTGGCTACGGTCCACGAAGCCGAGGAGGCCTTGGCTGCCCTGCGCTCGGGCCAGATCGGGCGCCTCCGCCTGGCCGCCTTCCCCACGGCCGGCTCCTCGCTCGTACCCGGGGCATTGGCGGCGTTCCAGCTCGTCCACCCCAAGGTCCACCTGGACCTGACCGTCCACGAGCCGGAGGAAGCGGTCATCAAACTGCGTGCAGGTGCCATCGACCTTGCCATAACGGTCGAGCCCTACGGCCCCGGAGGTGCTCCCGATGACGGGCTCCTCCGATGGCACCTACTGGCCGACCCCTTCCGGGTGGTGCTGCCCCGCAAACACCCACTGGCCGGCCGGCGCAGCGTCGACCTCGCCCTGCTGGCCGGCGACCGTTGGATAAATGTCAGCTCTTCGCCCGACTACTGCCAGCAAGCGGTGGACGACGCTTGCGTCCGGGCGGGGTTCCAGCCCACCTACGCGCTCGAGGCCGACGAGTACCCGACCGTGGAGGGGTTCGTGGCTGCCGGCCTCGGAGTGGCGCTCGTGCCCCAGCTGGCGCTGGGGACCTCGGTCCACATGGGCGTGGTGGCCCGGCACGTGAAGGGTGACCAACCTGTCCGCCAGGTCTGGGCGGCCACGAGACTGGCCCTTTCCGGCCAACCCGCCGTCCAGGCCATGGTCGAGTGCCTGCGCCAGGCGGCGGCCGGTTTTGCCGCTGAGCGCGCTTGACGGGCCGGGCCTGTCCTGCTTTCTGTCCTACTCTCGGCCGGCGCGGCGAGCCTGGCGGCCGACCAGGAACGTCCCGGCACGACGCTTGGCGACGGCCGGCAACGACCGTTCGACTTTGCGACCGGTGATCTCGGCGGCCCGGATCCGAAAGGCCACCGGTACGCGACCCTCGCCCCGGGGCCGCTGCCCGCTCCCATTGCCCGAGCGGCTGGCGAAGCGGTCGGCGAGCAGGCGTAGGGTCAGGCCGGCGTCGTCACCGGACAGCTCCTCGTAGGTGCCCTGGATGATCACGCTGCGCCAACCGCCGCCGGGAAGGTACTGGTCCACCTCGAAACACACAGACGGGTTGGCCCTCATCATGGTCACCTTCTGGCCTTCGACGGAGTACACGTAGGCGCAGCTCCCGTCCCAGGCGAAGATGACAGGGACGACGTAAATCCGGCCGTCGGTGTAACAACCAACCCGGCCGACCACCTGTTCGCGCATGAACTCGTCGATCTCGGCCCGGGCCATTTCCTGGATCACCCGTTAATTTTCCCACGCCCGCCCGCCCGCCACCCGGCACCTCGGCCCCCGGCCACGGCCGCGACTGAGCACCCGCCGCGGTGGCGCGTCCGGAACGAAAAGCGTCAATGTGGTGATGTGAACTTCGACGAGGCGCCGATCCTGGTCTTCTGGGAGACCACTCGGGCGTGCGAGCTCGCCTGCCGGCACTGCCGGGCCGAAGCCATGCCCGAGCCTGCTCCCGGCGAGCTGACCACGAGCGAGGGGCTTCGCCTCATCCGCCAGCTCGCCGGTTTCGGCCCGCGGCCTCCAGTGCTCGTGATGACAGGCGGGGACGTGATGAGCCGCCCGGACCTGCTCGAGCTGGTGGCCGCCGCGGGCCAGGTCGGGTTGCCCGTGGCGCTGGCGCCGAGCGTTACTTCGAGGCTGAGGACGGGGCCGCTCGAGGAACTACGCCGGCTGGGCGTAAGCAGTGTCTCGCTCAGCCTGGATGGCGCCACGGCTGCCACTCACGAGGGGATCCGAGGTGTCCACGGGCACTTCGGGGAGACCGTCGCGGCCCTTCACCAGCTCCGTTACCTCGGCTTCAAGGTGCAGGTGAACACGGCTGTCATGCGCGCCAACGTCGACGAACTGGCCGGCGTCGCCGCCATCGTCCAGGAGGTCGGCGCCGCCTCGTGGGAGGTGTTCTTCCTGGTACAGGTGGGCCGGGGCCGCGACGAGCAGGAACTTTCGCCGGCGGAGAACGAGGACGTCGCGCACCTGTTGTTCGAAGCCTCGCACTACGGCTTCGCGGTGAGGACGGTAGAAGGGCCATGGTGCCGCCGCGTGGCGGCCTGGCGAAAAGCGGCAACCCTGACGACCACCCCCGCCGCCGCTTTCCGCCTCGGCCCCCTGTACCGTCGGCAGTCCCCGCTCCTCCGCGAACTCTTGGGCCCATCGACAGAGCCGGCCCAGATGGCCAGCGCCGGCACCCGGGACGGCAAAGGGATCTTCTTCGTAGCCCACGACGGCTGGGCCTACCCGGCCGGTTTCCTACCGCTCCGGCTCGGCAACGTGAGGGAGCAGGGCCCCGTCGGCATCTACCGGGACCATCCCCTGTTACGGGCGGTCCGGGCCGCCGAGTTTGGGGGGCGGTGTGGCCGCTGCGAGTTCAAGGACGTCTGCGGCGGGTCGCGCGCACGTGCCTTTGCTTCCAGCGGCGACCCCCTGGCCGAGGATCCGGCCTGCGCTTACATCCCCGCTTGAGGCGGCCCGGTGCGGGCCGGCGGAGGGCATTCGAACGCTGCCGGTGACCAGCCGGCCGCGCAGGTTGAGCATCCGCCGGGCACGGGAAGAATTATGTGCGCCCGATCACCGCAGAGGCCGCTCCGGTCTTGACGTTGTGGTCTTCTGGGTGGTCCACTCTTGGTGGAGAGGGAGGCACCCATGGCTCGCCTAAGGCGCTCGCAGCACTCAGTTCGGTTCTCGCACAGGATCCGCCCCCAGCACCGTTTACCCCGGAGCCAGCGTTGGTGGCGCACCGGGCGCCGGGCCGGCATCGGCGTAGCGGCCCTGGCGGCCTTGTTCTTCCCCGCCAGCGCGCTGGCCAGTTCGACGACCGGCTCGAAGACGGGCTCGGACATACCCGCTTTCGCCAATCTCAAGATCGCCGGCCTGCCGACGGTCACGGCCTCAGCACCCGCCCGCTTTTCGGCTTGGTACCGCGAGACCGGGGAACCGGTCCTCAATTCGCTGGTCCTGGCGGACAACGACCTGTCGAGAGGCCAGTACCTGGCCGGCTGCTCGATTATCGAGAGCGTGGCCTCCAAGGGCCTGGAGCAGCCCTATCCCCCTGACCCTGCGCTCGCCTACCACTGGGGAGCCGCTTTGACCTTCAACATCACCGGGGCTGGGGAGTGCCTCCAGGCGCAACGAGAGAAGAACTCGTCGGTCCTGCGCTCGGCGGCGGTGTATATCACCGACGGCTCCGGCCAGCTACGCGATAGCGCTTCGGCCATCCAGGCACTGGACGGGCCAAGCCACTCTTAGTGACAACCCTCTTACAGCGGGTGGCCCGTCCCGGGATGTCAGTGCTGGGCGGCAGCCTCCTCGACCGTGAGCTCCGCCGCGGGGTCGGCTTCGAGACGCTCGTCCGGGATGGTCGCACCGCTGAGCACCGAGCGACCGTAGGTGCCGGCGGCGAGGCGCTGCTCGGCACGCTCGATGGCCTGCAGGCGGACCACGAGACCGGCGCTCACGGCGTCATCGGCACCCTCCGCCGTGAGAGGTTGAGCCGGGTCGCTCCAGTCGGCCGAGTCTTCTTCGGCGGCGCGGTCCTCGCCGCGGTCGACCTGTAGGCCGGAAATGAGCGCCTCAACGCTGGCGCGCTCCGCGACCAGCAGGGCACGGGCTCGGTCTTTGTCCACTGGCTTCTCCCTGATCGGTCCGGAGTCTTATGGGTCCAAGGCCAGGCGTAAGCCGAAACCGATGAGCACAACTCCGGTGCAGCGGTCCATCCGCCGGCGCAGGCGGGCGTCGTCCATCCAGCGGGTTACCGGTCGTGAGGCCGTGAGCAGGATGGCGAAATAGGTAGCGGTGAGCGCGACGAAGATGGCACCGAAAAGCAGCGACACCCAGGCCACGGAATAGCCGTGGGGCACGAAACCGGGCAGGAACGTGACGAAAAAGACCCCCACCTTGGGATTAAGGAGGTCGGTGAGCAGGCCGGCCGTGTAGCCGGTGGCGCGTAGGCGACGAGGGGACGTGCCCGCGTCAGCCCGCGCCTGCAGGGACCTCACGCCCAGATAGACGAGGTAGACGGCGCCCGCGATCCGCAAGCCGATATAGGCGTCGTGGCTGGCGCGCAGCACCGCCGAAAGGCCTAGGACGGCGGTGACGACCCAGACCGTGAGGCCGGAGAGCACGCCGAGCACAGTGCGGGCGGCAACCCGCCGGCCGCCCTTCACAAGGTTGCGCACGACCACCAGGGTGTCCGGCCCGGGCAGGAGCACGACCAGCGTCGCCGCCAACGCGAAAGTCGCCGTGCTCGTGAGCATGGCGAAGAGCTTACGCGACGTGCTCCGAAAGAGCCGGGCTCAAGCGCCGGCGTGTACCTCGGGCAAGGTCAGGAATCAACCTGTGGGCCCGAAACGCTCGACGCGGATATCGCCCGGTGCGGCACCGGCGGCGGTGAGCAGTTCCGTGGCGCTGTCGGCAAAGCCGGCCGACCCGCAGACATAGACGATAGAGCCGGCCACGAGGGCACGGGCGACGTCGTCGAGATCGAGCCGGCCGGGCGGCCGAGGTGAGCCTGGCGACGCCACGCGCGTGTAGATGACCGTCGTCTCCGGCCCCGGTAACTCGTCCGCGTAATAGAGGTCGGTGGGCGCCCGCACGGACACCAGGAGCCGGACGAGCTCGCTGCGCTGCGTCCGACGGGCGAGGCGCAGCATGGACATGAGCGGGACGATCCCCGAGCCCCCTCCGACTAGAACGGCAGGCGTCTCCCCCCGCCACACGAACCAGCCGCCGATCGGCCCGCGCACCTCCAGAACGTCGCCGGGCACGACGACGTCATGCAAGAAGCTCGACACTTCGCCTTCTTCGAGCCTCTCGACAGTCAGCTCTATCTCTGGCCCTGCGTCGGGCGCGCTGGCTACCGAATAGCTACGCGACGCCACGTAACCATCGGGCGCCGTCAGCCGCACGACGTAGTGCTGGCCGGCCTGATGGCCGGACGGTCCGGGCAGCCTGAGGCGAAAGGTCTTGGCGCTCGCCGTCTCCGGCCGGACCTCGACGACCGTGGCCGTCTGCCAGGGGCCGAGCCTTCGCCCCGGAGCTGGTGCGTCAGTCATCCTGGTAATCCAGTTCGACGAAGCTCATCTCACGAACACCTCCGGCGACAGTCTGGCATCGAGTGGTGTAATGCAACGTGGGGCCCCAACCTGCCGTGTACCAACCGGCCGTCCTATACCAACCAGCCCGTCTTACACCAAAGGGATCCAGCGATCCGGGAGTAGAGGTTCGTAACGTGCACATTCTCAGGTACCGTCCACCCGGGTCGTCCGACGCCCGCGTCGGCCTGGCCGAAGCCGGCCGCGTATCGGCGCTCGATGTCGGTTCGCTCGCAGAACTGTGGTCATTGCCGCTCGACCGGCTGCGCGAAAAGCTCGAGCACGCCGGTGGTGAACAGGCCGGTGGTGAACAGGCGAGTGGTGGAACAGTGGCGCTCGCTGACGTCGAGGTGCTGGCGCCCATCGACGGTCGTACCGAGGTCTGGGCCGCAGGCGTCACCTACGTGATCTCCCGAGAGGCCCGGGTCGAGGAGAGCGAACGGGCGGCCAGCGCCTACGAGCTCGTCTACGACGCCGAAAGGCCGGAGCTGTTCTTCAAGTCGGCGGCGTGGCGCGTCGTGGGCGACGGCGGCACCATCGCCGTGCGGACGGACTCGGCCGTCACCGTCCCCGAGCCCGAGGTAGCTCTCGTCATCAACGCCTTCGGCGAGATAGTCGGGTACACGGCCTGCGACGACGTGTCGTCTCGTTCCATCGAAGGCGAGAACCCGCTCTACCTCCCCCAAGCGAAGATATACATGGGCGCCTGCGCGCTCGGGCCCATGGTGCGGCCGGCATGGGAGGTCCCCGACCCTTACGCCCTAAAGATCGGTCTCACCATCTACCGTTCCGGCGAAGCGACGTGGCGGGGCGAGGCCAGCACCGCCCAGTTGCACCGCCGGTACGACGAGCTCGTACGCTATCTGGTCCACTCGGACGTGCACCCCGACGGTGCCGTGCTGTCGACCGGCACCTGCCTGGTGCCACCGGCCCCGTTCACGCTCCAAGCCGGCGACGTCGTAAAGATCGAGGTGGAGGAGATCGGGACCCTGACGACAAGCGTGGTCAGGGGCCTACCCGGGACCACCTGAGGCTGTCCGCCACAGCCCGGGGCGCTGGGCGGCCATCACCGCACAAACGCTCACCGCCGCCAGGAGACCAACGGCTATGGCCAATACCGCGGTGAGGTCGCCGTTCAGGACCAGCTCGGCGCCGGCGACGGCGCCTGCGAACATGGCCCCGATAGCCAGGCCACGGCGGCTCAGCGCCACCCGGCGGTTCGGCGCCCGTAAATCGGCGGCGATGCCGGTCAGGGTCATGGTGAGCACCGTCGTGGTGAGGTCGGGGACGGCCAGCCGGCGGGCGATGGCGTTTTGTACGCCCATGGCCGTCGCCAGGAGAGCGGCTATTACGTCCTGCGGGAAAGCGTGGAAAGGGGCGCCGCTCCCGGCCACCAGCGCCAGGGCACCGGCGACGAGCACCACCTCGAGGAGGGCACCGGCCCGGACGAGCTTCGCCCTGTCACCGGCCACCCAATGGATGAGGGCCCCGCCCGCTCCAGCACCGACCAGGAAACCGGCCAGGGCCGACAGCGACGACCCCAGTGAGAAGCCGGGGGCACCGGCGAGCGCAAAAGCCACGAAGACCACGTTGCCGGTCATGTTCGCCACGAAGACGCGGCCCAGTTCCAGGATGCTGAAGGCGTCGACCAGGCCCGTAGTTACGGTCAGCGCCAGCAATAGCCACGGGAGCGGCCCGTGGTCGCGCCGGCTCCACATGGCCGGCGTTCGCGCCGGCGACGGCGACTTGGCGTCTGCGGTGCTCACCTAAGCATCGTAGAGACGGTCGACCTCGACTACTTGGGCCGGGACGACGTTCTGAGCGGAGGCGTGCGGATGGTCCCCGTGAAAACGCCGGCCGGCACCTACCGGGTGTGAAACGGACCGGCAACAACCGCCACTGGGTGAGCGTCGGGTCGGAAGCACCGAGGTTGTGACCTAGGCCGAGCTGGCGCAGGAAGTGCCCTGCGGGGGCATCTCCAGGGTGGCCAGGTAGCGGTCCGTCCAGCGCTGGATGCACGTGCTGTTGATATAGCCCGTGTGCCCCGGGCCGGTCCGGGTGAGAAGTTCGGCGTGATCGAGCTGGCGGGCCACTGCTTGCGCCCATGGGTAGGGGGTCGCTGGGTCGCCCGTCGAGCCGATGACGAGGATGGGCGGGCTGCCGGCGGCGTGGATGGGGGCGACGGTCCCCTGGGCGGGGACGGGCCAGTAGGCGCAGGCGACGTCGCCCCAGGCACTTATCCCCCCGAAGTCGGGATCCGCTTTGACCAGGCCGGTGGCCAGCTGCTCGTAGGCGGTCACGGTCTTCAGGTAGGGCCGGTCCACGCAACTGATGGCGTAACTGGCCGCCACCAGGTTGGAGAACTGCCCGTTCAGCATCATCCCCTGGAAGACATAAGCCAGTACCGCGAGCAGGTAGCCGTTACCGGCCAGGCCCTGGGCGATGCCCGAGGCCAGATAGGACCAGGTCTGGTCGGAGTAGAGCGATCCGGCCGCGGCCGTCTCGGCCAGGCCGAGGGTGACCTGCTGGGGCCCCCCGAACTGGGCCGGCAGGTCCGCCATGAGCCGGTCCCCGGCGGCCAATCCTTGGAACAGCTTTTCGTAGGCCACCTTCGCGCCCTGGGGCAGTTCTGCGGCGCAGGACTTATTGCCTGGGCACCAGGCGAAGAAGTCCCCGAGGTCGGTCTCGAAACCCTTCGCCTGCCCGCTCACGGTGGCACTGCTCGACAGGGCCGGGTCCACGGTCCCGTCCAGGACCATGGCGCGCACGTGGCCTGGGAACATCTGGGCGTACAGCTCGCCGATGTAGGTCCCGTAGGAGAAGCCCATGTAATCGAGCTTGGGCTGGCCCAGGGCCGCGCGTATGAGGTCGAGGTCCCTCACCGTGTCACGTGTGCCCACGTTTTCCAGCAGGGACATGGACGTGTGCTCGGCGCAAGAGCGGTCAAAAGCCTTCACGGTCCGCACGACCGTGACGACCTGAGCAGGAGTCTGTGGGTCGGGGTCGAGGGCGATCATGTTCCTTATGCCGGCCGCGTCCTCGCACGACACGGGGTCGCTTTGCCCCGTCCCCCGAGGGTCGAAGCCAACGAGGTTGAACGAAGACCGCAGAGCGGCCGGGAAGGGGGTCGTCTCGAGGAACTGCACCCCGGAGGCGCCCGGGCCGCCCGGGTTCATGACCAGGTCGCCGATGACATGGGCGCTAGTCGCCGGTAGTTCGGCCAGCGCCAGGCTGAGGTGGGCGCCGGTGGGGTCGGCGTAGTCCACCGGTACGCTGAGCTCGCTGCAAAGGTAGCGGACATCGCAGCGGTGCCAGCTGAGCCCGGGGGCCACGGCGGAGGGGGCGACGACGGAGGGGGCGACGACGGAGGGGACCACGACGGAGGGGGCGACGACCGAGGACGCCTCGGCGGGGACGCCGGTCGCCCCCGAGATGCTCAGCGCGGCGACGACGAGACCCGCTGCGAGGCGTTTGCCGGTCCGTTTCAACCTGCCACGACCTTGACGCTTGTGCCCTGGGCCAACCAGCGGGCCAGCTCTTCGAACGCGGCGGTTTGCATTGCCTGGTCGAAGCAATGCCCGCCGTCGAAGAACTGCCCGACGTAGGCCTGCGGGGCGCCGGCTGCCGAATATGTCCCGGCAATGCGCTCGTGGGCGGCCGTCATGCCCGCCAGGGGGAACAGTTCGTCGTCGCGGGTGTACTGCACGACCAGGGGAGAGGGCGCCCGGCAGGCGGCCAGGTCCGGCCAGTCGGCCCGCCCCGCCAGACCGGGCGGGAAAAACATCCAGGTGTGGGGGGCGACGTGGGCGTCGAGCAGGTGACCGTAGGTCGACATCATGCAGACGATGACCGAGACCGAGATATCTTCCGACGTCGCTTGTAGCAAGGCGGCGCGACAACCGCCCCCAGACAGTCCTATACAGCCGATGCGACCATCGACGACATCGTGGCGCGACTTGAGGTACCCGAGCGCGACGCGGTCCTCGTAGGCGACGACGCCGGCCAGGCTGGTGGACAGCAAGCTGCAATATTTGGCCACCAGGTGCTCATGGTCTATGGCCGCCTGGTTGTACGCCATTATTTCCTCAGGCCCGTCGCCCTCGGGCCGGCCGTCACCGCCCAGGTCGAAGCGGCGGCTTCCCCAGAGAAAGACATCGTGCACGAGCACCGTGAAACCCCGGCGGGCCAGTTCGTTGGCGAAGGCCACGCCGCCGTACTCGCGCCGGCGCAGGTCGGCTACGAGCGGGCCGGAGGAGCCGGGCCCATCGGCGATCTTCTCTTTGCCGAAGTACTTGAAATTGCTGTGGTCGTGCAGGGCCAGCACACCGGGCAATGGTCCTGGCACGCCCGCAGGACGCAGGAGCCACGCCTGTGTCCGGGGCCCGTAACCGACCGACCAGGACACTTCTTGCCCGACGACGCCGTCTCCGGCCCAAGTAGAGCCGGCGCACGGGCTGATCGGAGGCCGGTCAGCGCCGAAGCCAACAACGTCGCGCACCAACGAAGGCGTCAACTTGAGCGCCGCCGGGCCAGAGGCGGCGGTTTCCTCCTCTCGGGCGAACTCGACCCAGTCGCTGTACTTGCCGAGGTCTCGGTACCTCGGCCTCCGAGGATGAGGTTCGGGGCCCATAGTCCGGATCTTAACGCCGTCCCTCGGTGACACTCCGTGTGTAGCGTCGGGGTGCGTGGAAGTCGAGTTTGCTTACGGTACGACAGGCCTGCGCGTCGACCTGCCCGAGGACCGCACGGACGTGATCGTCCCCGCCTACCCTCCTCCTGCACCTGACGGCCGGGCCGAGGTCGTTGCCGCCCTGCGCCGGCCGGTGAGCGGGCCACCTCTGCGCCAGCTGGTGCGCCCCGGGCAGACGGTCGCCATCGCCGTCTGTGACGGGACGCGCCCCCAGCCCCGGCGCACCGTTGTCCCCGCCATCCTCGAGGAGCTCGAGGGGACCGTCCGCCTCGACGACGTGGTCGTGCTCGTCGCCACCGGTACCCATCGCGCCAATACCGACGAAGAACTGCGGCAGATGTTCGGTGACGACATCCTCGGTGCGGTGCGCGTCGTCAATCATGACGCCCGCGACCCTGCCACCCTCACCTGGGTGGGAAGGCTTGGTCGCGACGTCCCGGTCTGGCTCAACTCCGAATGGTTGTCAGCTGATGTGCGCATCACGACCGGTTTCGTCGAGCCCCACTTCTTTGCCGGTTTCTCGGGGGGGCCGAAGCTCGTGGCGCCCGGGTTGGCCGGGCTCGAGACCACCCTGACGCTCCACGACGCCTCCCGGATCGGCCACCCGGACGCCCGCTGGGGCGTCATCGACGGCAACCCGGTCCAAGACGACGTCCGCGCCATCGCGGCGGCGACAGGCGTCACTTTCGCGCTCGACGTGGTCCTCGACGGCGCTCAACGCATTGTCAGCGCCTTCGGCGGAGATGTCCTACCCATGCACGCGGCCGCGTGCGCTAAGGCCGGCGCGATCGCCATGTGCCCCGTTGAGCAACCCTTTGACGTCGTCGTCACGTCCAACGGCGGCTTCCCTCTGGACCAAAACCTCTACCAGTCGGTCAAGGGCATGTCGGCGGCGGCCCAGGTCGTAAAGCCCGGCGGCATGATCGTCTGTGTGGCGGAGTGCCGGGACGGGTTCCCGGCCCACGGTCCCTACCGGGCCGAACTGGCCGCCGCTCCTTCGGTCCAGGCGTTGCTAGGCACCATCGTCAGACGCCAGAGGACAGTGGCGGACCAGTGGCAGATCCAGGTCCTGGCCTCGATCATGGCGCGGGCGCGTGTCGTCGTCAGCACCTCGTACCTCTCCGACGCCCAACTAGCCGAGGCCCACCTCGAGCAGACCCACGACGTCAGCCGGACGGTCGGCGAGGCCGGGCGGCAGGCCCGCATCTGTGCGTTGCCTCACGGCCCCATGACGGTCCCTTACGTCCTGAGGCCCGCCCCCGCTTGAGCGGCTGGGCCGGCCGCTAGGTTTACTTGCAGGCGGGCGTCTTGGCCTGCTCGAGCGCCAGTAGGGCGCAGAAGCTCTGGTCGCCCACCTTCCAGGTCCCCCCTTGGAGGACGGCCACGCCCGTCTGGTTGGAGAGGGCGGGTTGGCCGCCCAGGGTGATCGTGTAGCGCACCTTGGCCTGGGTCTTCGAGGTCACCGATACCGACAGCACCTTGGCGCCGGAGCTCTTTGACATCGAGTTGGACGCCTGCTCATTGATGACGGCGGCGAAGCTCTGGCCATTTTGCAGCAGGGCGATCTTGTGCTTGGCCGTCGTCGTGCCGGAGAAGAACGCGACCCAGTCCGTCTTGATCTTGGCCTGGGTGGCCGTCGTGCTCGTCGACATCAAGGTGCCCGACGAAAGCACCAGGGCGAGGACGACGATCAAAAGCCGAGGCCGGGCCCGCAGGCCCTGCAGCGGCGAGCTGCCCTCGGTAACGATCGACCCATAGGTCACCGTGTGTTACCTCCCTCTCGGCCCCTCTGCGGGCTCGTTTAGCACTATCGCCCCCGTCGCGACACCCGTAATGTAACGTGTCCGCCAAGCCACAGCAAGGATAGAAAGGCCGGGCGCCATGAGACGCTGGGGCCGGGACCGCTCGACCAATTTCACCCTCGCCGTAGTCTGCGCCGTCCTCTTTCTGACCTTCCTCGACACGACGATCGTGAGCGTGGCGCTCTCTGACATCCAGGCCCGCCTGCACGCCGGTGTCAGTGCCTTGCAATGGGTCGTCAACGGCTATGCCCTCACCTTCGCCAGCCTGATGCTGACCGCCGGGTCACTGTCCGACCGCTTTGGCCGCCGCAAAGTGATGCTCGTCGGCCTGGCCATCTTCGCCTGTGGCTCCCTGCTCGGGGCGCTGGCACCCAACAGCTCGGTGCTCATCGGCGCCCGGGTCATCATGGGTGTCGGCGCCGCCGCATCGGAGCCGGGCACGCTCTCGGTGATCCGTCATATCTACCCCGACCGGGAGGAGCGGGCGCGTGCGCTCGGCGCCTGGGCGGCCGTATCGAGCCTGGCCCTGGCCCTGGGCCCGGTGATCGGAGGCGCGCTGGTCGGGATCGGGACCTGGCGGGCTATCTTCTGGTTCAACGTCGCCGCTTCGGTGGTGGTCGTGGTACTGGCGGCCGTGACGCTGCCAGAGAGCGCCGACCCGCAAGCGTCCCGCCTTGACATCCCCGGCTTCGTAGTCGGCGCGGCCGCGCTCGGTGCCCTTACCTTTGCCGTGATCCTGGGCGAGACGGACGGGTACGGGGACTCGCTCGTGGTATCGCTCTTCGTCGTCGGCGTCGTCGCCATGGTCGGCTTCGTGCGGGTCGAGCGGGCCAGCCGGGCCCCGATGCTCGAGCTCGGATACTTCCGGTCCCCGGCGTTCTCGGGGGCTCTGATCGTTACGTTCGTCGCTTTCTTCGGCATTTTTTCGATCTTTTTCTTCACGGCTCTCTACCTGGCGGCGGTCATCGGCTATTCGCCCTACCGGGTGGCGGTGGAGTTCATCCCCATGACCGTCGCCATGATCGCTGCCGCCGGCCTGGCCGGCCGGCGCGTGGCGCTCGGCTCGCCAAGGGTCCCCATGGCCGAGGGCTGCGTGCTGGCCGGAGCGGGGATGTTGCTCTCGGAGGTGCTGCTCAGCGCTCCACGGCCGTCGATGTGGCTGATGGCGACCCTGGCCTTGGCCGGCTTCGGGTTCGGCACGGCCGTGGTGCCGGTGACGTTCGTGACCCTCGGGGTGGTCCGGCCGGAACGCTCCGGCATGGCCGCCTCGGCCACCAACACGAGCCGCGAGCTCGGCGCCGTCTTCGGCGTGGCCGTGCTCGGCGCCCTTGTCAACGCCCATCTCACCGCGGGGCTCACCGGCCGTCTCCACCTGCTGAAGATCCCGGCGAACTTCATCTCGGTCATCATCAACGCCGTCGAGACCGGGATCGTCCCCAGCGGCGTCAAGGGTGGGGGGACCATCGAAGACAAGGTCATCGTCGCCGCCTACGCCGCCTTCCGCAGCGGCCTGCAGACGGCTCTGCTGGCCTCGGGGGCCGCCCTGCTCTGCGCCGCGGTCGTAGCCGCCACGACCCTTGCCGACCGGGGCCGGCGGGACGAGAACAGCCTGGGGGCCCCTGCCGTCTAGTACGGCCGTCTAGTACGGCCGCGGGACGGGGCCATAGAGTTTGTCGACTGACCGAGGTCCAATGTTGTTGTCCGAGACATCCGAGAGAAAAGAGGCGGGAATGGCCCGGGTATTTTCCGACGGGGTAGAGGTCACCGGTGAGTGGGGCGACCGCTACGACCAGGTGCTGAACGAGCCATCGTTAGGGCTGCTGGGCCAGCTCGAGCGGCGCTTCGGGGCCCGGCGGCAGGAGCTCCTGGAGCGGCGGGCCGAACGCCAGTTGGCCTTCGACCGGGGCCGCCTGCCGGAGTTCCTGCCCGAGACCCGGGAGATCCGCGAAGGGCGCTGGAAGGTGGCCCCTCCCGTCGCCGCTCTCACCGACCGCCGGGTCGAGATAACCGGGCCGACAGACCGCAAGATGACGATCAACGCCCTCAACTCAGGCGCCAATATCTGGCTGGCCGACTTCGAGGACGCCAATACCCCACAGTGGCAGAACATGGTCGAGGGCCAGCTCAACCTGCGCGACGCCCTCGACCGGACGATCGAGCTCACGACGCCCGAAGGCAAGCATTACGAGGTCGGAGAAAAGCCGGCCACCGTTGTGGTGCGCCCCCGGGGTTGGCACCTAGTAGAAAAACATGTTCTCGTTGACGGCGCGCCGGTCTCGGCCGGGTTGTTCGATTTCGCCATGTACCTGTCGCTTTGCGGCCGGCGGCAACTCGAGCTCGGGGCCGGGCCCTACTTCTACCTGCCGAAGATCGAGAGCCATCTCGAAGCCCGCTTGTGGGACGACGTCTTCAGCGACGCCGAGGGTTCGCTGGGTTTGGAGCACGGGACCGTCCGGGCCACGGTGCTCATCGAGACGCTGCCGGCCGCGTTCGAAATGGACGAGATCCTCTTCGAGCTGCGCCACCACGCCGCCGGGCTGAACGCGGGCCGATGGGACTACTTGTTCAGCATCATCAAGAAACTGCGGAACCTGGGCGAGGAGTTCGTTGTCCCCGATCGCAATTCGGTCACGATGGCGGCCCCGCTCATGCAGGCCTATTCAAACCTGCTCGTACGGACCTGCCACGCCCGGGGCGCGCACGCCATCGGAGGCATGGCGGCCTTCATCCCGAGCCGTCGGGACGTCGACGTCAACCAGCGCGCCCTGGCCAAGGTGCGAGAGGACAAAGAGCGCGAGGCGCGGGCCGGTTTCGACGGCTCCTGGGTGGCCCACCCGGACCTTGTGCCCTTATGCCGGGAGGTGTTCAGCTCGGTCCTGGGCGAGCGCCCCAACCAGCTTGACCGCCACCGTGACGACGTGGAGGCGTCGGCCGCGGCGCTGCTCGACGTGAGATCGGCGGGGAGCGCGCGCACCGAGGAAGGGCTGCGCAATAACGTGAGCGTCGGCCTCCAGTACCTGGCGTCCTGGCTGTCCGGGTCGGGCGCGGTGGCGATATTCAACCTGATGGAGGACGCCGCCACGGCGGAGATCGCCCGGTCCCAGGTGTGGCAATGGCTGCACAACGGGGTCGTACTGAGCTCGGGCGCCAAGGTGACGCGACCGCTGGTCGAGGAGATCGTGGCCGAAGAACTGGCAAAGCTCAAGGCCGGTCTGGGCCCGGACTTCGACGAGGCCCGCTACGAGCAGGCCCGTGCCCTGTTCGTCCAGGTCGCTCTGGACGACGATTTCGCCGAGTTCCTCACCGTCCTGGCCTACGCCCTGGTGGCGTGACGGCTCCGGTGACAGCTCCGGTGACAGCTCCGGT
>Ga0181517_10002658_pt1 | contig 17928 bp, 14 predicted proteins | sample PEATcosm2014_Bin_31_FD_119748 | JGI IMG/M metagenome (GOLD analysis project Ga0181517, IMG submission 119748) | Peatland microbial communities from MTU Mesocosm Facility, Houghton, MI, USA - PEATcosm2014_Bin01_30_metaG | ecosystem: Environmental > Terrestrial > Soil > Wetlands > Peat | place... | reverse complement strand
CGATGTTTTTGCAGGACTCGGCGGCGGGCCAGGCGCCAGCAGCGTTTCAAAGTTCAACCGGCTCAAAGCCCCGTCGGAAAGAATCATTACCCGGCCATTCGGCTTGATCCTCTGCGCGGCTGGGAGAGCCAGCAGTGTGTAGAGGTCGCGGCCGTCCTGCCGGCAAAGGTTGTTTTCCTGCAGAGGGTCCTGCTTTTCTTCCAGAGCCTTCCGGTACCGGTCGACGCGCGCGGTAATTTCTGCCGCCCCCGGCAGCCGCTTCAGCGCGATGCGGTGCTCGTCAATGGCCCACATATACGAGTGCTGCTTGCCGAGCCAATAGAAGAGAATCGTTGCGTCCGCCTTCTTCGCGATCTGCCTGGGGTTCCACCCAGCGCGCCGGATGGAGAATTTCTCGGTTCCAACCCCCAGCCCCTGTGCCAGCGCCTGTGCCCGGCTTGAATCGGCCACCGCCAGCGCATCTTCCACGCGCCCCTCGCGCACCAGCAGATCGATGTAGCCCTGATTGAGCGGCTTTGCAATGGCCGCCATCGAAAGCGCCGATTCCTGATGTGCGACTTCTGTCCTTGTCGCCTCGAAAATCGCCAGTGCGGTCCTGTACATCTGTTCGGCCTCGCGGTCCCGGCCTTGGCCTTCATAAACTCGCGCGAGTTCCAGACCGGCTCGCATGCGAACCGTTTTCTTGAACTTGGGGCCTGACACGATCGGATGCAGGAGCAACACCGCCTGTTTGAACTTGCGGTTTGCAGCCGCCAACCGGCCAAGGAATAGCCGGTCGCTCGGCGTATAGGTATGCTTCCCGGGCACGACGCCGAGCGCCTGGTGAAAATGATCAGTGGCATTCGCCACATCTCCAAGGTCCAGTTCGGCTTCAGCGAGCAATCCAATGCAGTCGCTGAGGTGCAGATCGAATCCATTGCTGCGATAAAGTTCAAGCGCCTTTCTGAAGTAGGGAACCGCCCGTTCCGGCTCACCTTCTCCCTGATAGAAGTCGCCCCAGAACAACAGGACTTCTACCTCGGCCCCGGCCGAACCGCTTCCGGCGGCTAGTTTCTCCCCTTCGGAAACCAACTCATAGGCCTTGTCCCGATCTCCCAGCATCGAATAGGCCAGTCCAAGATCCAAAGCAACGTTCAGAGCCTGGGACCCCGCTCCGAGCTCCGCTTGGTGCCGATAGGCCGAACCCAGCCAGTCAACCGACTCGTCGAGACGTTGATGCGAAAACGAGACAACCCCGAGTGTTCCTTCGACTTCCGCTTCCATCCAGCGATCATTGTGGCGTTGCGCAAAGGAGAGCGCCTGCAGAAGATAATCCCATGCCCTGCCATTCTGTCCATGGCCCCAGGCAATCTCCCCTTGCACTTGCAGCACATCTCCACAGACTAGGAAGCTCGACTTTCTGCAAAGGGACCCTGCCAATGCCAATTTCTGTTCGGCCGTCGCGTAGTCCTGCCTATTCGAGGCGAAATAACCTTCGTTTAACAGCTTCCAGATCTGTCCTTCGGAGTCACCGGGAGCGGGCAGGTACGAGGCCGAAATCTTCTCTGCTTCCCTGTTCATGTCGCGATAAATGAGACATTTCACTTCCAGCCTGCGGAACTTCACCGCCCACGCGCTGCCTTTTGCTTCGTAGCGGTCAGCGGCGGCGGTTGCCTCTTGCTGGCTCTGGACGAGTTGTCCGTGCAGGAATAGCTGGAAAGCATGGTCGTATTCCGCCTGCGCGCGCCTCGTCTGCCGGTCCTCGATCCGGAAAGAGAGGATCAACAGCAGAACCCACATCCCACGCAAGCCATGCAACCGGATTTTTCTAAACAACGCGAGATCGCGGTAACCGCTCATGGGATCCGTTCACTGAGAGGATGAACCTGGGCGCACGGCAAAGCCGGAAGTAGCGCGCCACAAGGCAATCAACGTTTACTCCGGTCGCGCCGGTCCTGCGCGTCCACACCTATTGCTGATCGGCTCGCGCGAACAGAACTTCACTATAAACAAACGTTTGATCTTGAATTCTGGGATGCCTGCCGATGCCGCGGATTTCGACTCAGCACATCCGCGCCGCAACCCCGGGAGTCTGCCTGCCGCACTCTCCCGTTTACGCCTTTGCTTCGCGCCGGCTACGCACCGCGGCGGCCAGCTCCTTGAAGAGCGTGTAGGTCTCGGCCCAGTCGATGCAGGCGTCCGTGATGCTCTGCCCGTAGACCAGCGGCTGATCGGGAACCAGCGACTGTGCGCCGGCCACCAGGTTGCTCTCGATCATCACGCCCATAATGCGCTGGTCGCCGCCCGCAATCTGACCCGCCACGTCGTGGCACACCAGCGCCTGCCGCCGGTAGTCCTTGCTGCTGTTGGCGTGGCTGAAGTCGATCATGATATTCGGTTTCACGCCGGCCTTCTGCATCTTCATCGCGGTCTCGGCCACATGGTGAGCTTCAAAGTTCACCAGCTTCTTGCCGCCGCGCAGAATGATGTGGCAATCCGGGTTGCCGTTGGTTACAAAAATCGCCGACTGCCCGAACTTGGTGTGTCCCAGGAACGTGTGCGAGTGCGCCGCCGACAGGATCGCGTCCACCGCCACCTGCACGTCGCCCGAAGTGCCGTTCTTGAAGCCCACCGGGCAGCTGATGCCGCTCACCAGTTGGCGATGCACCTGGCTCTCGGTGGTGCGCGCCCCAATGGCGCCCCAACTCACCAACCCCGCGATGTACTGCGGCGAAATCATATCCAGAAACTCGGTTCCCGCCGGAACCCCCATCTCGGCCAGGTCCAGCAGCAGGTTGCGCGCCAGCCGCAGGCCGTCGTTGATCTTGTACGACTCGTCCAGGTACGGATCGTTGATCAAGCCCTTCCAGCCGATGGTGGTGCGGGGCTTCTCGAAATACACGCGCATCACGATGCACAGATCGTCGCTGAATTCCGCAATCGCCGACTTCAGCAGCGCGGCATACTCGCGAGCGGCCTTGGTGTCGTGAATCGAGCACGGCCCCGCCAGCACCAGCAGGCGCGCGTCTTCGCCCTTCAAAATGGCGGAAATATCGTTGCGGGTGTTGAAGATGACGCCCGAGGCGGACTCGGTTACCGGGCGCTCCTCCTCCAGGAATACCGGGGGAAGAACCACGGTGGTTCGTTGAATGCGAACGTCTTCTGTGGTGTGAAACACGGGTGGCCTCCTGGAGTCCTGCGTCGCGTCCTGCATCGCATCCAGGATCGTATCCGGGATCGCATCAAGGCTCGCATCAAGGCTCAACCCGGCCCTTGAGACGCTGCTCTTTGCAGTTTACCAGCGGGCCTCGGCGACCACCCCGGCCCGGGCATTCAGGCATAATGGAAGCAGGACCTTTGCCGGAAGACCAGACCGCTCTAGAATCCCCTTCGACCTGCGCACGCATCCAGTCGGCCCTTCGGGGCTGCAAGGGAATTCCCCGGCTCCTCGAACTCCAAACCCTGAAGGATTTTCATGCCTTTGAATTGCGGAATTGTCGGCCTGCCCAACGTGGGCAAAAGCACCATCTTCAATGCCCTCACGGCGGCCGAGGCCCCGGCGGCCAACTATCCCTTCTGCACCATCGACCCCAACGTCGGCATCGTGCCGGTGCCCGACGCGCGGCTCGACCGCATCACCCAGTTCGTCAAGCCCAACCGCACCGTGCCCACCACCATGGAGTTCATCGACATTGCCGGTCTGGTCGAGGGCGCAAGCAAGGGCGAAGGGCTGGGCAACCAGTTCCTCGGCCATATCCGCTCCACCGATGCCATCGTCCATGTGGTGCGCTGCTTTGAAGACCACAACGTGATTCACGTCGCAGGCGGCGTCAATCCGATGCACGACATCGACATCATCAACACCGAGCTGCTGCTGGCCGATCTGGACAGCGTCGAAAAGCGCTGGGCCAAGTCCGAGAAAGCCGCCCGCAACACCCAGGACGCCAAGATCAAGAACGAATTCGAGGCACTCAAGAAGCTCAAAGAGGCCCTCGACGCCGGCCGTCCCGCCCGCACCGTCGAACTGAGCGAAGAGGAACAGGCCGCCGCCCGCGAGCTCTTCCTCATCACCGCCAAGCCGGTGCTCTACGTAGCCAATGTGGACGAAGCCGGCCTCAAGAACGGCAACCAGTGGGTCGCCGCGGTGGAAAAGCGCGCCGTCGAGGAGAATGCGGAAGTCATCCGCATCTGCGGTGCAATGGAATCGGAGATCGCGCTGCTCGATCCCGCCGAGCGTGCCGAGTTCCTGGCCGAGCTGGGTCTGGAGGAGCCGGGCCTGAACCGCCTGATTCACTCCGCCTACAAGCTGCTTGGCCTCAGCACCTACTTCACCGCCGGCGTGCAGGAAGTGCGCGCCTGGACCATCCCCACCGGCGCCAAGGCTCCGCAGGCCGCGGGCGTCATCCACTCCGACTTCGAGCGCGGCTTCATCCGCGCCGATGCCTACCACTGCGAGCACCTGTTCACCTTGGGCAGCGAGCAGGCAGTCAAGGAAAAGGGCCTGCTCCGTTCCGAAGGCAAGGAGTACACGGTCAAGGATGGCGACATCCTCTTCTTCAAGTTCAACGTCTAGAGCATTTTCGATTCACATGTTGCCATTGTCAGATCGTGCAAGGTGGCCTTTTCTTGATGAAAATGCCACTTGAGCCTGAGGCTTCTGTATAGAGCAGAATCGAAAATGCTGTAGCCCGCATTCTCGCCGGCAGCGAAAGAAGTAGCGCCGACCTCCCGGTCGGCTGTCCTGAGGGCCTCCCGGCCCTCAGGCTCTTCGCAAAGGCATGAATTCCGGCGTATTGCGCCGTCTGTGAAAAATACTAAGTTAGTAGCTGGAAGAATCCCGCAAACTCAACTCGCGCAGCACGAAGGTGATTCCCAGCGCGCAAAGGATCGACAGCAGCGCGAACAGAAACACGCTGGAGTAGCCCCAGACGCCGATCACCGCTCCGGCGAGCGGACCTGTCAGGAAGAAGGAAACGTCGGCAAAGGCCGTGTAAACGCCCAGCGCCGTGCCGCGATTATGCGGCGGAACGCGCTTCACCGCTTCCACTCCCAGCGCCGGAAACACCAGCGAGAATCCCAGCCCGGCAAGCGCCGCTCCCGCGAAGGCCATCCAGGGCGAATGCGCCTGCCACAGCAGCACCATCCCCAAAGATTCCGTTCCAAGGCATACCAGCCCCACCCGGAACCCGCCATAGCGGTCGATGGCGTGGATGAACAGCAGTCTCGCGAAAATGAACGTCGCGCCAAAGGCGGTCAGGCACAGCGCCGCGCCGCCCCAGTGGCGGCTCGCATAGTAGAGCGTGACGCAGGTGGCCAGCGTGCTGTAGCCGACTCCGCCCAGCGCCAGCCCCATGCCATGCGGAACCACCCGCCCCAGCACACGCCGAAACGGTAAATGCTCTCCGGGAACCACGTGCACCGGGCTTTTGCGGCTGGCCAGAAACAGGCTGACGGCCCCGATCACCAGGATCACCAGCCCGATTGAGCCCAGTCCCCAGCGCGCGTCCAGCACCACTCCCAGTGGAGCGCCCACCGCCATCGCGCCATAGGTCGCGATTCCGTTGAAGGTGATTACTTTCGCGGTGCTCTCCTGCCCGGCGCTGGTGATTCCCCACAGCGTGGCCCCGGTCGAACTGAGGCTCTCGCCAATCCCCAGCACCAGTCTGCTCACGAACAGCAGCGTCAGGCCCAGCCACGGAATCCGGTACGCCAGCGCGGCGGCAATCAGAATCGCGCCGCTGGCGGAGCACAGACCCATTCCCCACAGCACGGCGACCTTGGCGCCCACGTGGTCTGAAATGCGGCCCGCCCACGGACGGCTAGCCAGCGTGGCAATGTACTGCACGCTGATCACCATCACCGCCAACGCCGCGCTGAAACCCATGCGCAGGTGCACGTAAGGAGGCAGCACCGCCAGCGGCAATCCGATGGAAAGATAGACGATGCAGGTGAAATAGACGAAGCCGAGAATATGCCGCGTGCTGCCGGCCCGTGGCGCGGGGGCAGGATCGAAAACGCTCTCGGCAAGTGAGGTCTGCATCTCTAAATTATGACCCGCGAGCCTGAATGTGGTTCCATTTCCGGCCACCCACGCCCCGGCTTTTTGATGGGGCCCGCAAATACGGCTCGGGTGGGCGGCCACGAACCCCGCCAGTTCCGTTCTCCGTCCAAACCCAGACCACACTCATCCCCGCGCGTCTCATGAGCGCGGGCCACGCGAAGCGCCCGCCGCACCGCAGGTGCCGTAGGCGCTCGTGCAATAGACTGGAAATATGGGCGGTTTTCACGTAAAAAACTTCGGATGCCGGGCCGCGCGCGCCGACGGCGAAGCGGTCGGTGACCGTCTCCGCTGCGAAGGCATGAGCGAGGAAGCCCCGTCCGCCGCCGATGTAGTCGTCGTGAACACCTGCAGTGTGACGGCCGAGGCCGACCGCGAAGCCCGCGCCTACATTCGCCGCACTCACCGCCTCAATCCTGCCGCAAAGATCGTGGTCACCGGCTGCTACGCCCAGCGCGCGCCCGCGGAACTGACCGCACTCGCCGGCGTGGCCGCCGTGGTGGGCAACAGCCACAAGGGACTCGCCCCCGGAGTCGTTCTCCGGCTTGCCGCTTCCAGCGAGCCGACGCCGCCAGCCGCCAGCCAATCCGCCATTGCGCCGGCCGAAGCGCCCAGCTTCCAGAGCCCTGCCTTTCTTAGCTTGGCCTCGGTGCTCAACGCCAGCCCCGGCAAAGCCGCCGTGCTGGTCGATGACCGCTTCGCCCACTCGTTTCTGGAAGAAGCGCAACTCACCCCCGGCGCGCAGACCCGCCCCAATCTGAAGATTCAGGAGGGCTGCGGCAACCGCTGCACCTTCTGCGTGATTCCCCAGACCCGCGGCTCGTCGCGCAGCCTCGCCGCCGAGACCGCGCTCCGCCAGGTGGAGGGCTTTGTCGCCGCCGGTGGGCACGAACTGGTGCTCTCCGGAATCAACCTTGGCCGCTGGGGACGCGATCTCGCCAAAACCGCGCCGCAGGCCTCGAATCGCTTTTCATTGGCGAGTTTGGTCCGGCAGATTTTTGCCGAAACCGGCTTAGCCCGCCTCCGTCTCAGCTCCATCGAGCCGATGGACTGGGATGCGGAAATGATCGCCCTCATGGCGGAGTTTGCACGGCCAGCATCCAGCCCGGCGCGGCTGGCGCGTCACGCGCATCTGCCCTTGCAGTCCGGTTCCGACGGCGTGCTGCGCCGTATGCATCGCCGCTACCGGCCCTGGCATTACGTCGAAAAGGTGGAAGCCCTGGTGCGCGCCGCCGGCCCCGAACTGACCCTGGGCGCGGACGTAATGGCCGGCTTCCCCGGTGAAACCGACGCCGAGTTCGAAGAGACCCTGGCCCTGATCCGCGCGCTGCCTCTCGGCTATCTGCATCTTTTTCCCTTTTCGCCTCGTCCGGGAACCCCGGGCTGGGCGCTGCACCGCGAGCATCCGGTCCCGACCGTCGTGGTCGAAGCCCGCATGGCCGCACTGCGCACCCTGGCCGCGGAAAAGAGTTCCGCACATCGCAACAAAGCGGTGGGCGCCCAACTGGAAGCCATCACCATGCACACCCCTGCCGAGCTTGCCGCGCGTGGCCGCACCGCTGCCCTGACCGAGAACTTTCTGCCCGTGGAACTGCGCGGAAGCCTCCCCGCCAACCAACTGGTGCGGGTTCATGTAACCGCCGCCGTCCCGAATCCCGAAGGCGGGTGCGATCTGGAAAGCGAACTCGCCGCGACCTAGGATTGGGTTCCCCAGGTGCCTCGCCTTTGGGCACCAGGGAAAGCAGGGAACCCGGTGTTCCACTTCCAGCAGCTGTTCCCGAAGCTCCCTCCACAGCTCTGCCGCACTGCCGCGTGCCCCACCCTCGCCGCGCGGTTGTCTTTGCGGCTACAGCTTTTTCGATTCTGCTCTTTACAGAGGCCTCAAGCTCAAGTGGCTTTTTCACCAAGAAAGAGCCACCTTGCACGATCTGACAATGGCAACATGTGAATCGAAAATGCTCTAGGGTGGGAAAGCACGAACCTCAGCGGCATCTTTTCATCCGCACTGTCCTCAATCTCCGCGCGTCCTTAGAGCGCGGACCACGCGAGGCGCCTGCAGTACCGCAGGTGCCGAAGGCGTCTGCCCCCACGGCCAGTGGCGCCGCAGGTGCTGCTTTTTCGACCCAATGCTATACTTACTGTGCGCCCGTATGTCTACAGCGATTCCGGCAGACCCCGGAGGTGGACTCGGCGACTCTTGGAGGAGCACCATCGCACTCGACAAACGTTCGGCAAAGTCCTTTATCCGCATCAACGACCGCATTCGCGCACGCGAGATCCGCGTCATCGACGAAAACGGCGAACAGATGGGCATCCTGCCCCCCTTTGAAGCGTTGAGAATTGCCCGCGAGCGCGGGCTGGACCTGGTGGAGGTATCGCCCAACGCGGTCCCCCCGGTCTGCCGCATCCAGGACTACGGCCGCTTCCTCTACGAGAAGGAAAAGAGCGAGCGCGCTGCCAAGAAGAAGCAGAAGATCATCGTCGTCAAAGAGGTCAAGTTCTCGGTCACCGTCGACGAGCACGACTATCAGACCAAGAAGAACCAGGCCGTCCGCTTCCTCGTCGATGGCGACAAGGTCAAGGCCAGCCTGCGTTTCCGTGGCCGCCAGATGGCCCACCGCGAACTCGGCTACGCCATCATCAACAAGCTGATTCAGGACATCGGCGAAGCCGGCGTAGTGGAATTCATGCCCCGCATGGAAGGCACCATCCTGCACGCCATCATCGCCCCGTCCAAGAAGCAGGAAGCGCCCAAGCCCAAGGCGCCTGAAGCGCCCCGGCCCCCGGCTCCGCCCCGGCCCGTCGCCCCGGCCCCCGCTCCGGTTGCCGCGCCCGCCGCTCCAGCAGCGCCCGCTCCGGCGACTGAACCCGCGCAGTAGCCGTCGGCAAAAGCCGTTTCCAAAACAAAGGCCACCCTGGTTTGGGTGGCCTTTGTGGTTGGAAAGGGAAGCGCGATCTGTTCTCTTTGCCAATTTCTATTGCAGCCAGCGAATGCCGCCGCCGCGCGCCGGCGCTACCGGCAGCACGATATAACCCTCGCGCCAGTGGCCTTCTTCCCGCCGTGGAGCGGTGCCCACGATCCGCGCCCCGGCGGTGTTGTGTTCCTCCAGCGCCAGGCCGGGCAGCCCGCTGACAATCGCCTGCAGCTGGTCGTGATTCGGCGGCCGGTTGCAGGCGATCGGAATCAGCGCGCGCAGCGCTCCGTAGCATTCCGCCAGGTCTATAAGTTTGGAATTGCGTTTCGAGGGCAGCGGCTTGATGCCCAGCGACTTCCAAGCGGCATTGGGATTGCCTTCAACAATCACGCGGTCCAGCCCGGATTCAGGCCCAAATCCAGACTTGGTGCCCGGATTGCCCGTCGTGTCCAGCCTTTTCCAGCCGCGCCGGCTCAGCGCTTCATATACATCCAGGCAGAACTCGGCATGGGCGCGCATGCTCACCGGCTTCACCAGGCCGGGCAAGCCGGTCTTGGCCGCGGTATTCAACTGGCGTTCGCTGGCCCGTGCATACAGCAATCCGTTGTGCCGCGACTTCCACGCCTGCGGCCCGTCCAGCACAATCACGTGTATGCAGCGCACGTTGCAAAGGTGATTCAACCGCCCGGCCAGAATGTTGGGGTCCACTCGCCGCGCCTTGGCTGCAACCTCGGCGGAAATCTCATGCTCCGGGTCCAGGTCCAGTCCGTCCCAGGCGAGAATCTCGCATTCGATGGGCGGCTCGGGCAGCGGGTCAGCCGGGCCTTGAGCAGGCTGAGAAAGCACTTCGGGTCCAGACGGCGTCAGCCGCGCGGAATCGGCAGGGCGCGCCCGGTCGAGCACCACGATGCCCAGATCGGACCAACGGCGATGAGCGAGATCGACAGAAAGGACAGCCACGTACCGACGCTAGTAGCAAAAGCACAGTTTTGGGAAGTGGTTTGTAGAAAGCAGGTCGAATCGCGTGCGAGATCGGGACGTCGCGTCGAAATGGAACCGCCTCATGTCCTGCGGTTTCTGGTCCGGGCAGCCTCGACGCTCTTTATGGGGTGTGTTTCGAATGAATAGAACTCTCGCCCCACGCGCAGTGGCGCCCTCCGCGCAGGAGCGCAGGAGTTGCGTTATACTGGTTGAAGCCCAAAGTAGGCAGGGAGACCCCTGTCTGACGGGCGATGTGCTTGGCCCGCCAAGGCCTGGCGCACAAACGAGAAGAAAAATGCCCAAGTTGAAGACCCATACGGGCGCGAAGAAGCGCTTCAGCAAGACTGGGACCGGCAAAATCAAGCGGGGCCAGACGAAGACGCGTCACATCCTTACGTCGAAGTCGCCAAAAGTGAAGCGCAAGCTCGGCCGCACCGTGCTTGTCTCCGATGGTGATTTCCTCAAGGTAGCGCGCATGATTCCTTACGCCTGATCGCTGCGCCTCCTGTAACTGGGAGGCTGCGGATGGGTTCCAGCGAACGCGTTGCGCGGAGCCCTCCGGGCGGGACTCTTTTAGGGGGCCGCCGGAGTACCAAAGATCAAGGCTTGCATGAGCGAGTGAAGAGGTTAAAGCCCCCCAGAAGGGCCTCCTGCCTCCAGCCGCCCCAACAGACGCCGTGTCCTCGGACACAAAACGGAGAAGCAATATGCCTCGCGTAAAACGTAGTACGAAGCGCAAAGATCGCCGCAAAAAGATTCTCGAGAGGGCAAGTGGATACTTCCTCACGAAATCCAAGCTCTACCAGGCAGCCCAGGAAGCCGTAGAACGCGGCCTCAAGTTTGCCTACACCGGCCGCAAGCAGAAGAAGCGCCAGTTCCGCTCGTTGTGGATTGTGCGTATCTCGGCCGCCTGCAAGCTGAACAACACCAGCTATTCGCAGTTCATCAACGGCCTCAAGAAGGCCGGCATCGAGCTGGATCGCAAGATCCTCTCCGACATCGCCATCAAGGACGCCGCCGGTTTCACCGACCTGGTTGGCAAGGCAAGTGCCGCCCTCGCCGCCGAAAAGGCAGCGTAAGAGCAGCAAGCCAGCAAGACCGCGACGGCCCGGAATCCACTGGATTCCGGGCCGTTTTGCGTCTGCCGTCCATCCGTCCCAATCGCCTCAAATACAGGCTCGTTAAATTCTCTTTCTGCTCGCTGGTTTCCATTGCGCATCCGCTGCGCCGTCCGTATCATGCGGGGCATGAAAAAATATCTGGCTGAGCTCGTTGGAACCTTTATCCTGGTCCTCTTCGGCTGTGGAACGGCCGTAGTGGCGGGCGACAAAGTCGGCATTCTGGGAATCGCATTTGCTTTCGGCCTGGCGCTGATCGGCGCAGCCTATGGCATTGGTCCCGTCTCCGGCTGCCACATCAACCCCGCGGTGAGTTTGGGCGTTTTCACAGCGGGCCGCATGTCTCTCAAGGATATGTTCGGCTACTGGGCGGGGCAGTTCGCGGGCGCCATCCTGGCCGCCAGCGTGCTCTCCGTCCTCATAGGTGGCGTCGGCGGCGGGTACGACATCGCCGCAAGCGGTCTCGGCCAGAACGGATGGGGCCCCGGCTATCAGGGCGCATATTCGATGGCCTCGGCCGTGGTCTTTGAGTTTGTGGCTACGCTGATCTTTGTCCTGGTCATCCTGGGCTCGACGCAGAAGAGCGCGCCGTCGGGATTCGCGGGACTGGCCATCGGCCTCACGCTGGTGGTGATTCACATCTTCGGCATTCACATCACCGGCGTCAGCGTGAACCCCGCGCGCAGTTTCGGACCGGCTTTGCTGGTGGGTGGCAAGGCACTGGCGCAGGTGTGGCTTTTTCTGCTCGTTCCCAGCCTCGGTGGAATCGTCGCCGGGCTGCTGTTTCGCTTCAAGGCGCTTGCAGTAGAGGGATGAAGCGAATGCGCTGCTGGCTTTGGCAGGTCCGCGCCACAGAGCGGCTTGAGTTCGATCTTTTCTGAAGATCGGCAAACGCGCGGCGGCCCGGAATCCACGGGGTTCCGAGCCGAATCGCGCCCGTCGCCTGAAAACCTGAAGAACGCTCGATTCGCGATGTCCAATACTTATAGCGAAACCAGAGTTGGTGTATCCCGAAAGCACTGCACCAAAGTCGACGCGACCATCAGGGAGCGGCGACCTTGCACGAAACTCACCGGGCCACAGGGACTCTGGTTTCGCTCTAGCCGTCTTCAGTCATGACAAAGGCGCTCACGATCCCGCTCCGCACCGTGGTTTATCCTAATCATTACGCGTATGAACATTGAAATTCCCAATCTCTCGGCATTTGACGAGGCAGCGCTGGATGCGGCGTTTGCCCAGCTTGAGCAACAGGCGCGCGCATCCGCCGCGGCGGTCTCCACGGAGTCCGATGTCGAAGCCTTCCGCCTGCAGTGGCTCGGCCGCAAGCAGGGCCTGCTCAACGACGTCTCCGGCCGCTGGCTCAAGTCCGCTCCCGGCGAGGCCAAAAAAGCCCTCGGCCAGCGCTTCAACGCGCTCAAGGCTACCGTGGAGCAGCTCCTCGACGCCGCCGCCGGCTCCGGCCCCAGCGATGCCGCCCTGGCCGCCGAGGCCATCGACATTACTTTGCCCGGCACGCGCCGTCTCACCGGCGCCGAGCACCCCATCACCAAAACGCTGAATGAAATTGTCAGCGTCTTTGCGGCGCTCGGTTACTCGGTGGGAGTGGGCCCCGAGGTCGAAACCGACTACTACAACTTCGAGTGCATGAACTTCCCGCCCGGCCATCCGGCGCGCGACACCCAAGACACGCTGGTGGTGGCCAATCAGGAACGCCGCTCGCAGCGCGACCGCCTCCTGCTGCGCACCCACACCTCGCCCGTGCAGATGCGGACGATGGAAATGCACCCTCCGCCAGTGCGTATCGTCATTCCCGGCAAGGTGCACCGCAACGACGCCGCCGACGCCACCCACTCGCCCATTTTTCACCAGGTCGAAGGTCTCTGCGTCGACACCAACATCACCTTCAGCGATCTCAAAGGCACACTCGATCACGCCATGAAGGCGCTCTTCGGTTCAGCGGTCAAGACGCGCTTCTTCCCGTCGTTCTTCCCCTTCACCGAGCCCAGCGCCGACGTGCAGATCAGCTGCATCTTCTGTGGCGGCAAAGGCTGCCGCAAGTGCAAGAACTCCGGCTGGATCGAGCTGCTCGGCTGCGGAATGGTCGACCCTGCGGTCTTTGCCTTTGCCCAGGCCAAGCAGCCCGGCTACGATCCCAAAAAGATCAGCGGCTTCGCCTTCGGCATGGGTGTGGAGCGCATTGCCATGATGAAGTACGGTGTCAGCGAAATCGGCCAGTTCTACGCCGGCGACATGCGGTTCCTAGGGCAGTTTGTGTAGTTTCGGTTGGGAATGCACGCGGGCTTTCAAGGGGCAGGAAAAGAATACGAAGGCCTTAATCAATAACCAGAACCGCGAGTTGGCGGAACGCGTTGCGTTCCATGGCGAGTTGGCAAGTTTGCGGGGTATTCATGCCCAGAACTCGACATTTTCGCGATCTGATCGTTTGGCAAAAGGCAATGGAACTCGCCCGTCAGGTCTATGTGCGGACGGAAGAGTTTCCCAAATCCGAGACGTTCGGATTGCGAATGCAGATGCGGCGTTCGGCAGTGGCAGTACCCAGCCACATCGCCGATGGACATGGTCGGCTGACGGATGCTGATTTAAAGCGGGCACTTGGTTCCGCGCGCGGCGCCTTGTATGAGTTTGAAACGCAGAACGATTTGGCTTGCAGCATGGGTTTTCTCAACGCCGACGCGAACAAACAGTTGCTCGAACTGGCGACGGAAACCTCGAAGCTGATCAACGGGTTATTGGGGGCGCTGAATCCCTGATTCTGATGGGAAAGCCGCTGACTCGCTCACTTGCTCTGGCGCGTATGCGCCGCTAACTGGCTAACAGGATTACCCATGAACATTCTCACCAAATGGCTGCGTAGCTACCTCCCGGCACTGCCGGTCGCCGACGCCCAACTCGCCGAAGACCTCACCCTGCGCGGCATTGCGGTCGAGGGAACCTACGACCTTGGCCTCGGCAATGGCACGCTCTTCGAGATGGACATCACCACCAACCGTGTCGACGCCATGAACCACTACGGCGTCGCGCGCGAGGCGGCCGCCATCTACGGTCTTCCGCTTCCTGCGCTGGATTACAAGCTGCCGGAATCGAAGCCTGCTTCCGTGCCCTACCCCGTGAGCATCGAGGCCACCGACGCCTGCGGCCGCTTCACCGCCCGCGTGCTGCGCGGCGTCAAGATCGGCCCATCGAAGGACTGGTTCGCGGGTGCTGACGTTTCCACCTACTTCGGCCTTCTGCAGCAAAAGCAAATTTCCAACGCTGTCGATGCGTCGAATTACGCATGGCTGGCGATGGGCCAGCCCACGCACGCCTTCGACCTCGACAAGATCGTGGGCGGCATCGTCGTTCGTCGCGCCGTGAAGGGCGAAAAGCTGAAGACTCTCGACGGCGTCGAGCGCATCCTCGATCCTGAAGATCTGGTCGTCGCCGATCACGCCAAGGTGCTCGGCCTGGCCGGCGTCATGGGCGGCTGGGACACCATGATTACCGCCGAAACCACCAATGTACTCGTCGAGGCGGCCTGGTTCGATCCGATTGCGGTTCGCCGCACCGCACGCCGCCACGGCCTGCACACCGACGCCAGCCATCGCTTCGAGCGCGGAGCCGACTTCAATGCAGCGCCCGTTGCTTCAGCGCTGGTCAGCGCGATCCTGCTCGCCAATGGCGGCTACATCGAAGGCGAACTGGTCGACGTGCAAGTGGTGGCCATCGCAGCGAAGACCGCCCATCGCAAGCCGGTCGAACTTCAGCTTGGCGAAGTGCAGCGCATGTTGGGCACGACCATTGACGCGGAGGGCATTACGGTCGCCACCGTCAAGGAAGTGCTCAAGGCGTTGGGTTGCGAAATGGTGATTCATCCCGAGACCTTCGGGGATAACGAAGCCGCCTGGCTCGTGACCCTTCCCAGCTGGCGTCTCGACATCGAGCGCGAAATCGATCTCATCGAAGAAGTTGCCCGCGTCTACGGCTTCAACCGCTTTGCCAACACCCTGCCGGCCTTTGGCGAGGGCGTCCAGGCGCTGCCCTGGGCCGACGCCGAAGCGGCCATCCGCAAAACCATGCTGGCTGCCGGATTCCACGAAGCCATTGCCAGCACCTTCTGTTCCGCGGCCGAGGCAACACTGACCGCTCCCCAGCCGGCGCAGGTAGTCCCGCTGGGCAATCCGCTCAGTGAGGAGGCTGGCGTTCTGCGTCCTTCGCTGGTACCCGGAATGCTCCAGATGGTGGCCGGCAATCTGCACCGCGACGTGAGCGATGTGCGCCTCTTCGAGTTGGGCACCGTCTTCAGCGGCAGCACGGAAAAAGTGGAAGAACGCCCCTCGCTGGCCTTCGGAGCCGTCGGCAGCCTGCCCGAGCAGGGGCCCATCACCGCCGCGCGAGCCATCGAGTTCCACGACCTCAAGGGCGTGGTCGAACAGCTGCTGGGCCGCTTCCAGTCGCGCACCGTTTATTTCGACCGCTTCCCGGCCGAGGCCGGCCTCACCCCCGCGTGGCTGCATCCTTATCGCTCGGCGCGTATTGTGGTTGACGGCTCAACCGTGGGCTGGTTTGGTCAGTTGCATCCCAAGGAAGCCAGCGCGCGCAAACTCAAGGATCCGGTGCTGGTCGGCGAAATCTACATCGACCGTCTTTACAAGCTGGCCCTGCGCAAGCCGATTGCGCGGGATGTCTCGCGCTTCCAGCCTGTCCGCCGCGATTTTTCTCTCGTCCTCGACGACAGCATCGCCTGGGAAAAGATCGACCAGGCGCTCGCCGCCCTGCAGATCCCCGAACTGGTGGAGTGGCGTGTGCGCGAAGTCTTCCGCGACGCCAAGCGGTCCGGGCAGGAGTACTCGCTGCTGATGGGCGCAACCTTCCAGGCCGCCGACCGCACCCTCCGCGAAGAGGAGCTACAAAGCTTCCAGGCCCAGGTAGTCGAGGCCGTCGGCAAGGCTGGCGCGCGTCTTAGGACTTAGTAAAGAAGCACTTGCCGGATTGGCGCTATACTTGCTCCGTTCGGATAAGGAAGATCTGAGATTTTCTGGAGGCCGTTTTGATGTCGCAATCGTTTTGGGAATCTGAACCTGTTGATGAGCAGCAGCCGGAGGAGTCGCAAGCCGAGCTATTGGAGCCCGAAGAGCAGCAGCCCGAGCTGCTGGGTTTCGCCAGCGAAGCTGAAGCCGAAGACGCAGGCGCCGAAGAATCGGTGGAATTCCTCCCCGAGCCGCAGCCGGAGCCCGAACCGGAGCCCGTCGCCGCCCCCCAGCCCGAACCCGTGCCCGCGCCTCAGTCCGAAGTGCAGTCCGAATCGCAACCGGCCCCCGTGCCGGCCCCGCACACAGCGGAAGTTCTGGCCATGACCGTCGATGAGTTCACGGCTCTTGAGGACCGCGTGCTGCGCGCCGTCAACCTGGTCAAGCGCGAGCGCCTCACCCGCGTGGCGCTTGAAGAGCAGGTCACGCAGCTTGAGGCGCAGCTTGCCGAGCAGCGTCCGGCGATGGATCGGCTCGACGCCGAAATACATTCCCTCCGTACCGAGCGCGACCAGGTGCGGCAGCGCGTGGAGCGCCTTCTCGCGCAACTGGACGCGCTGGAGCTTTGAGTGTCGGAGTTTCGAATATTCGTACTGTGAGGTCCGCGTTGACTCAAGAGAACCTGACTTACGTAACGGTCACCATCTACGACCAGACCTATCACCTCTCCGGTCAGGACGCGGCCCACATCCGCGAACTGGCCGAGAAGGTGGACGCCAAAATGCGCGCCGTTGCCGCTCAGGGCCGCACCGTGGATTCGCTCCGCGTGGCCGTGCTGGCGGCGTTGAATCTGGCAGACGAGCTTTCTCAGGCATCGGCCGGGCAGTCCGCCGCGGGCGATGCGAACCTCGGTCATGCGCGGGCGGCCAGTCTGCGCGGCCTGCTCGACGAGGTCCTCGAAGACGAATGGAAGACCGGCTCCTAGTTCCTGAGTCTAAAGTTCGCATCAAAAATGCTGTCATCCTGAGCAGCTTGACGCCCCAACGCGCGTTTCGGCGAGGGATGAACAGGCAGTATTGCCTCCCGTAGGGAGGAAGGATAATAGCCCAGGACAAGCGAAGCGCAGTCCTGGGTTGCGACCCAAAAAGGGTTTGAGCCCCGTAGGGGCGCAGCAAGGGCTTCCCAAAATGGGTTGTTCATAGGGAGCGTAGTTTGGCGCGTGACCGGGGTCTCCGGCGACATGTTTTTGTCGCTGGGGTGGTTGGGCGCCAAACGAAGTCGAAGGACCTGCGGTTGCCTTTCCTTGCTCTTCAACGAACCTCAGATTCGGGTGATAAATAACCTGCGCCGAGGGAGCAGGGGGTTTTAACCTCTTGAATCTGGCCCAGATTACCGCGGCCTTCACGCCCGGACCAGCCCTCCAAGGCCAAGTGGAAGGACTTTGTCGCCAAGAACGGCATGACCTGGATGTAGTACCGCGACGGAGGGTTTACAGGCCGGATTGCAACGCAGTTCCCCGTCAACGCGATACCCGCCACCTTCCCCATCGATGCCGATGGGGTGCTCGAAGACCAGCACGTGGGCGACGCGGATATAGAGGGTAAGTTGAAGAAACTGGTGGCACAAGTTGCAAAGGAAAAAACAGCGGCACGGGAAACTAAAGTGCGCCCGGTTTCCCGCATGGGCGAGCCGCATCGAAAATCGGAAGGTCGTTAACGTAGCACACTTCCGGTTGCCGAACAAGACTTGTAATTCCGCGCCGCGACCCATAGTATCCGCATTAGAAAACGGCCTGCAAAGCAGGTGTAGCAGTTACCGCCGGTTGAACCAATACACATGAACAGGGGCTCGACTCGACAATCGGTTTTGTGTGCAGTGTCCGCCAGTCCGGAATGCCTAATGAACCGCGG
>Ga0181517_10002657_pt1 | contig 17930 bp, 15 predicted proteins | sample PEATcosm2014_Bin_31_FD_119748 | JGI IMG/M metagenome (GOLD analysis project Ga0181517, IMG submission 119748) | Peatland microbial communities from MTU Mesocosm Facility, Houghton, MI, USA - PEATcosm2014_Bin01_30_metaG | ecosystem: Environmental > Terrestrial > Soil > Wetlands > Peat | place... | reverse complement strand
CCATCGACCCCCAGGGCGGCATCGGCGTTGTCGGCACCGGATTGACGATCGTCGACAGCGGCATGATCGCCGGAGGCTACGGCAGCGAGCCCGAGGCCGGCGTCGTCGGCAGCGGCGGAGCGCAAGCCGACGCCATCCTATTCACCGGCGGCACGAACAAGCTGACGCTGGAGAACGGCTACTGCATCTCCGGCGACGTCGTCGCCAACAGCACGGCCGATACGCTGGCGCTCGGCGGAAACGAGAACAGCACCTTCGACGTCGGGTCGATCGGTGATGACTCGCAATACCGAGGCTTCGGCCACTTCGAAAAAACCGGCACCAGCACTTGGAATCTGACGGGCAGCACGGACGCCGTAACGTCGTGGCAGATCGACGACGGCGGGCTCGCCGTGGTCAGCGACGAGAACCTCGGCGCCACTGGCGGCACCCTCGGCTTCGCCGGTGGCGAGTTGACGTTCCTGGCGGGCTTTACCACCGACCGCACGATCAACCTTGGGACAGGCGGCGGCACGTTCAATACCAACGGATACAATGCAGAGCTGGACGGCCCGATCCACGGCACGGGCTTCCTGGTCAAGAGCGGCCTGGGAACCCTCACGCTAGCCCACACGAACAACTATTCCGGCGGCACGTTTGTCGACCAGGGCACGCTCGAACTCGACGCATTGGGCGCGGCCGGCACGAACACGGTCCAATTCGGCAACACCGGCGGGTCGACCCTGCAAATCGACAACGACGCACTCGCCTCACACACCCTGGCCAACGCGATCAAGGACTTCAACGGCTCTGACGTGATCGACCTGGCCGGCCTGGGCTACGTCAGCGGCGCCACCGCGACCTACAACACCGGCTCCCACGTTCTGACGGTGACCAGCGGCGGCGTCTCCGACATGATGAGCCTGATCACTCCGACCGGCACGAGCTTCGCTGCTTCCAGCGATGGCGGCACGGGGACAGACATCAAGCTGGTGTGAGCGTGGGCCACCTTCCGTCGGGGATCTGACGGAGGGACGGCTCGGAGCATGCGCGGCGGCGCCGATCAGGGTTTCGGCGCCGCCGCGTAGCTTACCGAGAGATACTCCACGATGGCGTTGGCGGTGTCGTCGTCGAACGGCCCGCCAAAGCCGTGGCGCATCCTTCGCCCGATGGGTTGCGCGGCTCCCGGACCACATCAGGGGGCAGGTCCATTGGCAAGAATGCCTTACCTCAGGGAGGACCACTTTTCGGGGGGCAGGCCGCGGCACTCAGCAGCGTGCGCGCCTGCTCGATCCCGCCGGCAACATGGTAGCTGCTCCCCTCGTCGAAGGTGATGTAGCCGTAAATTTGCCTGTTATCGAGATATTGCGGAACACCGGATTTGCGCGCGCTGTCGGAGAACACCACATATTCGAAGCGGCTGGTCGCATCTTCGTACGTCAGGTCATTCAGAACGTCAGCGCGGATAAGATAGGTGCAGTGAACAACCGGCATCTCCACAACACCGCGTATCCAGCGATTGAGGATCCATTGGTACTGGTCGCACTTCATGTAATATCCATTCGCGTCGATCTCCGCATGATAGTTCGAGTAGAACTTACCGGGACCAATTGAGCGCAGCATTGGTGCGACAATCGGAAGATTGAGCGCAACCAGTTCGCGCAACGTGCAGGGCCGCACAAAATTGTCCACATCCGCGACGAAATAAAATTCGCAGTCATGTTCCAGCGCACGTCGCAAGCTGATGTTGCGAATTCGTCCAAGAACACTGAACCGTATCGCGTTCCACTCATGCACGCCGAATTGCTGCACGGGAGTGGCCACATTCTCGGATTCGAACGCGACGTCGGCATAGAGATGACCGACTTGCGCAACCCATTCCCGCAGGATTTGCTCGGTACGGTCTGTGTTGTTGTTTGTTCGTATATACAGAACAATCGAAGATTTCGGATAATCCAGCGCCTCGATGCACTCGAGATACAGCGGCAGCGACGGCTCTTTCTGCTTTGCCAGGATGGCAACCAGAACACGCGGAGGTCTGTCGAGGCGCGTGCGAAGCGACCTCGGCGCGCCCGGAGCATGCTGCTCGATAAAACCTTCCTTGCCCAGGGACCCGAGATTCGGTTCGCCGGGCAATTTCTCGCTCGCGTACCGTGCATTCGCTACCACGCGCTGCATGCTCGCGCCCGAGAGTTTCCCGGTAGCGAGAATCTTCAGGCATGCATCGAGGCAATCCCGATAGTGTCCAGACCAGTAAGCGTGGACGGCAAACTCGTCGAGGAGCCCGGTTTCGTAAATCCACCGCTCGACAAACAAACCGTCCTGCGGCGCTGTAAGCGCCAGACCACGCTTGGCAATTTCGTAGCCCTCCTGATTTCGTCCCGCATTCCGGCACAATCGGCTGGCGCCATGCAGCGCCTCCGCGCGGTTGGGTGCCGATTCGGACGCGCGCAAATGGAGCGCGATGACCTCGTCCTTGTCATGGCCGAGCTCTTCCTTGAGCTGCGCCGCCTTGTATAGGCTGACAAAGACTTCCTGATCCCAGTACCCCAACTCGGCGCGGCGGAGATAAGCTTCGATCGCCTTCGCCTTTTCCCCGCAATCGCGATAGCTCTGCGCCAGATAGAAGGTGTAGCGTGAGATTAGGAACGGGTCGGTTTCGGTCAAAAGGGCGCTCTCCAGGATCGAGGCGTCCTTGCGATACGTCTCCGGGTCCCGCCGCCGGGCCCCGTCATGGCCACGCCGCATCACGATCGGCAGGTGGCCCGCCGGCCCCGAACCCTCACAGATCAGGAATTCGTGCAGAACGCCTTGGTAGCGCCACGGCAGCGTGTTCCGCACGATTTGCGTCCGCTGGTAGTGGATGGCCGTGTCGCGGATATCCAGCTTGTAGGAGTCGGCGGTCAGCTCCGGTAACTGGAAGCCATCCGGGATCTCCAGCGTGTCATCCGCATCGATGATCAGCGAATAATTGCCGTGCGGGCGGGCAAGCGCCAGCGCCTCGGACCGGTTATGCGCGAAGTCCCGCCACGGCCGCTCGTGCAACTCGCCGGGCAGGCCCTTCAGGTGCTCGCGGATGATGTCCTGTGTGCCGTCGGTGGAACCCGTGTCCACGATCACCCAATAGTCGATGATTGGACGCACCGAATCCAGGCAGCGGCGGATCACCGACCTCTCGTTCTTGACGATCATGGAAAGGCACATCGTCTGGCCGGCGGCATTCATGGCACTATCCCCGTGGTCGCGGTCCGTCGAACGCGGCTCGGTCGCCGCTGCAGGTTCGCCATCCCGTTCTTGACGATCATGTACAGACCGATTGGACCTGCCCCCGACTCTGGTCCATGGGCTACGCAACTTTTCGAGCTGGTTGAGCTTGCTCGGCGAAGGTCCGCGGGGTCAAGCTCCGTAGCGCCCCGTGAGGCGGATCGCACGCGCTGTGACGGCCGATCAGGGTTTCGGCGCCGCCGCGTAGTTTGCCGAGAGATACTGTACGATGGCGTTGGCGGTGTCGTCGTCGAACGGCCCGCCAAAGGCCTGCTGCATCTTCGTCACCTCGGCCTTCCAGCCGGCCGGCGTCAGGAAGGGCGAATTCATCCTGATGTAGTTGAGCGTGTGGCAGGTGGCGCAGGTCACGGTGACCGCGTCCAGGCCAGGTCCCGCCTTCAGGCTCACCGCCTCCTGCGCGACAGCCGGCGCGGCGGCGAACAGGACTGCGATCAGCGCGGCGCGGAACATGCCCCTTCTCCTATGCCACGGTGACGGCGATCTGCTGCGGGACGTTGTTGTGGTACCCGGCGGGGTTGAATTTCAACTGAGCGGCCTGCGTCTCGCCGGCATTGCTGGTGGCGCGTGAGGAGATGACGTAGTTGCCGGGCCCGAGCGCGCCCGGGCGGAAGCTGAAGGCACGGAAGGCGAAGCGCCCGAGATCCGCGCCGAGCGTCGCTTCCTTCCAGGTCTGGCCCGCATCGATCGAAACCTCGACGGTCCTGATGCCGTGGCCGCGATCCCAGGCCACGCCCTGAACCGTGAAGCCGGAGCCGGGTTGCACGGTCCCCGCGACCGGATCGGCGATCAGCGAATTGACCACGATCTCGGTGATCGGCCAGTTCACCGCGGTCAGTTGCGACTGGAACGGATGCTCGACCGGGAACATCCCGGCCGGCACGCGATAGGCCGCCTTCATCCAGAAATTATCGAGCGGCTTGCTGCTGATCGTCAGTGCGTTGAGATGCTTCATCCAATAGGTCGCGGTCCAGCCCGGCACGATCAGGCGGACCGGAAAGCCGTTGAGCAGCGGCAGCGGTGCGCCGTTCATGGCGATCGCCAGGATGATCTCGTCGCCCATCGCCTTTTCGACCGGCAGGGATTTCTGAAAACCCGGCGTGCTGGGAAGCGCCGGTCCGTCGGCGCCGGCCAGCCAGACCTCGACCGCGCCCGCCCCGACCCCGGCCTTGGCCAGCACGTCCTTCAGCAGCGGTCCGCGCCAGGTCGCGTTGCCCATGCCGCCGTAGCCCCACTCCACGCCCGCCACATGGGGCTCCGACAGGCCGCGGCGATTGCCCGAGCACTGGCACACCGCGGTGACCTCGGTGTGGCGGAAATCGCGCTGCAGGTCTTCGAGTTTGAAGACGACCCGGCGTTCCGCGGCGTCGCCGCCGAGGCTCAGCGACCAGTCCTCGAGCGTCGCCATGGAGGGAATCCCGGCGAGATGATAGCGCACGAAGAATTCGTCCTGCGGCGTGATGGCGCTGCGGAACGTCTCAATCGGGCTCTCGTAATTGGGCGGGCGGTCGGCGAGGCAGATCAGTTTCTTCTTGCCGGGAAGCGCGGCCAGGGCGGCTTCCTCGCGGGTGCCCTCCGGCAGTTGCGGGCTGAGCCAGGCCGGCGCTTCGGCGGCCCGGGCGCGGCCAGAGGCGAGCGCGGTCGCGCCCATGCCGGTGAGCAGCTTGCGGCGATCCATGCGCCCCTCCCCCTTGGTCACGCGGCGGCCATTCGGCCTGTCCTGCGCGCGCCTGAAGGCAGCCACCGTCCGGGCGCCGGCCCGCGCGGCCGCGTTGCGGTGATTTACTCCTGGGCGGTCATCGTCTTGGCGGAGGCGCCAAGAGAGCCGGGAGTGCCGACGGCAGCTCCGTCCGAGATGGCGAGGGTTCCGCTCGCCGGCATGGCGATTTGCGCGGGTCCGGCGGCCGTCCCGCCGGCGGCGGCGCCGAGTGAGCCGGGCGTGCCGACAGCAGCCCCGTCCGAGATGGCGAGGGTTCCGCTCGCCGGCACGATGGTGTGCTGCTGAGCGAAGGCGCCGTTCGAAAGTGCCGCAAGCGCCAGTGCGCCGAGCGCGGCTGAGGCGAGTTTTCCGGTCATCTTCACGATGTCCCCTTTGTGTTCTTCGTTGCCGTGCGCGCATGGGCGCACACGGCGGTAGGCAGGCCGCACGTCGCCACTTTCGGGCAGCCCCTGGGGCAAGCCCTGTCTGGCCGGTGCGCCAGAATACCTGAGTTCCGGAGTCGGATGATACAACTATCTCAATTCAGGTGACCCGGCAGCGCGCCCCCCCCGGCGCCCCCGATTGTTGGGCGTCCACCCGAAATGCGCTATCCCGGAGACCCCGGACGGTGCCCATCCGGGCAATCTTGAGTGAGGATTAAACGGCAATGAACACTATCGCGGCGGAAAGGCAGGCCTATCCCCATCTCGTGGTGCGCGCGGCCTGGCTCGACCAGCTGCACGAGGACATCATCGAACCCGATCTGCCGATCATCGATGCGCACCACCATCTGTGGCACAACCGCGCGTCGGGCCGTTATCTGCTGGAGGATCTGCTCGCCGACGTCGCCAGCGGCCACAACATCGTCGCGACCGTGTTCATGCAGTGCGGCTGGATGCACCGCCAGGACGGGCCGGTGGACTTACGCCCGGTCGGCGAAACCGAGGTGGTGAACGCCGTCGCGGTGCTGGCGGCGAGCGGGGCCTACGGCAAAACCAAGGCGTGCGCGGGCATCGTGGGCTTTGCCAATCTGTGCAGCGCGGACCTCGACGCGGTGCTCGACGCGCATGTCGCGGCCGGCGGCGTCCATTTCCGCGGGGTCCGCCACACCGCCGCGTTCCACGAGCTGATCGTGCCGAATACCTCGGTGGTGCCGCCGCCCGCGCTGTTGCGCGAGCCGGATTTCCTGCGTGGCGTGAAGCGGCTCGGCCAGCGCGGACTGACCTACGATTGCTGGCTGTATCATACGCAACTGAAGGATCTGCTGGCGGTGGCGCGCGCCGCGCCGGAGACCGCGATGGTGATCAACCATGTCGGCGGGCCGTTGGGCTGCGGGCCTTACCGCACGCAGCGCGACGCCGTGTTCGCGGCGTGGCGCGCTGACATGAAGGATCTCGCGGCGTGCCCGAACGTGCACGTGAAGCTCGGCGGGCTGGCGATGTCGGTGAGCGGGTTCGACTATGAAAAGAACGCGCTGCCGCCGACGTCCACGCAAATGGCCGCGGACTGGCAGCGCTGGATCGGCGGCTGCATCGAACTGTTCGGCGCGGAGCGCTGCATGTTCGAGAGCAATTTTCCGGTGGATAAGGGGATGTGCAGCTATCCGGTGCTGTGGAACGCGTTCAAGCGGCTCGCCGCGGGGGCGTCGGCAACCGAGAAGGCGGCGCTGTTTTACCGCACGGCGGCCCGGGTCTATGGCCTGAAGCTCTGATCCGGCGCGGCCCGCCATCGACGCGGCGCCAATAACGCACCCCAGAGTTGCCTCGGGCAGATCTAAGTAGATTCCGAGGCCTGCCAATGGTTTCGCCGAGTCGTATCGTGTAAGCGATATGTTTGGTACAGGCACGCCGTCACCAACATGACAACATCTTTACACACTGCCTTGCTCCTGGAGGCCGCTCCGGATGCGATGGTCGTAGTGGACCAGGACGGCGGCATCCTTCTTCTGAACGCGCAGGCGGAGAGGCAGTTCGGATACCCCCGCGATGAACTCGTCGGGCAGAAAGTGACGAGCATCGTTCCGGCGGGCTTCGCGGAACGGCTGATCGCCGACGGCACCCGGTCCGCGACCGAGGCGCTGGCGCAGCAGATCGGCATGGGGCTTGAGCTCATCGGGCGGCGCAAGGATGGCAGCGAATTCCCGATCGAACTCATGCTGAGCCCCTTGGACAGCGCCGAAGGAATTCTGGTGACCGCGGCAATCCGCGACATCAGCGTGCGCAAGGAGGCGGAAAAGCATCTGGTGCAGATGGAGGCCAGGTACCGCGGGCTGCTGGAGGCCGCTCCGGATGCCATCGTGGTGGTGAACCAGGACGGCGACATCGTCCTTTTGAACGCGCAGGCGGAGAGACAGTTCGAATACCGCCGTGAAGAACTCGTCGGGCGGAAAGTGACGAACATCGTTCCAGAGGGCTTCGCGGAACGGCTGATCGCCGACGGCACCCGATCCGCGGCCGAGGTGCTGGCGCAGCAGATCGGCATGGGGCTTGAGCTCACCGGGCGGCGCAAGGATGGCAGCGAGTTCCCGATCGAACTCATGCTGAGCCCCTTGGACAGCGGCGAGGGAATGCTGGTGACCGCGGCGATCCGCGATATGACGGCGCGACACATCTACGACGAGCAACTGCGCCAAGCCCAGAAGATGGAGGCGATCGGCAATCTCACCGGCGGCATGGCGCACGACTTCAACAACATGCTTGGCGTTGTCATCGGCAATCTCGATCTCCTGCGCCCGCTGTTGCCGCCCAGGAGCGAGCAGCTCGAGCTGGCGGACGAATCGCTCGAGGCGGCGTTGCGCGGCGCCGAATTGACGCGGCGGCTGCTGGCCTTCGCGCGGCGCCAGCCCCTGGCGCCCCAGCGCGTCGCGCTCAACGACCTGGTCTCGAACATCGTCAAGCTGCTCGAACGCACGCTTGGCGAGCAGATCGTGATCGCGCTCGACCTCGCCAGCTCGGTCTGGCCGGTCGTCGTCGATGCGACGCAGTTCGAGGCGGTCATTACCAATCTCGCGACCAATGCGCGTGACGCCATGCCCAACGGCGGCCGCCTGACCATCGCCACCGTCAACAGCCGCCTCGACGACGACTACGCGGCACTCAATGCCGATGTCGCGGCGGGCGACTATGTCATGACCATGCTGACCGACACCGGGACCGGCATGACGCAAGACGTGATGGCGAGGATTTTCGATCCCTTCTATACGACCAAAAAGGCGGGCATGGGTACCGGCCTCGGTCTCAGCATGGTGTTCGGCTTCATGAAGCAGTCGGGCGGCCACGTCAGCGCCTATAGCGAGCCCGGCATCGGGAGCACCTTCCGCCTGTATCTGCCGCGCTTGCGCGGAGGCGTGGTCGAAGCGGAGCCGCCGCGAAAGGCCGAATTGACACGCGCCGGCGGCGAGACCGTGCTGGCGGTGGAGGACAATGCGGCGTTGCGCCGCGTCGTCGTGCGCCAGCTCACCGAGCTGGGCTACCGGGTCATGGAAGCGACCAACGCGATGGATGCGATCGAGGTGATGCAGAACGAGAAGGTGGACCTTCTGTTCAGCGACGTCGTCATGCCTGGAGCACTCGACGGCTACGCCCTGGCGCGCGAGGTCGCCGAATTCTCACCGAACATCAAGGTCCTGCTGACGTCGGGTTTCCCGGTGACCCACGGCAATGGAGGTGCCGCCGCGCCGGCGCCCACGCCACAGCTCCTGAGCAAGCCCTATCGCCAGGACGAACTCGCCCGCGCGCTCCGCGACGCGCTCGATACGTAAGCGTCGCTCAACATCCAGAGATCAGGTCCCTTGCACCGATGCGGCTTGCCCCCGCCCCCGGCGAGGACTAGAAGCCGCCCCTCATCCCTGAAGACCTGATTTTCCTGAGAGACCCTTCCGATGAAACAGCAGGCCAACCTGATCCGCGCCGGCCAGGTGATCGAGCACGATGGCCGCCGCTGGACCGTGCTCAAGCAACAGATCATCACCCCCGGCAAAGGTGGCGCCTTCATCCAGGTGGAAATGCGCGACCTCAAATCGGGCAACAAGACCAACGAACGCTGGCGCACCGCCGATACCGTCGAACGGCTGCTGACCGAGGAAAAGGAGTACACCTACTCCTACACCGACGGCACCAACCTCGTGCTGATGGACCCCGAGAGCTACGAGCAGGTGCACATTCCGGCCGAGCTGATCGGCGATGCCGCAGCCTTCCTGCAGGACAACATGCCGGTCACCGTCGATCTGGTCGAGGGCGACCCGGTCGGCATCCACCTGCCCCAGACCGTCGTGTTGGAGGTGGTCGAGGCCGACCCGGTGGTGCGCGGGCAGACCGCCGCCTCCTCCTACAAGCCCGCCCGCCTGTCCAACGGGGTGAAAACCTCCGTCCCGCCCTTCATCGAGACCGGCGAGAAGATCGTGGTGCGCACCGAGGACGCCAGCTACGTGGAGCGGTCCAAGGGCTGATCCGCCAGCCCACAGGAACCCCCCGCCATGTCGGTCCGCCTGTCCCCCCACATGACCGTGATGCAGAACGCGGCCCAGCGCGCCGCCAAGCGCCTGCTGCGCGACTTCAACGAGGTCGAGCAGTTGCAGGTCAGCGTGAAGGGTCCCGGCGACTTCGTCTGCCAGGCCGACCTGCGCGCCGAACAGATCCTGCGCGACGACCTCAACAAGGCGCGCCCCGGCTACGCCTTCCTGCTGGAGGAATCGGGCGCCTTCGGGGCCGACAACTGGAGCTGGCGCTGGGTGGTCGATCCGCTCGACGGCACCACCAACTTCCTGCACGGCATCCCGCACTGGGCGATCTCCATCGGGCTGGAACACCGCCTGCCCGACGGGTCCAGCGAGGTCGTCTCCGGCCTGGTCTATGCCCCCGCGGTCGATGAGATGTTCTGGGCCGAAAAGGGCGCCGGCGCCTACCTCAACGAACGCCGGCTGCGGGTTTCCGCCCGCCGCGACCTCAAGGAAGCCGTCTTCGCCACCGGCATCCCGTTCGCCGCCGTGGCGGCGCGCAACCGCATGGCCTTTGCCCGCACGCTCGGCGCGCTGATGCCGCAGGTCGCCGGCATCCGCCGGTTCGGCGCGGCGGCGCTGGACCTCGCCTGGACCGCCGCCGGACGCTACGACGGCTACTGGGAGTTCGGCGTCAAGCCGTGGGACGTCACGGCGGGTCTGCTGATCATCCGCGAGGCCGGCGGCTATGCCACCGACGCCGCTGGCGGCGACCCGCGGACCAGCGGCGACGTGGTGGCGGCCAACCCGCATATGCACGCCGTGCTGCTCGAGGCCGCCGCCCGCGGGCTGGCGGCCGGCGAAGCACGGACAGCCTGACCCACGGTCGTCACATCGCCCGCGTTGAGCCGGCACGCCGCCAGAGTTAATGTGGTGCGACCCATGCGAACACTCCCCCTTCTCGTCGCCCTGGCCTGCGCCGGCACGGCATCGCTCGGACCGCTGCCGGCCCTCGCCCAGGCCAGCGTCGATCAACGCGCGCTCGAGCCGCTCCAGCAACAACCGGCCACGCCGGCACCCGCCAAGCCGGCACCCGCCAAGCCCGTGCCCGCCAAGCCAGCACCGGCCAAGGCGGTGCCCGCCAAGCCCGCGCCGGCCAAGCCGGCACCCGCCAAGCCCGCGCCGGCCAAGCCCGCGCCGTCGAACCACCCGGCCCCGGCGCACCCGGCCCCGCCCGCCCCGGCGCCCGCACCGCCTCCGGTGCCGGCCGCCCCGCCGCCGGCGCCGGTGCTGCCGCCGCCGGTGATCGTGCCGACCCGGCCGCCGCCGCCGCCGCCGCCCATCCCGATCGCCGCCGATGCCCCAGGGGCCGCCGAGCAGATCCCGGACGGACTGCGCATCACCTTCGGCGACGGCCGCGCCGACCTGAACCCGGTAACCGAAGCGGCCCTGCGCACGCTCGCCCGCGCCGCCCCCGCCGGCACCAGCTTCACCGTCGCCGCCTTCGCCCCCAGCATCCCCGACGATCCCTCCACACCGCGCCGGCTTTCGCTGTCGCGGGCGCTGGCGGTGCGCTCGGTGCTGATCGCCGAGGGCGTCGTGTCGGAGCATATCTACGTCAAAGCCCTCGGCGACGGCCGCGGCGTCGCGGACGGACCGGCCGACCGCGCCGATTTGACCACCGCCGCAACAAGCTCGCAGGCAAAGCCGCCGCCATGACCCGCCCAACCCCTTACCTGCTCCGCATGCTGGCCTTCCTGGCCGCCGTCCTGGCCGTGGCCGCCCTGCTTTCTGGCCGGCTGCTGGTCGCCTTCAACGCCAACCCGATGCTGAACAGCCTGATCCTGCTGGTGCTGGCGCTCGGCATCGCCTGGAACCTGCGCCAGGTCACCCGCCTCGCCCCGGAAGTCACCTGGCTGGAAACCTTCCAACAGGCCCGCGCCCGCCTCGCCGCCCTGCCCTCGCCCCGCCTGCTGGCGCCGATGGCCAGCATGCTCGCTGCCCGCGCCGCCAAGGCCCGCGACGCCGGCAGCGCCGCTACCGCCGACCGCTTCACCATCTCCGGCCAGGCCATGCGCTCGCTGCTCGACAGCATCGGCAGCCGGCTTGACGAATCGCGCGAACTGTCGCGCTACATGACCGGACTGCTGATCTTCCTCGGCCTGCTCGGCACGTTCTGGGGACTGCTGCTCACGGTCTCCGCGGTGGCCGATGTCATCGGCTCGATGTCGGTCGGCTCGGGCGACATCAACGCCCTGTTCGAGCAACTCAAGTCCGGCCTGGCCCGGCCGCTGATGGGCATGGGCACGGCATTCTCCTCCTCCATGCTCGGACTGGCCGGCGCCCTGGTGCTCGGCTTCCTCGACCTGACCGCCGGACAGGCCCAGAACCGGTTCTTCAACGAACTGGAAGAGTGGCTGGCCGGCATCACCCGTCTGTCCTCCGGCGTGCTCGGCGGCGAAGGCGAAGGCTCGGTGCCGATCTACGTCCAGGCGCTGCTGGAACAGACCGCCGAGAACATGGAAAACCTGCAAACCATCCTGGCGCGCGGCGAGGACGGACGGAACCAGGCCAACCAGACCGTGGTCGCACTGACCGAACGCATCGCCACCCTGTCGGAAACCATGCGGGCCAACCAGCAACTCATTCTGCACATCGCCGAGAGCCAGCAGGCCATCGCCCCCGCCCTGGCACGGCCCGGCGAACGCCGCGCCCCGGACGACGGCAACGATGAAATCGTGCGCGCCCACCTGCGCAATATCGAACTCTATCTGCAACGGCTGGTCACCGAGAGCGAACAGGGCCGGCTCCAAAGCACGGCGGAGCTGCGCAACGATATCCGCCTGCTCACCCGCACCATCGCGGCGCTGGCCGAGGAACCGCCCCGATGAGCACCCGGCCGGGCGGGGGCTGAGCCATGGCGCTGCGGCGGCGGGGCATTGGCAGCGATAGTTTGAATGCGTGGCCGGGGTATGTGGACGCGTTGTCCACCTTGCTCATGGTCATCATTTTCGTCCTGCTGGTGTTCGTGCTGGCGCAGGCGTTCCTGTCGGTGGCGTTGAGCGGGCGGGATCGGGCGCTGGACCGGCTGAACCGGCAGATGGCCGAGTTGTCCGACATGCTGTCGCTGGAGCGTGGCCAATCCGGCGAGTTGCGGGTTTCGTTGGCGCAGGCGAACCGCGACCTGCAGGCGGCGGTGGCGTCGCGCGACCAGTTGAGCCAGCAACTGGCCAGCCTGCAGGGCGCGCAGGACAGGCTCGCCGCCGACCGCGATGCGCTCAGGGCCGAACGCGACCGCCTGTCGGCGCGGCTGGCCGACGCAGCGACGCAGTTGCACGCCGCGCAGTCGCGGGCCGAGGACCTCACCGGAAAGTTGGCAGAGGCGGCCAGGACCTCCGAGGCGCAGGGCCAGGAGACGGCGGCGCAGTTGGACGCCGCGCGCCGGCAACTGGAGGAGATGAAACGCCAGATCGCCGCACTCGATCAGACCCATCAGGTCGATCAGGCGACCATCGCGGCGCGCATCTCCGACCTCGCGGCGCTGGCCGAACAGGTGCGGGCGCTGACGGCCTTGCGCGACGAGTTGGAGAAACAGGCCCGCGACGCCTCGGCGCGCGCCATCACCGAGGAACAGGCACGCGCCGCGGCGGCGGCGCAGGCGGCGGATGAGAAGCGGCTCGGCGATTCGGCGCGCGCCCAACTGGCGCTGGTGAGCCAGCAGATCGACCAGTTGCGCGACCAGCTCGCCTCCGTGCAGAAGGCGCTCGACGCCTCCGAGGCATCCGGGCGCGACAAGGACGTGCAGATCGCCAACCTGGGCAGCCGGCTGAATGCCGCGCTCGCCCAGAAGGTCGAGGAGTTGCAGCAGTACCGCAGCGACTTCTTCGGCCGGCTGCGCCAGGTGCTGGCCAACCGGCCCGGCATCCAGGTGGTCGGCGACCGCTTCGTGTTCCAGAGCGAGGTGCTGTTCCCGGTGGGCAGCGCCGAGCTGACCAATGCCGGCGCCGACGAGATCGACAAGCTGGCCGACACGCTGAAGCAGATCGGCGCGGAGATCCCCTCGGACATCCCCTGGATCCTGCGGGTGGACGGCCACGCCGACCGCCAGCCGACCAGCGAGTACGGGCGCTGGGGCAGCAACTGGGAACTCTCGGCGGGGCGCGCCATCACCGTGGTCAAGCTGCTGATCGCCGAGGGCATTCCGGCGAACCGGTTGGCCGCCACCGGGTTCGGCGACACCCAGCCGCTTGACCCGGCCAACACCCCGGAAGCCTATGCCAGGAACCGGCGCATCGAGCTCCGTCTGACCGATCGCTGACGGACCCCGGGGCCGGCGGACAAGGGAGCCCGCGCATGAGCAAGACCGTCGTCATCACCGGCGCCGCCGGCAGCATCGGGCGCAAGCTGCGCGCCCACATGGCCGGGCTGGGCTGGACGCTGCACCTGTTCGACATCGCTCCCGATGCCGGGGTTGTGACCGCCGACCTGCTGGAGGCCGAGGCCGCCTGGACCCGCGACATCGCCGGCGCCGACGCGGTGATCCACCTGGCCGCGCATCCGTGGCCGCCGGGCAGCTGGACCGAGTCGCGGATGAATATGGACATGACCGCCAACGTGCTGCGCGCGGCGCGTGAGCAGGGCGTGCCGCGGGTGATCCTGGCCAGTTCCCACTGGATCATGGTCGGCTACCGCTTCGCCGGCGTGCGGATCACCCCGGACATGGAGCCGGCTCCGCTCAATCCCTATGGTGTCTCCAAGCTGGCCGGCGAGCGCATGGGCCGCGATGCGGCGGCGCAAGGGCTGAGCGTCATCGCCTTGCGGATCGGCTGGAACCAACCCACACCGGGCAACCTGCCCGGTCCGCACATGATCATGGGAACCTATGGCCAGCAGTTGTGGCTGTCCGACCGCGACCTCTGCCACGGCTTCGAGCGCGCGGTGCTGGCCGAGGGCGTCGGTTTCGCCGTGCTCAACCTGATGAGCGACAACCCGGGCATGATGTGGGACCTCGAGCCGACCAGACGGGTGATCGGCTACGCCCCACAAGATGGCTGGACGGCGGTGGTGGACGACGAAAAACGGCGCCAGGAGGAAATGGCGCGCCGCAGCCGCGAGCTTGCCGCGGCCCTGGAACTCAACGTCATGCAGTCCGGCTGGTGAATCAGGTCTCCAGCACCGCCGCCAGCGCGTGCAGCAGAACGTCGCGGGCGACCGGCTTGCAGATATAGGAGTCCATGCCGGCGGCCAGGCAGTCGCGCTCGGCTTCCGGCCCGACCGTCGCGGTCAGCCCGATGATGCGCCGGCGCCGACCCGCCGGCTCGGCGGCGCGGATGGCGCGAGTGGCCTCCAGCCCGTCCATGCCGGGCATCTGCAGGTCCATCAGAATGACGTCGTACTCCGCCGCGCGCGCCGCCGCGACCGCCTCGGCGCCGTCCGAGACGATGTCGATCCTTGCGCCGGCGCGGCCGAGAATGCTGCGGGTGACCAACTGGTTGGTCGGGTTGTCCTCGGCCAGCAGCACGCGCAGGCCGGCCAGCGCGCTCGCCGGCTCCTCATCGGGGAAGGCCGGCCAGAACACCGTCGGCGGCGGCGGGCCGGTCAGCATCACCGCCATCGCCCGCAGCCGCGACACCAGGATGGGCTTCAGCATGTGGGCGTCGAACTGGTCGAACCCGTCGCGGCGGGCGCCGATCCGGCCGGAGGCGCACAGCACCAGGCGCAGCCCCCCAAAGGGTTCGGCGCGGATGGCACGCGCCAGGGCGACGCCATCCATGCCGGGCATCACCCAGTCGATCAGCGCCAGGTCGTATGGCTCGCCACGGGCGGCGGCGGCGCGCAGCAGGTCGAGCGCCTCCGGGCCGCCGCCGGCGGAATCGGCGAGCGCGCCAAGGCTTTCGAGCTGGCGGGTCAGGATTTCGCAGTTGAGCGCGAGGTCGTCCACCACCAGGCAACGCCGGCCGCGCAGCGGCAGCGTCTCGGGCGGGGACGGTCCGTTCTGCGGACACACCACGATGGAGAAGCGGAACACGCTGCCCCCGCCCGGCCGTGGCGCGGCATCCATGGTGCCGCCCATCGCCTCGACCAGCCGGCGGCTGATCGCCAGGCCCAGACCGGTGCCGCCGTAGTGGCGGGCGAACCCGGCGTCGCCCTGCGCGAAGCGCTGAAACAGCATCGGGATGTTGGCCGGATCGACGCCGATGCCGGTATCGGACACCGCCAACTCAAGGCGCAGCTTCCCCTCGCCTTGCGGGCGGCCGTCGAGCGCGATTTCGACCCAGCCACGTTCGATGAACTTCACCGCGTTGCCGACCACATTCAGCATGACCTGGCGGAACCGGCCGGGGTCGCCGACCATGCCAGCGGGCAGGCCGTCGCCAAACCGGCACACCAGCTCGACGCCCTTGGCGGCCGCGGCGGGGGCGAACAGCTCGGCGATGGTCGCCACCTCCTGCTCCAGCAGGAACGGGGTGGATTCCAGCTCGATCGCATTCGCCTCGATCTTGGAGAAGTCGAGGATGTCGTTCAGCACGATCAGCAGGTGTTCGGCCGAGGCCTGGATGGTGTGGGCATAACGGCGCTGCTCGGGATCGAGCCTGGTGTCCATCAGCAGCCCCGCCATGCCGATGACGCCGTTCATCGGGGTGCGGATTTCGTGGCTCATGGCGGCCAGGAATTCCTGCTTGGCGTGGTTGGCGGCGTCGGCGGCGCGCGCGCTCGCGGCCAGCAGTTCGGCGTGGCGGCGCAGCGACTCGGCACGGCGGGCGAGCAGCGCCAGCGCCGCCAGCACGACCGCGCCAACCCCCGCCAGCGTGGCGCCCAGCCACGCCACCCCGCCCGGCACGGCCGCGGCGTAGGCCTCGAGCCACCGGAACAGCCCGGCCAGCGCCACCACCACGACCGTCCCGGCGCCAACGAACAGGCGGTATGCCGCAACGACCACGAGGCGCCGGGCCACGCTCACGGCTGTGTCAGGTCCCCGGAACGGCATTCGCAGCACCGCATCGACGACCCATGGTTGTTCGCCCGCGCCACGGCACTCCCCCTGCCCAACCGCTCGTGACGACGCGCAGGGTCGTGCCCGGCCGCGTCGGCATGATTCGTGTCAAAGAGAGGACATGCGGGACGGAAGTCAACGATAAACGCGTGCAAAGCCATCCGGAATTTCTACCGGAGCGGGAAAACCGGACACGGGGTCCGAACGGACAACGCCGAACTCCCTCTGCCCTTGCGGGAGGGGGAGAAAGACACCGGCAGCCCCGCATTGCGGGGACGAAAGGGTGGCGCGGACGGGCGCGCGGGTCCATCTTTGCGGCATGGATGTGGATGCCGACGCACAGGCGCCGATCCGCGTGGCGGTGACCGATACTGGCATCGTGACGTACCTGGTCGACGCGCCCCCCGAATCGCTGCCCCCAGTGCGGCTGCGCGACATCGCGGCCGCCTGGGAATCCGCCCGCTCGGCGGCCTGCGCGGCGGCGTGGGGCAGTGCCCGGCTGTTCCGGTTCCGCCACGCCGACGGCAGCCTGACCGACCTGGCGCTGGCCGACGCCGATGCGTGCTGCTGGGCCGGGGCGGTCGACGAGACCACGGGCATGCACACAAGCTACGGCCTGTCGCTGTGCCTGCGGCTGCTGGCGCTGGTCGACCTGCTGGCGCGCGAGCGCTGGCCGGCGCCCCTGTTGCGGCTGCGGCGCGGCGGGGCCGAACTGGACCCGGCGCTGCTGCGCGCCGCCGCCATCGCCCCGCTCAACCGCGAGGCGCGCTTCGACGAAACCCATTTCCGCGCGCTGCTGACCACCCGTCTGGATGGTGCCCGGGCCGCGCCGTTTGCATCAGGAGCCTGTGCATGACCCCGCCCGCAACCAGCCGACGCGCAGCCCATCAACTGGCGGTGCTGGCCGCCCTCGCGCTGGCGGCGCTGACCGCCTGCGCCACCCCCATCGGCGGCTCCGCCAACCGGCAGGCCGCGAGCCCGAGGGCGATGGCGGCTTGCCGGGCACGGGCCGACCAAGTTTACGACGAACAGAACCGCGGCGCGGTCTATCGCGCCGACACGTTTGCCGCCAGCCAGCGCGCCGCGCCGTTCGCCGGCGCCGGCCCGGGGGCCAACCCGAGCTCCGGCCTGTCGGACCTCTATGCCCGCGACACCTTCCTGGACGACTGCCTGAACGGGGCGTCCGGCAGCGCCGACGTCAGCACCGAAACCCCGACGCCAGACGCCACGCCAACCACCGCGGCGCCCGCGCCGGCAACCCCCACAATCAAGCACTAGCCCAACGGAGCAAGCCCAGCCATGAGCAAGATCATCCGGACCGAACCCAACAAGATCCTGTCGAAAGCCGTGGAATTCCATGGCTTCGTCTATGTGCAGGGCTGCACCGCAACCAATCTGGACAAGGACATCAAGGGCCAGACCCAGGAGGCCCTGGAGACGATCGACGCGATTCTGGAGACCCACGGCACCGACAAGACGCAGCTTCTGACCGCGCAGATCTGGCTGAAGGACATCCGCGACCGCGACGCCATGAACGCGGT
>Ga0181517_10002656_pt1 | contig 17931 bp, 24 predicted proteins | sample PEATcosm2014_Bin_31_FD_119748 | JGI IMG/M metagenome (GOLD analysis project Ga0181517, IMG submission 119748) | Peatland microbial communities from MTU Mesocosm Facility, Houghton, MI, USA - PEATcosm2014_Bin01_30_metaG | ecosystem: Environmental > Terrestrial > Soil > Wetlands > Peat | place... | reverse complement strand
GGCACGGAAACGGAAATGAGGTTAAAAATCCCTGGCGCTAGGGCACACGTGGGGCCATGCGTCACCCTCAGCGGGCCACACGGGGGAAGGACCCGCGCGCCCGAGAGCGGCTGAGGCCCATCTGTTGCTCAACTCACATCGTGTTGAGTATCAAAGGCTTACCGTCGATAGTCCTCCAAAGAGTAAGCGTCTGGCCCGTGTGGGATCATGGATATACGGGGTTGGCAGACATCACCCACAGCCCTCAAGCTGTGCCCATCCCGCAGACGCCCTCTATCTCTGTCTTACCCGTGCGCTCCGAAACCGCGCTAATTCTTCAACTTGTCTAGCCAATCGGCCCAGGCTTGCAGCATCTCGGCTCTTTGTTTGGCATATTGGGCACGGTTGTACACGCCGCGAACGCCCTTGAGCTTGTGATTGAGCGCCTTCTCAATCACATCGGTGTTGTACTCTTGCTCACTCAGGTTGGTGGCTGCTGTGCGTCGTAAGTCATGCACTGTAAAGTGTTCTATCTTCACAGGGATACGGCTCAATGCACGGTTGAGTGTGCTGGCTGCAATCGGTGTGTGATCCGCACTGCGCATGGGAAACACAACGCTTGCGCGCGGATGCCGTTGGCGCTGTGCTCTCAGCAACTCCACAGCTTGCCGGCTCAATGGGATCACAAGCGGCGTGTCTGTCTTGCTGTGCGCTTCTGGCAAGGCCCATTCCGCCTTGTCCAAATCGAACTCATCCCAGCGTGCGCGCCGTGCTTCGCCTTTGCGGGTCAACGTCAACAGAATGAACCACAAAGCCGCTTTCAGATCAGCGCGAATCCGCGCCAAATCGAATGCCTTGAGAAACGCCGCAATCTCCGCCGGCTTGAGCGAACGATTGCGCTCACTCATCTCCGCCACAAACTTCGCCGGGATCGCCGCCAACGGATTCTTGTCCGCAACGCCTCGCACAAGCGCATAATCCCACAATCTTTTCAGTAAGTTACGGATAGCCAGCGCGCTTTGCGGTTTGCCGTCTTCCACGCGCTTGAAGATCAGCTCCCGCACATCGTCCGTGTGGATCGAGCCGATTGCCCGTGTGCCGATCACCGGATACACATCCCGCTCCAAATACCGGCGCATGGGAGCAATATCCCGCCGCCGGCGCTGTACGTGCCCGGTCAAATACTTCTCGCCAAACGCTTTAACGGTTTCTCCCCGCTCTTCCGCAAGTTTTTCCTTGCGGCGCTGTTCGGCGGGAGACGTTCCCTCGGAGATGCCCGATAACAGCACGTCGCGCCTCTGTCGTGCGTCCGCAAGGCTGAGGTGGGGGAATCGGCCCAGGTTTATCTCTGTGCGCTGTCTGCGGAGCGTGTAGCGCAAGCGCCATGTCTTTCGGCCGCTTGGTCGCACCTCCAAAGCCAGGCCGCGCCCGTCTGTGACCTTGTAATGCCTCGCTTGAGGCTCCAATGCGCGGATTCGGGCAACTGTAAGGGTGTTTTTCATCTCTGGTAGCCATTGTGGTAACCAAATCCCGAAACCGCGCAAGAAAGCCTTTATTTTCTAAGGCTGTCCATTTCTAGGTAGAGAAAATTCCCGAATGAAGGCAAGTCACGGTTCGGGTAGACTGAAAACGGCGGTCCCGTAGCTCAATGGATAGAGCATCAGCCTTCTAAGCTGAGGGTTGTTGGTTCGAGCCCAACCGGGATCACCACGCCAAAAGAACAGGCCCAGCCGGAGCCGGGCCTGTTTGCCGAGTTGGTCGGACGCTACGGGATTAAGCCGGGAACTCTATCCACTCACGGCCATCAAGCAGGTTGCCGGCCGCTTTTTTGCCGACGTAGCTCATGCACCGCTCAAGTGGGATTCCGCGTGCCTTGGCAATGCTGGGATCGGTGGTTGGCATCCATTCGCCCCATTGCTTGAAAAAGAACGGCACGCCGGCATGGGTGCATTGATCCCTCACCCGCCGCGCCCAATCCGCTTGCATCTGGCGTGCATCGTGGCCGCTCTCGCCGCCCACAATCACCCATCCGATCATTGGGCGCTCATTGATACGCGCCGTGGTCAAATCCACCGCGCAATCATGGCCGGCGAGTTGGTTAGGCCCTGGCAATTGAACCAACTGAAGATCGATTTCACCGACCAGCGGTTCACAGCTCACAAAGAACGGCAGGCAGTTCCGCACCGTCAACCGAAAGTCAAGAGCGATCTTCGCACGCTCTTCCCACCGCGTCTGATCCTCAGCGGTGAATCCCAGCCGCACATGCGCGGGCCAATCGGAGAGCCAATGCGCGGGCAGATACTTGCTCCAATTCTCCGGCCGTTTCGTGAGCAATAAGAAATCCAGCCCATGAGCGCAACTTTCAATCTCAAGCCAAAGCCGCTCACGCGTATCAAGCGGAGCCTCCGCGTCAAACACGTCGGCCAGTGAGGCCACAAATACGCGGCGGCGCACTCTATCTAACACCGCCTTGCGGTCCCACTTGCGGAGCTGTGCCCAATTGCCGTCGCTTGTTATGCGCCGCTCTGTGCCAGGCCCCCATGCGCCGCCATTCCACTTGTGAAAGTTGTTCTGCGTTTCGGCGTAGCAGTGCTGGCAGCCAGGCGAAACACGCGTGCAGCCGATCCACGGATTGAACGTGTGATCGCACCACGCAATTTTCGTAACTTCACCCATCACGCACCCTCTTTCACGCGGCGCAAGGTCAACGCCCATAGCCACGGGTTTTCGTTCCATCCAAATCCGCGTTTCGCGTTGAGAGAATCCCACAGCTTGGCAAATGAAGTGCGGGCATTTCCGTACACAAAGCCGTGGTTGATGTCATGCCTCCATCCGCTGTGACCGATGCCGCCGCCGTCATGGAATAGAGCGCCCTCAGCCTGTGCATCTTCCTCTGTGATTTCCTGCAACCGTTGCACCCGCGCATCGGTAATCTCAAGCGTGATGCGAGAAAACCTGCGGAACATGAAAATCGACGGACGCCATTTCGCACCATTGAGCAACGTTCCGCCGTCTGCGGCATACACGCACTGTTCGGGGCCTTCGGTCATTCCCTCTGACGTGTAGGTTTTGCAGCGCCACGCGAAGTATGTTTCTTTCACCCACAGCCGGTCGCCTACTTCTCCGAATGGACAGACAAGAAGATGCTTCAAACTTTCAACCGTCCACGGGACACGAATGATGCTTTTTTCACCCACTGTGTCGTATCCGTCCGGTCCAAAGCAATTGCGGCTTTGTTCTCTGTTGCCTACCGTGTCAAAGTTGATGACTCGCCGCGTGTTCGTCTTGCGATCTTCAAGGAATGCGCGGACCATCGGGCCGCTGAATAAGATGGGACGTTCTTTCATCGTTCTCCCTTACGCGAACAACGCCAGTTGATCCAGCGCCGGCACAACCCGAGGAGCATCGAACAGCGGCTCCACGTCGTCTTGAGGCTCACGCGTGCTCAGCTCATCCAAGCGCGCCCAGGCTTCGTCATTGTCACTGTCTACAGCCTTGTCAATCACTTCCAGCAAGGCTGCTCTCTCCACATCCGGATCGAGCCCTAATATCTGGCAACACTCCGGAAAGCTCAAGAACTCATGCGATGCACCGAACGCATACACCCACGTCGGCGCGGCCTCGGAGCGTGCAATCCAATCGCGTGCAAGCAACGCCTCATCCGTGGGCCGGCCGGGATACTTCAACGCCGATGCCGGCAACGGTTCGTCATCGGAAACAACCATGGGCACGGCCATCCCGCTCAACAGCGGCGGCGGCGCACATGGCGCGGCTTCTGTCCTCTGCCCTGGCGCACTGGCCGGGTAGATCGTGCGCGCGTCAAGGAACGCAACCTCGATCATGCGAAAGAAAAACCACAGCGCCGGGGTGTACTGAAACCCGCGCGTTGCCGCTTGCCATCTGCTCACGTCTAACTGCGATTGCTCTGCCATCACACCCTCGGTTTCGTGCCCTTGAAGCTGGGCCAACGCTCTAAAATTTCCGATTCACTTTGGCCGGTGATTTCCATCCATCCGGGGACCATGCGCCAAAACTCCACAATCTCCGCTTGCCTTTGGCCGGCCCGCTTGTTCTCTTCCCGGCGGCGTTCCCGCTTCCGTTCCAACGGCTCTACCAAATCGCCCAGGGCGGGGAAAGCGGTCTCGCCCTCAGCGCGCTTGCGCATGGCCAGCGCGCGCACAACATCTCGCACGTCGCCGGAATCAAAGTCACAGAGATGAGCGCTGTACAGCTTCAACGTCTCCGCGCTCACGGATGCTTGCCGGGCCTCCGCCAACCCAGTCATGACCTTGACCAGCGATAGCCTCCGCTGCGGATCGAGCGGCTTCGAGATTGCCGTTGGTTCTTGCCTGGCCACGATTGCCGTAACTGCCGCCTCCACGTCCATTGCTGCCCCCGTCTGTCTTGATTGGGAATACTCCGCGCCAACTGTTCGTGATGCTTTGGTTGAGCACGTCTTCCGCGTGTTGGCCCGTTGCTTCGATCTGGATCAGCTCCGCCACTAGGTTCTGCCGGGCTCGGTCTGTGAGCGGCGCTTTGATCTTGCGGCGCATTTCCTCGAAGTCCTTCCAGACCTCACAAGAAATCCAATCCGGCAACACAAAAAGCGGAGCGCCTGTTGTTTCTTGTCTCTTCTTCTCTTTATCTTTCTCTTTTTCTTTATCTGTGTTCGCAGGCGTTCGGTCGCGTTCGTTTTCGTTCGTAGAGGTTTTAAGCTCTTTCTGCTTTTCGCGCCAAGCCCTTGCCCTGTCTGCACTTCCGTCCTCTTTCTCGGGTTGGCGGTGCTTCCATCCGGAGAGCATTCCATGATCGAGTACGCGGCCTTCCATTGCGGTCAAAACCGCCGCAACGCTTTCTATTTCCACATCGAGTGCGGAAGCTAAATCCTCCGCGTTCGGTTGCGTTCGCCCGCGTTCGTTGGCGTTCGCAGATGCCTCGACTAACAGGTGAACGTAGACAGAAATCACCGTGGGTATGGGCTGCCCACTCGCCTTTGCAATCGTTCTCCACTTCGGATCGTTGGGCATGTCGTGCCACAGGCGGAGCCATGAATTTGCCATTACGCCACCCTCCGATGTGCCGCGAGCCTCATCATGCGGTCTACACGCGTCTCGCTCTCCGGCTTTTCGCGCATCAGAACCTTGTGCATTTTCTCTATCCGCATTGCATTCGTCGCGGTCACATACTTATGCCCGTAGAACTGGAGACGCTTGTCTGTATAGCCCATGTGCGTGGCCAACTGTGCCATCGTGTAGCCATGGCCGATCAGCTCATCAATCAGCCAGGTGGAGGGCTTTCCACTTACCAGCGCGCCGCCGGAGCGGGCATCCTCGGTAACACGCATGATCTTCTCTTCCGTGCTCTGGCGAATACGCTGGCGCTTGCCGTTGCGTATCTCCATGAGCACAACATCCGAGATGCCCGTGCAGTCCATCACCGCGCGCTTGCCCACGCCGCTCTCGCGTAACTCAATCAAGTGTTCCCGTGCCATATCCGCGCTCACTGTCCAATCGCATTCGTTGCGTTTCACGCGGGCGCGGCGGTCGCGCTGTACGGCCGCGTAGGATCTCCGGCATCCATCACACCGGCAACCCGTCCGGTAACGCGTTGCCGTTCCGTGGGCCGCCGGTACAGTCACCGCACGGCCCTTGTAGTTACCTTTCGCCCAGGGCATCTGTCACACCCTCATGGGCATCACAACGTAGCCCAGCGTTTCGCCTTCATGCGGGGCTGCTTTGATGAGCAGTGGCGATTGATTCGTGTCCGGGAGAGAGATGGTGATTTCGCCGTCGAGCCGCTTGACTAGATCGGTCAGATACGCGCCGTTGACGCCGATGTAGAGCTTTTCATTCGGACGCCCTTTGCAGTCCACCGTTTCCGTGGCTTCTCCACTCTGCGAACTCGACGCCTCAATCGTGATCTGCTCATCAAACGTGAGCCTCACGCATCCCGAGCGTTCATCGCTGAGCAGCCCGCACCGCTCAAGGCTGGCCAGCATCTCTTTGGCGTTGACGGTGATTTCCGTGCGCTTGCCGCTGGGCATCACCGCTTCCCAATTGGGAAACTGTCCGGTCAGTTTGGTTGAGGCCACATAGACCCGCATGTCCGCGTCAATGCTGGAGAGAATCATCCGGTCGCTAAAGCACAGATCGACGCCGCCGTCTTCATCGTTGAGCAGCGGCAACAGGGCCTTGATGAACCGGCTGGGCAGTAGCAGGGTGATTTTCTCTGTGCATGGCAGCGTGTAGGCCATCAGGCGGTGGCCGTCCGTGGCCACAAGGCGCAACCGCTCACCGTCGCCTTGCAGTAGCACGCCGTTGAGCGTGTAGCGCGATTCCTCCTGGCTCACAGCGATCATGACAAAGCGCAGAGCGCGGGCAAAATCACCCTGGGTAAGCGTGATACCCTCGGCCTTCATCCCGTACACTTCGTTGCTGGGCCAGCTTGCCGCCGGCATCACGGGGAGCACTGCGCGGGAACGTCCGCATTGCATCGTGGCGCGGCGGTCCGTGGCGCTGATCTTCACATCCTCACCGGCCAGGAGCTTGGTCCATGCGGTGAACTTCTCCGCCGGAATCACAACCGGCTTTTCGGGTCCGCCCAACTCTTTCACAACCGCGCGAATATACACATCAAGGGTTGTTGCTTCGAGGGCGAGGCCGTCTGGTATCTGCTCCATGCGCACGCATTGCAGAATCGGTATGGTGGCCGTGCGCTCGATGGCCATGCCCACAATCTTGAGCGCCTGTTTCAGATTGCTCAGTGTGATGGCCGCTTTCATCGGCGCGGCTTCCGGTGCTTCCGGTTTCTTCGCCGCTAACTCGGTACTTACTGCTGTTGTCATGGTTCCCTTTCATGGGTTGAGGGTGAAGTACAGCACCGCGATTTACTGGCGAAAGAAACCGCCAAAATACAGGATGGTCAAGACGATTACCACCGCAATCAACGAGGTGCCAACGTTGTATTTGTCTTTGCGCGGTTGTCCGTGGCGCGCGGCGTAAATGCTCAGCCCCACAACTGTGATAGCTAGATAGGTCAATTGCGGCCAGTGAAGTACGAATGACATGACGCCTTCTTTCTTGGTAGAGGGTTGAGTTATGCGGCGCTGGGCAGGACCAGCAACTCGGCCTAGATCAGCTTGCGCGTGAGGCGGTCCATGGCCGCTGCGAACTTGTAAGACATCGCGCGCGCGCTCATGCCTAGCAACACGGCGGCTTCGGCTTGCGTGTACTCCTGGAGCACGGTGCGGGTGAGGATGTCTCTGTCCAGCGAGGGCAGGGACTTGATGCACTTCTCCATGTCAAACACAAAGAGCATTGCATCTTCAAAAGTGCAGATAGGCCGGCTTGAAACCCATCCCCGGCCCACCGGATCACGCAACACGGAGCCGATGCGGCAAGGTTGGAATGAGCTGTAGAGATAACGCCGTAACAGGCCGTGCGTGTGGGCGCGGAGGAAGTACAGCTCAATCTCTTTTGGCTCTTCCACGGGCTTGGCTTTCTTATGTTTCACGCATCAACCTCCATGCGGGTCATTTTGACTTTGTGGGACGGCCGGCCACGGCGCTTGCGGCTCTCCGGCGTCGGGAAGTTTTTCAGCAACTCAGTGCAGTGCGCGCAGTAGCAGTTCTGCTGGGTTTCAGGCCGGCAAAACAATGAGCCGCAAGCCTCGCAAGTCTTCAAATCGACGCGGAGGTACATGGTTAGCTGGCCTTTCTGGGTGAGGGTGTTTCAGCGAGGCGCTCCGCCAAGCGCGCCGTATTGAGGGCGTTGAAGCGGCGCAGGAATTCCACCTCGGCGTGTTGCGGGTCGAGCGGAAAGATGGTTTCAGGCAGAGGGGAATAGCCGGCATAATCCCAATCCAACGAAAAGCCCTCTGTTGCATTCATCAAATCCCGCATCTCCGTCTTGAGCAGGATGCGATCCGCATCTTTCACCACGGCCGGCTCGTGCGGTGATAGGTTGAACCGATCCGCAATCACTTCCATGAGCTTGCGTTCAAAGCCCTTGTAGAGCTGTCCCAGGCCAGGCGCGCGTTTGAGCGGGCTGGGCACATCGCAGAGATAAGCCTCTGAGGCGTCGTGCAACAGACCCCAAAGAGCCATCTCGCGGGCAGCCTTCACGCGGAGTGAAAGTGCGCCGTGCTCTGCCATCGTCAACTGTTCTGCCAGCTTGCTCACGCGCAAGCTGTGATCGGCCACGCTGTAAAAGCAGTAAGTGTGACCCGTGAACCGGCAGACAAGAGAGAGTGCGTGGGCAATGTCTTCAATGTCCACCTCTTCCGGCTTCGGATCGAGCGGCCAGAATCTCTTGCCGGTGAAAGTGCGGATGAATGTGTCTTGAGTGCGGATCACGCGCGGAGATTCGGAGACCATTAGCATGTGGCCGCCTCGATCTTGACGGCGCGGTACTGATAGAGGCCACTGCCTGGGCGTGTGCGTTCGCGTTCAACCGTCCATCCGCGCCGGCGCATATCCCGCAAGCGCGCACTGATAGACGCCTCCCCGTGCTTGCTGCCAGGGTGACGGCGGCGGAGTTCGGTGCAGATGTTGGGAAGGGTGCGCCAGAATCCATCGGCCATGACGGCCTCAACCTGGGCTTGCTGTGAGATGAGGCGTTGCCCGTCCTGTGCCGGTGCGTCACAGAACAGTTGCGGCGTCTCGTTGGGGTTGAACAGGTTTCCGTGCAGGGGATTCGCGCCAAGGGTAGAGCGGCTGTGTGCAAGTCTCATCCTTGCACCGCCGTCTCTTCCGGCCCGGAAACCAACTCAACCTCACCGAGAACTCCACAGCTATAAGCGAAGCGCTCAAGCGATTGGACCGCATCGTTCACTGCAGATTGGATTGCTTGAAGCTCTTGGCGGCGGTTGTGTATCTCTATTTGCAGGACCCGCCGGGCGGCTTCGCCGATGTCGATCTTGACTGTGATGTACGCTTGGCCGGCCATTAGAGCGCCACCTGGTTCTGCACGCGGCGCATCTGGGCGGAGAGAACGTCATAGAGCTTTCGGGCACCAGCTCTGATCTGCGCGGGGCGCGCGGCGGGCACAACCATGCCAGGGATGTAGATGCCACGTCCCCAAGTGGTGCGCTCAAGGTGGGATTCGATGGATTTAAGGATTTCGGGTTTTGTCTTTATGAGAGTTTTCATCCCCGCACCGCCTTCAGAGACAGGGCGACGGAGTTCACGGCCACTCGGTGGGCGGACTGGGGGCGGACAGGTCTCTGCCATTTGCCGATAAAAATACCGGCGTCGGCGTGCGCAAAGTCTGTGTGGAAGAGGTACGGGCGGGTCGATCCGCAATCCAGGCAGGTTTGCTGATCGTTGAACGGCAGGGTTGTGTGAGGGTGACGGCATCCGATCACTGGCCAGAGGAGCCAAGTCAGAACCGCCGCAAACACGGCCAAAAGGCCCTTTTTGGGCATTTCGGCCGGTGCTCTAAAAGAACTTCCAAGGGTATGCATTTGACAATCTCCTTGAAAATTCAGAAGATTGCCAGACACATGGTAGGCGAGGCAGGGCTTGAACCTGCAACCCCCGGCTTAGAAGGCCGGTGCTCTATCCAATTGAGCTACTCGCCCGTGCTTTTCAATTGTAACTTTGAAGCGGCCTTTCCGGGAGCGGCGGCGGAAGGAATTGCGGCGGCAAAGGCGTCCAGCGCGGCTGCCAGAGACTCGGCGGCCGTGGATCGGGCCTGGCCCGTGGCGCTCAGGTAAGCGGTCACTCCAAAGCCCTCAGCCTGACCCGCGATGGCCTGGCGCACGATCAGCTCAACGCGGCACTCCGGAAGCCGATCGGAGGCCAGGCGAGCCACCCATTCCCGGCAAAAGGCCTCCGCTTGCTGCCACTGTGCAAAGACCTGGCCCGCCAGCGGAAGCAGATCGACATAGCAGGCCAGAACGGAGGACGCGGATTCGCGGGAACCCGGACCGGCCAACTCGGCCGCCTCCGGCTCCCAAAGGTCGCACTTGGAGGTCCACAGCGGCGATGCGGGGCCGTTGAGCACAAGCAGCAGGCCGGCGAGCGGCGGGAAGGCCGCGGTCTCCGCGATTTCCCCGATGCGCGCTGGATTCTGGCGCAGATCGACAAATCCCGGCCAGAGCGCGTCAATCACTGGAGCGCCGCACCCAGGAGTGCCGCCGCCTACCTCGATCTCCCAATCAACTTCCATGCACGGGTCCGGCCTGAGCCAGCAGGTAGCGCAGCACCGTGGCCTCAGCCCAGTGAATCTCGTTGCCCGGGTCGCGGGAGAGATAGGCGCAGTGGCCTCCGTGGCGGGTCTCGACAAAGGCGATATGCGGGTTGGCGAGCAGCTTGGCGCGGGTCTCGGGCAAGAGGCGAATGAAAGGATCGTCCTGAGCGTGCAGGATGAGCGTGGGAACCGCGATGCGGTCCACGACGCGGGCGCTGGCCGCGCGGAAATAGTAATCGTCGGCATCGCGGAAGCCCCAGTAGCGGGCCAGGATCTTGTTGTCGAACTCGCGGATGGAGCGGACCGGTCCGATCTTCTTTCTGGGCTCGTAGATGCCGGGAAAGAGCGCGGCCTTGCGGGCATAGCGCCTGAGCAGGCCAGCCAGGAAGTTCCACTCATAGGGGCGGTTGAGCGGCTCGTGCAGGGCGTCGGAACCGGGCGCCAGATCGGTGGCCGGGCAGACCGCGGCCACGGCGCAGAGCGGCGGCCGGCTGCCCCATTCCCCAGCCAGCTTGAGCACCAGGTTTCCGCCCATGGAGTAGCCCACCAGCGCTACCCGCTCCAGATTGAATCGCCCGGCATAGTGGCGCACCACCGTGCCCACGTCGCCGGAAAGCCCGGAGTGATAGAGCGTGGGGGTCAGCGACTCCGTGCCGCCGCAGTTGCGCATGTTCATGCGGACGACGTTGCAGCCGGCAGCCCAGGCGCGCGCAGCGATACCCTGAATGTAGCGGGAGTCCGAAGAGCCTTCGAGACCGTGAACCAGGACGACGGTCAGACGTCCGGCCCGTTCCGCTTCGGCCTGCCAATGGCAATTGCACAACACGCGGCTGCCATCGCCTGGGTCCACCTCGACCGCTTCCGAAACGGAAGAAAGCCGGAAGGCCGGCCGGGGAAGGTAGTTTCCAACGATCGTTTGCAAATGGCCGTTGGTGAGGCCGCGCCTGGGCTCAAACGGGGTGAACCACCCCGGCGACGAAGAGTTCTCGCCTGGGGCAGGATCGCCGATCGCTACATTTTCATGGATTTCTGGAATCACGGAGACTCGGCAACCTGGGAAGTGGGGCTTCAAGCCCATGCGGTCCGTGGAAAAATTGGGGCGGCGGGTGGGGATCGAACCCCATCGGCTTCAATGGAATCTGCAACTTACAGATTCTTCAAGCTCCAAGAGCACCACAAGCACCGAGAGCAGCAGGGCCTTAGCACAAATTAGCACAATCCTTGCCGGGTTTCGTTCCAACCCACAGCCGCCCGGCTTGCCGTGGTTGGTTCCATTCCCGCCAACTGCCCCAAGCCATTATTACCACAAACGGGAATGCCGGGCGGCAGAGGGCACAATGAAAAGCCCGTAGGCTATCCGGCATCTGTTCTCACCGGCTCACCTACGGGCTTCCTATTGCGCTTGCGATGCCGCTCAACGACTCCTCTTGTACTTGGTTGCGGCCAACTGAGCCACTTGCGCGGTGATGTCCCGGTCAATGTTCTTGCTCTTACACGGCGCTGCCCATCCGGTGTCATAACCCATGAAGGCACCATCCGCGCTCTGTTGAATGACCTGGAGACGCCCGTGATCTAGTGGGTCCTCATACGCCCGGCCCTCCGTATATCCACCCATGGCATTGTGGGACCGGAAGACGTAACAGTATGTGGGCTTGTCCTTGTGCTCTTTGTCTGCGAAGCGGTGTACCGGCTTGGTGACATACGCCCCGTCCAGAACGAATGAGGCCGGGTCCAACATCGAATCATGGAGCGTGGCCACTGTATCCGCCGCATGTTGAATGGAGTTGTCATAGTTGGCAGATTGAGCCAAGGCAGAGAACGGCAACAACGCGGCAACCACAAGAATGAGAGTTTGCATTTAGCACACTCTTTCGGACTGCCGCTGTTCAGTTGCGGCCATGAAATCCAACAAGCCCGCCAGCTCTTCCCGGTTGAGGGCGTGGTCCGGTGTTATCGCAGCGGAGCATTGCCCCTTGCGTTGTTTCACTCTGGCAATTGGTTTGGCGGGTGTTCCGGACGAGAATACGTCCCATTCTTTCCGTTTCAAGGCAACGTGTGCAAAGCGTATGTATAGCATGATGGCAAGCCCCTCCTAGGGCGGCACTGCTAGTTTTGGGGAAAGACCATACTTGCACGCGCGCCCGGTTGTGTCAATAACTCATTTGTTATCTGTTATTTGGGATTCATTAACGGGATTTATTAACGGGATTCATAGGCAGGACGCGCTGAGGGAATTCGCTGGAATATTCCAAAAACAGTATAAATGCCAGCAAAAGATTCCAAAATCTGTAAATTAGTTGTGTGTGTAAATTTGAGGATTGCGGCGCTCTTTTCGGGGCACCCCGGCAAGATTTTGGGGTACCACCATGCCTTTTGTTTTCAACAACATACACACATCAGCCAAAGGACCACTTGCGTTTAGTTGTTTGTGCTGCTTTCTCAACCACAGGGTCACACTGACTGCCTACTATATAGCCGCTATGTGCGCGGACGTGTCCGACGTGCCGGGCCAAACCCAAAAGCCTCATAACACACGCCTTAGCGGGTGTAATGGGCTGGATGGGTGGATGATCGTATATTCGTATATTCTATGGTGGATTAGTGGGCACGGACACGATTCTGCCGGACCCATTCAGGGCCTCGCGGGATGCCGGTTGATCGTAGCAACCCGGCAAGCTGCCTAGATGACAAGTTGCTATTCTCGGCAATGACGGCAAGCGCCCGCTCTTCAAGTCCATCTGCATTGCGTCCCGGCCCACGTTCAACGTCCGCATCAGCAACACGGAACAGCCAACGGTGACGGTTTATCCAGCTCTCAGAGCGGAGATGCTGCGCTCCCGTTTGCCGCAACACCTCCCGTATGTCATGTGCTGATAGTTGCGGGTTTGCGGCAATTACCAACCATGCGTATCCAGGCGTGTTCTCAAAGTCTTTGATGTTGGTTACGTGATTCACCGTCTTGTTACGAGCACGCCCAAACCTATCGGGCGGATATTCAAGGTAAGAGCGATCTCTAGCCATTGGCCGCGCTCCGCAGTCTCATACGCGCCTCACTCACCCAAGTTTTTTCACGCTTGATGCCAGAGTCTTTCAAGAGCTGTACAAGTACGCGGATGCTCAATCCCATATTGGCTTTGATGAGCGCCCGCGCCGCATCGTCCATCCCGTCTCTGTTGGCCTTGAATCCGCCTTGCTCGGCACGCTCACCCGGCTTGTTGTCATAAGCCCGCGCCACCAAGCGGTAGAAAGCGCGTGTGCCTCCACCGGGCAATGGAAGCACCTGGACAAGCATGTAACGGTTTGATTCGCACGGCTTGTTGAGCAACCGGCGTGCCTCATCTTCGGACGCGCCTTGCGGTACATCTACAACCTCGATTACATTCATGTGCCCTCATGCTTTCTGATACCCCGCAATCTCATTTGCAAGCCCCTAGGCGCATCGCTGGACGTGCGGGGCCGCACAGCGCCACGGTTTTAGTGGGACATCTTTCTAAGCGTGTTTTCAAAGTGCTTTTGAAAGGTAGCTTGGTGCTTCTCAAGCACCGCGTCCACTCCGTCCGCATCCAGGGCGTGAACTTGCGGCGCAAACTGGACGCCATGGACGTGGTAATGATTGCCGCTGCCGCCCATGCCGCCCTCACGTGCCAGCTTGCTAAGGCCGTCCATGACCCCGCCCGGTATGATACCTTCCCCTGGAGACAACAAGGCGGGCACAACGTCACCACGGCCAATGCCGGGCACCACGCCTCCATTCTCAAAGGCCATAGCACCCGCAAACGCCACAGCCGCGAATACCGGCCCCAACACCATGCCAGCCGGGCCGCCAACCTCCAGGCCCAACTTGTACCCGGCAGTGGCGGCGGCCTTGGCGTCCGATTCTTGCCTGAATTTGTTGGACATCGCATATTGGATGGCATTTTTAATCATGCTGCTAATCATCTGGTCGCCAAGACTATCAACCATCTTTGCCATGGTCTGATGGCCCGTGATGGTCTTGGACAGCTCACCGGAGACAGTGGAGGTGAATTGCTGGTATGAGGCGGCGAGTTTGTTGTTGGTTTCAATCTCCGCCTTTTCTCTGATGGCCGCCAGCTCGTTTTCATGCTGTTGGGTGAGCTGCTTTTCCTTGTCCTGGAGCTGCTTGAGTTTGTTTTCATAGTCCTTGCCGGACTTGTCCAGGCCCGCCACTTCCTTCTGGAGAGCCGCCATTTTGATGGTGTACTCTTCATCGGCGAGTTTGGTTTCTTCGGCAATCCGTTGCTGAGCTGTCACACGGCGGGCAGAGTCCTCCAGGGCCATCCGTTGTTTCTCGGCAGCAACGGCAAGGCTGCCCACCTTGGCGTCATTGTCCGCCTCTTCACGGGCTGACTCAGCCCTCAGCTTGCCTTCCTCTTCTGCCTCTTGCCGGACGGTCTGGACGCGCTGATTGAGCAGCTCCCGGAAAAAGTTGGTGTCCTGGAGGTTTGCGGCCTCTTCTTGTTTGATGGCCGCGTCAATTGCGGTGAGACGTTGGGCAGAGCCTTGGCGCGTTGCTTCGATCTTTTCCCGCTCACTCTGCTCCAGGGCTGTGAGGTCCCGGCTGTACTCCGCCGTGCTTGCCTTGGCCGTCAGCTCCGCAACCTTGGTGTCATACTCGTTGCCGATTTCAAGCGCCTTTTCCTTGAGGCCCTTGACTTGGTTCACGTAGTCTTTGCCGCTCCGGTCCAACCCGGCCATCTCTGCTTGGTTGGCCGCAAGCTGGACATCCCGAGTCCGCCCGGCAAAGTCAATGTCAGAGGCAAGCCGGGCTTCAAGTGAGGCCCGGTGCGTGGTCAAGAGTGCGTCCGCCGTGGCTCTGTCCGCCGTGATGCTTTGCTCACCCATCCGCAATTGGCTCTCAGCCTCTTGCCGGGCCGCTGCCGCCGCTTGTGCTGCCTGTGCGTTGCCCGCTGCCTTGCCCGCGTTGCCACTGTCCAGCTTCTTTAGCTCGGCAACCTTGCCCTCCAGGGATACTTGAGCCTGGAGAGAGTCAACAAGGTTTTGCTGTGCCTCAATCTGCTTGGTCATCGTGACGCCTGTTTCAACGTGGATGCCTTGCAAGACCTTGGCGGCAGCAATGCCTTTTTGGTGTGTGGCGTCATCCGGGGAGGATGAGTGCTCCAACGCTTCCTTGTCCCGGAGTGCTTGCAACACGGACTGTGCTTGAGCTGCCGTGCCGTGCAACAGCCCGGAGGCTTGCTCACTCTTACCTTGAGCCAAGAGGGAGTCATATTGCACTTGGAATTGGTCAAGGGCGTGCTTGGCACCTTCAGAGCCTTTGCCGAAGGTGTACCAGTGGCCCTCTAATTCCTTCATGACCACATCACCGGCTTTGGCAACTTCCTCAAAGGACCGGACCAACTCCGCCATGCTTTGTTTGTCAATCAACTCCAGTTGCAACCGGAGCGCACCAAGGTGGTCATTGCTCAGCTCATCCGCACGTATCTTGGCCTGGAGGATTTTGTTGTCCAGGCTGTTGAAAGCGTTTTGGACAGCGGTGCCAAAGCGTACTTGGTCATCCGTCAGCTTTTCCCCGGCCTCATGCATCTTGACCAAGTGCTCAATGAGCAGCGTTGCGCCCACGGCAATTGCCAAGAAGGGGAAGGCCGCCTCAAGAGCCGGACCAATCGGGCCAAGTCCGGCAATGAAGGTGGACAAGGCACGCGGCAGATGGACGCCGAATTCCTCACCCAACAACATGACGGAGTGCCGGGCCTCACCCATCGAATAATTGACGGCTCCGCCCATCTCACCGGCTCCGCCTCTGATGCCACTAAAGCTGCTCCGGGCAGCCTTGGCAGCATCCGCAAGGCCGGTCTGAAACGTGGCCGTCTTTGTCTCCAGGTTGACGGATAAAACCCAAACTGGTTGCGCCATGGTATTGCCTCTTCCTGAAAGGATTGAGGCCGCCCGCTCCGCTTCCTCCCCTGAAAGCGAAAGCGGGCAGCCCCGTTCTCCAGCGGTTTCCATGACTGGCACGCTGAAGGCCAGCCCGCACACGGTTGAACTGAGGCGCAACAGACGCCTAGCGGGGCCGTGTGCGGAGTCTTCCCCGCAATGTTGGTTAGCTGTGCGAAACGGTCACGGCCTGAATGGCTTCCGAGCGCCGGACACGTCCGTCCACACGCTTATAAGCCAACAGAACCGTTTGACCCGCAGTGGCAAGGGGTTGGTCAAGAATCTTGACGAACGTCCCGGCACCGCCACGGTCGCCGATGACATAGCCATCCTGGAAGCTGCCGAACAAGATAGGCACTACGCCCGCCGTGGTTGCGGTGGGGAGTGCTGGCATATTCGAGCTATAGCTAACAGGGAAGCCGTGCAAGAGGTCCCGGCCATTCTCACGTGTGAACACAGGGGCAAAGAGGTTCGCTTGCCGCTGTGCCTTCCGAATTGCCACGGCGGTTGCGCGGCTCATCAGGAACGAAGCGTTCTGGAAGTAGCTCCCCTTGAGCGTTCCGAGCACGTCATCCACTGCGTTCAGAAGATAAACGCCCGTCGATTCGACAAGGTAAGGCGCACCCGTTCCGGTTGCTGTGTTGCCAACCAAACCGAGCGGCATTCCATTGCCAGAACCGTTGACGAAGGCGTTGTCCTCATTGATGTCAACCGCATTGATGAGGTCACGCACGCTGAATTCCTGGAAGAGAGCAACATCTTGCAACAGCTCCCAACTCACGGTGTTCGTCAACCCGGTCATGTATGCCGAAAGGGTAAACTGACCGAGCGCCGGATCACTTTCCGTAAACAGGTTGCTGGACGCGCCGCTTTCAGTCTTCCAACCTGCCGTGCCGAATGTGGACTGACTCGGAATTTTGATGTCAGTCGCCGTGGGGATAGCCTTGGCAATCGAGCGGACGCCAAGGTCCTGCAAGCCCAACGGGACAATCAGACTGTCCGTGGGGATAGACACAGCGTAGCCGCCCGCGCCGTTGGAACTGCCGCCTGTGCCCTCATAAAGCGCAGACGACATCCCCGGCAACGATGGCAGTGCGAAGCCGCCAAACATCGGGTCAAAGCCTTCGCTCAAGGCACTAGCAGTTTGCTTGCCGCCTGAGCGGAGGAAGGCGAGAAAAGATTCGTTGTACTCCGCAGACATCGGCTTCTGACCGTGCCGGGCGGGCGCTCCACTGCCAGCCGTGAGCAACGGGAATTTGTTGCCCACAATGGCGCGTAGTGTGTTGGTTGCTTGGCGTTCATCCGCTTGTTTTGCCAGATGCGTATTCCGGGCCATTGCAACGTCATAGCTCGCCTTCTCTGATGCCGTGAGGTCACGGCCTTCCTGTGTCGCCTTTGCCAAAATCGAATCCGCTTGGTCAAGGGCTTCCTTCTGGTTTTGCAAAATGTCGATGAGATTCATTTTCGTTGTCCCTCTAACTGCTGTGCCGGAGTGAGTAGGTAATCACCACCAGCGGCACGCCTCACAACCGGAGTACACCGGAAGCCGTCGCGACGGCACAGAGCTTTTTCTCTGTGCGGCAATTAGGTTGGGCGGCAACTCCCCTTGCCGCGTTCACTGCCACAGCGCACACGTCTCCCGTCCCCGTACTGAGGCAGCCAACGTGAGTGACACAGCCCTTTTAACTGTGCGGCACTTAGTTAAACTTTTCGGGGCGGGTGTCCGCCTGGAGCCAGAGCCGCTCTAAGGAAGCTCTGATTAAGCCCACGTTTATTGCGCACGGAATCGAGGAAGGCGTTTCCCTGCGAGATGCCTCTACGAGGGCGGCAAATTGAAGGATAAATG